>CEQC01013377.1_pt1 | contig 21296 bp, 9 predicted proteins | sample 531021 | NCBI WGS metagenome assembly CEQC01 (sample SAMEA2621213, study PRJEB7988) | marine metagenome | biome: marine biome (ENVO:00000447); feature: surface water layer (ENVO:00002042); material: "saline water (ENVO:00002010), including plankton (ENVO:xxxxxxxx)" | depth 5 m
GTGGTAATCACCAGTATGTCTAACAAATAATCTTTTATTGTTAAACTCTGTACCGTTAAATCTTTCTTTTTCCCAATGTAATAAATATTCTAAACCCTGTACCGCTGACGTAGGTGCTGATAAACCTATTTGTTTTTCTTTAGCAGCATTACCTGTCCAAAAGTTTCCAGGCTTTATTTCATAATCAAATCTAGCTAACTTACGTATACCTAAACCATATCTATAGTTAAAAGGGTGGTATTTAGCTCTATCCTCTACTTGAGGTATTCCATAAAAGTCATCGGGATTAGTACGTATAAAATAATTAGGTTGGACCAGTCTGGCATTCTCTATATTACCAGCTGCATAAAACGTACCATACTTTAGAAAATCTGAGTATAATTCTTTAAATAAATTTTTCTTTTGTTTTTCTTGTGCTATAGCAGGCATTGCTAACACAAGTGCTAACACTATTAATAATTTTTTCATAGTTAAGTCTTTATAATATTTACTATCACTTGTTTTTTTATTTATTTAGATATTCTTCTACTTTTTTCTTCAACCAAGCCTTTTGCTCTTTTCTATTTAAATTGTTATATTCTATCTGCTCCATAACACCCATGTTCATCATTATATATGCTTCAGCTTGCTCTCTTATCTCTTTATTTTGAGCTCTAGTTACTTTAGCTTTTTCAATACCCTCTTGTTTACGCTTTGCTTTTGCATCAGCTTTTATCTGTTCATGATCAGGATATAAGTCTACATTAAATTGATAATAAGGCCAACCCATACCCATAGCTATTCTTTGCCAAGCAGCATGTCTTTCTTGTAAAGTACCTTGTGCATTTCTTAACAGTAATAAAGCTTTACTCATAGGCACGTTAGTTAAAGCTTGAACCTCAGCAGCTATAACTTCCCACACTGGACTATCATAAGCTAAACCTCTTGCTTCAATAACGTCGTTTTCAAATCTTTTTGTTTGTATACCTGAATACATTAATCTAGCTTTACTACCTATTGTTGGTGATAAATTTAACGCTTCTATTAATGTATATGTATGATCTGTTCCCCAGTCTTTACCTTCTTGCTCTCTGTATTTCATTATTACATTTTTCATTGTAGAAACAATAGCTCCAGGTAAACCAGATCCTCTAAGTATAGTGTCAACCATTTGATTTATAGTTCTAACGTATTGACCTTCTTCTTTTTTCTGTTGTTTTTCATCATCAGGTAAATCATCTTCATCAAACAATAACGCAAATAAACCTGTTTGCATAGCGTTAAATATAAGGTTTTGCATTGCTCCATAATACACTATCTTACCAACATTTGAAACATCACTTTGCAATTGTGTTTTATATGGAGGTGTTATTCTTCTATTAACAAGATCTAAATAAGCCATCTTCATAACCCTATTATACTGGAAAGGTGTGTTTTGCCAAGCAAATATAACTCTACCTAATGGTCCAGCTTGTATAGGTGATATTTTTGATGGATCAGCTGATTGCTGATTTTTTTCTGTTATTTCAGCAAAATCTTCAAAAGCTCTTGCTTCTGCTTCTGCCTTAGACATACCTTTCTTTAAATAGGTTTTAGTTCTATTAATTAAAAATGTAGCTCCACCAGTCGCAATAGCTAAACTATCAACTGCTCTTGTAGGTGTAAAACCTATTTTTAATAAATAAGCTAACATACCATTAAAACCTCCTTTGTTAGCTGCTTCTGCCATTTCAGCTTCTTGTACATTCAACCTTAAACCAGATCTTCTTTGTTTTAGTTTAGGCGAATTAAATATCCTAACAACATGTTTTATATAATTAGGAAAATTAGCAAATGCTGCAGCCGCTTTAAATATATTGTTATCACTATAATTTATATAGTTAAATGTAGATAAACTTTGTAGCGTTGCAGATCTTAAGTTTATAAACATTGTAGCACCAACAGAGTTGTTTATCCAGTTCATAAACTGATTCATTTGTTTACTTGAACCTTGTTGTCTGTTTGTACCGTTTTTCATACGATATAAAACATCTTTCAACGCATCTACTAATGACGTACCAAATAAAGCTTCTATTTTATTTAAATTGTCTTTACTAAATATTTCATCAACATTATCGTTAAACTCTTTTAAAAATTGTTTTCTACCTATCTTATCTGTTATACCGTGTAGATCTGATAATATACTTTCAACAACCCAAACTTCTGAAGGTTGAGTATAACCATCTGGTAAGTTTGTTATTTTACTTAATTTATCTGCAAAAGCTTTTAATTCAGGATCAGCTTTAATAATATCAGCAACAGCTTTTAAATCTCTTTTAGCTATACCAGGTATTTTTATACCATTTTTAGACCACAAATATATTCTAACAGCTTGTTGGTATGTAAAGCTACTATTAGGTATTTCTTTGTTTAAGTTCTTTTTAATATCTTTAAACTCGTTTAATAAGTTTTTATAATCAATATGTATTTGTTGCCTAGCTATATCTAACGCAGCAATACCAGAGTTATAAGGTTTAATTAAGTTTTCATGTAAAAACTGCCAAGCTTGATTACCTAGTTTACCTTTGGGTAAAAAGTTATATAAAAGCAAAGCAAAGTCTTGAGCTGAAGGTGGTAAATAAAATTGAAACTTACCAACTCTACTACCTTTTAACTTAGCTACAGCATCTGAATATCTAGCTTTAGCTGATACACCTTTTTTATCTTCAAGTATTTTATTAAACTGATCACTCTTGCTAAACTTTAAATTAGGTTGACCTTTAGCATTTTTCTGACCAGCTTGATATACTTTTGATTTAATATCTACAGCATCTAAAACACTTTTAACAGCTTTAACATTTTTAATAGCGTCATCAGCAAATAAAAAGTCATTATAACCATCTGCTGCTTTTTCTAATATCCAGTCTGCTTTTGCTTGTGGACTACCATTTTCTAAACCTGTAATGTTAGCTAAAGGTATTTCTAAACCAATACCTTTTAAAAATTTGTGTATAGCATTTGCCGCGGCTTGTGGTCTAGCGGTTAATACAAATATATCTGTGTTACCAAATTTATCTCTTAATGATTTAGCCTTGTTAAAGAAAGGACCTTTTTTACCATCAACAACCTCATTAAATTGTTTAAAATCAAACGTAGCACCTTCACGCTCTAAAAATTCTGACTGTGTTGCAAACTCTGTAGCATTTATTTCTCTTACACTACCATCAGGCATGTTAACTATAATCTTACTATTTGTTTTAGCTAACGTATCATCAAAGTCTAATACACTAATACCTTTTTGAGGTTGATTAGGATTTGAAGCTATAGCTCTAACTTTAGTTATTAAATCTAGTTTACCTGATACGTTTTTATATGTATCATAGTTTGATTCAGAAAATTTAATTTTTAACTCATTTTCAGCTACTAATTTAGCTTGTCTCTCTATTACGCTTTCACCTAATATACCTACGGCTTTTGTACCTTGTAGTCTTGAAACTGTTTTATCAGTAGTTCTACCAGATACAAGTATATTACCATCGCTATCAAGTTGTATTCTATCTATAATTTTAGTATCAAAAATATCTGTTAAATACTGTGTATGGTTTTTATGTGCTTTATATAAAGCTGTTTCTAACGCATTAACATCACCTTTATTAGGACCATATCTAAAATCAACAATTGCATCAGCTATAGCTTGAGCTGTTTTTAACCAAGCACCAACGTGCTCGCCTTTAGGGTTTAATATTGTTTTGACAGCACTTTCAATTTGTGCTGGTGTTTTTCTATTTTCTGGTTTTAATTTTTTATTAAGCTCTTCTAAATATTTTTTTACTTCATCGTATTTAGGATGTGACTTAACATCTTTAGTTCCTTGTGGACCATCTAAAGGTTGTAAATAATCAATTCTTGAAGAACCTTTCATACCACCAACAATATTACTCTGCGCTTGTAACATGTCTAATATAGATAATATATCCATATCACTAGTCGCCATATTCATAGCAATAAATACACTTAAATCTATGTTTGCTGTATTAGCAGCGTTTATTTCATCAACAAGTTTTTGATTACTTAATATCTGATCTATTTTAGATTTAGCGCTAGTATCTTGGTTAAGTATTTTTTGTAGCTTTTTAAATAATGGAAATTTAATATTCATTAAACTCACATCATTAACATCAAAAGTTAAATTTACACTAGGTTTTAAACTATTTTTTAATTTTTCTTTTTTGTTATAATATTTACCCTGTGTGCCATCTTGTTTATTTTGAGCAGGATCTAATAGTCTATAAACAAAACCTAACACTTCCATATCTTTACCAAATAAATCCATAACATCTTTACCTAGTTTCTTTGCTAGTTTAGATATATTATTAAAGTAATGATCTAAATGTGTTTTCTTACTATTGTTTGTTAATCTACCTCTTTCTTTTATTATACTTTTTATTTCTTGTGGTACATTACTGTTTTCAAGCCATTGTTTCCAAGTTGTATTATTACCATCTTCTATTTTACGATTTATAAAAGCATTGTCTACAAAGTTCCATACATCATTGTTATAACTCGCTTTATAAAGATCAGCGTTTTCTACGTAAACATGATCGTAATCCGTGTCTTGTACTAGATCATATAGTTTATTAACTTGTGGTATAAATTGATTTTTGACATAATCAGTTGGATCTACACCTTTAGGTACACTTATCTCAGAAAATTTAATACTAGGATCTCTATCTATTTGTCTAGCTATAACAGATATATCGTTATTCATTAGTTCTTTGCCATCAAGCTCAGCTATCATAGCTCTTCTTTGCATAACCTCAGGACTTTGTACTATTTCCATGGTAGCATCAAATGCTAGTTCTTCAGCTAATGCTTCTGCTAACGCATCTTTTCTAGTACCTTTAGTAGAGTTACCTACATTATCACCTAAGAAATAATTTATAAACTCTTCTTTAGTTATATTTTTCTTTTTAAATATAGCGTTACCCTGTGCTGTTTTTTCTCTTTTTTGTTTACCATTTTCATCTAGCACTGGTTCTGCAAAAGGTTTAAATCTTTTATTTATAGTAGACTGTGGTAAAGCTTTATATATAGCTTCAAAGTTTTTATCTAAGTAATTTCTAAACTTAGTTCTAGTACCCATTGTGTTTTTAATAACCTTAAATAGTTCTGTTCTAAAACTATCTTGTAAAGCTTTTTTAAAGTTTTTAGAGTTAACATCAGGTAGTCTAGTTCCAAATGTTTTCTCTACAGCTTCTTTTATTCTAGTTACAACTGCATTAGGTATATTTAGTTGTCTTCTTAATTTAGAGTTTCTTTGTTTTTGATTATCAAGATTTACTTCAACTTTTTCTTGTGCAGCAATACCTCTTGCTTCTGTTACATCTTGTTCAAAGTTTGTTTTTAATATTCTGTTTGCAGCTTCAATAGATCTAGCACCTACATATTTGTTTATATAAGCAGCTAATGGCACTCCTGATTTAGGATTATAAGCTTGTATTAAATCATATATACCTCTTTTACCAGTTAATATTTCATCAACTAATAATTGTCTGTCAAAACCAGGTACATTTTGATACTTATTAGCAAGCTTGTTAGCCATACCCTCATACTCGTTTAATATACTAAAAGCACCATCTTTAGGACCTTGCTCATCGTATATACTTTGTATATTGTTAGATATTGATTCTTTTATTTTTGTATCTTTTTCTGTCTTTACAGTTCCATCTTTCTTTTGCTTTCTAGCTTCATCAGCTATTTCTTTAGCTTCAAGTAAATCTTGCTTACTTATAGTACCATCTGCTATTTTACTAGCTAAACCACTTAACCAAGCAACAACATCTTCTTTACTTTTAAAATCTATTTTATCACCAGATTTATCATTTGTTATAAAACCTAGCAACGGAGCTAAGTATGGCATGTTCTCTGCATTTGGATCTATTGCTCCTCTTGCTACTTCTTCAAAAAACTCCATCACTTGCTCTTCAGCAGTTTTATTAAATATACCTTGATTATTTAATCTATTATAAAGATCTTTGTTAGTCATAAATAAATAATCTTTTATTTGCTTAGCAAAGTCTTCAGCAAACTCAGGATCGTTAACAAACATATCTTCCCAAACATCATGACCTGTTTCGTGTGTACCTACAAAAGGTTTACCGTTTTTAATTTGATTTTCTCTTACGTTATATTTTTCTTTTGTTACAGGATCATAAAAACCATTTGCTCTACCAGATAAAATATTTTCTTTAGCGTTAAGTAAATTTTTTACTCTGTCTTTATCTTCTTTAGTTAACTCTTCTTTATTATTTATTTCATCTATTTTACCTTGTATTATATCAGCCATTTTTTTAGCTGTACTTACAACTTCAAATTTTTTATTTAGATTATTATTAGCTTCTTCACTTTTTGTATTTGCTTCATCAACCTGCATTTCAATGTAAAGATTTTTCATTTCTTTTTCTAACACCTTAGGGTCTTTAAAATCTTTACCTTCGTTTCTAAGATTTGCTTCTGCTTTAGATTTTAATTTATTATATCCTTCTTTATCATTTACTTCATAAACATAAAAGCTATCACCAAATGATTTTTCGTTTCTAAAATCATTTCTTATTTTAGCTAAAGCATCAAAGTCAGCTTTCTTTTTTTCTATTAACTCTTTCTTTTTAATATCACTTAGCGTGTTGTCTTTAGTTATTGCTTCTACTTCACTATATATTTCACCTTGTCTTTTAGTAGCTTCTCTATAACCTAAAAATCCTGGTCTGTCTATGTAGTTTAATCTTGCTGCAGCATTTTCTATAATTTCATTAATCTCTGTTTGTAATTGTTCTGCTTCTTTTCTATTATCTAATGCAGGCTTTGTTCTTTTATCCATTTGATCATAGGTATTATTTAGATCTTTTAACCTATTTTGCCTGCTTAATACTTTATTTATATTTTCTTTTGTATCAAAAGTTGCTATATATTGACCATAAGCATATTGACTACCACTTAAACTAAAACCTACCATACCACCAACAAAAGCTTGATGACCAAAACCATCTAATACAGTCATGTTGTTAGGTCTATCTGCCATCCAATCAGCAGCTATACTAATACTGTTTTGAGCAATACCAGTTGCGCCTTCAGATCCAGCTTCTATTGCTGGACCATATATTACTCCTGCAGGTGCGTTTCGTTTAAAAAATTCTTTACCAGGATTTTTCCACCAATCTTTTAAACCACCTTTTGCAACATCTTTTAACATGTTGTTACCTTTACCTAATATCCAAACAGTAGGCATTGTACCTAAAACACCTTCAGCAGTACCATAACCAATAGATCTCATATACTTTTCAAACTCACTGTGCTGCGTACCTAAGTATCTATCGCTGTGTTCTAATCTCATAAACTCTTGACCTGCAGAATAAGTACCTACGACATACATAGCAGATGAAGGACCAGCAATTATTATTGAAGCTATAATAGGTATTTGTTTACTTATTTCATCTACAAAAAATCTACCAAAATTACCATCGCTAAAAGCATCTTCAAACTTTACATCTCTTCTAAATGCGTCTCTAGTTTGTTGAGACCAGCCATAATAATCAGCGACTGCTTCATCAACATCATCATCTATAGCCCAAGATATACCTGCAACTGGTGTTGGTACAAACTTATTTAACTTGTGTATCATATATGCACCACCAACTACTATATCTGCAGTACCTAATAAAATATTATTACCAGCTTTACTTAATATATCATAATCTCTTCTAAGTAAATCCCATTGAGCTTGTCTATCTGACACTTTATCTTTAGCTTCATTAGATATTTTAAATAACTCTTTTACTCTTGTTTGCTCTTCATCAAACTGTTTTATAGCATGTAAAAAAGTCATATAGTCATCTACTGGTATTACTTTACCATTTTCTAAAGTTACAAGCTTTTGTTCGTCTTCTTCCCAGTTTATATCCCATGTAGCACTTGGATCGTGATACCAAGAGCTAAACGCTTCAATGTGATTATTCATAGCCATAAGATTATCTACGGCTAACTCAGTTTTAGTAGAAGCTTTTACAGCTTCTTTAACTTCAGCGTCTGATATGTTAAGAGTATAAGCTGACATTAAACCTTGTAGTACTTCATCATCTTCTACAAACTGCTCTAAGTTATATTCTTTTTGAGCTATTATTTCTTTTGCACGTAAATCTTTTGCAACAGCTAACTTAATATCTTCCTCTGTAAAAGTAAATTTATCTACACCAACCTCTTTTTGATACTCTTCATAATATCTTTTCATTTGATTCAACTCAAACTCATATGGTTGAAAATCATATTCATAAGAACCAGTACCTGTTGCGATACCTGTTGTGCCTGAAGCATAACCACCTGTATAACCTGTTCTTTTTTGTATATCAAATATACTTAAATCAAACTCACCAGTTGTAGAATTATACTTAAACTTATCATTTATTTGATTAATTTGATTTTCACTTAGATTAACACCACCTTTATCTACAGGTAAATTGTAAACATCTTTTATTTTTGTTTCTGTGCCAGGAACTTTTGTTGTTTCTAAACTTAAATTTCTTTTTTCTAACTCAGCATCAGCATCACCAACATATTTCATTACATAGTCTTGTAATCTTTTATAGTTAAAATCTCTTTTTGATTTAGCTCTACTTGTGCTTGTTAAAAATTGATCAGTAATATCAAGCTCTATAATAATACCATTACCAGGATCATCTGGGTGTTTAATTCTAAGCGCGTCAGCACTTGTTGTATAGAAAAAACCACCAGGAGTTTCTTCAAAACCTCTGTCAGCACCTTTTTCAAGGCTACCATATATATTTTCATAAGAAATATCAAAGCTTGGAAAATATTGTTTTAACGTTTCTCTAGCCGCCTCTTCCTCTTGTTCAAAGAAAGATACTATAGGATCTTCCCTAACATCTTGTACTGGACGACCTTCTTCATTTAAAATTTCGTCTTCATCAAACTCTTCTTCAAAAACATCAAATAACTTTTTCTTATCAAAAAAATTAGGATCTACATTTTTATATCTAACGCCGTTATAATCTACATAACCTGTTTCTGAAGGATCATAATCTAGTTCTTGAAACTCTTCTGAAGTACCTTGAGATATGTTTTGTAAACTTGACCTAGAGTTTATTAAATTTTCAAACTCATCAGCATCAACATTTTCAACCGGACCAGTATATACTTCTGGCTCAACAACATCTAACTCTGATTTAAAAGTATTTGTAATAACATTTCCATACTGATCAGTTGTTTTATTTGTCGTAACGCTGTGGGATATTGGGTGTATAGTGTTATCACCCTGCTCGTCTTCTTGAGCTTCTGTGAAGTTATTTAGAAATATGTAATCAGTCAGTGGTAAGTTTGCTTCTCTAGCTGCGTTTTCTACGTCAGCTTTCTTTACTGGCTTACCATCTGGACCTATATAATAGTCAAACATGCTTATCTATTTTTTATATATTGTAGTAGATCTTTGTATGATTTTGGCACGCTAAACACGTTATTGCCTTGTGAATCTTTTAAATAAAACATAGGAGGCTCTATACTACCAACAGCAAATTTAAATCTTGGTTTATTACCTACTCTACTTGCTTCTATTTCATCACTAGCCGCTTGAGCAAATTTCATTAAAGAAAATGCTTTAAACTTTTCTTGTAATAATTCGTTAGAGTTTTCTTTATTAAGAAAATCAGTATGAGTTTCATCTTCACCTATAAGTTTATTCTTTTTAAGAAAATCAGTAAACTTTGCTAATGTTTCTTTTGCAGCTGAGTTTTCTGGGTTTGTTGCTTGAATAGGTAAAGTTCTATCAAAGTAAAAACCTTTATCATTTTCATATTTTATACCCATACCACCAATTAATCCATACTGTGAATATATTTGATTCATATCAAGATCACCAGTTTGTACGTTAATTACCTTTTTACCATTAACAGTTTTACTAGTACCACCGCTAGGTGGAGTAATATTTTTAGCATCAAAACCAGTTTGTGCTTGATTTCTTAATAACTCTAAATAAGCACTTGTTAAATCTGTTTTTAATTTATCATATGCAGCTCCAGCTATAGTAGCATCGCTACTTTGTAAATCTTCTATTTCTTGTTCATAATTATCTTCGTTTAATAATGTATTTTCTGAAAATAATTTATCAAAACCTAAAGACAATATAGTTTCATTACCACCTTCTCTTAATATTTTACTAAATTCATTTGTGTAAAATAATTCGTTTTGATCACTTAGTACTGCACCAGATTTATAAACAGTATCCATATGACCCAGTATCTTACCTGCATTAGTATAATCTGAGTTAAAATATTTAGGCATTTCTTTAAATAATGTATAACCGTTTTCTTCATTACCAAAACTTAATGCGCCACTATTATCATCTATCATTAAATCTAAACCATTAGAATATAGTTGAGATAATATCCATTCGTTATCACTACCAGACATTAAAGATATTGCGCCAGTTGTTTTGTCTTCAAGAAAATCTTTAGTTCCATTTTGAAAATCTTTCCAAGCAGTTGTTAAACTACCTCCATCACCAAGCATCCTTCTTATAGCGTCTGCTTTCATTTTTATATCTTGATACTCTGGGCTTTGTACTTGACCACCTTCTTTTAATTTTAAAGCTCTTATTTCTAACTCACCTTTTTCTCTAGCTTTTCTTTTTATAAAGTCTTCTACCATACCTTTATATTTATCAGGTACTAATCCCATGTCAAAAGATACATCTCCTGAATCTATAGCATTTTCAATTTGTTTTTTAGACTGATACCTCATCATCTGATTAAATCCTTGTCTACCAGCTGTTTGTTTACCAAACTTAGCCATATCTTTTATTGTAGCAACATAGTCTCCGGAGTATTGTCCGTAATTACCATGTCCCATAAAACCTTGTCTTTTTTGTTGTGTAGCCATTTTTATTTATTTAAACTGTGTATCCTCCTGCTGAATTAGCAACTAAAAATTCACCTGCAGCTCCTGCAGCGTCACCCATTTGACCTATACCGCCATATATAGCTTCAGTTGCTCTAGCTCTTGCGGCTTTTGCAGCACCTAATCTTTGTGAAGCTTGATCAAACAAAAAGCTTTGTTTTTGTAAATCCATATTTCTTGCAGACTCAGCACCAGCTATTTCTTGAGATTGTATTTTAGCAGCTTGTTGTGCTTGTGCCATTTGATTAGCACTTTCTTGTTGAGCTATACTAGCAGACGCAGCTTGGTTTTGTTGTGAAGCTTGATTAGCCATTGATTGTGCTAACGCAGCAATACCACCACCACCAGCAGCTCCAGCCATACTAGACATAATATTAGCTTGTGAAGCTTGATTTTGCTGTGCTTGAAACTGTGCAGCTTGTTGGTTGACCGTAAGATCTTCCATTGTATTTTCCATATTAGCATATAGGTTTGATGTGTCAAAACCAGCCATACGTTGTTTTGCAGCATCAAATTCAGCTTTAGCTCTTCTTTCTTCTCTTCTTCTTTTACCGCCACCAATAATACCACTAGCGATACTAGTTAAGCCGCCTACCGTTCCACCTATTGCGTCTCTAATTAAACCCATTATATTTTTTTATTAAGTTATACATATATAATCACATATTATTTACTACTTTCAACTATCTCGCTATTAACAGCGAATATTTCAGCTTCTTCTGTAGAATTATTAACAAACTCAACTTCAGCATAATATCCTAATAAGCTAGACATATTTGCTCTAGCATCTTTACTAAACAATATAAAGTCAGATGTTGAAGGACGTGTTGTAGTGTCATCAATATAGACATGCATTGTATTAGCTGTTGATATATTTCCACCCATATCAGTTGGTAAATTAGTTACCATACCCATTTCAACAAAAGCGCTTGAGTATGCTTGTGTAGGATTACCTGACTGATTCTCACTAAAACTAGGATCTGTACTAGCATTATTTAAAGTATAATCACCATCAGTTAAAGTATGGTTTTGTGTACTCATATAATAAGCTGTGTCACCTATTTGTAGCGATGTATGTAAAGGATTAGGAAATGTTAATGTTATAGTTGCCATATTTTATATTTTAACAAACTGTTGCGTTTGTACTGTTATGAGAATCTTCTCTACTAGGATAAATTCTAAATTGATATAAGTACGCTGTAGGTACTCCATCACTAGTGCTATGACTTGTTACCTTAGCTCTACCAAATGATGTACTACATCCACCAGCTACTGTAGCATATCTAACCCAAGATCCAACACTAAAGCATGATGCAGCGCCACCAGGCATTACAGCAAGGCTGCTACCGTCACAATAGTTATCAGATGAAACATAGTGTTGACCACTAACAATACCGGTAGATAAATATGTTTCTATAGTCCATCTACCACCACTAGGTGTTCCACCACCACCACTACCAGCTACTGTTACAGTTACTGTAGCCGCTGTACTATCTTCTATACCATCGTTAACTTTAAATTTAAAACTATCAGTTCCTGAAAAAGCACTATTAGGTGTATAAGTTACAACACCTGTGCTAGAGTTTAAAGTACTTAATGATCCATTAGATGGATCTACAGTTTTTGTAAAAGTCAACGTGTCACTTTCTGGATCAGTACCGGTACAAGTAATAGATAATGCGGTTTCATAATCAGTGTTTACACTTAAGGCATTTGCTGTTGGTTGTTGGTTTATAAAATTATCTAAATTTAATACTGAAGCTACATTTGCCGGTCCAGCGTTTGTTATACCATAACCAGCACTACCACTTTCAATAACTAAACTTGTAGCACCGTCTGCTGATGTTATACTTAGACCACCAATATCAAACTCTGTATCACCGTCTGATGATGGTACAGTATTTGTAAAATCGTTCATTGTCTCTAAATCAATAGTAGTAGAGTTATTAGCATTGTAAGCTACTTCATCTGAAAAAACAGGTTGTCTTCTCTTATATAAAGCTTTACCACTACTATGTGTTACAGTCATTTTTAAATCAATACCACTACTTAAATTACCAAACTCATCATAAAGACTTTCAGATGGGTTAGCAGTAGCAACATTGTTTACATAAGCAGCTGTTAAATCAGCTGAGCTAGTAGCAGTTGTTGTTACAGTTACATCTTGCTTTTGATTTAAAGTAACAGTAAACTCATCATTATTATCATTACTATTTACTGTTGTATTAGTTGCGGGATCAGTACCACCTATAATTGATATAACATAAGCTTGCGTTGGTGTTACAGCTTGCTCAGGAAACTGTATATCAAAATAATACACCCCATTATTATTCATTGTGTAGTTTGAAGAATAACTTTGAGACGTCGCTGTAAATTCATCTGTTGAAAAATTATACCATCTATCATCAGAATCAGTAGCACCTTCTTTTCTTATATAAAGTCTAAATGAAGCTGTGCTATTACCGTATATATAAAGTCTTCTTGTTTCACCAGCTGTACTCATAAGACTTTCATCTATTCTTACGCCAGTTACTAAGTTTGACGTAGTTGGATCTTGTACCATAGTACCCTTTGTAACGCTTATAGTATGACCTGAAGCGTTTGCAGCTGGACTTTTGTATTTACAAGTTACTTTCATAGCCGTTGGACCAAAACTACTCATAGCTGTATTTTCTGTTATAACAGTATAATCACCTGCGTATGAAGAGTTACCAAAAGAAACAGTTGGCGCTGTCATAGTGTGATTAGCACTAGCAGTATATGTTTGCTCAAATATAACAACTTCTTCACCTTCTAAAAGAGATCCACTATAACTATGCGGACCATTAGCATTTATTGGCTGCGGATTAAAATCAGTAGCAGCTTGGCTCCATGTACCAGCATATGTGTATGGTCTTATTTTTTTATCTGTAGCTTCACCATCAATATCAATTGTTAAAGTTACATTAGCAGCTCCAGGATTATATGTGTTTGTTAAATCACAAGTTACTAACACTTTATTATCATCTGCATAAGCAGTTGTGCTATCGCTTAATGTTATAGTATCTATTCCTGTTGGAGGACTTTGTTTACTAAAATTTTCAGCTGCAACAACAAAACCATCATCAGGTGATATAGTTAACACTTGATTAGCTGTACTGCCAACAGCTTGACTAGCTGTTACTGTTACATTTGTAGAATCTATTGTGCAATTAGTTAATGCCATATTAATCGTTGTTTTCTTCTATAGTTATAATTACGTTTGCAGGTGTAATAGCAGCTCCGTCGTTCATTGTTACTTGACTAGCTAAACCTATACCTTGAACGTTAAACTCTTTACTGTCTAAATTTAATAAAGTAGTTGTGTCACCTTTTATATAGTTAAACCATTTACCTTCTTTTTCTATAAACTCAGGTATAGAACCACTTTGTTTGTCTGATATTATTGAGTCAACATACCAACCATTTTTTGCTGTTAAGTTATATAATAAACCATCTGTATCTGTAGAGTCTAAAACAATTCTACTTTGTGATCCCTCATAACTTATAGTTTTAAAAGATTTAATAGCGTTTGGTGAGTCGTTTAAAACAACTTTTATACTAGATGCTTTAAATGTATCATAAAAAGTATTTCTTACAGGATTATCATGTGAATATAATTCTCCAAGTTTAAAACTATAATACATGTTATTTAAAGACAAAGCGCTTTCATATAAAAATGATTTTCTACTTGTAAAACCAGTAACCTGCTCTTTAAAACTTATAGTATCTTCACCACCTCTTGAAGTAGTACTTTGCATTGTAAGATTATATAATCCTTTGTTATCGTCATAACTACCAACAAGTGTATCAAACGTTGCTAGTTTGTCTCTAAAATAATCTACCATACCATGTTGCGATATTGGTGTTAAACCGTCTCTAGACAGCCTTAAAACAGCTCCTCGCGCCTTATCTGTAAAGTAAGATCTAAAACCATAGCTAGCAAAGCTTTCTGGGTTTTTACTTATACCAAATTTACCAATATAAGGCATTGATTGTCCTAAAACTCTATTTGTAGCTGTTAACTGTGGATTACCACCTGCTTCAAATAAAGCATCTTTGTTTGCTAATACTTTAAGTATTTTGTCTTCACAGCAAACTGTTAAATCTGTATCTCTTTGATGTATCTTTTGTATTGATCCATACTCTGGATTTATATCTTTTGTAATAGGTTCAGCTATTATAAATTGATTTGTTCTATTTATACCACTTGTAGAATTATATATACCAGAGAATATTAAACCATTTTTCTTTACTTCTTCTTTATATTGCTCTGCTAATGGAGCTGATGCCTTAACACCTTTTGCTATAGTCATTGTGTTAAAGTCATCTCTTATTCTATTTGACTCAACACCGTTTGCAAAACTGAAACAATTAAAATAATTTAAATCAAATGTTTTATTAAACGTGGTACTTAAATTACTGTGATCAATAGTGTGAGCGTCGCTTGCTTCATAATATATATCTATATCTATAGCTTCTTTTGGCTCAGTTTCAAATATAGCTGGATTTTCCGTAGAAAAAGTATTTTCAGATGAATACTCTTGTAATATTTCTACAGTTGAAAAACCATTATCTGGTACATCTGGATTACCAGCTGGTCCAACAAAACTAAAAGAATTAGTACCTGTTTTTATCGGCTTATCTAATTTAGCAACCATGATCATAGATTTATTTCTAAACCAATCATCGTCAGATTCCCAAGTTTTATCAAAATGCCTAAGACCTCTTCTTGCTGTAGATTCTATTTTATAAACAGTTTCAGATGGGTCTTGTGTAAATCTAATATATGCACCAGGTTTAGTCATAGCTTGAATAAATGGTAAATGCATACCAGCATCTAGAGAATGTGCATCTTCTAAATATCTAATACCTAACACAGCAAACATTATAGTGTCTCTACCTTTTTTAACACCATACTTATAAACTTCTCTTATCTGGTTAAAACTCATATTACTACCGTTACCAGTTTTTAACAGATTAAGATTATCACCTTTAGGATCACCTTTAAACTCGTTTATACCGCAATTGTGGTTCCAAACAAAAATTCTTTTTTCTTCAGCATTATTACTGCTACCAGCATGATCACCCCAAGCACTTGAATTACAACCCATGGATCTTTTAAAAACACCTTGTTGATGTTTTATAGACCAATTACCAATATTTTCATTGCTTAATATTTTTTCTTCTAACAAAGCATCTCTATGTATTTTAACAAAAAATCTACCTACAAACTCAGGTTTACTTTTTACCTCAGTTCTAGCTATTTCAAGTTCTATACCAGAAACACCATCAGTAAAAATGCCACCTGGATAAAGCTCTTCAACGTCATCTTCAAATTTATTTTTTATAGTAAATCTATATTGATCATCAGCACTTACGCCACTTGAATTTAATTGTAAACCTATAGTTGCTACATCATAATATCTAGTTGTACCAGTTGATGGTGATGTAAATCTTATAGCTAAACCAGAAGCAGATAATATTTCAGAGTTTTCACCAAATCTAGCTTCAAACTCACTTTTTAAAACATCTACTTGTGTACCGTCTGGTATTGGATATGCAGAGTTGTCAAACTCAGTACTTACAAGACCATAAGATGTTTTTGTTTCTTTTAAACTTTGTGGAGCCTCATTTTCAATAGCTATTATTTTGTATTTACCTTTTTCTTTTACAAACTCGTCGCTATTGTGCTTTTTCTTTAGTATTAAAAAAGTTTCTTCATCTACTTTATTTCTTTCTGACGATGCAAAGCTTAACCACACGTTACCATCTTCAGCATCATACCAACGATCCATAGCTAGATTGTAATATTCATTTGATGTTTCTTTTACAAAAAACTTAAACGAATTAGCAAATGTAGGTGGTTTAGTTGTTACTTTAGCTTGTAAAGCATTGTAATTTATAGCATCATCTTTATTAATTGTAACTACACCTGTGTCATCAGCTTGCACTGGAGTTTCTCTACCATACTCATCTCTATAAACAACACCTATCTGATATGTTCTTTGTGATTTTATAGATTTTTCTGGACTAGTTTCACTTGTAGCAATAACAGTACCAGCACTATCTTTCCTTGGCACGCTAGCTACTTCAAACTTAGTTGTTACCTCTTGATTGTCAACGTCTATTAAATCAAAGTTGTGTGTATAATTACCATAAATTATTCTATTAGCAACTAACTCTTGACATTGAGCTTTTTTAGGAACACTATCAAATGGTCTTAACAATTGATTTGTTTCAATTGTTTTGTATATCATTTCAGTTTCTAACTCATATATATTGTTTATCCACTCGTCATCACCAAACTTAATACTTTTTACAACGTATACATTTGTGTTGTTTTCTTTTTTAAATATTATATCTATTTCTTCTACTTGCTTTGGTAAATCACTTGGTCTAAAGTTTGATATTTTTAAATAACGTAAATCATTCTCCATACCCAAATTATATCCTCTCTGTGGGTTATATAAAAAGTCTTTAGGTAAAAAAGCAACTTCGGTAAAAGGTGAAAATGTAGAATACTCACCATCTTTATACTTATATCTATATCCAAATCTTACAAATTCTTTTTCAAATAAAGGATCATCTTGTTTTAAATTAACTTCCCATGTTGTAGTTTCTTTAGGAGTATCTTCATGAATACTCAATATAGTACATGTATATGTTAGCGAAGGTGACGATGCACCTGCATTAACTTGTAATCTAACTTGATAATCGTCGTCAAATCCATTTTCATCATCTCCAGCACCTAATATTAATATATCACCAGCTCTATAATCCATAACGTTCGCAAACGTTAAAGAAACACTGTCATAACCTACATCTCTTAATACAGCAGGGCTACCATACGAAAAATTAAAACTAGTTGTACCTTGTATAACACCTGGGGTAACACCGTCAGTTTGTACTCTTTTTGTGTTAGCCATAGTTATTGTTGGTGCAACACCTGGTCCTTTTTTAATAACAGTTACATCATCTTCTGCAAAATTATATGTAGCACCATCTTGATCTGTTAAAACAGTGTGCGTAGCTAAATTTGGAGTACCAGCTTTAAATTTTGATATATTTATAACTTTAGGTTCTGAGTTGTTATCAGTAAAAAACAACAAACCATCTATTATATTAACAGCTGTTATTCTAAATTCATTTTCTTTTGAAAAATTTAAAACACCAACCGTATCAATTAATACAGGGTTGACTTCATTAGCTATTTGATCATATTCAATAATAGCATCTGTGCTATTACCACAAACAAACCAATATATTTTTTCATTTTCTGTGTCAGCTATTGAACCAATACATTTACCGCCAGTTATACCAACAACACCTCTTTGTGTGTTACCTAAAATATTTTGCACAGCACCAACGTCGTCACCATCAGAGCTAGCAACTTGTATATTCATCGCATCTCTATATTGACCATTAGGCACTAACCTCTCATCGAGGTCTTTGTTCATTTTCCCCGCTGTAAAAGTGTGTTGTATTTCTGGCATTTTTTAGTGTTTTATAATTTTAGATTTACCTCTCATTACTTGAGCTAGTTCTTCAGATTTTAAATTACTTAATCTTAGTTTAGCTTGTCTTATAGCGGCATATCTTTCTTTTTTAAATCTTTGTATTACATACTCAGGTATATTCTGTCTTACAGATAATACAGCATGAGCTATCCACTTGTATAAAGCTTCTTCAGCAAACTTATGTATTAGTTTTTCTTCTTCAGTACCTACACCATCACTAATATAGTGTATTACTACTGTTTTTTGACTCATTGTATTACTAAAATGTATACGGCCTCTATAATTATCTATATAAAATACACCGTTAGTTTGAGCATATTCAGGTTCTAAACCATATCTTCTACCCTCAGCTGTATCAAAGTCATCACTATCGTATTTTATATCAGAATCATTTTGAGAAACACCACTGTTAGCTTGATATTTAGCCCATGTGTCTGACTCTGCAGACTCTAATAACGTACCATCATTATTAAACAAATAATCATAATTACCATCTTGTAATATAGATTTTGGATTACTAGTTTTTCTAGCTGGTAATAATATTCTTTCAACACCCTCTGTGTCACTATAACATATCTTAGTATAGTTAACATAATCATGAGGTAATGCAACTTGTAAACTAGGAGGTACTTCTACCTCTTGTGACTTTGAACTTCTTAAAGTATCATAGCTTAATTCTTGTAAACATCTTTGAGCATGAAATAATACATCTGCTCTTTTTAATTTTGTAATAATTTTACCTTCACCAACGTATGAAAACAAAAAGTTATTAACAGCGTTTTGTAATGTTATATATTGATAACCACCAAATGCTTCTGCAACACTTATTTGTGTTATTGTTATAACAACTCCATTAGCAGGTGCTGAATCAAAAGTTAAAATACCTGTAGCAGCATTGTAAGGCGTAGCATCATATAATGTTGAGCTTTGTTCTACACCATCAAAAAACACATTAAAATCAGCAATAGTAGCTGGTAGCGGATCAAATCCAGCACCATTAGCATCAGTATTTAAATCAAATGCTGTAGCACTACCATCTCCATTAAATGTAAGTGTATTAGTGTAGTATTGTTGTTGTGTTCCTGTAAATAATGGCATGTCTTATTATTTTTCTTGTTGTACGTTTTGCGCTTCTTCTTGAGCAGCTATTTGATATATCTGTGGGTCTTTAATTTGTATACCAGCTAACTCTAATATTTTTATAACTAACTCTGTTTCTTCTGAAGCGTGTAGTTCAAAATTAACAGAAGTGTTTGAATTATACAACGCTGATCCGTTATTAGTATTTATAACATAACCCCAGTTAACTACAGCTGGTGTAGCTATATAATTACAAACCACATTAACCTCATCAGTTATAAGTGGATATATTTGAAAAGTAAGTTCTGTTAACTGTACATAACACGGACGTGTTACTGTTGGTGCTATTAATGGAGAGTTTTGTATATGATGTATTTGATTTTGATCAATTTTTTCTATTTCTAAATACTGACCATTGTATTTATAGTACACCTCACCCATTCTATAATGTGCTGGAAAGGTGCCGACACCTGTGTTAGATAAATCTACTATTGCTCCTCTAAATCTTTCGAATATATCAATTTTTTCATTCAATAGATCTATCATGTCAGCATGAGTAGTATCATTTCCTGGTATAAGTTGGAATTGATTTAAATCATAAAAGTATTGCTCAAATATATCTAGTTGAGCTTGATTGGCAAATAAATTAAACTCCTGAGGCGTAATATAACCTCGTTGCTCTTTATTAGCTATTGCTAAAACTCTTTGATATACTGTGTTTATATTTACCATATTGTTATTTTTTATAGTAGTAGTCACCTCATAGAGATGACTACCCTATAAAGTGATTAATTATTTTAATCTTTTTTCTAATGTTTTAAGAACTTCAAGTCCTTCATCAGTTTTAAGCCAAGCGGCTAACGCTGAGTATGGATGCTCTTCAAATGGTACTGTAAATAATTTTCTACCATTACTAGCCCATGTAAACTTTCTATTGTCATTAGATAATTTGATAATATCAGCTTCAACAGCTTTTATACCAATGTTTCTAAGTTGAACATTATCATCAGCAGCTAGTTCAATAAAAGCAGCTGGTTTTCTTTTTGCAAACATAAGAGCATCTCTTTTGATTTCTTTTGTTGACATTTTTTTAACCTTACTACCTAACTCAACTCTCATTATTGCTTCTAGTTCGTCTATTTCTAATTTTTTAGCTAAACTTAAAGCTTGAAATTCTAATTCAATAGCATCTGTTTGATTTTCTGCTATTTGAACTGGTTTGTATTCGTAGAATAACGTTCCGTTAAGCGGATGTATTTCTAAGAATTTTTGTAAATTTGGTTTACTATTAGGAACAACTAATCTTCCTTTTTTAAAACCAATATGTCCTAATGTAGCAACACCTTTTTGCTCATCTGCAAATGGTGATCTTTGATTAGTAGCATACCTTAATTCTCTTTGAAACCCTTTTTCTTTATCAAAATATAACAAAGGTTTTCTCCTTGTATGCTTTGCTTGTATTGTTAATATAGGTGGCTGATTCTCGCCCCTTAAAATATATACTTTATTTTCCATGATATAATATAATTAAAAAATTTATAAAAATAAAAGCCTAGGGACCCGAAGGTCCCTTTGCTTTTAATAATAAAAATATTATTGCTTCAATAATACGAAGTTATTCGCAGCTTGAACACATAAACATTTTTCTGAAAGGAAGTTAACAACCATTTCATCAGCATCACTTGTGTAGCTACCACCTACTGAACCAGTAATCCAAGACTTGAATTTTCTGTCATCAGCTTCAGAAGCTCTATATCT
>CEQC01034281.1_pt1 | contig 21262 bp, 12 predicted proteins | sample 531021 | NCBI WGS metagenome assembly CEQC01 (sample SAMEA2621213, study PRJEB7988) | marine metagenome | biome: marine biome (ENVO:00000447); feature: surface water layer (ENVO:00002042); material: "saline water (ENVO:00002010), including plankton (ENVO:xxxxxxxx)" | depth 5 m
CTGGAGATTACATCAGTTCGTCTGATACAAATGCTCAGTCTGTTGCTAGTGCTTTAACTGCTAGTAGTACATTAGCTGTTACTGGAGCTGCTACTTTAAGTAGCACTTTGCAAGTTGGAGGCTTATTAACAGCTGCTAATTTAACAGCTGCTAAAGGAACAGATCTAGCAGATGATACTGCTGCAATTACTTTAACAGCTGCTGACCACGGTAAGACATTTTTATGTCTTTTAGATGGTGCTGCAAAAACTGTTAATTTACCTGCTAGTACATCAGCAACAGATGTTGGTACACAAATTACTATAATCCAAAATGCAGACTTAGTTGGAAGTGGTGTGTTAACAATTAACGCTAACACAGGAAATACTTTTGCTCTTAACAGTTATGCAATAGGATATAATTCTAGTAGATTTTTAGCAGCAACTAGACCAGCTGATGCTAATAATAGAATAGTAATTACTGGTGCAGCTACAAACTCCGCTTGGGGTATTGGATCTGTAGCAATATTTACTTGTGTGGCTGCTGGAGAATGGCACTTTGCAATTAAAGCAGAACCATTAGGAAATGGTAATGATGCAATAGCATTCTCAACAGTCTGATAATAATAATTAATTTTTTAAAATAGAAAACAAATGGCAATTTACGGACATAATTTTGACATGTTTGTTGGAAAATTTTTCAACACAGCAAGCAAAACGGTAGCAGATTTAACTGCTGCACTAACAGAAGAGTCAGAGTTTGCAATTGAGTTAGAAGACACTGGTCTTTTGGCAACTACTACAGCTTTGACTACTGGTGATGTATTTAGAGTAGTTCAGTTAAATACTGATGGATCTTTACACGCATCTCCTTATATTAAATTTGATAACATTAGAAAGGGTTCTGTGCAAGAAGACGGAGTTTCTGCAGACACTGACTTTATAGCTGAGAACGAACAAGTATCTAATATTGGATATGGTGTTCAAAATACTTCTCACTCTATTGAAGCGATTAACTCTAATCGTTATACTATTCGTTTAAACTTTACTAATGATACAGAGCTTTACTCTGAGCAAAAAGATCAATACTTCTTTGAGTATGTATCTGATGCTTCTGCAACTCAAATTGAAATTGCAGATTACTTTGCACAAAAAATGAGCAAGATGCAGTATTTAGCTGATGGTTCTACTCAAGGTGCTTCTAGAGCTCGTATTGCAGTTTTACGTCAGTCTAGCGTATCTAAAGTAGCTACTGCTGGAGACATTACTTTTACTCGTGGTTCTAAAATAGCAACTTTAGAAAATGCAGATTTTTCTGGATTAGCTGCTGGTGTTTACATTGGTGTAGGTGTTGATGACTTAGGTTTAGCTGCATCTAGTGTATTCTACAAAATTGTAAAAATTTCAGGAAATAATACAGCTAATGGTTACATTGAATTAGATCAGCCTTACCAAGGTATTTCTGAAACTGTAGGTGAAGGTACTTCTAATTCTACTGTTGGATATGTAACTGCAGCTAACATGGCATCTGCTACTTGCGGTTTAACTATCGTAGGTTTAGATCAGTTCCACAAAGTAGGTTTATATCCATACCACAAAGTAATATTTGATATTACTCTTGATGGCTGGGGTTCTACAGGTTCAGCAACTACAGAAACTGCCGCTAAAGGTAATACTGTTGGTGAAGCTATTGCAGACTTAGAATGGTTTAGCCTTTCTAAAAACTCTCCAGGATCTGGTACTTGGACTGGTAATGGTTTCCCTTCTGTTGAGTCTTATGCTGAATTAAAAGCAGTTGACAGTGATACATACGATGTTATTAGCATGGACTATGTTTTAGTAGGAAATGATAGTAATTCAATCTCTGCTGGAGGACCAATTAAAGGAACTTTAGTAATGGCTTGTAAAGCTGGAGAAGACAATCTTCAAGATCATCTTAACGATTTATTTGTTAATGTTGATGGTATTGCTGATGTAATTTCAGTTTAATAAATAATTTTATTATATAATTAAAGGGCAGGCAGCTATTCTGTCTGCCCTTTTTTAATAATCAGATATGGCATTAGATTTAAAAGTTGACATACAAACCACAAATGATTGTGGAACTCTTGTTATAGAAGACAAGACAGGTAACTATACTGAAGAAAACTTAGGTGGTTGGGGAGGTTTAAATACAGAACCTTTAAAATCCAAAATAGCAATAGATGTTATAGTTCAAGTATATTTTTACCAAGATGAAGAGTTAATGGTATCAGAAGGTACTTTTAACTTAGATGTGTATGAAAACTTTGTAAACTTACCACTAGATAGTTCTTACAAAAAATTTAAACTAGCTATCCCAATACAAGACTTTAAAGAAAATATAAACCCACCTAACTCAATAAAGCATTTTGATATGATTGAAGATAATCTATATCAAATAGCAGTTAGAGTGTATGATAAATTAGATGTAACTAATGAGCATGCTAATAAATCGTTTGTATTTAAAAATATTTGCACTACCTCTAAGTTAGTATCTAAAGCTTTAACATCTATTAATTTACAATGTGAAGATTGTGACGACTCAGATTTAGATAATGTTTTATTTGCTAAAAGTTTATTAGAAAGTATTGAGAATATATGATATTCAGAAATGGTCACATATCAGGATTTATAGATGAGCTTACAGATTCATTATTGTCTAGTGGATCAGATCAAGGCGATTTACTTCAGGAATATCATGAAGAGGTGGTTTTAGGGGTATCAGATATTCAATCATTAATTCCTGTTCCAATACTTTTTGTATTTCTTCAAGATTCGTCGTCAGAATTTAATGTTACAACACTTAATGAATCAGATCGCACCAAAATAAAAGATGAGTTATTATTTTGGTTTAATGAAGCAGCTGCTAACTTAAATATTAAATTTTTTCCTGCAATAAAAAAAGCAGGGGGAAGTGAAGACACTATTTTTTTAGATACTCCCGGAATAGATGTTTTAGAGATGAAGGATCAAACTTCTTTGAAAGAGTATCAAGATTATGATCCTACTCTAGGTGGTATTACAATTTCTCAATACCATAATTATTTAGAACACGGCATAGCTATAGCTTCTGAAAAATTTATATCAGGCGGTGCATCTCGCCCTATTAAAGGTGTACCGCATCAAGATGTAACACAAAGACTTTTAGATGAGTTGTCTATAGATTTTACTAAAGTTTATACGGTTGTATTATCTAATAAGCTTAATACAGAAGGCATGACTGATACAGAGCCAGGATGGGCTGCTATGACATGCCCCCACCCTGCTACACATACTGGAAAACACTATGTGTCATTTTTTTCTATTCCTCATCTAAGAAATGAATTTTTAGATACATTAAGTTATGTTGCACCGACTATAGATGAAATAACAGAAAACTATAATAGTACATACCCTGACGTTACTCCAATAAATATTTCAGATTTAGATATACTATCTCCTGAACTATTAATAGGACATTTAGTTGGTAATACTTTTGGTTTATTGCCAATAGGAACTCCTAGTTTGACTGATTTAAATGCTTCTAGATCTGCAACTTGTAGTTCTACAGGGTGTATTTTATTAGGAGGTGATGGTAACTGTATTGATATAGCTCCCTTAACAATGGACAATTATTTTAGTGAGTATTTAACTACTACGCCTTGGGCATTTACTGAAGAAGATGTGTGCCCCGAGGATATTCCACTAGCTGACAATATGATTATTCCTGTGTATCAAAGTGTAGGAAACTACATGAATTTTTGGAATATTATAGATAACAGTTTAGCAAAAAACTTTACCAGTTCTCAAATTAATTATGTTAGAGCAGGCTTTGAAACATCAGGCAGTGTTTTAAAAATTTTAAAAGATAATGCGGTTGAATTTATAGATACACAAGCTAACAGTGAAGTTTATTGCGCTAATTATCAACCTACTTATGAAGCTAGGCCTTTAAAATTAAATTTTAAATTTATTCAAAGATCTCAGTCTGTAGAATCTCTTAATTTTGAAAAGATAAAAAGTAAAATTATTTCTATTTGCAATAAATTAATTTATAGATAATGGCTAAGAAGTTTAAAAATAGTATTAGAAATAAAACGTATTCCGAGGAATCTTCAAGATTTGTTTGCGGTAATGAAAATGAGGATTTAGTAGCAAGACAGGGTCGCAACTTAACTAAGTTGGAACTTGAAAAACTAAAAAGTATAGAGAACATTACTAAACAAAAAAGAGCTCAATATAGAGAAACTAAAGCACTCAGAAATAATACCCCACCATATATACAATATCCAGATGACGAGTTAATATATATTCCTTTAGTATTTCACCAATTTATAAAAACTGGACTAACTAATCTTGATAGTGCGCTTAATTATATATCTGAAGACAAGCAGGAAAGGATGTTTAGAGAGTATGATCCTGCAACTAAAGAATTCACTGGTCCTAGACATCCAAGTGCTTTTAATCATGAGTTTTATCAAGGAGTTGTTGATAGATTAAATGGGTATATGTCTGGTGAAAATAATACTATAAATGATAATAACTATGCAGGAAATGCCATAAATAATGTAGATCATGGAGTTTCTTCTAAAATTAGATTTTTTATAGCCAATCATTTACCTGTAAAGTATTTTACTGAGTACCTAGTAAGTAGAAGTGGGTCAACATTAACTAGACCTCCTTCGGGGTGGAATGATCCTTATAATCTTTCAAGTGATTCATCTGTTTCAGATGCAGTTGTAGTAACAGATCATTTTGAATTATCTTACCTTAAACAAGGATTACATGGTAGAACAAGTTTTAATTATACAAGCAGTGAGTTGGAAGATATAAGCACTGCAGCTGCTGATGCTTATGACCAGGCTTTTCTAGTATACGATTCTCTTCTTGCTGAAACTATGTCTAGTGAAAGTTTAACACAAGAAGAAGCTATAGAATTTATTGCTAACACACCTGAAGCAGAAGAGTATGCAAGAGCTCAATATATTCATCAATTAAAAGGCCTTGTTTCTTGTGGTCCTTCTGGGGCTATTTTAACATACGATTTAGCTGCCTATGATGTCTGCACATTAGTAGATTTACACTCACAATCTACTGGAGAAACTGTAGACTGTAGTGAGTTAACAGAGTGCCCACCAGAAGGAGATTCTGATTATTTGGATGTATCTTGTTGGAACCATCCTAAAGATTTTCCATTTGCGTATCTAACAGGTGTAAATCCTAATGAGGATGATTTTATTCCCATGAACCAGGATGGAAGATTAGGTAATATGCTACCAACTTTGAATGTATGGACTTATGGCCGTAAGATAAACGATATAGAAGGCAGCAGTCCTGGCTGGAACGGATTAGGATCTGTACCAACTTCTGGTGACGATGGAAATGTGTGGATGTCTGGTGCCTTTGGGTATAGTATGGATGAGTATTCACAAGTTCTTTTACATGAACTAGGTCACGCTTTTGGTCTGCCTCACACTTTTCAGGGGGGACAAGTAAGTCGACTATCTGGTAAAACTTCTCCTCCATTTAACATTGAGGGAATAAAAGAACTTAATTTAATAGAACCCTCTGCGGAAGAAGCTCAGTATATAAAAGCTATACATAAATTAGCTAATAATCTACCTGATGCTGGTAGTGATTACGGAGTTACTGGTGGCGATATAAGCTTAAAAGTAAATTTTCCATTATTACCTCAAGTTATAGATCAAGATGATGGAAGCATAATTGAAATACAAGTAAAAGATGTAGAAAACTTTGAAGATCATGGCATAAAAGGAACTAAGACTAACCTTCTAGTTAGAAGAAGAATTCTTAGTCATTTACTTGAGACTGGTGTATTCTGGGCAAATATTGATCCTAAGCAAGGTGATAAATTAGTATTTAATAGAGTGTTAGATAAGATTTATTCTCCTAATATTTCTACTGATTTTACGTATTTGCTTAATGGTGAAACCCCATTAGATCCTTTACCTGTAATTAATGTAATGAATGACGTACCTCCAATACCAATTGATTTAAATCAACTAGTTTTAGGAACCGACATAAATTATATTAATACAAATAGTGAATATAATTTAGTTTTATTTGACTCTGCAGACGCACAATTTGATAATATAAAAAATACTACATTTGCTTCTACTAGTGCTACTGGAACTGAAATTACAAGTAGAATTCTACGTTTATACTTTTTTAGATATGAAAGAGATATAACATTTTCTATTACTTACGGTGGAGCTACATATGATATTATAATGGATCCCACAAATATAGATGAAGATGGTAATCCAATTTATTATTATCCTAACGACTCTGATAATGGTATACAGGTTTTTGAGTATACAGCAGTTTTACCCGTAGATACAGAAAAGATTACTTTAAAATGGTATACAACCGCTGTTGAAACTACAAGACAGTACGGCGAGTCAAAATTAGTAGCAGTAGAGTTTGAGCATACATACAGACCTGTTGAGGTTTTAACTAGAATGCCTTTTTGTGTATTAGATTCTGATGGAAATCCAACAGATGTATTTGATGAGTTTTGGTGGATTAATCTTAACGCGATAGATGAAAATTATCCTGCATATCCAGATAATTGGCTTACAACTAAAGCATATGATGAGTTTGATGACGATGGTAATCCTTTGTGTCCATGCTTATATGCAACACAATATTATAGTTCTCCTGTTGGTCCTACAAGTAATCAATATACTGAATTTACAGCCAACTTTAACATAGATCCATCTCAGCCTGGTAAAAATGATTGGGCTACTTTTATGAGTTATTTTGAGAGAGATAATAGATGGGATCAGCTTTTTACAAATTATTTAATTAATTCTGATGATACAGAAAATAAAATTCATTATGGCAATCTTCCTCTTGTTCGTTATCATCAGTATGGAGATAATTGGGGCCAGTTAGGTCATAACCCACCTTTTGGTCTGGTAGGTTTTCATAAATTTTCTAATATGCCCAGAGCTTTTGAATTTTCTATAGAAGCTGTAGCGGAAGAGTTAAATAATGAGGGTATCTTTATAAGGTATACTAATTATGATAATCTTCAACCTGATATACCAAGACAACATAGCAGAGGTAAATTTGCAGCGACAGGCGCACATACTGATGAAATGTATACTGAATTTTTTAATAAAATTGGGGTAGGTAGTACAAATCCTAACTCTGAAATGTATAATCCTTTTAGAGTAAGTGTGCTTGACCAAAGTCTTTACGATGAAGTGTCTTACTTTGCAATAGATGCAAAACCAGGATATTATAGTGGCGAATTACAAATACCTATTAGTAGTAATCCTGCAAGCGGGCACATGCATAGTGGAACCCCTATAAATATAAATTTCTTTTATAATGCTATGGATTATCCGGGGGACGTTTATTCATTTTATGATGGTAGTTGGGGAGCTGTGCAATCCGATAATAAATTTTATAATACTGATATAGGAGATGATAACGACTATGTAAAAAAAAGAAGAACACTGTTTAGTCCGGGAGGAATACTTAGAATAGATACAACAGTAGAAGCAGGGCTTGGTAAATATGGCGGTATAACATTGTTCGGACAAATTACTAAAGATTTAGATATTGGAGAAAATTCTATTCAAGGATTAATTGACAATATAGAAAGTTATATTGAAAGTGTTAATCCAGAATATGTAGCAGGCTGTACTGACCCTGAGGCAGAAAATTATAATCCCGATGCCACTGTTAATGATAGTTCGTGTGTTTATCTAGGACTAGAATGCGATTTAGGAGATCCAGCTTATTTTGCTATATGTAGTGATTCTAATATTACTACATGTGATCCTGCAGATCAGACTATACTTGATACATTTCTTAGTCCTACAGATAACATTAGTGAATTACAGTATGGCCAACCACTGGGTCTGGATTTTAATTACCCTGAGCCTGCAGAAGGATGTACTGGAGGAGGATTTAAATATCTTAGAAATTATCCAGGTGGCCCATATGGTAACGGCGCTTGTCAATATGGAATATTAGAAGCTGCAGGATGTGGGACCCCTGAAAATCTTACACAAGAAGAGCTTATAGCTCTTGGACCAGAATACTATACATTAGTTTGTCCCGATACAAGATATTCTATAACAGCTAATCGGTATACATTTGGTGGTTTATATTACACACGTAATGGAGAAAATTATATAGGAGTTTATTGTTCTAGAGATGATGGTATTATTTATGCTGGAACATTAAATAATCCTGGGGAAAGATTATATACTTTAAAAGATTTAGAGGTAAAACCTTTACCACCACTGGAATCTGAGGCTAAAAACTTCAATAAAATAAAAACAAGTATTGAAAATATTTGTAGATTTGTAAATTTGTAATACTTTAACTGACAATGAGCATAAATAAACATATATCTATATATAAAAAATACGTACAGGCTAGAGACGCATTTGGCTCTGAGACGTTAAAGTTATTAACTAATCTTTCTGGAGGACATAAAACTAAGAAAAAAATTGCTATGTATAATACAATAGCAGCATGGTTAGATTTTATAGGCCAAGAGGTTCCTGAACCTATTAGTGTTCAGGCTACTAGCCCAGCGCCTGTTACTTTTAAAGTAATAAGAAAATCCTTACCTAGTGATACTTTTGATACTAATCTTGTTAGTTTATTTATAAAAGATTCAGAAGGAATTAGAACTAAACTATTTAGTACAGCCATACTTACATATGTTGGTTTAACACTTAATCAAGCTATTGGATTTGGTCTACAAAACCTGATTGATATTGGTACTATTTCTATTCCCGGTATATCTGTTAATATTAATTATGCTAATGATAATATTACTTTAAATTTTCCTCAAGGGTCTAAGTATAACGCTGGAGAAGTTGTAGTATCAGATAATGCTTATACTGAGCCTGCTTTAGTTAGGATACTTGGAGGATCAGATCAAATTTTTTCTACCCCTAATTTATCAGAACAAGAGATGGAAAGAGTAGATGATTTATTAGATAGAATAGCTATAGAGCTAGGATTAATCTACTCAGATAAAAAATATGAAGATATTACCTCAAGAGATATAGTTCGAGGAAACATCTCTCAATTAAGAACACCAAAAAATTTATCACTAACTGCTGAAGATGGTAGCCCATTAGAAGTATAATATATTATAAAACATGAAAATATCTAACTTACCTAAAGCTACTAGATCTAAGAGTTCAGACTTGTTAACGATAGTACAAGGTAATGCAACTAAAGTCATAAGTGTAAATGATTTTACAAATGACATAACTAGTAATTTATCGAAACTTTCTAAAGAGTTACAAACTATTAGAACGGAGCTTTTTAAACGATCTTTAAATAAAAATAATCCTGTATTATCTAAAAATTTAAAAATACCAAATCCTAAAAGTCCTAAAGATGCAACAAATAAATCATATGTAGATAATCAAGTTCTGCATACTGTAAAAATAGATGGAACCTCTAAAATATCTGCACCTTTAACTTATGATAATAAATTTAGTTTTCAGGCAGATGATTTGGTTAGTAAAGAATATGCAGATGCATTATTAGACCAAACTTTAAAAACTGTAAAAGGATTAACATCTAATGCTTATCCAAAAGCTTCTACAGGAGATATGTTTATAGCTAATATGGAGTATGATGTTTTTGCGGGAGACGGCCCAGCGCTTCAAAGAGGAGATATTCTTATATGTCTTCAAGATAGTGAAGGAGGTACGCATGGTTCTTCTAGCTCTCAGTTTGCAATAGTTAATACTAATGTAGTGCTAGCTACAGAACAAGATGCAGGTATATTAAAGATAGCAAGTGATGCAGAGTTGCAAGATTATTCTTCTGATAGTTCTGCAATAACTCCTAAAAAATTAAAAGACGCATTTTTATCAAATAGTATATATAATAGAAAGTTAATTGACATAAGTAGTTATACTGTACTTGAAGCTGATAAAGGTATATTAGCTATAGATAATAGAAGAAGTGCATCTACAATTACTTTGCCTGCTGTACAATCTTTAACACACCCTTCTTTATTTAAGATGACTATTAAAGATGAGTTTGGGCAAGCAGACTTAAGAAATATAACTATAAAATCTACAAGTTCTACTATAGATGCTAAGCGTCAGATTGTACTTTCTAATAAGTATCAGGCAATAACTGTATATAATGATGGTTTAAATTATTATATAGAAAATAATACGCATGCTGAAGATGAGCTTGTACAAACTCTTTCACAAGCTGGTAAGGTTGCAACTACAACGGCGGGAGCTGACAATACACTATTTGAATTTAATTTAGATTTATCTCAATTTGATGTAAACGAAGGATTTAGTTTTGAAGCCGCTGGTAGTACAGCTAGTAATGGAAATACCAAAACAATTAAACTTGTAGTAGATGGTAATACAACAGTTACTAATGCAACTACTACTGCTCCAAATGCTAAATTTTATGTAGCAAAAGTAACGGTTCTTAAAGGTAACCAATTTGCACAAGCTTTTGGTCAAATTACTTTTGATGGAGTTGCTCCAGATGTGTATTTTGAAACTGCTCTAAATTTAGACTGGGACTCTAGAATAGACATTGGACTTGTTGCGAATCCAGCTACAGCAGCTGGTGATATTTCAGCCAACTCTGCAATACTACAACCTATAAAATAAAATACTGTGAGTTACAATATAAATAATATAGGAGTGTTTACTCCATTACTGGAAGCTATAAATACTGTTAAATCAGGAAGCGATAAAGAATTAGTTATTAAGTATTCTTATAATGAAAGCTCGCTGAGTTTTCCAACATCAAAAACATTAGGAATACAAAGATTTAAAACAGATATTCAAAACGCTCTCAGACAATGGGAACAGTTTATATCAAATTTATATAGTAATAAAAGAGCATTTGAAGGTAATCTAACAGTTTCTTTTAAAGAATCTGATGGTCAGGATTATGATGTACAGTTTGGGTTTGCATCTTTAGAGTCAAAGGTATCAGTTACAAAAACTTCTATCATGTTTGATTCTTTATCTAGTTGGGGTACAACTAGTATACCTGCAGAATGTAATATATTAACATATGCAGTGTATGGATTAGGTATGTTCTTTGGTTTAAAACGTGAAACAGGAAATACTCCTATGAACCATCTTAGACTGGGACAAACTTTTTATCTTGCTAATGGTATCACTCCCGAAGATAATGGTTACATATCAAAGTCAGTTTTAAATAATTCTAAAGCATTAATACAACAATTTAAAGGTATCTATGGAGATGTAACAAATACTTCTCCAAGAGTGTATGGTTGTACTGACTCAAACTCTCCTAATTATAATTCTTTAGCAAATACTAATGATGGATCTTGTCAAGAACCAAGCACTTATCCTGTTACAATAACAGCTAATGGTAGATATATACCTACTAGAAGTCCAGGTCAAACTAATGCACCTCACCAAATAGTTGCATTTGGAAAAAATGATGATCTGTATGTTTACTCAGATAGTGGATTTGTAAAATTAAATTCTATAGATGCAAATCTTAATTATACTACAGCTATTAGCGGAAGTGAATTAAGTTTTACATTTCCTAATGTGCATATTTGTTCTATAGGCGGCAAACCAATTGTATTTAGTTTTTTTGGTATGATAAGTGATGGAACTCGAGAAGTATTCACAGCTACTAACAGGTTAAATGAATTTTTTTGGCCGTATGGTGACTTACTTGCTACTTCTCTTAATCAGCCAGGCACCTATGGTGAACATTATTATAATAAACAAAACACCTATCATATATTGTCTTTTAATAATATGGAAGGTACTATTACCGGAGAGTTAAGATTAACAAATGTACTATTAGGTTCAGCAGCTAGTATGTATTCAGTTATTAATTTAAATTCTACAAATGAAAACTTTACAACAATAGATTGTAATAACTTAGATCCTTTTGGTGAATTTATAGATAGTAAAGTTCCCGGAATTCCAAACAACCTTAATGTGTTTACATTAGGATCTTCTGTTGAAACTACTACAGGGTCTTATGAGGCTGTTCTTATTAATAAATATCTTGATTTTTATCTTGAATATCCCCTGGGTAACGCAGTTATTAAGATAGATAATGTATACTCATTAGCACTTCTTCCTGCTGATTCTGCACATGCTACACAGGAAATCCCAAATCATGGAGACGCAGTTATTGTTACTTCTAAATATAGTACCAAGGCAAACCCCGATCCTGGGTATAGCGATAGCAATGGTACGCTTGTACCTACTCGTCCTCTAGTTTTATATATTCAAATATCTTCAATACAAGATACTTTTATTGTTACTAAATCTGTAGATGAGATAAATCCTTCTAATCTAACTCTGTATCGAGGAGGAGAAAGATACGAAAGTTCAGTTTTGGACTTTACTGATGGAGATAGTAGCGCTTTAATTGGTACTCTGCCTTTTAGTTTTGTAGATCAAGCTAATCCCGCGGAATCGTTAGGGCTAGTAGATATATCTAGTAAAAGATGGAGTAGAAGTACAAATTCTTTTGAGGGAACAGATGATTTTGAAGGCTCTTATGAAAAAATAATAAATAATAAAACTGTACAAATTCTTCCTGATGGAGATACTTTACCTGATGTTGCAGGAACTGCTATTAAGGTTACTTATGTAGATGCTGGATCTGCATCAGGATCTTTCGATACAGGTACTGATTTTTATGGTGATGCAATCAGAAACAATAGTATGCTAAAGCGTATTCATGGGTACAAGCTTGTAGTAGCTAAAAGATTACGAGAAGAGCTAGATACAGTTACTATAGGTGAAGTTATAAACGGACTTACTCAAGGGATAGATGGTAGTTTTACACCAAATAGTACTATTCCAGATAATGCGATAGGTAAAAAGTTAGCAGCTCTTAGTTTAGAGTATGGTTTATTATTATTCTATATAGACAATAGAACTGGTGTTCCTGCATTATATGAACTTGAAAAAGAAATACATATACCTGCAGGAGATGATTCTTTAATAGGTTATATTAGTGATGCTTCAGCTGAAGGAAATTATAAAATGATAGATTTTGTTATATCTCCTATGGATAATTTTATTTATTCTATAGTAGAGAATGCAGATACACTAGACAGACACATAGTTATTTATGATATTACTACCTTAGAGCAAGAATATATTTTAACAAACTCACGTAGTATACCTAATCCATTTTCAGGAGATTTATCAAATGTTCAAGTAGGTGCAGATGATAATGTTTATTTTTATTCTATGCTTTCTTCTGAATATATAAGAGTATCTTCTCCTGATCTTCAAGTATCTGTAGATAGATTATTATTAACTCCAAATTCTTCAATTCTTAATTTAGATACGACTATAACATCAATCCCTGATAATAAAATAATAGATTTAACTAAAACAACTGAAGATGGTGCAATACTCCATGCATTCGATACAGGGTATTTTTCTTCTAACTGGACTGATCCTTCTATAGGGTATCAGTTAAATGTAGTTCCTCCTATAGATAAAGGGAATGTTCTTCCTCTTGGGGATTTAGAAAAATATGTAGTTCGTAAGGATAGTGAAGGAACGAAATTTACAGTGGATATAAATGATATAAATTCACAGGCTGTAGTAGAGAACGAACCTGTACTTCAAGCACAGAACTCTAATTCTGTAACTTATGGTGAAGAGTCTGTTCAAACAAGATTAATATCTTTTGAAAATAAAATTCTTGCAACGGTTTCTTTATTTGAAAATATAGCTTCACTTGAAAATGTAATAACAATAATAAGTTCTCGTAGAAGTAGTACAGGACAGGATGTGTACCAGGATTATGAAGATATTACTAATGTTGATAATTTAATATCGATAGAATCTTACGTCATAGATTTGACAGATCTTTATTATGATATTATTTATTCTACTTCTTCAGAATCTCCTTTTGGTGCTGGTATTTTTAAACGAAGAGTGTCATTCCCAGAAGGGGATGATGGCGAGCAAGTTTTAAACGGAGTAGGAACTACACAGGTATTCAGTATGAATGCTATAAATGCATCAACCAGTCTAGGTGTGACGTTATTCAATGAGGATAATGTTTCAAATAAGACATCTGCTTTTGTTTTAACTCAAGGGAGAGCACCAGAACAGGGAGTAGCAGATATAAAAATATCAAGGGTTAGCATTAGCGACGGTACTGATACTAGTGCTACTACTGTTATTAAAACTTTTGACATTGTCGACGATGTTTTAAAAGCTGAATTAGTAGAAGGTGAGTTTTTAGAAATAGACTTTTCTAATACTATTGTATCTACTACAACTGTAAACGGTAAACGTTTAATTTTATTTACATTTAACGTAGGTGCAGGATCTGTCACTGATATTTCCGCTCTTAGGTTACCTCTTGGGGCATACTTTGCAATATATGATATTGATTCTGATACTTTTGAAAGGCAAAGTTTAGTAAATGAAACTAACTATGATGTAAATAACCCAGTAATAGTGAAGTCTATAGTTCCTGCGATAAGCACTAATGTATTTTTATTACTAGCTAATAATTCAGGAGCATTTGAAATATCAAAATACGCATTTTCAGGAACACGATCTTATGGAGAATTATCGGCAATTGAACCTTTACCTGCGACAGCACAGTTTGCAGATGACTTTGAAACAAATGCGGATGGAAGTTATTTATATGACAATACAATATCTATATCAACAGTTGAAGATTTAGTACGATTTCCTAATGGTTATATATATATTACTAGAAATGAAGGAGAAGACATATCTAGAATATTTGGAGCAAATTCTGCTGACCCAAGATATGCTCTTGGAATAGCTACAGATCCAAATGCAGATAGTTATGTAGGCCCTTTTGACTTTCATCTTAATTTAAAAGCTGGTGTTGGTGGCCCACAGGGGCCTGGCGGGCCTGACGGTCCTGATGATCCAGTTGTAGCTACAGTGGGGTGCACGAATCCTCTTGCTTGTAATTATAATCCAGCTGCAAATGTTGATAATGGTAGCTGTATTCTACCTGACTCTTACATAGCGGAAAACTGTCCAAACGGAGGATGTCACTCATCACTTGGGCCTTATCAAGGTATTAACAATTGTGGGGGGTGTTATGTTTTTGGAGAAACACCAAATCAAGATACTAGTTGTTATGTGTGTCCTGCAGGTGTAGATGATGGTTATGGAAATATCTATACAGGATGTGAAGGTATGCCAGAACCTTGTTTTGAAGATTATAGTGCATGTATAATATATGGGTGCCCAGAGAGTGAAGGGGCTTGTAATTCTATAGACTTAAATACTGGTGTAGACGGTCAACCAAATACCGCAGCTTTAGATTTATGTCAAAACCCTTTACCTGGATGTGATTGCGATGGAGCTATTGCTCCTACACCACCACCTATACCAGGTAGTCCTATTTTTATAAATTGTACAGAATGTGATCCAGCAACTCATGCCGGCCTAAATTATAAAGATAATGAATTTTGTCAACTTTGTGAAGAATGGAAATATCATGATCAATATAATGGAAACGTTAGTGATCTAATAACCAATTATCCTGATGTTGTTGATCATTTATTTAGCACTCAGGGAGTATGCAATTGTGATGGTATAACACCTATAGATCTTCATGGAGGATACGCAGGAGCATGTGACTGTAACGGAGATGTAATAGATACTACTTTATATTGTACTTGTAGTCAAGAGGTAGACCCTACTAAACCTTTTTGTGATTGTGAAACAGGGTATACAGAAAGTCTTTTAATACCAGAAAATCAATGCTTTGATGCAGATGGTAATTTACTGTGCGATGAGAAAGCAATACTACACTATTATGATGGAGATGGAGATGGATTATATAATCCTAATATTTCTGAATTAAAATGTCCAACCGATGTAGCATTAAATGGACCATTTCATGACAATGGACAACCTGTTTGGATTACTGCAGACGAAGGAGCAGTAGATGGGTGTGATGGAACTACAACTGAAGATGGTTGTAATGAATGTATTCCTTTTATGTTAGATGCAAACGGAAATTCTGTTTCTGATTGGGATCACCCTTCATTATCAGGAGAGCCTGGATACGCTCTATATAGAGAGTTTAGAATACAAGATGAGTGTGGTAATTGTTATTTCCCTAGCGCAGGAGAACCAGTATATGAATGTGGTTGTGATGGAATACCTGAAGGATTCTGTGAGTGTGAAGGAATAAATCCTATTCCTACCCCATGTGAATGTGGGAATACTTATTTTGAAGTTACTGGCACAAGTCAAGGAGACATATGTGAGCAATGTGTTGCAGGTTATAACGCAGACCCTCTTGTATTTGACTACTGTGGTGGTTGTGGAGAGACAGCTACATATAATGAAGATACAGGTTTTGTAACTTTACATACTGGAGAGCAAGCTTGTAATTGTGCTAATGATATTCCAGCAAATGAAGATGGATGTTGCCCTGGGTATGTGTATGACTCTTGTGCAAACTTGGGCAGCGGCTCATGTGTACCAGTTGGACAACAGCTAATTAAAGATTGTGCAGGAAGATGCCCTAACATTGGTGGTAATTATCAAGGTCCTTATGAAGGTCCTGGTACCGGAGGTGAAGATGCTTGTGGTATATGTCAAGGGCCATTTGAAACAACACCTAGTGGTACTGAGGCAGGAGAAGAGTGTTCTTGTCCAACTGATGTTACTACTTTAAATTATACTGTTTTTACTGGGGGAGATGGTATTCCTCGTCCAATATATTCTACACACACACCTATATTATTAGATTGTGCAGGTGTTTGTGGTGGAACTTCTGAACTAGATGGATGTGATCCTGGCGTATGCAATGGAGACAATAGCACATGTACAGGTTGTATGCAAGAAGATGCATATAATTTTGATCCAGAAGCTATATATCCTTGTACAGATAATGCATGTTGTGAATATTATAATTTAGATGAGATTCCTTTTGTTGTAGATACAGACGGAGACGAGGCAGATACAGAAACAGTTGCAACTGTCGGACCAGGAACTCACTCTATAGAGGTATATTGTTTAAATGAGACTCTTCCTGTAACCTCCTATACTACAATAACGGAGTCAGTAACTCTTGATGATGAGGATAATCCTATAGTGATTATAAAAGATAATATTTTAATAACAAATAAATGTCAAGTAATTACACCTGATAATCCTATCTTAATTTTAGATAATGCCCAGGCTAATGCTGAAATTACTTATGAGATTAACGCTGCAGTTTCACAACAAGATATTGTTAATGTAGTTAATTTATTTAATCTAGATCCTGAAGGAATAAATAATTATTTAGGAGAACCGATAAGTTATGTTACAAATCAAAACTCACCAGATATAATAACTTATACAGGTAAAAAAGTACAATTCTTTTTTAGGTTTGACACAACTAATCATGAAAATTTACCTCTTAATGATAATAGTATGTCGCAATATTTTGCTCAGTATATGGAAGGTAATGCTGTCGTTAAAGATGTATTTATAGCAGATCCTGCACCAACAGAGGCTACTCAATTTGAGGCTAATATAAGAACTGAAACACCTATAACTGTCACTTTAATACGTGAGGACGGCTCTCCTTGTGGGACTAGTCCAGGAACAGATTCATTAGCTATTCAGCAGACCTTTCAAAGTTATCATGTATATAGAGTTGTAATGCAATTAGATACTGATGGCTCTATTATGGAAGTTCCGGGTGGTATAGATTTTTCTAGTATATTCCAGTCGTTAGACTCTAGTACTAATACAAATGTATATTATTGTACAGACCCTTGCAGTGCTGGATTTACACAAACATCTAGTAGTCCTACTTTAAATGAAGTAGTACAAGAATATAATTTTACAAATGATCAAATTTATGAGATCGCAGAGCTGAATGAACTAGCAGCTCTATCGGGTGAAAACACACCGCCATACATAATTACTGTTGTAGAACCAACTACTACCACTCCTGGAGAAACGATTACATTCATAAAAGATACTAACTGTAATTGTCAAGATAATTGTACTATTGATGGAGATGATTATGAACCAGTTTGTACAGATCCACAAGCAACAAATTATACAGAAACCCTTGGAGAATGTCAAGTAGAAGATAATAATATTTGCCAGTTTCCGCCAGATGAGCCAGATCCGGTGGAACCAGTAATAGAGTATTATTGTTCTAATCCTGCATATCAAGAATATCAAACCATATTTAGTGCAGGGGTGCAGTATATAGCAGATGATAGTTTATGTCAAACTCCTATTGTTGTACCTGAGCCAGAACAAGAAACTTTCTTAGGTCAATATACAATAGACATTTATACACTTGAGGGCTTAGCAGATGTAGAATATGTTATTTATAGTGCGTCTGGTAAAATACTTCAAGATCAAGATGGAGAAGTTGTAGTAAGAAAATTAAATAATGGAGTTAAGCATATAACAAAATCATTTAGTGCTACAGACTCTTGTGCAGGATTTGTCCCTATTGCTCTTAATCACAATACAAACTGGCTACGAACTCGTTTAGTAATAAGTAAAAATGATTTAGTTCTTTGGGAGCTTGAATATGGAACAGTTCCTGATTCTTATGGGGTAAGTTCAGATGGTTCAGCTATTCTTAAAGTTGGAACAGGGCTTTGTGTTGCAGGATGTAATGATACTACTATTAGTTCTACTTCTTGTACTAGAAGTATTCAGAAAGATGTAAAAGAGTTTACTGACTTTACAGTAGAAATACTCACAGAGCAGAGTCCTATAGAGTCTTATGAAGAAACTTCTTTTATTGTTTATAACATAGAAACAGGCGATAGACTTGTTGATATTGAAAGTGGTATTGCAGCAGGAGAAACTAGAATAGAAAACTTTAGATTAGATCGCTCTACAACATTAGGAGTAAAAGTTATTTCTAAAAACCTACTTGTATATAGAATAATAGATGAGCAAGGTATAGTATTAAAAACTAAAACAATTTACAATGATTCTTACTTTGAACCATTTACTTTAAAATTAGAAGTTCCTGGTTGTACAGATTCAACTGCTGCTAACTATGATTCTAATGCTGTAATAGATGACGGCACTTGCGTAGAAGCTAGTTTATATGATTGTGTAAAATCTTCTTTATTTGAAATAGATAATCTAGAATGTGATAGCAGAACTTCAGCTAGAAATCTACAGATATACACAGTATATCAATCTTATCAAGAAGCATTGAAAGAAAAGAATGATATTAAAATAAAAATGTACAGAGATAAACTAGTGGATCTTTGTAATTGTGAAACATGTTAAAATAAAACAAAATGGATAGAAATAGAGATTTAGCCCAAGGGCTATCAAGAGTAGAAAATAAACTCAGCAATCAAGAGTTTGTTGTTCTTACTTTACAACCAACTGTAACTGCAGAAACATTTGCTGCAAATGATGTTTGGTTTGCTTCAACTGAACTTCCTAATGCGGTTATAGCGGGAAGAGGGGCTTTAATAAAATCTGTAACAGTTATAGATGACGATTCTCAAAGTATAGTAGGTTCATTATTTTTTACAGACCAATCTATAACTACAGCAGCGTCGGGGGCAGGAGAAGATAATACACATGCAGAAAATCAAACTATATTAGGAGAGGTAGAAATTCCTGCAGCTTCTTATATTGCTTTATCTACTTCAACAATTGCTACTATTACTGGAATTGATTTAGTAGTTCAACCTGTAGATAATGGAACTTCTTTATATGTATTTGGACATACTGATGGTACCCCATCATATACAGCTGGGGCTTTAACAATTAGAATTGGATTACAAAGATTATAAAATGAGTAAAAATTACAAGTGGGTTAACCTGACACCTGACGAGATCTGGGAACAGACATCTCCAAAAGTTCAGAAAAATAAAAATAAGTACAATCGCAAAAAAGTAAAACAAAATGAAACACGGAAAGAAAATGATGTACGGCGGTAAAAAGAAAATGATGGCCGGTGGTAAAAAAGCTAAACCAGCTATGATGAAAAAAGGTGGTAAATCAAAAGCTGGATTAAAAGCATTAGCTAAATCTCCTAAAGGAAGAGAAGCTGTTAAGAATATGGGATTTGATCCTGCAAAACTTAAGAAAGGTGGTATGATGATTCAGAAGGCAATGGGAGGTCTTATGAAAGCTATTAAAGAGCAAGATAAGGCTATGAAGAAAATGATGGGTGGAGTAAAAAAGAAATAATGGAAATATTTAAAAACGATAATGCCTGGAACGAGAAAGCTGTCGTGGGATTTATAGCGTTTGCAGTTATGTGTCTAATTATGATAGCTGATCTCGTAACTGGTTGGGTAGGCCAAGACTTAGTTATAAATGAGTATGTATATAATTCATTTGTATGGGTAGTCCTTGGTTGCTTTGGTATATCAGGCGTTGAAAAATTTGCTAAAGATAAATAGATATGGCAGCTTTTAAAAAACATAAAATGTATAAAGGCAGCAAAGTAGTTGTAGCTAAAAGTATGAAAGAGCATTTGGCTTTTAAAGCTAAAGGTTATAGTCATACTAAACCTAAACCTAAAGCTAAATCTAAAGCTAAACCTAAAACAAAGGCTAAAGCTAAAACTACTACTGTAAAAAAATATAAAAAAGGCGGAACTGTAAAGGATGCTTGCTATCATTCAGTAAAAGCTAGATATAGAGTATTCCCTAGCGCATATGCGTCTGGTGCAATAGCTAAATGTAGAAAACGGAAAGCAGGTAAAAAGAAATAAATATGGCAGTTAGAAAAACACAAGCAGGTCTCAACTTAAAAAGATGGTTCAAAGAGAAATGGAAAGACGAGAAAGGTAATCCATGTGGTTCTCGTAAGAATAAAAACACAAAGAAGTGTCGGCCCTCAAAGCGTGTGTCTTCTAAAACTCCTGTTACATGGAAAGGCGTTGGTAAACGTAAAGCTGCAGTAGTGGCTGAAAAGAAACGCGTTGGTATGGGCAAGAGAACTTCTGCACTTAGAAAAAGAAAACGTAAAACAACAACAAGAAAGAAAAAATAATGTTAAGATTAATATCCCTTTTATTATTATTAACGCTAACAGCAAACGCTCAAGATACTATTTTAGACTGCTTTGGAACACAAGCACCTTCTATTTGGTTAGGAGATGGTTTTTGCGATGACGGTTCTTATACATGGAACGGCAACGTAATAGACTTTAACTGTGAGGAGTTTGGGTATGATGCAGAAGACTGCCCATTACCCATAGATACTGTACCAGGATGTACGGATATGTTAGCGTTAAACTATGTACCTGAAGCAAACTTTAATGAT
>CEQC01035951.1_pt1 | contig 21214 bp, 19 predicted proteins | sample 531021 | NCBI WGS metagenome assembly CEQC01 (sample SAMEA2621213, study PRJEB7988) | marine metagenome | biome: marine biome (ENVO:00000447); feature: surface water layer (ENVO:00002042); material: "saline water (ENVO:00002010), including plankton (ENVO:xxxxxxxx)" | depth 5 m
TCTCCCGGACAGCCCCGCGTCAGCAGGCGGGGGAGGGGCGATGCTTACAAGTGCTTTGAGATACTAAGAGGTGTCTACCAGTTCGTAAGCCGCTAATCGAAATAGAGCGTTCGACCGGATGACGTCGTATGCGCTCTTCGATGTGCGGAGGGGCAGGTCAAAGGTTCTCTTCCAAAAGGGAGAAATATTCGCCGTCCCGAAGGCGCTGGCCCTTGGCGAGCAGGCGGGCCATTTCGGACTTCATGGCGGACGACGGTCCGCCCCATTCTTCCGAGATGCGCTTCTCACCATAGAAAATCGTCGCGGTTTCACGATAGGTGAGTCCCGCGTCGTGGGCATCCAAGGCGACAAGAGCGTTGCGATAGCCGAGGCCCTTGCGTGACCAGACAGGAGGCGACATGTCGTCGTCGCCGTAGACCTTCTGGGCACGGTTCAGCGCATTCACGTGATCCTGCATTGTGCTGAATCCCGAGATGGAGAATTCCATTTTTACAGGCTCGAGGGACAAGAGCGACTTGCCACTGCACCTGACCTGGATCGAGCACTTCTTACCTTTGACAAGGATGTGTTCGTGCTCGAAGGCATCCACGAGATGGATGATCTTGCAGAGGCGCGTGCTCTTTTCGAAGATTTCGTCGATCTCGCCGCGCTCTCTTTCACGCACGTGAACGGCGACCTTGCGGGGATAGGTCTTGTCGGACCAGAAGACATGCGTGGTAAGGGCCGACTGATCTGGGTTCGGAAAATAGAGAAGTCCCCAGTCTTCGGCTTGGCGGTCCTGCTCGCAAAGCCGGAGAAGCTGTATGTCACAACATGCCGTTCTTGTTTCAAAGTCAGGTTGCGCAGCATAGGCGGCGGCTTTCAGCGCGGAATTGCGCCGGGCGAATTCCCAGGCCCAGTTCCCGCGTGAGAGATTGGCGGTGTAGTCATACCTGGCGAGGGTATCGTTCAGGTCTTCTATCGTGTGAACAAGCATGGATCTGCCTCCCGCGTCAGGGGAATGCAGAAGGCGTGCCAATTTCAATTTATCATGGAAACTTCAAGGTTGCTCGCTTAGGTCAAAAGGCGATGAAAAAGTGCGCTCACCGAGCCAAAAGCACTGTACGCACATAAGCAGATTGAGCGTGTTCTGACTGCGCCGTTCGTCCAGACAGATTGAATCTCGCAGCCGTCACAATTACAACAGGCTGCATCGAGAGATTGATACCAGATAGATGATTGTAGTCTCGCATCGTGACCGCGATGCAAGACAACAGTCAATAAAGATTGGTCGCTCACGTCGCAAGTTTTTGAGTGGATTGTTGTTCTTTCAATATATCCAGGGCTACGTCGACGATCATATCTTCCTGGCCACCAACCATACGCCTACGTCCTAGTTCAACCAGGATTTCACGTGTATCGATCCCATAATCTTTCGCTGCCTTCTCTGAATGCCGGAGGAAGGACGAGTACACCCCGGCATAGCCCAGCGAGAGCGTTTCGCGATCAACGCGGACGGGGCGGTCCTGGAGTGGGCGGACAAGTTCCTCAGCGGCATCCATGAGCGCGAAAAGATCGCATCCATGCTTCCACCCCTTTCGCTCGGCGGCTGCGATGAACACCTCAAGCGGTGCGTTTCCGGCCCCGGCACCCATGCCGGCCAGCGAAGCATCCACGCGTCTTGCGCCATGTTGAACGCCGACAATGGAATTGGCGACGCCAAGCGACAGATTGTGGTGGGCGTGGATACCCCGTTCAGTTTCCGGCTTCAGGACTTTTTCGTAGGCTTGAAGCCGTGCGATGTATCCATCCATGTCGAGCGCGCCGCCACTATCGGTGACATAGATACATTCGGCACCATAGCTTTCCATCATGGCGGCTTGTTCAGCCAATTTCTCAGGCTCAACCATGTGGGACATCATAAGAAAGCCAACCGTGTCCATACCCAGATCTCTGGCAACACCGATATGCTGTTTCGATACGTCGGCTTCCGTGCAGTGTGTGGCGATCCTGACAGACCTGACGCCAAGCTTGTAGGCATGCTTCAGCTCCTCGATCGTTCCGATCCCGGGAAGGAGGAGCGTGGTCAGTTTCGCCGTTTTCACTGAATCTGCGACGGCTTCAATCCACTCCCAGTCTGTGTGGGCACCAAAACCATAATTGAAGCTTGAGCCATTCAGGCCGTCTCCATGTGCAATCTCGATTGCGTCGACCCCGGCCTGGTCAAGGGCGGCGGCAATCTTGCTGACGTGCTCGATACCGTATTGGTGTCGGATCGCATGCATCCCGTCGCGCAGAGTGACGTCCTGAATGTAAAGATTGTCGGATTTTGGATCGAACGCCATCAGGCAGTCTCCTTGGCTAGCCGCTGCGCGGCGATCTTCTCAGCGGTCGCAATGCCAGCTGACGTCATTATGTCGAGATTTCCCGCGTATGCAGGCAAGTAGTGGGCCGCACCCTCGACTTCCAGGAAGACGCTGGTCTTGATGCCTTCAAACGTGCCCAGGCCCGGAATCTTGACCGGGTTGTTCGAGCCGAACCGTTCGAACTGAACCTTTTGCTTCATCCGATAGCCGGGCACATAGGCATTGACCTTTGCAACCATTGCTTCGATTGAGGCCTCAATTGTCGGCTCATCTGCGCCACTAGAGAGGGTGAATACCGTATCGCGCATGATCATCGGAGGCTCCGCCGGGTTCAGGACGATTATGGCTTTGCCTTTCCGGGCTCCTCCAACCTCTTCTATACCCTTTGAGGTGGTCTCGGTGAATTCATCAATGTTGGCCCGCGTTCCCGGCCCGGCTGACTTGGAGGCGATGGAAGCGACGATCTCCGCATAGTGGACTGTCGCGACGGATGCTACTGCTGCCACGATTGGGATCGTCGCCTGCCCGCCGCAAGTGACCATGTTGACATTTGACGCATCCAGATGCGCGTCACCATTGACGACGGGTATGACATACGGCCCGATCGCCGCAGGCGTGAGGTCGATCATCACCTTTCCGGCGGACGTGACGACTTCATTGTGCCGCTTGTGTGCGCCAGCAGATGTCGCATCAAAGACAATTCCGATTTCGGGCCACACGTCGAGCTTAACGAGACCCTCAATTCCTTCATGCGTGGTCGCGATACCCATGCGCTTTGCCCGGGCAAGGCCGTCCGAGTCGGGATCGATCCCGACCATCGCGCCCATTTCGAGACCCTTTGACTTGCGTATGACCTTGATCATGAGGTCAGTTCCGATATTTCCGGATCCGATGATCGCAACCTTGGTCTTCTTGAGAGTTGTCATTTCCAATGTCTCCTATTTCGCCGCAATTGCGAGGCGAACCGACCCAATACCTTCGATATCTGCTTCAAACAGATCACCAGGCTCCATTGAGGCCATCGGGCCAAGAGCACCTGTCAGAACGACGTCGCCGGCCTTGAGAGGTGCTCCGAGCTCTGCGCATTTTCGTGCGAGCCAGAGTGCGGCGTTTAGCGGATTTCCAAGGCACGCGATGCCGGCGCCATATGAAACCGGGCGTCCATTGCATTTCATCACCATGCCAGCATTGACGAGATCAAGCCCATGCAGTGCACGAACAGGACCGCCCAGGACATATAGGCCTGATGAGGCGTTATCCGCGATCGTATCCGAAATGCGGATATCCCAGTCCTTGATACGACTGCCCACAATTTCGATGGCAGGCACGACGTGGTCTATGGCTCGGATCAGTTCGCTTGGCGTTGTATCCTGCGCGTTGATGTCCCTGCCGAGTATAACGGCTATTTCAGCCTCGGCCTTGGGTTGTTGAGTTGCTGACAACGGAATTTCATCACCGTCGCAATATTCCATATCCGCATAGAGGACGCCAAAATCGGGCTGGTCTACGCCAAGTTGATTTTGGACTGCCGCTGACGTCAGGCCAATTTTCCGGCCAACAATCCGTCGCCCTGCGGATACCCACCGGGCTGTGTTGATCGCCTGGACCTCGTATCCGGCTTGCGGATCAAGACCAATGAGATCACGCACTGGCGCGCAGTAGGTTTGTCCAGCGTGTGCGTTGAACAGTGCATCCGCAGCCTTTTGAATTTCATCTCTGGAGATCATGGTCTGGTTCGCGTCCGTAAGTGACTTGGAATTTAGATCGCTAACTACGCGATGTACTTGACACTGCAATCCGAGGCAGGCCAATTGCTATCACAATGTGATAAATGGAGATCCGTGTGGCACGATCCATGTCTTCCTTCGACAAGGCGATGGCCTTGTTCGGAGCACTTGTTGCGCAGGACGGTGTATTCGAATCAGACGCAATGAGTGTCCAGCTCGGGGTGCCGGAATCGACTCTGTACAGGCATCTGAATGCCCTCCATTCGGCCGGGCTCATCTGCCGATCCAGACGTGGACGATATTTGCCCAACCCAGTTTTTCTGAAGAAGTTGGAGGGGTACACACCACATGCAGTGCTGTCGGAACTAGTACGGCCCTTTTTGGACCAACTAAGTGTCGCGTTGGAAACCACGACCCACTTTGGCCTTCTGGAGAACGACATGGTTACCTACCTCGCGAAATCGGTATTTGAAGGAGAGGAGGTGTTCACGCGCGAGAACGGGCAGCTGGAGGCGTACTGTTCTGCTATCGGCAAGGTGTTGCTCTCGCACATGACGGTCGACGAGCGACGGGCGTATATATCCAGCGGGCCCTTTCCAAAGCTAACGGATAAAACGATCACGGATCCAGCCGAAATCGAACGAGAACTACATCGCACGCGCAATAAGGGATTCGGCGTTGACGATGGCGAGGTTCATAACGCACTTTATTGCATCGCTGTGCCAGTCTTCAGTTCGCGGGGAATGGTCGTGGGCGCAATTTCTAGTTCATCTAGCCAGAGGTGGGCGAGTCCTAAAGAACAGCGTGATCGCCTGATTCAGCTCAACGGGGTAGCGCTGTCAATCTCTTCCACCTTAGGGGCCGGCGCCTGATCATGTGGAGATGAGAGGTCAAAAAAATGGGAGCCGCTTAGGCTCCCAGAGTTTGGCGGAGACCTAGCTCCGCCGGAGGAAACAGACTGGTTGTCGTATCTCTTGAGCGTTCCCTGACCTTGAATGGCAGTGAAGTTCAACCTGACACGACACATTTGGGTTGAGCCGCTATCCGGTTGCGCGTCAACCTGGCCGGATACGAATGAGTGGCATCGCTCCCACATTGTGAAACTTTATGAAATCTGCGCGCTCGGGTGAACAGGATTGGAATTCTGTAGGCCTACCCATGATATTTGTGCGTCGAGAATATTCTCGAAAGCGGCCATGCGCGAATAATAGGACATGTGGGAACATGGACTGCGTTCTGAGCGTTCCCGAACAACCGATAGAAATAAGCGAGTATACGGAACAAAAATCTCGGAGTCGGGAAATGGCTTTTCGACATCCGGGGCGGCGAGCACTGCTCCAATCCGGGAGTCAGGTGCACTAAGTTGCGCTGGCGTCTGTTCCGTATGGCGAAATTAACAGCAGCTTCGATAGCACAGTTGCCTTTGGCCACATGCAGATTTCGATCCTTGCTACGGAATTTGAGCTCGCGCTGTTCGTAAATAAATATTGACACAATCAAAAAAATCATTTTTTCTCAAAAAAAGAACAAAATCTTGCACCTCAAGCAAGGTTGTTAGGGAGGTACTTAAATATGCCAAAACTAAGCGGCAGTTCCGTTTTGATTACGGGCGGAGCCACGGGAATTGGTCGGGCGGTGGTCCATCATTTTGTCGAGGAAGGTGCCAGACTGTGTGTTCTGTGCGTCAATGACGAACAGGCGAGTTCGTTGCGGGGTGAGTTCGGGGCTGAGGTTGAAACAGTAATTGGGGATGTGCGCAGTCTGGCAGACAATCAGCGCGCTGCGGCCCTTGCCGTGGAGAGATTCGGTGGACTGAACACCTTTATCGGCAATGCAGGGATATGGGATTTTATAACGCCTCTGGAAGCGCAGGATGAAGAAAAGCTCGAAAGAGTCTGCGATGATATTTTTGGTGTGAATGTAAAGGGGTACGCGCTCGGAGCGTACGCGTGTCTTCCTGCGCTTCGCCAGTCTAAAGGGTCCATAATTTTCACGGCCTCTAGCTCAAGCTTTTTTACGGGCGGAGGTGGTCCGCTATATGTGGCATCGAAACACGCTGTGATTGGACTCATCAAGCAGCTTGCGAAGGAAGTCGCGCCAGACGTTAGGGTTAATGGCGTAGCTCCAGGAGGTACGATTACCAATCTTTCCGGGTCGCCCTCATCCGAGCACGCAAAGTCCCAGATGGCTGAGATTCCAGAGATCGACAAACTTCTCGAGGGCATGACACCGCTCGGATTTGCCGCAAAGCCTGAAGACCATGTAGCGCTATATGCGTTGCTTGCCTGTCCGGTGTCGGCTCGATACGTCACAGGCACAACCATCTCGTCCGATGGCGGTATTGGCGTGGGCTGACCCAGCCTGAACGCGTTCACCAACTAAGTCGAAATTGTGCCAGCAGTGCTGGCGGTCTTTTGGATCAAATCTATGAACCTGCCGGTCTTCAAATTCGCTCATGCTGCCGCTGCTGCTGGGGTGCTTTACTTCTCCCAACCTGGGGCGCTGGCAGAGCAGGCCGTTTTAACGATCCCCGACGCAAGTCCTCGGTCAAATATAGAGCTGCCAACTGCCGGACGTGTACGGTTTGCTCCTGATAATTTATTTGCCGTCGATTTTGTGTCTGATTCTGTGGGCTGGGTGGGGGGATACTACGGGACACTAATGAAGACCGAGGATGGAGGAGGGCATTGGAAGCGCGAGCCCTTGCCGTTTACGGACTTAATTAGGCGGATCGACTTTGTGGACGAGGCCATCGGCATTGCTGTCACGAGTAGAGGAAAGATCCTGAGGTCTGAAGACGGGGGCGCACATTGGGAAGTTGTGCATATTGAGTCGGGCATTAACTTGCGAGATGTCTACTGTCTCGACGCCCAGACAGCTTGGGTCGTCGGACATGAGGCTACAGTGCTTCACACGTCCGATGGCGGTAAAACGTGGCAAACTCAGGCGTTATCCGGATATCAGGGACGTGATCTACCGAGATTGAATGGCATTACACGTCTCGAGGACGGGCGGTTGGTTTTGGTTGGGGAGTTCGGCCTGATAGCGTCGTCAATCGATGATGGATTGAGCTGGGAGGTGCTGGACGCGCCCGATGCCTCGGTCACATTCACAGCGGTAGATGCATGGCGTTCGGAGGCGCTAATATCTGGGCTTGGCGGCAAGCTTACAATGGTTCGATTTGGTTCGGACAGTGACGTTGAAGAGGGCTCGGGACGCTTAATGGACCGTGTCCCGACGATCACAGCTTTGTCCTCGGGGACAGATGCGCATTTGTTCGATCTAACATTAGACCAAGATGGTGACGGAGTGATCGTAGGCCAGGGCGGTGTGGTCCGTGTAAAAGCTGGATTGCCTGTATCGGATTTGTTGCCCTTGGAGAGTAAGCCAGGATTCCTTTGGTACGGAGGAGTCTCTAAAACATCAGAACACGGAGGGTATGTTGTCGTTGGGGCGAACGGTGCCGTACTAAAAACCGAATTCGATGTCTCAGATCCGGAGCCGTTAGTGCGGTGGTAACAGGAGTAGTTCGCTTGTTGCAAATTCAATCAAAGGCTCAAATTCAGTGGTAAGTTATATTTCGAATTTCGTCATAAGATTTCCCAGAATCATTCTGGCAATCGCTTTTCTGGTCACATCGGGGGCGGCTTATTTCGGCGTGACAGGTGTCTCGTTGAAGGTCGTTATCGAAGATATGCTGCCTGCAAACCATTCGAATGTCGAACTCTATAAGGAGTTCCGGAGTCAGTTTGGTGGAGTCAATAATGTCCTTGTCGAAGTCGAAAATAAAGCAGGCGACATCTACAATTCGGACTTTCTTGAAACGTATCGGGAAGTATCAGACGAGTTCTATTTTCACGATAACAATATCCGCCCTCTGTTTGAGGCGGCCAATCTCCGGAAGACGAGATCGGTGGCCGGCGGGGAGGGGCAAATTCTGGTCAGTCCTCTTATGTGGCCGGAAGTGCCCCGCTCTGAGTCTGATATGGAGCATTTCAAACAAATCGTCAGGGGGCAGTTTCTCGGCTCATTGGTCTCACTGGATGAGCATTCAATGCTTATTTCTGCCGAGCTTTCAGAGGAGGTGGATTCTCGGGAGTTTGTCGCCTTTATTGACAATCTAAAATCAGAATTCTCGACGAAAGATGTAAAAATATCAGTCGTTGGCAGGCCCGTACTTCTGGGCACGGTTAAGAAATATCTGCCTCATATGCTGTTGGTTTTTGCGGCCTCTGTGCTGGCTATCGCTGCCGTCCTATTTTTCTATTTCAGGTCCTGGGTGGGCGTTGCTGTTCCAATGCTCGTGGCCTTCGCCGTCACGATTTGGGGCTTTGGCGTCATTGGCTTGGTCGGTTACAATCTTGATCCCCTGTTGCTCTTGCTCCCATTCTTCGTCTTCGCCACTGTTTTATCCCATTCAGTTCAATTCGTTTCGCGCGTTTTCGATGAAATCGAAAATAGTGCCACCATGCGTGACGCAGTAAAAGAAGGCCTTGAGCGCCTTCTGTTCCCGAGCACTGCGGCTGTGATTACCGATGCAGCTGGATTTACGGTTCTGGCTCTGGTGACTATCCCAAGCATACAGTCGCTTGCCTTCATTTGCACGTTTTGGCTTCTAACGCTGACCCCGGGAATTATTGTTGCTGCGGCGTTCATGGCGGTCCTTCGGAAGCCGACAAAATTCCGCACCACCTTACCCGGTCAAGCCGTATTGGCCAAAATTTTTGGGCTGAAAGCGTCCAGATATGTATTCCTCCCGGCTTTTGTCGCTGCGTTGATTGCGGGCATTTTCATTTCGCAGGGGCTAAAAATAGGTGACGCAGAAGGGAGCCCGATCCTGTGGAAAGATTCCCAATACAACAAAGATGTCAAAAAAATCAACTCGAGCTTTGACCGTGTCGGTACGGATGTAATGCAGGCCTATTTCTCCGGTGATGGAGAGATAATGCTAGATCCGCGTGTGTATCATCAGATCGAAGCATTTGATCGCTATATTTACGAACGAGTTCTTCCGGCAACTCGCGCACAGAGCCTTGTTCCGATTGTAAAAAATATCAACATGGTTTTGTGGGAAGGGGACCCTTCATACCAAACAATTCCTGATACAGAAGAAGAAATAGGGTTTAACATTTACATGTTCCGGTCTGGCGGTGAGCCAGGAGACTTTGCCGCCTATACGAACCCGGAATGGAGCATCGGTAAGCTCTCAATTTATACGGGGGAGCATAGTGCTGACACCGTGAATGCGTTGATGGCGGCGGGCCATGAATTTCTAAACACCTATCAGTTTTCAGATGGGGAGCCGCGTGTGAGGTTCGCCGGCGGACAGATCGGTATAATTAAGGCGAGTAACGACGAGATCGAGCACAAAGAAAATGTACTCCTTATTGCCATTATCATCGTTATCGCAGTTAACCTGCTCTGGCTATATCGATCACCCGCAGTCGCAGTCGTGATCATACTTGTACTGACGACATCTCACTTTATCACCATGAGTGTCATGACGCTTATGGACGTGGGGATGAACTTGAATACGCTGCCGCTTGCTGCGTTGGGTTTGGGCCGTGGTGTTGATTACAGCATCTACATGGCAGACCGGATACGCGACGAAATGAGGCACGGCCATGAATTCGCGAAGGCGGCGGGCCGGGCGTTCAACACGTCTGGTATTGCCGTGATAGTTACGGCACTGACGATGATACTGCCGCTATTGCCGTGGTACTTCCTGTCTCCGATCAGGTTCCAAGCCGAGATGGGCGTTCTGTTGGCGATCATCTTGATGTTCAACATGGTGGGGGCGCTCACTGTTGTGCCTGCAGCAATCGGCTTGCTGAAGCCGCGGGGATTTCCGTTTAGCACACAGAAGAAAATAGTCAGGGCGATGGTTGGTTAGATTGAGGGCGATAGAGCCTGGCTGCGCATCGGAAAAAATAGAAAGTGAGGGAGAGAAAGATGAACACCAAGAATAAAAAAACTAAAACTAAGTCGCAAAAGCTATGCCTGCTCGGGGCTACAGCATTTTCCACAGTCCTTATGATGCCGCTAGCAGCGAATGCCGAGTCATTGGCTGAAGCGCTGAACCTGCCCGACAATGTCTGGGTGGGCGGACGTCTGACGCAAGGGACGGGCGTCTATTTTGACCGGTATGGTGGTGGAACTGGAGTGGGGCCCTCCCAGTTTGTAGCGCAGCTTCAGGCTGAGTGGACTCCCAATAGCAATGTGACGGTTGTTTCCGATTTTTGGCTGCGCGGCGATTGGTACTATGATCTTGATGACGGAGATTCAATCGGACCTGGCACGCCAGACTTTACTAAGGGCCCTCCGTTTCTAGATCGCTTTGATTTTTTACTCTCGCAGGATGGGGCGCTCACGCTTCCTGAACCGTTTGGTAATAGCGGTGAAGAAAATCGCATACTCGATGATTTCGAGCAGGATGTGATTAGAGAGCTGTCGATAGCGTTTGCTGATTCAGAGGGACGCGCGTCTCTAAAAGTCGGAAAGTTTCAGCGAGGGTGGGGGCAAGCAGATGGTCTGCGCCTTCTTGATATTCTGAACCCACAGGATCTCCGCCAAAGGAGTATATTTACAGACACCGAGGATTTGCGGATACCTCAGTGGAGTGCTGCCCTATCTTTGGATATTGACCAGCTTGGCCTGGCTGCTCCTTTTGAGGGGTTAGGACTGAAGGATCCATCACTGGAAGTGATCTACACTCCGGTGGTACGCCATTCCGAATTCATCGTGAATAATCCCACGCCGAATTCCAGTACGTCCGGAGGCCCCTTCGGTCTGCCTTTCCCGAGGTTGGTGGAAGGTCAGTCGGGTTTCGGCATGCCCTTGTTGGGAGCAAGGCTGTCGGACAAGGAAACAGACGACTGGGAAGATTCCGAGGTCGGCATGCGGCTAAAATTCGATGTCCTTGGCGGGCAGGGGACAGTTAATGGTTTTTACGGTTTTCAGGATCTGCCGATCGTCGTCAACACCGGTGCAACAGTTCATATTGGCACATTTATCGGAGATCCAAATGCAGCGGGCGTTGTCAATGTGCCCATTGATCTCCCAACCACCATAGGTGCGATGAATGCGCCGGGTCAGTACGTTGATTTCATCCAGTCTCTCGCAGCTGGGACTGCGGCGCCAGGGGACTTTCCTTTAATTCCGTTCGGCTGCCTTGATATTCTGGATCCGGCGGCTGGAGGGGTGCCGTGTTCTATTACTACAGATTTTGACCTCGATTACACACTCCGGCAAAAGACCGTCGGTTTTTCATTCACACGCGATATGACGGAGTTCCGATTCGGTCGAAAGGATGTCTCTCCGGTACTGCGTTTGGAGGCGGCATACGAGTTTGACAAACCCTTCAACAAGGGGGTGATTCAGAACCCCTTTGTGCCCGGGCGTGTGACCGTCGGAACACCAGCTCTCATTACTACCCGTGACGACACAATCGCGAGACGAGATCAGCTGTCTGTCTTGGTCGGATTTGATTATAATTTCTGGGTGCCGGGGTGGGAATCGCAGCGCAGTTCGATTTTTATGACAACTCAGTTTTTCGAGATCCATACCGAAGATGCTGATGGGCTCCTGTTTCAGGCGCCTTACGCGCTTACAAATGTTGAAGAGAACCAGGAATTCATAACTCAGACGTACACGAAGGGTTTCTTAAACGACAAAGTGACTCTGGATGGCTTGGCGATCTGGGACATGGATAAAGGTAGCGTTGCGATAAGGCAGAGAATAGATTTCTCCGTAGGAGGAGGAAATTGGAAGCCCAGAATTGAAGTGGGCTACTTTAGCGGGAAGGATGAGCAGGGCCTTTTGGGGCTCTATAACAAATCGGACTACGTTGAGTTTTCTCTGACCTACCAATTCTAGAGAAACATAACGATAACGCAAAGATGTCTGGTTCTTGATGATGGAGAAGAAAATGAAACGGTTAAGCTTGAAAAGCTTTCTGATCGGAGCGACGGCGCTTATGGCAGTTGCGACTGCAGCAACGCCCGTAGCGAATGCACAAGAAGATTATATCGAGCGCTGGAAGGCGTTTGCCAAGGAGACGGGCTTGCCCGAACACAAAGCCTGGGCTGATATGCTTGACAATGATGAGACCCGAAAACTTGAGAAAGAGTGGAAGGATTTCAGAGGTTACACGGCCTCGAGCCTCATAGAGGACGCCGATATTCCGGGCGAGCTAAAACCAGGGTTAATCATCACGAAAGACAACCTGGCGTCAATGCCTTGGTTGTCAGACTATCTTCCAAAGTTCTGGATTGATCGGCTCAATAGTGAGTGGATGGGTGTCAAGGGTATCCGCATTGTTCCCACGAACCATTATTATATGCAGAAAGCTCTGCTCGATGCGACCAAGAAGCTGGGCAAAGATCCCTTCACGATTAATGAAAAGGGTGAGCTGGTAGACAGGGACGGAAAAAATGGCGTTCTCACAAAGAGCGGATTGCCTTTCCTGACACCAAAAAATGGTGATGAACTAAACTGGTTGTTCAATGCGCACGGCGTGGGAACAGAAGATCTCTGGTTCAACCCGGTACTGATGACCGGCTGTAGCTCCAGCAATAAGGTCGAACGCTCTTACACAGGCAATATGTGGTGGCGCAAGATGGCGGGTAGAGTTGGTAAAACTCCGCTCGGTAATGTTCCGGGATATGAAGGTGTCACCGAAGCGGGTTCTTTGCTACTAACTTCGCCTAGGGATGTGCGAGGATTAGCCGGTGTCCGACTTCGGTACGCGGATGCTGACAAAGATGACAACTTCAAGATTTTCATCCCTACGCTCCGTCGTACTCGCACTCTTACTGGTACCAATGGCCAAGATCCAATTGCTCCGTCGCTGGAGCTCACTTGGGATGAATGGCGTAGTCAGTGGACCAAAACTGATAAACGCAAATTCAAGTACACCATGGTTAAAGAGGGCTTCGTATTAGCCGCACCGGAGGTTGGTGCAGCATACGATCCTTATCGTCCGGATGAGGCGCATTGCGCTTTGACGGGAATTGTCGACATGGAGCTGAGGCCGGTATGGGTTTATGATATCGATGATCGCACCAACAGCTACCAGTACTCCAAAAAACGCATTTGGGTAGATAAGGAACTCTACTATACCCAGTGGGTGGAAATGTACGATCGTCGGGGTAACCTATGGCGGACTTGGGACGATTCACGCTGGTGGCAGCCCACAACGGGACTCGCAATGTGGCGTTCAGTGATCATTCCAAACGTGATTTCACAGCGTCACACAATTCTCAGTCAAACGTCAGATTGGGACAAAGTTGATCAGATGGACAACTCATTGTTCGACGTCGATAAGTTGAGGGATAGACGCTAATCAGAATCGGGTTGGCATCGATTAGGTTGCCAACCCGAGACCTGTTGTCAGGCGCCATTTCATAAAAAAATTGGGGACAATCCCTTATAGGCTGCTGGACCGATTTTGGTTGAGCGGTGTTCATGACCACAAGGACGGTAAGATGGAATTCTACCGTATTGGAAGACATTTGTATGGGAAATTATAGAGCGACATACCAAAAATGGGAATCGGCGCCTGATGAATTTTGGGAAGAAGCCTCCCATGCTGTTGAATGGCACAGACCTTACGACGTACTCAGAGAATCGAAAGGTCATACGACCCGCTGGTTCGTGGGCGCCGAATGCAATATCTGCTGGAATGCATTGGACCGTCATGTGCGCGATGGCCGCGGAGATGATCTGGCGTTGATTTACGATAGCGCAATGACGGGAGCGGTGCGGAAGTATACTTATTCTGAACTACTCGATGAGGTTGGTATACTTGCGACCGTGCTAAAAGAGCGTGGGGTGAATGCCGGCGATCGGGTCTTGATTTACATGCCAATGGTTCCCGAGGCTGTGATTGCGATGCTTGCGACGGCGCGCATCGGAGCAGTCCATGTGGTCGTATTCGGGGGGTTCGCAGCTAGAGAGCTTGCCACTCGAATCGAGGACGCGACGCCAAGAATTGTGTTGTCAGCGTCCTGCGGGCTCGAGCCTGGTCGTATCGTTGAGTACAAGCCTCTCCTTGATGAGGCGATCAGGCTCAGCCCGCACAAACCTGAGTGTTCAATCATTTTCCAGCGTTCTAGCAGGACGTGCGAGCTTGAGCATGAGCGGGACTTCGACTGGGCCGCCCTGGTTGAAACCGCAAGAACGGCTGGCGAGAGAGCCGAATGTGTGAGCGTGGCGTCTACCGACCCGCTATACATTCTGCATACATCGGGGACGACTGGAAAGCCGAAGGGTATCGTCAGGGATCACGGGGGGTATGCGGTCGCTCTCAAATGGTCGATGGAATATGTATACAATGTCAAACCGGGAGAGGTGTTCTGGGCCGCATCGGATGTAGGATGGGTCGTCGGTCATTCGTATATTGTGTATGGTCCGCTTCTTAACGCCAGTACGACGATACTGTTTGAAGGAAAGCCGGTGGGAACACCAGACGCTGCAACCTTTTGGAGGGTGATTGAGCGGCACCGGGTTAATACGCTCTTCACGGCACCCACGGCGTTCAGGGCGATCAAGAAAGTCGACCCAGCAGGCTCATTACTTTCCGGTTACGATCATTCCGGTTTCAGACAGCTGTTTCTTGCGGGTGAACGAGCAGATCCTGACACGATCCAGTGGGCAGAGCGTCTCCTTGATGTGCCAGTCGTAGATCACTGGTGGCAGACTGAAACAGGGTGGCCGATCGCAGCCAATCCGTTGGGAATAGAACAGCTGCCAACAGAATATGGTTCTAGCACAGTTCCTATGCCTGGATTTGATGTTCGCATTGTGGATGAGAGCGGTTCTGAAATGCCGCAAGGTGGGCACGGAGCTATTGTCATAAAGCTGCCGCTTCCGCCGGGGTGTTTGCTGTCACTGTGGGATGACGATGAGTCATTTCTAAAATCATACTTTGAGGAATACCCCGGATACTACAAGACTGGGGATGCCGGATATATAGACGATAAGGGCTACATCTTCGTCATGAGCCGCGTTGACGACATTATTAATGTTGCGGGTCATCGCCTGTCCACTGGTGCAATCGAGGAAGTGGTGGCGGCGCATCCAGATGTCGCGGAGTGCGCCGTTATTGGAGTTGCAGATTCTTTGAAGGGAGAATTACCAATTGGGCTCATCGTTTTGAACGATGGGGTCACGCGTGCAGAGGAAGAAATTACGAGAGAAATCGTAAACTTGGTGAGAACCGAAATTGGTCCGGTAACTGCCTTCAAGCGCGTCATCGTTGTCGATCAACTTCCAAAAACAAGGTCGGGAAAGATTCTACGGAGAACGATCAAGAGCATTGCGGAGTCGCAAGACTATGTAGTTCCGGCGACGATCGATGACCCGCAGGTATTGAATGATATCACTTCAGCCATTGCTCGGTAGGCGCGTATCCGGCCTCACCACAATGGCAAATGTCTTGGCGGCCCACAGATGAGTAATTTTTGAATCTGGAATTGACGCCAGAAAGGGAAAACATGAAAGCTTATATCTACCAGAATACAGGGCCAGCTGCGGACGTATTGACGCTGCGGGAGATGGTGATGCCGGCGCCTGGGGCCGGCGAAGTTCGGGTGCGGTTAAAATGGTCGGGTGTGAACCCTTCTGATGTCAAAACCCGCAGTGGGCACATCCCCTCCACAATTCCATTTCCACGCATTCCTCATAGCGACGGAGCCGGACTGGTTGATATGATTGGTGATGGCGTTGACGATTTTCAGCCGGGCGATGCGGTTTGGGTCTGGAATGCCGCATGGAACAGAAGCAATGGAACTGCCGCTGAGTTCGTTGTGCTGCCTTCTGAGCAGGTCGAGCATATGCCGGACGGGCTGGCGCTTGAGAACGGTGCATGTCTCGGCATTCCTGCAATGACCGCCTGTCATGCCGTCGCAACTGACGGAGGAGTTCGGGGGCAGATTGTCCTCGTCGCGGGTGGCGCAGGTGCGGTTGGCCATTACGCGATTCAGGCGGCAAAATTTTGTGGTGCCAGAATTGTCATTGCGACAGTCAGCAGTGAGGAGAAGGCGGCCCTAGCGAGGCGCGCAGGAGCAGATTTTGTATTCAACTACAAAACAGACACGCTGGTCGAAGAAATCAACAAGGTTACGGACCATCGGGGCGTCGACCGGATTATCGAAGTAGACTTGGCTGCCAACATTCAAATAGACGTGGCGGTTATGAAAGAGGGGGGGCTGGCCGTCATCTATGGCAGCAGTCAAAAAGAAATCGCTTTACCTTTCTCGCCGTCAATCGGGCGCAATATCTGTTATCGCTTTTTCATCGTGTACAAATTATCCAGGCCAGATAGGCAAAGAGCCCTGTTGGTGCTCCAAGACATGCTTAAGGACAAGAACGTCCTGCATAATATTGCAAAAAAAGTGAGCTTTGCAAATCTCGTGGAAGCCCATGAACTGGTTGAGAGCGGAGCGTTGCCGGGCAATGTCGTTTTGAGAATTGAATAGTTCGGCGGAGAGCTATGCGGTCAAGTTATTTCGGAGCAGCAGGATACCTCCCGAGGGGCTATCCGGACTTGCTTTTTGGAACCGACCTTCACGGACGTACAGAGACAATTTTGATTTCTGATTTCGGAAAAAATCATGCAACAAAGAAGCTCACAATTCTTGACTGTCGGCTCTGCCCGAATTCACGCCGTGTGCGAAGGCGAAGGCCCACTAGTCATACTCGTTCACGGCTTTCCGGAGTCCTGGTATTCGTGGCGCCACCAGCTTTCAGCTTTAGCCGAGGCCGGTTACCGGGCCGTTGCCATTGATCTAAGAGGCTATGGGCGATCATCCAAATTCTTGGACTCCGAATATTATCTGATCAAATCTGTTGTCGAGGACATCGTGGGTGTGGTCAGGGCGTTAGGTGCCTCAAGTGCCGTTGTCGTTGGGCATGACTGGGGGGCAATGATTGCCTGGACGGCGGCCTGGTTGCATCCTGAAATCTTCCGTGGCGTTGTGGGGCTTGCAATTCCTTTCTCTGGGCGCGGGCTAATTGCTCTGCCTGGCTCTCCTTTCGGTGAACGCTCTCCAGAAGATATTCATAAAGAATTGGCTGGACCAGACCAACAATTCTATCAGGACTATTTTGGTTCGCTGGCACCGGCCATACGGGAATTCGAAGAAGATTCGGGTGGTTGGATGCGCGACGTTCTGTGGGCCTTTTCAGGCGAGAGTATGAAGGGTGCGGGTTTGTCTGGACTTTTGGACTTACCGCAAGTGGACATCATACGTGCGAGCGCCCTTAGTATACCGTTTGGTGCTCGAATGCGGGACAAAATGCATGCGCCAGCCGATCTTCCGGTCTGGTTGGGAACGGATGATTTGGACTTCTATACGCAAGAGTTCGAGCGGTCAGGAATGATAGGGCCTTTTTCCTATTATCGAGGTATTCAAAAGAGTTGGGAGCAGCTTGAGTCACATGACGGCACTCAGCTTCTTCCACCTGCGATGTTTATTGGGGGAGAGTGCGATGTCACGACAGGATGGGGGCTAGAGGCAATTGATCGTGTAGGCGAGTTCGTTCCGAATTATGTCGGGTCGCACATTCTATCCGGATGCGGTCATTGGATTCAACAAGAACGGCCTGAGGAAGTAAATGAATTGGTTTTGGGATTCATGAGAGAGCTTGTTTGAGGCGCGCTACGCGGAAGTGCGCACGCTAACGTGCGTCTGTATTATCTCCCGAGTGAACATTTTATCAGGCGCTTGGGCAAAGGATAATGAACACGAATTTTCGGGCGTGCGTGGGACTCTATGGCCCAGACGGAATGCTGAGAAATTGGGGAATGCATCCTGAATTTTGTTGACATAAGAAAAAAAATAATTTTATTTGATAAAAAAGAATAATCCAAGGTGAGGAAGAGGCTATCAATCATGTCCACGGGTGAAATGTTCCAGCGTCGGACGGAAACTGAGTCCGAATCAGACGGGCCTCGGAGCCTGATTGAGTCGACTTACGAGCAGTTGAGTCTCGATATTGTACACGGCAAGTATGGGCCGGGTGACAAGCTGCGACTTCAGCCACTAGGTGAAAATTATGGAGTGAGTGTTGGCACTGTGAGGGAGTCGTTATCTCTCCTCGTGTCGGATGGGCTCGTCCTTACTCAATCCCAAAAAGGTTTTCGAGTGGCGCCGATGTCGCTTGTTGATTTCGAGGATTTGACCAAGGCGCGGGTCCTGCTGGAAGCATCAGCGTTGCGGGATAGTATCGTATCCGGGAAAGATGACTGGGAAGGTCGGGTTGTCCAAGCATATCACCAACTGTCCCTTGCGGAGAAAAGGCTCGAAGCTAATCCAATCGCAGGATTCGAGATATGGGAGCAGCGCAATCAGGAATTTCATGATGCGCTCGTATCGGCTTCTTCCTCTCGCTGGGTGCAGAAGTTCCGAGTTATTCTCTACAAGCAAGCGGAACGCTACCGGCGGTTGTCTACAGCCAGTCGAGTAAGCCCTGGCGTGTTGGCTCATTCTGAACACGAGAAGATTTTCGAGTTGGCCATTGCGCGTGACGCCGATGCGGCGGTTGAGGCGCTATCTTTTCATATTTGGTCAGCCGTAGAATTCTTGAAGGGGCGTGGTCTGATTTTGGAAAGTCCGGACAAGGAAGGCTAATTCTGCCGGCAGGCCTCATATTAAAAATGGAGGCATGGGCGGCTCATGATATCAAGGAAGGTTACAAATATGACGACGGCTAAAACAAAGACGCGCCTGAACATCGGGCACGAACCAAAGGCGTTCGAGAAGAAAAATGTTTGGAATGTCGAGGAGATAACGGCTCTGCTTGACGAAGAGAATGGCACGCTTGATCCAAGAATTTATTCAGATCAGGATCTGTATGAGTTGGAACAGGAACGCGTTTTCGGACGATCATGGATTATGCTCGGGCACGAGACACATGTTCCCAAAGCCGGTGACTTTTTGACGGCCTATATGGGCGAGGATCCCGTCATTCTTGTGCGTCAAAAAGATAGAAGCTTGAAGGTTTTTCTAAACCAGTGCCCGCATAGGGGGATGAGAATCTGTCGAACCGATGGCGGCAACGCAAAATCGTTTACATGCAGCTATCATGGTTGGGCGTACGACATCGGCGGAAACTTGGTGAACGTACCATATGAGTCTGAGGCATTCTGTGAGGACTTCAACAAGGCCGAGTGGGGGCCGGGCCAGGCAAGGGTTGAGACCTACAAGGGCTTGATCTTCGCGAACTGGGATAAAAACGCGCCAAATCTGCGCGAGTATCTTGGCGACGCGACATTCTACATGGACCACATGCTCGATCGAACCGAGGCGGGTACTGAAGTTATCAGCGGCATGCAGAAATGGGTTATCCCATGCAACTGGAAGTTTGCCGCTGAGCAGTTTTGTAGTGACATGTATCATGCCGGAACCGTATCCCATCTGTCCGGTATCGAGGCGGGCCTGCCCGAAGGTATGGAGCTTTCGGATGCGAAGATTCCGACGGTGGGATACCAGTTCAGGGCGAAGTGGGGCGGGCATGGAACGGGTTTCTATGTCGGAGAGCCAGGTATGCTAGTGGCTATCATGGGGCCCAAGATTGCTAAATATTGGACGGAAGGTGAAGCGGCCGCCAGGGCGGAGAGGCGCTTGGGAAGCGCAGAGCGTGCGCGTCAATTGATGGTCCAGCACATGACTGTTTTCCCAACCTGCTCATTCCTTCCCGGTATCAACACCGTTCGAACCTGGCAGCCGAGAGGCCCGAACGAGACAGAGATATGGGCATTTACAGTTGTAGATGCTGATGCTCCTGACGAGATCAAGGAAGAGTACCGCCGTCAGACATTAAGAACGTTTTCTGCCGGAGGCGTATTCGAGCAAGACGATGGTGAAAACTGGGTCGAAATCCAGGCTGTGTTGCGAGGGCATCAGGCTAGGAAGCGCCGGCTCAACATTCAAATGGGAAAAGGTCGTTCTGCTGCCGATAATCCGCATTACCCGGGCAGTATTGGGTATGTGTACAATGAAGAAGCCGCTCGCGGACTCTATCATCAGTGGATCCGTATGATGACTGAACCTGATTGGGACACACTCGGGCCAAAGTAGGGAGGTCTGTGAGCGGATCACCCGTTTCGTAGGCAGAGCGAAGTGCGCTCAACCGATAGTTCTATTAACCCTCGCGAATAACGGGCGCATAAATCGCGCAAATTGGAGATAATTATGCTGAAAGAAAAAGTGGGACCAGAGTCATCAGCGTCGCAGATAAGCACTGCCGCTCTGCTGCTGCAGCATGAAGTTGAGCAATTCTATTATAAGGAGTCTCTTCTGCTTGATCGGCACGAGTTCAACGATTGGTTTGACCTTCTGGACAAGGACATCAGGTACTTTATGCCGTTGAGAACGAATCGCACGAGGCGCGATCAAAAGCTCGAATACTCTAAGGACGGTGAGTACGCGCATTTTGATGATGATCTAGTGATGATGCGTGGGCGGCAGCGGAAATTAATGTCGGATGTCGGATGGTCTGAAAGCCCGGCTTCGCGAACGCGCCACATCATAGCGAACGTCATCATTAACGATGCAAGTGATGATCAGGAAGTTCATGTGACGTCGTCATTTATTCTTTACCGAAATCGTCTGGAACGGCAGGTCGATATTTTTGCAGGAGAGCGAATGGATGTACTGCGCCGCAGTGACAACAAGCTCGGCTTCATGATCGCTAAGAGAACCATACACATCGATCAAAGTACGATTCTCTCTAATAATCTCAGCATCTTTTTCTAGGTATCGTGATGGCTTTTAAGAAAGTTTGCAGCCTAGACGAAGTTCCTGAAGGTGACGCGTTGCGGGTGGAGTTGTTCGACGAACCTATCGCGCTATTCAACTTAGACGGAGAGATCCTCGCGACTCAGGACCGCTGCACACATGGCGACTGGTCGTTAGCGGATGGCTTTCTCGAAAATGGCGTCATTGAGTGTACGCTTCACTGGGGAAAATTCTGTGTGCGGACGGGAAAAGTGAAGGCTCCACCCGCTTGCGCGGCCTTAACTGTTTATCCCGTGAAGGTGGAGGGCAACGACGTCTACGTGGATTTCGAATCTGGTAAGGTCAACGATTGATGCAGAGTTTCGCGATCATAGGTGCGGGTCTGGCGGGGGCGACAGCG
>CEQC01019209.1_pt1 | contig 21010 bp, 28 predicted proteins | sample 531021 | NCBI WGS metagenome assembly CEQC01 (sample SAMEA2621213, study PRJEB7988) | marine metagenome | biome: marine biome (ENVO:00000447); feature: surface water layer (ENVO:00002042); material: "saline water (ENVO:00002010), including plankton (ENVO:xxxxxxxx)" | depth 5 m
GTGTAGACCAAGGCTGTTGGCCGGACCCGATTTGCCACTTTTGGATGGCATCGAGAATCCGTTGTCCGTCTTTGGTAGTCGGCGGGTTTCTACCTGGCTTCCACATTATCGAAGGTCGGCGGCCATCATTCCCGCCCAACCCAGGTACTGGACGCATATGGTGTCTGGATATTGCTGATTTGAATTTTTGTGATCTTTGTAGGGGAAATCGTGCTTGGTAGTTCATATTTTGTTCCTCGTTTTGTTTTTATTAAGTGTTGTACGTCAACCAGAAAACCGACCGCTATAACTGAGTCCAGTCGATGTCTTTCATGTCGTCTTGTTAAAACATACCGGGCCAAAGCGGGACCGGTCTTGGCCCGGTATGTTCGCTTGGAGCCCCTTGTAATCTTTGGTTGTACCGTTCCATCAGGCGTTGCTGTTTTCGGTCCCAACTGGCCTTATGAGCGGCGTTCCAATTTGCTGACCTCCCAGGTGCCAACCGTTCCTGCTGAGCCTGCTGTGCCCGCTGTTGTTGCAGTTGTTGCAGGGCCTGTTGCTGTCGTTGTCGCTGTTGCCGGGCTTGTTGCTGGGCTTGTTGCTGGGCCTGTTGCTGTCGTTGTTGTTGTTGTCGTTGCTGGTTCGCTACCCACTCTTGCCCTCCCCATCCCATCCATGGGGCGATCATGTTCGATTGGGTAACCCCAATCGACGGTGCCGCTAGTCCCATAGGTCGCCGTGGTGGCCGTTGTTGTCCGCGACCGGCGTTGTACCCTCGACCGTCGTTCGCTAAGCCGAATTGTCTCACCAGCTCGGCTATCATGTTTTGGTTCGGTCCTTCGTCAGTACGACGCTCCATAAACGCAGCAATGTCTTTGGACAGAGCTTGATCGTATTCAGCGGCTCGCCTGTCTACTTGTTCGCTGAGTCTCTGTTTCTCCCGTGCTAGATCTCTCGCAGATCGTTGTCGGAAAGCGTCGAAAATTGTCGAACTGCCCAGTCCTCTGTTCGCCAGATTTGCCTGTATGCCCCTTAGTGCTTCGCCAGAGCTTTCGATTAGGTCTTGGCGAGCAGCCTTACCGTAGTTAGACACACGACCCATATTACGGTCGTATCTGTCTTCCAGGCGACCAAGGATGTCTTGGTAACGCTCTTCGTTGGCAGCGTTAGCAGCCTCCTCTTGGGCTTTGGCGGAATCTAGGAACTCTTGTAAGAGTTGATCCCGTGTCGGAGGTGCCGGAGGTGCCGGAGGAGCTTCTTTCTGAGATCGCCAATTTTCTTTTAGAGCGTTCAGTTGTCTCTTGTATGGGTTCCCGCCGATAGATTTGATGTAAGAATCGACCTGCGTATAATTAGGTGTTTGACCGTACGTCATATGCGCGTGCGGACCAATTTTGTTATAATAAGCCTCCAAGCCAGGGCTCAGCCATCGAGCGCTCCCACGCCCCACGGATGCCCCGCCGTGCAATTGGCCGAGAGGGGGCAACCCAAGGTTGGCTCGGAGGTTGTTTTCTGTTCGGGTTCGCCACTCACGCTCAAGCTTTTGCAGCTGGGCGTATCTTTGTCGGTATTCTTGGGCGTTCATATCTACCTCGGTTCGTTCATGTAGTTAAGCGTGTATTTAATGTTCTTGATTGTTTTGACCCACCCGTGCTTTATTACTGATTCGTGGAGATGGTTTATTGTCCGTTTCCTGTAGTCACAGCCACAGTTCTGAGGTGTGAACCCCCACCCCTTAAAACATAATTCCAACCAATCTCCGAGTAGCATTATTCTGGTATGGCCGATCCGTAGGCTTGTATCCGAACGTCAAGTTGGTCAGTCGCCACGGCAACACCTAGCGTAGTTATGAATATTCCAGACACCCCTTCGTAGTTAGAGTCCATCGCACAAATCTTTCCGGCGGTATCCGATACGGCGTATGCCCGTCCAGGGACCAACGTGGCCCCCACATCCATCGAGCCATTCGTGACGATGAACCCGTATGCATCAGCGTCGGCTGCTTCGTATACAATCCCGATAACGCGAGCAGTCGACGCAGCACTGGCATCGCCTGGGCGGTACTTCCCGTCTGACGACGAGCGGTACACCGGCTCGCCAGCGGTAACTGCCGACCCGAATTGCACACTCTTGACTATCGTGCCGCCATCTTCCACAGCTACGTCGCCTGGTGTTATTGATAGGTTTACAGCAGACATTACATCTCCTTTGATTCAAAACTGTCACAATGTTGACAAGGTTCTATACCCGTATCGCGAATCGCCGTGACAACCGATTCAGGGTATTTTCCGTTTCCGACACACCGACCTTTCAAGGCACAGTTGTGTATGGGCACTCTTGGTATCGCCGTGGACCGTAGTGCCTCCGTCATCTCTGGGCCGACACCTTTCGGCATACCAAGTTTTTCTCCTAGCCAGTTAACCATCTTATGTCTCTTGTTGCACCCGCACCCTTCGTACTCTGAGTTGAACTCTTTTAGTAGTTTGTTCCACCGATTCTTGGTCACACCTATCTTCTCTAGGCTTCTCTCGAAATAGTCCCCCAACCCCAACTCAAGGTTGTCTGGAAACCACTCCTTCGTAGCTTTCCTAAAATGTTTACAGTGGTTGTATTTAATGTTCATGATGTCGCCTCCGTATAAACAGAACCGTAACAATCGGGTAACCACCCAAAATATTACTCAGAACAAACTCCGTTTACTGTTATCTGTGTACCATCCAAATCGCATAGTGTCGGTATGGGCTCGCCAAAAAGATCAAGTGGAGGAGTGATCGTCATGGTCATCGCACCAGATACATCTCTGCAAGGATCTCCGGCATCGAACTCCAATTTACCCTCGGCAGCATGTCCAGAAGGCACACCAGATGCTGAATCGTTTACAAGCACCGCGAGAGTACATTTGGTGTCTGGGCCAGACTCGATTCGCCAGGAAATCGAGATTCCACAGATCGCACCAGATTTGAACCCTTGGCACCCAGGGTTCGTCGGATCTTCTAGTATGCAAAACGTGTCGTTAAGGTCTCCACAATCGCAACCCTCCAGATCGTTTGTTACACCAGAGATAGTGATTTCATATCCAGTTAAGTCGCCGGTGCAGCAATCATTGCAGTACAACGTACAGCAGCAGTTTTCGTGAGCCGTTAGGGTGCCGTCTGTGTTGAACAGCAACTTCCCGTTTGGTTTGAAGTATGGAAAGGACATCAGCAGGTCTCACCGGTTACTGTGCCAGTGAAGGTCTCCTGCCGAGTCGATTGGGTTCCAAACGCTTCAAAAGAACCGTACTCTACATCTAAAGACACTTTTAATTCTGACCCAACCGCCTCTATTTTAATACCCTCTATGCTCTTCACGTATTCCGACGTTTGCGTGGATAGACTTATCCGGCAATCGTCTTTAGCGTGTAGCCTCTTTTCATCCTCTACTAACTTTCTAACATTTAAGGATAACTCACCGTCATCGTTCAACTTCAAACATTCGTCGTCGTACTTAACATCCAGCCTGCAATTCCAGTCGTCCCTCGGAATGTCCAGATGCTGATGGACTTCCAGCCCCTCCCCTGCTACGTGTTCGGCATCTAGGCGTATCTCATACCATCTCGATCCATAGGAGTCCACGACGATACCACAACCCCCCATTATCTTGGAAGGTGTTCCGGGCGAGTACTGAGGGCGGTAGGAGGTATCTAGTACGGCCCCTTCAAACAAATCTGCCAACGTGTTAATACACTCGTCTTCGTCTGGGGTGCCGGTGGTAACAACCGAAAACACGTCCTCCCAAACATCCTTCACGTTCTCACACGTAACCTCAGCACCACTGCCTTGCTTAGTGGATACCACTTGGTAATCCCCACCGTCAACCACAAACAGCACAGTGTCACCAGTGAGAACGTCAGATTGCAGACTTAGTGGGTCGTACACAGTGCCGGAGGATGTTGTCCCGCCCAAGTCGCTTATAGGTTGCCAAGTGTGGTAATGGTTGTAAGCTGCCGGTGCGTCTTGAGCAGCAATAGCTTTCCATAGTAGAGCCGAATCTGTCGTTAATGCTACCTCGAAAATACCGGTTGGGGTCTCCAACACCGTCACTGTGGAACCCGTCAATATTGTACGACCGGTGTAGTTCGTTGCTGCGATGGTGTTGCCATTCACAACTACGGACGCAACCGAACCCCCTGCTGCTATCGCGTTGGCTGTGCCTACCGATATCGAGTAGTTGGAGTCTGGCTCATAGACGCCCGTGTTGGAGTTCTTGAAACCTGTTATCTTCTCGCCACTTTGGTACACCCTCCCAAGCGTGTTGTTAAACGTGACGCTACCAGATTCCTCCTTCCCAAAGACCAATGTCGAAACGCTTACCGAAAACGTACTGTCTGACTTGGCCACGTTAGCAGCAACATTCCCGACGATACACGTACTTTCTGCCACTTGCAGGTGGGCCGCTACGTCTTGAAGATTCGTACAACTGCTAGGTTGGAAGGCCATCATTTCCTCCGTTTGCCTGCTGGACGAAACTTAGCCAATATCTCCTCAACACACCACCGTCTTTCGGACGCCGTCCCGCTATCGTCCTCCAGTTTCAAATAGAAAGCCGCACCACGAACCAACGGGTTCTGAAGGTAGTTGAACCCTTGAACGTCCCACTTCGTCCCGGTGAACGAGGGGGTGCCCGCTTTCACAAGGGCATATGCTTCTTGGGCAGATTTAGCTGCGAACACAGACCACGCCACGTCTCCCGAATCCTCGGATAACACAGCATTGAGTTCCGTGAGAACACCTTCGGTGTGTGCCGAACCTAATGGGATGGGGCCGTATACTATGTGGCTGTCGATGAATTCTGACGTACTATCGCTGTCGAACTGAAAAGTTGACGACCCGCTTACGACGTGAAGACCACTCTTAGTAGGCGAGGCTGAATCCTTGATATTTATCGCTAGGTCCAAGGTTCTATAAGAAGGGCTTTCAAAGTCCGGGGAGCCGTCCGTATGAGACAGAAAACTCATTGGCCAGAAACCCTTCGACTGTAAGTCATAAAACCAATACTCTTTAGACCCATCATTGTAGTTCGCATATATGTGAATGCCCCTCCACCTGGAATCGTAGCCAATCGAAACCGAATCCCCGTTACCAGGATCGATCCCAACCAGAGATGACGGAAGGTTTTCGCTAGACATGCTGACCGGAGGCTCACCACACCCAGGTCTCAATGAGTACAAGCCGCTACGAGTCATTATGACCGTGTGGTCGCTATCCGTTTTACACCAAGCGGAGTGTTGTAGCGGACCAACTACGTTAGACAAAGAGTAGACGTAGCCACCAGCCGCAGGATTGCCCCTTACGGCGTACATGCTGTCTGTGCATCCTACAATGAGACAGTCGGTATTGTGGTGGATCAGTGACGTGATGTTCTCACTGATCGCACCGGAGGTGCCAGAGGAGCTATTTGCCCAGGCAGCAGACCCCGTAGGAGATGAGTAGTCCCAATCGGTGGGGTCGCCGACCGCACTCATGTAGAGGATCTGTGGGTTTTCTACGTCCCCAGCCAGGACGAGCCTATCGTTCCACGAGGTCACCAGCCCACAACCTTCTGGTGCCGTACCCTCAGTGGCTACAAGATCTGCTTTGCCTGTGCTTTCATCTAACGGTACGTAGACACACGGGTGATTTGTAGTTCCCACTGCTTGGTACAACGACATAAGATGCGCAGTACACGAAGAGACGACCGAACCGCTGGTGGGTTCACTTATCCTGGTGTCCCAACCACTGCCTGTATAAACAGACGTGCCGCTAGAGCTTACCACCGCTACGGAGTTGTTGCCGACCCAGTTACAATCACACCAATTCTTAGCGCCCGATACACCGCCCCCCGAACTGACAATACCGGGGCGTACCCCTCCCCTTTCACGTCCAGTCTCCCATTGGAAAGGCCAGATGTTATTGGAGTCGGGTGTGGTGAACGGAGCTTGTTTGTTGAACCCATGACGCTCGCTCACCCCACCGCTTGGGAAAGCGATAGAAAGATCACGTTGTTTTGCCATGGATAATTAGGTCAGGGTAGCGTCCTTCGCTAAAACACCTGCCCACGTACCATTGGAGTTACTACAGATAAAGATACCAACTTCTCGGGTATCTATATCTAAATCCAAAGCATGGCCAGCAGACCTCTGGGAATCAGTGCCAGCGACGTCTACTACACGGACATTATCGCTCTGCTGAGATATGATGTATACGATAGTGCCTACGGGTGCCTTCGGTAGTTGGATAGTCTTGGACCCGTCTGTACTGACCACGAGGACACCACCGTCGCGACCTTGGAGATCCAGAAGGCTGCCGGTGGGCACGGTTAAACCCCGACCGCTCGCTTTCAGATTAAAGCTGTTAGTTAAGTTACTAAGACCACTCATTGTTTAACTCCAGTTTAAGTTTATGTTTGTTAGGGGTGTGTTTCGCCGAAACTCCGATAGGGTGTTCCCACGTCTCGATTTATCTGTGGCTCCTTTGCCAAGGGTGTGTTTGGCGAAGGCTCGTCTGTCGTGAAAAACTGCTTGCCGCATCGCCGACAAGAAATCTTCGTGCCGTTCGTTAGATGAATGGATTCTTTGTTGAGCCGCATCGAGAACCGCCGCAGTGATCGCTTCTCCGTAGAACGCTCCGCCTGCTGGGTGTGTCCCTGTTGTTACAGGAACACTCTTGTATCGGTACTCTACGGTGTAGGCTGTATCAGCCAGGGGGAAGAACCTCACCTGCCAGCGTGTGGTGGATGAACTCGTTACAGCGATGGGTGTGATCGACGCATACCGGGGGTAGATGTCCCCACTATTCTCACGATCCAACCTCCGCAGGTCTGCTTCGCCTACGAGTTTGATGCTGGGGAGATGCCACTGTTGATCTCTTCGGAAAGTGAAACCGTCAGATTCCATCCCTGCGAAGTCATCAGGTAGATTGTAATGGACTCTTCGTAACTTATAAGAAGTGCCAGCGGCGGCGACATCGGCAGCAGCAGTGGCTGTGTCCAAAAGAATCTCCGTATCGCTTGATCGAGTGGCTATTGTAGCTTTTATTTGTTCGCCACCGGCATCCGACGTGTACCACAACTCACCTTCGTCAGCCCATGCAGGCCAAGTTCCACCGGATAGGGTAACGGTTGTAGAGGCTGTAGCCTGTATGGTGCCTGTAGAGTAAGCTGCGGATAGCTCTATCTCAGCCAAGGGATACAGGAAGGACCATTGGTGGGCGGTGTTCTCGCCTGGGATCTCACCGCTGTAAAACTTGCGGAGACCTGAGTCGAGAATCAGAGCGTAGTCGGAGTTTTGAGCCGCCGACCAGCTACCGGTCGTCCGGTTCCACCCAAGTTCGCGAGCGACCTCGTCTTTCAACGCATCATACGTTACTTCGAGAGCCATTAGGTTCCTGTCTTATTTGTGGCCTTCTTAGGGGTCTTTTTCTTCACAGGCGTAGGGATTCCCTCGGCCTGCTCGACAACCGCCTTCTTGACCTTTGGTCGGTCCGCTTGGTATCTAGAGGCGATCATCAGTAGCACTGCGTCGGGCAGTGGTCCTACGTTGTTCGCCCCCTTCCAAATCTTTTGGAGTTCGTTGCACTCCTTGATCAAATCTTCGTCTCTAGTGTCAGCACCGAAACTACGGAGGATAACTCCGTCTCTTCGTTGTAGCTCTAGTTCCATCTTACTCCTCCGTTAAAACAAAACCGCGCTAAGCCAGCGGGCACCCTGAATCGGATACCCACTGGCCGCACGGAGGGGGTTTAGAATACACCTACGGCTACCCAGTCAACACTTAGCAATGAAGCGTCTGTGCCTTCTGAGTAGTTGGCTATTGCCAATCGAAGGGTAGAATCTGGGATGTCCGCAGCGACAAGGTTGTTATCGATTTTTGAACCGTTAACATACACGTCAGCGTCATCAGTCCCGTTGATGCGGAAACCTACTTTCACATAGGTATCTTCAGCCAGAGTGTGGGCGGCAGTGATCGTACCCGCTGTCCCACCTTGTTCGCCTACAAAAGTAAGCACGGTGTTGTCAGGTGTGTAAAACCCAACTAGGTCAGTCGGAGTGGTAGCTCCACTAGCCATGATGGCTGTATCATCAGTGGCGTCAACTAAACCGATAAACGCCTGGAGTCCAGCCGTTATGGTGTTAGCCTTAACACGGGCTTCGACAACAATGGTAGTACCAGCGGCAGGAGTGATGGTCGCCCCTGACTTATACATGGCTTGCCCGTTGTTATCAGTTCCGTCGCCGCCACCAATAGCGATGACACCATAATCTTCGTCGTCAACTTCTACAACACGACCAGCGGTCGTCTCGATGAACTTCCAACCGTTCTCGGTTGCATCGGCAGTGAGGGCGGTTACGTTCGTGAAATCATCCAAAACGAACATCCCATGTCGGGGGTCGTTGCGAATAACGTCAGGGTTACACCCGAGCCAGAGTTTGGTCGAGAGACCCCTGTCGCTACTGCCTTGGTCATATGTACCAAAAGCCATAGTAAAACTCCTTTGGGCTTAGGTTGAGGAAGCGGTAACTTGTCGACCAACAAAGTTGGAGCGTCGGTTATCGCAGTAAATTTGGTAACCTGTATCCATCCACTGAACGACAGTGTTATGGGCATCGTCAAGACGGATAGGTGTGTGGCGTTTCATGAACCAATCACCATATGTCTGGACGTTAAAGGTGTCCCAGTTGATTCCATAGATGGACTCGTTCAAGTCACGAGCAACACCGCCGACCTCAGTAGTCGCAGGAACCCATGTCCAAGGAACGCCACGGAAATACTGAACACCGATGTCATTCGTTGGACGACCGCCGCGATACTTACCGGCATCTGGGCCGATGTTCTCGTTCAAGCCGTACAGCAAATCTTGGTACTCTTGGTAAGGTTTGTAAGTTGAGTACAAACCCCAGTTAAGATTTGGAACCTTCTCGCCCATGGGCTTGCCGGGACGGAAGTGACACTTATCCATAGCTTCGGAAAGCTTACGGCAGAAGTCGTCATTGGAAACACTGTTCCAAGCGAACGTACCGTTCTTCCACTTGGTGTGTTCGGTAGGATCAAGTCCGGCAACGTCCGTATATGAACCCGGACGACCGCCGTTGAAACCGAACTCTTCGGTGGTGTCACTTACAAGCCAGTAAGGAACGCCGAAGGGAAGTGGGTCGCCGTTGGAACCGTTGTTTGGACTAGCTGGTAATGTCCAAAAATATTCTTCGTTCTTCTCGAAGAAACCGTCGTACATATCTGATTCTTGCATTTTCATGTAGTCAAGAATCTGAACTGCACTACCGCTATTCAACGCAGGTTCACGAGCATCCGCCATGAAGTGAGTCTTCTGGAAGTGCCAATTAACCGAACCCTTGTCGCCAAGGTCAGAACGGTTTAGTGAGTCTGCTTTAAAGAACGAATCTGGTACTGTGTTGTCTGCCGAACGAACTTTCAGATTGAAGGTACACTTCTCACTAATCGTACCCTTCTTACGTCGCTTGGTAAACAACTCGTCAGCAGTTGTGTACTGCTGATAAGGTCGGGCTGCGTCCGCCCAAGTATTAGCCATGTAGTTCTCTAAGTAGAACTCCATGACATCTTGGATGGTCGAGCCAGTTACTGAAGCTGGCATAGGTTATCTCCTATTGCCCCGCGATACCGAGTTTTTGCAGGAACGCCCGCATACCCTCTTCAGGGTTTTTCGCAGCCGCTGCTGCTGGTTTCGATGGTCCACCACCTAATCTCCGAGACGCTTGGTCACGAAGGGCGGCTTTTTCACGGGGGGTTTTGGTTGATGGAATCCCGAACTCTTCTGCAATCATCTGAGAAAGCTCAGAGATGGAAGCTCCGGGGTTTGACTGTTTCCGTTCGTAGAGTAAGTTGAACGCTGCTGTTCGCAAAGCGACAGACGCATCGGTAGGTTCTGTAGACTTACCGAACGCAGTGCTTCCCAAACTATCCAATGTTTGGTCGAACTCTCGTTGTTGAGCGACAAATTGCTCGTGTTCAACAGAGCCCTGTTTTTCCTCGAAGGCACGCACCCTCGCATTGGCGTCAGCAAGCTGACTGCTCAATTCGCTAAACTTATCCTTAAACTTATCGAACTCCTGTCGGACAGGATCGTCCTCTGGGAACTCGTCTTCGGGTAAAGAGACACCGAACTCCTTTTGAGCTGCGGGCTCTTGCCGGTTTAATCTCGCGAGATCCATCATGTCTTGGACCTGTTGGTCATCGCGTGCTATAGCGACAAGCTGCGAGGGCAAACCCGCCTGCTCCGCTACCGCCATCATTGCTTGTGATGGCCCATCGGCTATCGCCGGAATATGTTCAGTTGGCTTCTCGGCGACCTTTTCGGTCTCATCCCCTGTTTCGTCTGTTTCTGGTTGTTCCTCAACCCCTTCCTCAGCGTCCCCCTCTTCCGACTCTTCAGACTTCTCATTGCCAGGGAGTAAAGACGCTAACCCACCCAAATCCTCGTCGGTTTGCGGTTCGTCTTCTACTGGGATTTTAGTATCGTCTGCGAAATCTTTTGCCATTATCTTTTTCCTCCGTTATCCCTCTTAGCGTCCGGTATGATCGCCGTAACCCCCGTCACGATCAATCATCCCATATGCCTTGAGTAGTTCGTTACGACCCTTCCGGCTGTGCGCAACAGCATGACCGTCTGGGCCAATGTGTGCGTTCTGTACACCTTTTCTTTTCAACTCTTCGTTGTGTGCTTTAACGTCACTTGGATGACAACCAATAGATCGGCTCTTCCAAGGTTTCTTCTCACTAATAGATTCAGGCATTACTCACCTCCTTGTGGTGCGGACATTAACTGCATCGGGTCTGGCCCTGCTTGTCCACCTTCACTTACGTTTCTGTGAATGTATTCCCCACCTTGTCCGCCAGCGAGGGTTCGTTCGTGCGACCCGCCCGGACCTTCTTGACCCGGTTGGGGTGGGGGGATGTCCATAACCAACTGCTGCATCTCAGGAATGTCACTATATTTTGCTCTTGTCTTGAGCCACCAATCCAGGTTTATCATCTTCCCCTGCTGCACCATAAGAGGCACCAGCGGGACCAACATCTGAACCTGAGCGTCGATCTCTCGTAGCCGATCAACCGCCGATCTGTAAGGCATTGATTGCGGTTCAATGTCTAAGTCGTAGTCCCTAAACTCACCTAGTCGGGCACCCTCGTGTACCGCCCCCATCCAAGGGGCGTCCACTACGAAGTCAGTACCGGGGACTTGTTTGACCATCGGTATCTGGGTCGTCGCATCAGCGAACAACAACCGACCCAACTCTTGAATAACCTCTCGAACAAAACTAACAAATTGGCCCTGGTAGAACGCTTCCATGCGACTCACGTTCTGGCCGATCATACTTTGTTGAGTCGCTGTGTCTGCCGTTGCAGACAAACCCAACTTATGGTCGAGGTTACCCGCCTGCTTCGAGAATTGCTCCATCGCATTCAAAGCAAAACCGAACACCGGTTGGTCTGGGCCATCGAGCCGCAATTGATCTACGGCTTGTGGGTTGTTCAACGTAACGAACTCCCCGTCCCCAGCATCTCTTACCTTCGTGAGATCCCCCTCGTCTTCCACCCCGCCAAGAGTCAAGATCTTCTGCCGTATCGCCTGCTCTTCGAGCTTACGATAAAGCGAGTTGACCAAGTTGTGCTGAAGCAGCAGATTCTGAGCAGGCGAAGATGGGGTTGTTTTGTCGGGAACCGGCCCTAGGTTCAAGATTCTATAAGGCCCCATTTCCGACCCATCCCACTCCAGCTCAGCCAGGGGTTCTGATATGAACCGAAACTGTTCATCGCATATGTATGTGATGATAACCCCGTCTTTCGGAAGGAACGCATCGCATAGATAAACGAACTCTTCAAACTGCGATGGGTCGAAACCCCCGTCACCCAAAGGTTCTCCCCACTCTTGCTCGGCACTATTGTCGAGCCGTTGTGGCCCCCGTTCGCGAAGGCTTTTGCGAACCTTCGCTGGGAATCGTGTATCCTCTAACACATCCTCGAAGCGAACTCGATACCGATCCGCTAAAAACGAACAATGTCTAAAGTCCGTAGCGTCCGTATCGTAGCAGAAGTGATCAGGGGATATCGACTGGATGAAAGGCTTGCCAGGGTCCATCCACTCATCCGCTTCGACTTCTACGGCAGTGGCCTCCGCCATGTAAACTTTGGCAATGCCAAGGGAGTAGAAGGCGTTCCTAGCACATTCCTGAAGAGCCTCCTCAACCCGCATCGTTTTGATGTATGCGTTGAGGGCGTTTTGATAATGCTCGGCGAACGCCTGACGCTCGACGGTCGTAGCCGTAGCTAAGATCCTCGGGCGGTTAGCGGCCAGTGAAAGAGTCTGAGCCTCCGCAGCCTGACGCATCAGGTTGAGGATGTCATTCATCGAATCCGCTTTGTCCGCATGGGGGTATAGAGACCCCGCTGCGGCAGACAGGAACTGCTCGCGTCTATCCCGAAGAACCTTTAGCTTCCTGTAGTGGTGTTCGACCGCTTGTGCTAAGCGTTCGAGCTTCCCTGCTCGGTTTCGGCTCATTGACTACCTCGGAGGGTCGCGGAAATAGCTACCTAGACCGGTAGCGGCAAACCGCAGTATAGTCAAACACCACACCCCTGTCAAGCAAAATCACCACTTACAGTGCTTCCGCCTACCCCTTTGCTCCTGTTTTTGCTGCTCCATTTGCCAAGGGATGGTGTACTTCTGGGTCTTTACTCTAGGGTTAGAATCGAACCTTTTCTCTATCGTTCGGTTCCCTAGGCACCGAACTGCCAAGGCGGCAGCGATAGCTCGGTCACCGTGGTTCTCACCTCTGGCCGACCCGTCTCGGGCAGTCTTACTCCGTGGGTGGTGGGGTTTACCACTCACCCCATCGAACACATACTGCTCACACTCTTCGACCAACGCAGCACTTCTAAACGTCACATCCATGTTTGTCATGGATTGGATAAGCGGGGACAACAAAGTCATTCTGTTCGAGTTGAAATACCCCGGTCTGTCACTCCGTTTCGCGTATTTCCGTAGCTCCTCACCCTCCCTTTGATAGAACACGTTTGGGTAACCCAACCGAATCATCTCCGAAGTGAAAGCTACGCCCGGACCCTGCTTCTCCCAAATCAGGTGTGTATGGGGGAAACCCCGTCCCAGCCAATAGGCCGTCGCCACAGCCAACTGTGCGAACTCTGTCGGCGGTATTGTGTTGATCGCCAGTTCTGCAACCTGTTCTCGTGTCTTACGAGAAAATATTGACATCACCGAGTTCGATGATGTCTCACCAGCGGTGCCGGTAGACAAGTCCATACCAATAACATAATCGCCGCTGGGCATGAACCCTTCTTCGTCGAGCGGCAACCATAGATCGAACTTATACCCATCACCCTCTACCCACGAGACACCGGGGAGATACCACGGCTCTCCATCTTGGTGAAATATCATACCGGTGTGGATTGGCGTTCTACACAAATCCCTGGCCCGATCCAATATCTGCTTACTGAACGGTCGCCCTTTACTGCCAGAGTATTCTCGGTCAAGCTCCTGAGAGATGTACAACATGTTGTGGTTGTGGGCGGCACACTTGTCGTCGTACCACGGAGAACGGATTCTACCGTCGAGCAGGAACTCATAATCGTCGGGAAAGTCATAGTCCTTATCCAACACCTGAAGCCGACCGTTCACCGACTGGTATAACCCCCCGTTCTGTAGTGGGTTGTCCTTCCAATCTAAAATAACCCGTAGCCAAGGACCGACAGAATGAACCCTATCGTAATGCTCGTTGTCCATACCGTGGGGGGTAGACAACATCACGAGCCCGTTGGTTGTTTCAAGAAGGTTCGCTACGGCGTCTCTATCAGACCCCTGTGGAAAGAACGCAGACTCGTCAAGGAAGAACGCCGTATACCGACCACCACGACCAATGCCAGCGGTAGCGGCATAAGCTTTAATATAGGCACCATTACTCTTGTTACTCCAAGTGTGTTTCGATGCCTTCCGGTCATAGACGGGTCGCATCCACTCAGGCAACATATCCAGTATAAAATCGATCTTCCAGCCTAACGACTCTGGGTTGTCTGGATCGTCGGCTGTAGATTCATCTTTCGACCCAAGACCGAGGATGCAGTTTGGCCTGAACAAGAACATCCAGACAAACAGAGCGACCATAATCCACGAAGCACCCTGGGCTCGGCTCTTATCCCCGACCACATGACGCTTCCCAAGATAGTGTGCTATCGATGCTATGACGGGGTCTTGGTGAGCCCAAGTATTAAACGGGATCATGCCAGAGGAGTCTTCACCTTCCCGTGGCTCCAAGATATAACAGAACACGTTGATAAAGAACAGCGGATCGGCTGTACAGGCTTTTATAAGTTCTTCCTGCAAGACAGGATTCCCTTCAGCCCCCCGTCGTACCTTTAGACGAAATGCGACCTGTTCCTTTTGATCGGTCGGAACTTTATTATAGTGCGGGAGGGTGGCCACTAGGGGGTGTAGGCTCCCGTCGTACCGGCATATCTCCCCATCGGGGTGTTTCTTATTCAACCGTGTTTCGTTTCTTCTCTCTTGGCCCTATGGTCATGGGGTGGTTGGTTTCACAGGCAACGCAGTCCAAGCCGCCCGCTTGGGGGTCAACTCCAGGGAGTGCATATCCAAGTAAGCTTGTAAGGCGTTCATCTGGGCTTCCTCCAGGTTCAACACCGCATCCTCAGTTAAGTACGGACAAGAAGCATGGGCCACCTCGTGTAGCAGACAGGACACGTCACCCATAACCCCATGGCCCTCCTTCAGCGATATAATCTTCCCTTCGTGATCGCACTCTGCATCATTGGCCGGTCCCGCCCCACCCATCCGAAGCATCCACCAACCGTCATTCGCCCAGAAGTGTTTTATCATTGTCACCATCATTCTCCTAACAAGGATGCCAGGGAGAGGATGCTTTGTGACTCCACACTTCTCTCCCCGCCACCGTCGGCTTTAGTCGAATCAGACTGCTTAACAAAAGTTTGATGCAGTCGAGCGATCTCTTTGAACAGCGAATCTAAAGCCTTCTTGTCCCCCCGATATAGGCTGAACTGGTTTCGAGCAGCTTGGTGAGGGCAGGGGAAAGCCTTCTCGTATTTGTCGATCCGTTTCTTTAACACCGGATCGGTTTGAACGACCTCGGGGTCTAATAGAAGGCCAGGGTGCATGACGACCCACCGCATCCACGGCGGTAGGAACTCCATACCCTCCAGCTTCTCTTCGACTTCCTCCTGATCGGGTTCTACCATATCTCGGCTTTGCTCCGCCACGGGCTCCAACTCCGTAACTTTGATCTCTACGAGCCTCCATGCCAGTTCTTGGGCAACCCTCGGCGTAATGCTTTTTAACCCCCAACTCTTCATCTCACGTCCAGCCTCGACCCTCCACCGCGAACCAACTTCGTGGAGGTTGCGGCTCTTCAGGCTCTTCCAGATCGAGTTCTTCCGTTTGGTCCTGTGTGGTATGTGATCAATGCCTTGAGAGTCGAGCCACTTGATTAGCCGAACCGGGGGTTTAGCGATTACCTCATCGGCCTGTCTCCAGTGACGCTTAACATCCTCAGACTCCTTCCAGTACGGAGAGTCCTCTGGTATCTGCGATTCCGCCGCTTCTCGTTTGTCCATTTCGTGTTCCTGCTAAAAGTCATATTGCGTCCAACATTGCCAGGAGGGCGACCACCGGCCAGAGGAGTGACCAGACCAGTATGTCCCTTGCGTTCTTAAAAGATAGCGGGAGTAGAAGTGACCCCGCTACGGCGATGCTTAGGGCAACCGCCACATAAACCCCTAGGAGGAACTGAATCAAACGGTCGTCTCCATCCTTTAGCTGAAAAGTCGTGCGTAGGCGTAGTGAAACTAATAAATATATATTACGTGGCAGTGGGGGTGGGGTCAATCCAAAAATCCCGCCCTCACGTGTGTGGCCTTCGGCCACACACGAATTTTATTCGGGTTGCAAGCAAACCGGCTCAACGTTGCGAGAATTGCAGCGGTTGTAGGCAACTTGCGTGATTGTGTTGGGGTGTTTCGGGGGTGGCTGCCGATAGGGGTGGGGGTCGATACGGGTGGTTTGGCGATGCGGTGATGCGGTGATGCGAGTGAAGGAATGAACAATATTGAAAAAAATTTTTTAACTGGTGTTGCGTTCGTGGAACATCCGATTATACTTACGGCTTGACGTTTACAATTTTTAACCAACGCAACACTCAAACGAAGGAGAGAAAAATGATCGATAGTACGGACTGTGATTGCTGCGACCGCACTTTTGACACCCGTAGCGAACCTTTTGAGGTTGTCAACGGTACGTGGTGGGTGTGTAGCCGTTGTGATGGGGTGTACGAACGAGAAGTCTTGGTAAGTCTCTTAACTAGCAAACTGGAAGGATAGAAATATGTTAAAAATATCGAATGCCAACACGAAATTGAAAGAATTAACGAAAGTAAAAGCTTTGCAACCTTATCTAGCAAAGCGTAAAGTCTATAGCTTGGATTTAATTTCTGGCTGGTCCTGCCCATTCGCTAAAGATTGCCTAAGTAAAGTGCATACGATCGAAGGTAGGCGTAAACTAAAGGATGGGCCTCATACTCAATTTCGCTGCTTTTCTGCTAGTCAAGAAGCCTTATTCACAAATGTATATGAAAAACGTAAGGCTAATTTTGAAGCCTTAAAATCCGCTGATGGTTCTGACGATATGGCCACCCTTATCGAAACAATGTTGCCGAAAAATGTAGGCGTGTTTCGGTATCACGTAGGTGGTGATTTTTTTACCCAAGCCTACTTTGACGCCGCTATCAAAGTTGCCGAGAATAACCCCGATATTCTGTTTTATGCTTATACTAAATCATTAAACTTTTGGGTAAAAAGACTTAACGGCATTCCCAAAAATTTAGTTTTAACGGCTAGCCGTGGGGGTAGATTAGACAGTTTGATAGATAAGCACGGCCTGAGGGAGGCTGTTGTAGTCTTCAACGAAAAACAAGCTAAAGAAAAGGGTCTAGAAATCGACCATGATGATAGTCATGCTGCCGACCCCAGCAAAGCTAATCAGTCCTTCGCTTTACTAATCCACGGGGTACAACCTAAAGACTCGGAAGCGGGCCGGGCTGTTAAGCAACTAAAAGGTAAGGGCTCATACGGACGGGGGGCGAAACAATGAGACCGACACGATTCAAGATAGAAGGCGGTCCAACCTTCCAAGGCTTTTCGGACGGCAGCACATGGAACGGTTGGGGTAACCCTTACTTCGATTTAAATGCTGCCAAAGAGGTGTTAGCCTATTACCAAAACCAAGATTGCGAAGAATCAAGAGGGCAATGGTTGGGTTGGGACTTAAGACCCAGCAAAGTGCATAACGGGTTAGATTTATACTACTTCGGTGGGGGCTATCTGTGGGAGGAGGTGACACAATGAGAGTTCTTATAGCTTGCGAGTTTAGCGGTATCGTCAGAGAAGCATTTGCTGCTAGGGGGCATGACGCATGGTCATGCGATCTACTACCCACGGATCGGCCTAGCGACAAACACATTCAGGGGGACGTTCTTGGAGTGGTTAATCAAGGATGGGATTTAATTGTAGCCCATCCTCCATGTACTCACCTGAGTGCATCGGGGGCTAGCCGATGGGCTGAGAAAGTAGCCGATGGAAGACAGCCAGAGGCAATCAAGTTTGTCGAGCAAATCTGGGATGCAGATTGCCCAAAGATATGCATTGAAAATCCTGTCGGGGCCCTATCGACCAGATCAAAACTCGGCAAGGCAACGCAATATGTTCAGCCTTTTGAATATGGCCACCCTGAACAGAAGAAAACAGGCTTTTGGTTAAAAGGTTTACCAAAATTAATTCCCACAGATGTCATAGACGTTAGCAACTTGCCAGATAACCAGAGGCAAAGATTACATTTCTTGTCGCCATCAAAAGATAGATGGAAGATTAGGTCAACAACCTTTCAAGGCATTGCAGACGCAATGGCTGCTCAATGGGGGTAACCCCCCTAACCTTAGGAGAGAAAAAAATGTTGCACGAAAAAACCGAAACTCATGCTGTGATTTCCAGTGCCGATTCCATTCCCGGCGACTGGGGATCTTACCGCCGGATTGGACTGGTCGAGCTAGATGGATCAGGGAAAACACCATGCATGATTTCCGCGAGAGCCAGAGGTTGCAAGCGTGTCATCCAGACATGGGACCGCCTGAACAACGGCAAAACCGAGAATTGCAAGTTCCAGAAAACGCTAGCTTATGCACTAGAACTACTTTCAGAAATGAGTTAACCACTTAACCTCAGGAGAGAAAAAAATGAGAGAACTAACCAAAAAAATCCGCGACCAAATTAATGAGTCGTACCCATTTGACGTGGTCAAACTTCCACTATCCGGACCGGACAATATGCCAACACCACATTATGGGCTATTTCGTGACGACGATGGTAGCTCCGTGGGGGTGGCCTGCCGTCATGGATACGTGCCACATACCCGTGATGATGTGCAGGCTCTCGCAGAGGCTGCGACCATCGGCATGGATGCAGACGATATGGTTGTGTCTTGCCACTGGCACGATGGGCATCGGATCACTATTGGCCCATCAGCCGACAAACGGCAAGAGATATACGGCACCAAGGATAATATCTTTCCGCGATTTTTAATCGATTTCGGGTATGGTGGTTCCGCCTGCAAAGCCTCTCTTGGCCTGTTTCGGGACGTTTGCACGAATCTCCAGATCATCGAAGTCGCGGGGGAATCGTTTTCCCGTAAGATCCGCCACACCGCCGGGCTACGGCTCAAAATGCCGGAGTTGATCGGGCATTTTCGCCACTTAGCGGGCAGGTGGGATAGGCTCGCAGAGACCGTCCACGCCATGCAAAGCACTAATGTGGTGCTAGCTGAGTATCTTGCCAAAGTGTACCCGGCAGCCGAGGACGCGAACCGGCGTGCAAAAAAAGCAAACGAGCGTAGGATTTCCGCGATCATTCGCAGAATCCAGAATGAGCGAGCCCTTACCGGGCGACCGCTCACCACACTAACCACTGTATCCGCCTGGGAAGCGTACAACGGGGTCCAGGGGTACGTGCAACATGAGACTGTCCGCCATGGGCGACCATCGAGGCTCGACCGTGCTTGGCGTGCTTTGGGGGACGTACACGTCACGAGGGCAGCCACTTTGGCAATGGCCAGCTAACTACCACCACCAACAATAACAGGAGGATAATCGATGAACGACCACGCAATACCATACTGGCAACATCACTGGTCAAAAGAAGAACTAGAATTCCGCCATGGTGCCACCCTTGGTGACTCTGCGTTGGCTGCTTTAGGGGATTGTCAGAGCATGAACGAAGTCCTGAATTGCTTGGCTTTCATGCGTCTGGAAGACAAGGAGGCAAAACAATGAGAGATCTAATCACGGGCATCGGCATGGTCGTCGATGCTGCTTTGACTTTCTACTTGTTTATCTACTTCAGATAGGAGACGAAACGATGAGAGACACTCTAATATTCGCCGTGAAGACAGCGATCCTGGTGCTAGCCATGACGATGGTTCCGGTATTCATCGCCGGATGGCTAGCCAGGTGACACACCGCTACCACCCCTTGGTACTTAGCCAGGGGGTGGACCCGGTTTGTCATTCTTGATCAGGGAGCAAAAAAAATGTCGAAGAAAAAACGAAAACCATTTTCCACAATCATACGGGCGGCAGCGGTCAAAGAGATCCGGGCCCATGGGCTACGGGCTACCGCCAGGGCAACCGGAGTAGCAACTACCACACTCTTAAGATTTTCCGAAGGGGGCGACACTTTGGTATCGTCGATTGACCCGATCGTGGAGTACCTCGAAGCACGGTGGGACGACCAACCAAACGGGGAGAGCCATGAATAGAATCGCAATCCCGTACACCAGAGTATCGACGAAACGACAAGCGGACGAAGGGGATTCGCTGGAAGTCCAGCAGAATATGATCTCGGCATACTGTGCTGCCAGGGGGTGGACCGTTCACCCGAAACTTTATTCTGATGAAGGTCGGTCCGGCAGAACAACGCATCGCCGTCCCGGATTGCAGTCCGCAATAGACCATGCCTGCAGGGAGCGGGGTCTGCTAATCGTATCGTCCCTGTCCAGGCTCGCACGCTCGGTCAGAGATGCCTGCCAGATATACGAACGTCTGCACAAAGAGCATGCCGACCTAGTCCTGGTCGACCTGTCAGTAGACACAACCACGTCCATTGGCAAACTCGTGTTCTCAATTATGGCCAGCGTTGCCGAATTCGAGTCGAACCAGATCGGTGATCGAGTACGTGCTGCCCAGGCATACGCAAAAGATAAGTTCGGCCATCGCCGTCACGGGATACAACCCCCAGGCTACCGCATCGCCGTCACTGGGGATCGAGAAGAAGTCGAGGCTGAACGCATCTGGCTGTCCCAGGTACTCTCTGCCAAGCAGGGGCGATCATATCGCGAGGCCCTCGACAACCTCAACAAACAGAACATCCCAACCCTCAAACAACTTCGCAACGGCGAATCGGGCGATGGATCATGGTCCTACTCGACGCTACGCCGTCTCGTTGTCTCGGCGTATCCGAGTAGCCCTGCATCATAGCCAGGGGGGATGAGGTAGTGTCGGTAGTATCGGTATCGATACCCCAGGTACTGTCTGGGCTTAGTGAATCCCCCAGCCCACAAGGCGTTCGGGGGAGATTCTAGCCCAGCATAAGCACCTACAATCGTATCGAATAGATAAAACGAGAGCCTAGTTAAGGTATCAGAATGGCTTGCAAGAATTGCAAAGATCCCCCCCAAGGCGATATCATATGATTGTGACTGCGGGGCAAGATGTAATCTGCGATTACTCGGTTACCCGACCCTCATGAACCATGCTGTTTTTGACAGCAGAACCCTTCCGGGATCTCGCTCCTCACCACTCCATCGCTACGCGATAATCATGTGATGATCGTACCATGGGAAAATGGGTTTGTCAAGTAAAAAACGTAAAGTGTTTAGGGGTAAGGGGTTACGGGG
>CEQC01004547.1_pt1 | contig 20186 bp, 16 predicted proteins | sample 531021 | NCBI WGS metagenome assembly CEQC01 (sample SAMEA2621213, study PRJEB7988) | marine metagenome | biome: marine biome (ENVO:00000447); feature: surface water layer (ENVO:00002042); material: "saline water (ENVO:00002010), including plankton (ENVO:xxxxxxxx)" | depth 5 m
CCTCGGTTACGCGGCGGAGGCCACCGGTCCTGTGCCGAAGAACGCGCCGGAGTTCTATGAGCCCGATGTCGAGAAATATCCCTTCGATGTCGAGAAGGCCAAATCCCTGCTCGACGAAGCCGGCTATCCTGAAAAGGATGGCGGATCTCGATTTTCCCTACGTCTTCTGCCGGCCCCCTTCTTCTCCGAAACACGGGCGATGGGCGACTATCTGAAACAAGCGCTTGCAGCTATCGGCGTCGAGGCGGAACTGGTTTCGAACGACGCACCGGGCCATCTCAATGCGGTCTACAAGGACCACAATTTCGATCTGTCCATCGGTGCGGCCGTGTTCCGCGGCGACCCGGCGATCTCGACGACGAACCTCGTCCAGTCCGGGATTCCCGACGGCACCTTCTTCTCCAACCAGGGCGGATATGCCAATCCCGAGATCGACAAGATCATCGAGGAAGCGCTCGTCACGATCGACACGCAGAAGCGTATCGGGCTCTACGACGAGTTCCAGAAGCTGGTAGCGGCCGATCTTCCGCTCATCAACGTGGCGGACTGGGGCTTTACCTCGGTCGTGAGTGTCGATGTGTTGAACGTCGGCAACAACCCGCGCTGGGTCGTGTCCAACTGGGCCGATACGGAGATCGCGGCTTAGTCCGTACAGGGAGTAAACCATGCACCGTGCATGGCGTTTGACGAGACGGCGACTGATCGCCAGCATTCCCGTGCTGGCGATCGTCATCCTGGGCACGTTCCTTTTGATGGAGCTGGCTCCAGGCGATGCCGTCGATGCCTATCTCATCTCGCTGGGTGGGGGCGATTCCGGGCTGGCCGACAGTCTTCGGCAAAGTTACGGGCTCGACCAGTCCGCGCTCAGTCGGCTGTGGCTCTATGTCAGTTCGCTGGCGAGGCTCGATCTCGGCTGGTCCATCGTCTTCAATCGCCCGATCCTGGATATCGTGCTGGAACGGCTCCCCAATACGCTGTGGTTGATGGGGGCCGCGACGGCACTGGCCTTTACCCTTGGCTCGCTGTTGGGAATCGTGGCCGGCGCCCGGCCAGGCAGCGCGGTCGACCGGGTGCTGTCGATCGGTTCACTCGCTCTTTATGCCGTTCCCGGTTTTTGGCTGGGGCTGGTTCTGATCCTGGTCTTCTCGGTGCAATTGCGCTGGCTTCCAACATCGGGCATCGAGACAATTGCTTCGGGCAAGGCAGGCATCGCCCGCGCCCTTGATATTGCCCGGCATCTGGTTCTCCCCGTCGCTTCGCTCGGCTTCATCTATCTCGCGCTTTTCCTGCGCATGATGCGTGCCGGAATGGGCGAAGTCTGGCGTCAGGATTTCGTGCTTGCCGCCAAGGCAAAGGGGCTGAGCCGCAGGCGCATCGTCGTCCATCATGTCGCGCGAAACGCTTTGCTGCCGCTGGTCACCATGCTGGGCCTGCAGGCCGCCACCATGCTCGGCGGTTCGGTGGTGATCGAGAGCGTGTTTGCGATACCGGGCTTTGGCAGGCTGGCGCAGGAGGCCGTGGCTGGTCGCGATGCGCCGCTTCTGATGGCAGTGATCATCGTTTCGGCGGTGCTTGTCGTCATCGTCAATCTCCTCGTCGATATTGCCTATGCCTGGCTCGATCCGCGGGTCGGCAGTTCGGAGGCCGCAAGCCGATGAAATCGTTCATCAGACGTTTTGCCTCCTCGCCGGAAGGTGTTGCGGGTGCTCTTCTCCTTCTGTTTCTTGTGCTTGCCGCAGTGCTTGCGCCGATGATCCTGCCGGGCGATCCGTCGGCCATCGTCGGACGTCCGCTTCTGCCTCCCTTTGCCGACGCCTCCTTTCCGCTCGGAACCGACCAGCTTGGCCGCGATGTCCTGACCCGGCTGATCTACGGTTCGCAGGCGTCGCTGACGGTCGGCTTTTCCTCCGCCGTGGTGGCCATCGTTGTCGGCACTTTGGTGGGCACCGTGGCCGGGCTCGCCGGCGGGCTTGTGGACGAGGGGCTCATGCGCATCGTCGATGCCTTCCAGATCGTTCCGGGCTTTCTGCTGGCGCTTGCTTTCGTCAGTGTGGCGGGGCCTTCCTTGGCCGTCATTGTTCTGGCGATCGGACTGGGCGCATGGACCGGCCCGGCACGTCTTGCACGCGCCGAGGTGCTGTCGATCCGTGAACGGGACTATGTCGCAGCCGCACGGGTGATCGGCATGCATCCGTCCGAAATCGCCTTTCGCGAAGTCCTGCCCAATGCTTTGCCGCCGGTCTTGTCGCTGGTCTCGGTCATCGTTGCGGCAGCAGTGCTGATCGAGGCAGCGCTGTCCTTCCTCGGGCTCGGCGATCCGAATTCCGTGACCTGGGGCGGCATGATCGCCGACGGGCGCAACCTGTTGCGCTCGGCTCCCTTCCTCTCGATCATCCCCGGGCTCGGTCTCGTCAGCGCTGTTGTGGGAATTTATCTCTTCGGCGAGGGTTTGGTCGAAGCCTTGTCCATTCGCGGGAGGCGGGTGTGACAAAAGTGCTTAGCAACGTCGAACAGCTTTCCGTCGCCTACCGCACTCCGGCTGGCGTGCAGCATGCGCTGAAGTCGGTCGATCTCGACATCTTCGCGGGCGAGAAGCTGGCGATCATCGGCGAGAGTGGTTCGGGCAAGAGCACCCTGTCGCTCGCACTCACCGGCCTCTTGCCGGGTGAAGCTATGGTCAGTGGCGGCATATCCTGGCCCGGCCTCGGCTTTGATCCGGTGGCAGGGCGCGACATCGGCATCGTCTTTCAGGACCCCGGTTCAAGCCTCAATCCCGTGCTGACGATCGGTGACCAGGTCGGTGAGGGGGCTCGCCGTCACCTTGGCCTCGGCCGCAAGGCAGCCCGCGAGAAGGCGGTCGAACTTCTGGCCCGTGTACGCATCCCCCAGCCGGAGAATGCGGTTGGCGCCTACCCGCACCAGTTTTCCGGCGGTCAGCGGCAGAGGATCGCCATCGCTGCGGCGATTGCGGCGGGACCATCCGTGCTGATTGCCGATGAGGCAACGAGCGCGCTCGACACGATCGTCCAGGCAGAGATCGCGGCGCTGCTCGAGGACCTCGTGAAAAACGGAGACATGACGCTGATCTTCGTCACCCACGACATCGGACTTGCCGCGAGCCTCGCCGACCGTATCGCCGTTTTCCGGACCGCCGAGCTTGTGGAATGCGGTAACGCAGGGACAATCGTCCATGACCCGCAAGCCGATTACACACGGCAATTGCTGGCGACGCATATCGACCTTCACTCACCGCGGCTTGTGGGGGCGTCGGATGTTCGATGAATTGCTGAGGGTCGAAGGTCTGTCAAAGCGTTTTGCAGGTCGCCGCCGGACCGTCGCCGCGCTCGACGATGTCACCTTTACAGTCGGCAAGGGCGAAACGCTGGGCATCGTCGGGCCGTCCGGAAGCGGCAAGTCGACCCTGGCCCGGGTTCTGCTGCGCCTGGTCGAGCCGGATGCGGGGCGTATCCTGATTGATGGCGAAGATTGGCGGTCCTTGTCGCCAAAGCTACTGCGCCGCCGGCGCGGCAGCATCCAGATGGTATTCCAGGATCCGGTGTCAGCCTTCAACCCGCACACGACGATTGGCAAGGCGATCATGGATCCGCTCCGGATCCACTCGATCGGCAGTCGGGATACTCGCAAGGCGGCGATAGCAGATCTGTTGCAGCGCGTGGGGCTTTCCGAAGAGATGGCGAGCCGCCGTATCCACGAGGTGTCGGGCGGTCAGCGCCAGCGGGTCGCCCTTGCGCGGGCGCTCGCCAGCCGCCCGCGTCTCGTCGTGCTTGATGAGGCGCTTTCTGCTCTGGATGTCTCGCTGCGTGGCCAGATGCTGGAACTGCTGGTGCGGCTGCAACAGGAAGAAGGAATCTCGTTCCTTTTCATCGGCCATGATCCAGCAGTGGTGCGCATGATCTCCCACCGCGTCGCGGTCATGAATGAGGGCCGCATCGTCGAGACCGGCGAAGCTGACGCCGTGTTGTCGGCTCCTCAATCGGAAACCGGAAAGGCGTTGATCGCGGCCTTACCGACGTGGCGCTGAATTGTGTGAAGTCGTCTTCGACGATGCCGGCTGTATGACCGGACACTGTAGTGCAGTCGATTCCGGCATGTCCCGTTTCTGACGGAATGCCGGTTTAAAGACGGCGGGCGAGGCTACCCCCACCAGCCAAGCCCGCCGTCGTCAAAAGAAGGCCGGCAGTCCTTTCGGATTGCCGGCCTTTATTCTCGGCGTTTGATGCGATTACTCTTTAGGAGACCAGACGAGGCTGTTCAGGTCTTCCGTTTCATTCACAATGCCTTCCTTCTTGGCCGCGTCGACCCAGAATTGCATTTCGGAGGGCGGAACTTCGGTTTCCCAATCGCCGAGGTTCATGGCCTCGATTGCCGTTGCCGGAAGCTTGGTATGCGCGCCGATGGTCTTGCGCGCCACGGCAGGGTCGGCCTTGAAGTCTTCGATGGCACGATTGACCGCCTTGACGAAACCTTTGACGATGTCCGGGTTTTCCTCGACGTAAGGCAGCATGGCGACGATGCCGGAAAGCACGACGGGTGACTTCACGTCGGTGAAATAATGGCCGAGGACGTTGGCGCCCTGTTCCTTGCCGAAGGTCACGAATGGCTCGACGGCGCCGACGGCGGCGACCGTGTTGTTGCGCAGAGCCGGCAACATGTCGGGGAACGGAATCTCGCGGAACGTCACCTTGTCGATGTCGACATCGTTCTTGCGCAGCCATTCGCGCATCATCGTCCAGTCGGTGTTGTAGCTCAGATTGGTCGCGACCGCCTTGCCCTCGAGGTCCTTAGGCGACTTGATGTCCGGATTGGTGGTCAGCACCGCGTGAACCGGATTCTCCGAGCTCTGCGAGAAGTTGAACGATACGTAAGTCACAGGCAGACCGCCCTTGCGGGCGTTGAGAACGCCGAGGGCATCGGAAATGCCGAACTGCAGTGCACCCGACTGGAGAGCCGGAATGATCTGGCCGCCGCCCGCCATGGGCACGAGTTCGACTTCGAGGTTTTCGTCGGCAAAGTAACCGGCATCCTGGGCGCGCCAGAAATAGGAATAGACGCCGACCGGCAGGTAGCCGACCTTGAGTTTGGTGGTTTCGGCAAGGGCCGCATGCGGCATGCCGAGCGAGGCAAGGGCAGAGCCGGCCGCAAACAGCGCGGCAGCCGCCAGGTTCTTCAGGTTCATGTTCCCAACTCCTGTTGTTTCGAGTTCATTTGCTTTTCTTGTTGTTGGCTCACTGCGCCTGTTGGCGCACGAGCGTGTAGACCTTGTGCCGGAGGTGGAGGAATTCCGGTGTTTCCTTGGTGGTAAGCTGATCGCGCGGGCGGGGCAGGTCGATCGGAATTTCCTCGACCACCGTTGCCGGTCGCGTGGAGAGCACCACCACCTTGTCGGCCATGAAGACTGCTTCATCGATGTCGTGGGTCACGAGCAGCGCCGACAGCGACATGCGCTCGCAGATGTCCATGACGAGATCCTGCAGGTCGATCCGCGTCTGGGCGTCCACCGAGGCGAAGGGTTCATCCAGCAGCAGCAAACGCGGCGCCGAGACGATGGATCGGGCAAGCGCACAGCGTTGCTGCATGCCGCCGGAAAGCTGCCAGGGATAAAGGTCGGCCGCATGGTCGAGCTTGACTGCCGCAAGCGCTTCGCTCACCCGGTCATCTCGCTCGCTCTTAGCAACATCGCGCAGACCTTGCTCGACATTGCGGCGCACCGAAAGCCAGGGGAAGAGGCTGCGGTTATAATCCTGGAAGACGATCGAGAGCCATGGCGGCGGATCGTCGAAGGTCTGGCCTTCGTGGAAGACCACGCCAGAGTCGGGACGCATCAGGGCCGAGATACAGCGCAGCATCGTGGTCTTGCCGCAGCCGGAGGGGCCAACGATGGCGAGAAACTCGTTCGTTCCTTGCTGGAACGTCACGTCCCGGAGGATCTGGGCGTCCGCGGAGTAGGCTTTCGAGACGCCTTCCATGGAAAGTAGCGGTTTGCTCATGTCGTCTCCGGTGTCAGCTGCGTGCGTCCGACAGTCCGCGCCAGCCGCGGTGCCATGCGAGAACGCGTTTTTCGATTGAAAGCAGACCCAGCGTCAGGATCAGGCCGATGGTTCCGAGCATCAGCACGCCGGCATAGACATTGGCGGTCTGAAACAGGCGCTGGTTGCGCAGGATGTAGAAGCCGAGCCCGTCATTGGCCGCTATCAGCTCCGAGATGACCATCATCACCAGGCCGATCGACAAGGCGATGCGAACACCGGCGAAGATCGAGGGCAGGGCGCCCGGAAGCACGACACGGAAAAGCTTTTCCGCGAGCGAGAACTTGAGGACCCGGGCCACGTCGAGCAGCAGGGTATTGCCGCGCCGTGCGCCGTCTATGGCTGCGAGCAGCACCGGAAACACCGAGCCGAAGGCAATGACGAAGATGCGCATCGTGTCGGTGGCGCCGAAGAGTAGGAGCGCTGCCGGTAGAATTGCCACCGTGGGTACGAAGCGCAGATATTCGAGCACCGGTCGGATCCACGGATCGAGCCAGCGCAGATAGCCGAGGGCGATGCCGACAACGGTTCCGAGCGCGACGGCAACACCGAACCCGACAGCGAGCCGCGAAAGGCTTGGGAACACGGTGTCCATGAAGTTGCCGGGTTTGAGAAGCGACAGATAGGCAAGCGCCACCGGCTTGAGCGAAGGCAGGTAGGGGGCAGGATGGGCCACGGCGGCCCACTGCCAGAGCGCGAGCAGGAGGAGAACGGTGCCAGTCTGCCAGAACAGGGCGCGTAACCGGATATCCCTAGGCATCGCGGTTCTCCGGGCTCCAAGGAAGGGTATAACGTTCGATGCCGACGAAGATCGCATTGACAAGATAACCGAAAATGCCGGTCACCAGAATGCCGCCCCACATTTCGGCAGTCAGGCCGTTCAGCCGCACGTTCTCGATATAAAATCCAATGCCGGGACGGCCGGTCAGCATTTCCACGGTGATCGCAAGAACCAGCGCGATTGCTGCCGCTGTGCGTATTCCGGTCGCGATATAGGGAAGGCTCGCGGGCAGGAGGATGCGCATGACACGTTCGGGGCGCCCGAAGCCGAGAACCCGCCCGGTTTCCAGATACCGCGGATCGATACTTTCAACGCCGGCCTTGGTGCTGAACAGCACCGGCCAGACGGCCGCGAAAACGATCATGAAAAGCTGCATGGAGGTGCCGATCCCGAGCACGAGAAGTGCAACAGGTATGAGGGCGACCGAAGGAATGGGGCGGAGGAATTCGAGGATCGGCCGCGTTGCAAGTTCGAGCCCCGGGAGAAGCGCAAGCGCGATGCCGCCGGCGATGCCGATCAACGTGGCAATCGCCAGGCCCGAGATCCATGATCGCAGCGTTTCAAGAAGCGCTGACGAGATATCGCCATGGATGAGGCCGTTGTAGGCCGCACCGAGAACGTCGATGACGGCCGGTAGGTCGCGCTTGTCGATGAAGCCGGTCTGGCGCACGGCTTCCCATGCCGCAAAGGCGGCTAGAACGCCAAGTGCCCCTTTGAGGACAGTCGTCGCCGAGCCCGTGCCGCTCATTGCACGTTCACTTCAGTAAAGGAGCCGGTCGCGCTGCAACGAGTCCATTGCAGGACCGGGTCTCGAAATAGAGCGAAACCGGGGTTCACCAAAATCTCCCTTTGGTGGCGGCAATCATGTGCCCCGGTTGGTCCGAAGTCATTTAGTCGCTCGACGGAGTTGCCGTATTTCCGCCTGCTGCTAAAGGGAGCAGATCATAGGTAATATTGTCTGTCAATCTGATTGACTGTTTCAGCTATCGACGTTCAGTATGTTTGCTGCCTGTATGTGGATCGTTGCTTTCGATAGTGGTGAATAGAGCGGGTTTCACGCGATAGCCCTATGGACATCGGTTGAGATCAACTGAAAGTAGAAGCCACGAATTCACGCATGCTTGTCTTGGAAGAGTTGCGGTGGGGAATGGAACTGGATCTTCGAATAACGCGCAAGACTGTGCAGCAGGAGGTGGTCGACAAGCTTCGGCAGGCGATCCTGTCAGGCACTTTCGCGCCCGGTCATCGTCTTGTTGAAGCCGAACTCTGCGAGGCGCTGGGCGTCAGCCGGTCGTCTCTGCGTGAAGCCCTGCGTGGCCTGCAGGCCGAACACCTCATAGAAATCATTCCGAACCGTGGACCCCATATCCCGGTGCTCACCTGGGAGGACGCGGAAGAGATCTATGAGGTGCGTGAGCTTCTGGAAGGCGAGGCGGCCATGCGTTGCGCATCCCGAATGAGCGACGATGACATTGTGGAACTGGAAGTGCGCCTCGAGGCCTTTCACCGTGCCGCCCGCGATGAGAATCCTGATGATCTCGCCGGCACCGCGGCCGCATTTTACGAAATTATCCTGAGCCGTTGCGGCAACAAGATCATCAATCAGGTGCTGGCGGGGCTGCTGGCCCGGATCAGCTATTTGCGCAAGCGCTCCATGTCGTTGCCCGGCCGCGCCATCAAGAGCTACGAGGAAATGCGCGCGATCTACGAAGCGATCGCCGATCGCAACGCGCGGGATGCCCGGAAAGTAGCGATGAAGCATGTCGCCAATGCCCGCGCCGCAGCCAAACAGACGTTTCCTGTCTGACAGAGACGCGCCGTCTCAGAGAGCTTGGCAAACCGGTAACATGCGGTCTCTTTGCCCGACGCGCAGCGCCATTGGCGTTCCTTCCACAAGAAAAGGCTGGGAATGAAGGGTGTCGTTGCGACCGAAATTCGACCCATGACCATGCCGTGCTAGCCGCTTGCCACCAGTACTCTTGGCCACACCTGATTGACGCTTTCCGCAGCACCGACAGCTTCACTATTTGCGAGATCCTGAGACAAAGCGCCGCATGTTGCGTTGCGCCGCTGATCAATGCGTGGTTCACTCGATCAATAATTTTGACGCATCGATCAAATAAGGACATCGAACAGATATGCCAGAAAAAGAAAATCTGGGAGACCTGCATCAGTCTGAGGCGGCTCCCGATGCGATTACCTACGATACCGATTACGAACTCGGCCAGGATAATATTCGGCCTCTCGGTCTCGACATTCACAATCCTGTTTTTGTTATTTCCGCGGCCGCGATTGTTCTTTTCGTTGTTCTCGCACTTTTCAACCAGCAGGCCACGGCCGATTTGTTCGGCTGGCTTCGTCCCTGGCTGACCAGCACGTTCGACTGGTTCCTGATGATGTCGGTCAACATCATCTTCGTGTTCTGCATCGGGCTGGCGATTTCACCGCTCGGCAAGGTGCGGATCGGCGGCGTGGATGCGACCCCCGACTACGGCTACCTGTCGTGGATTGCCATGCTGTTCTCCGCCGGCATGGGGATCGGGCTTTTGTTCTTCTCGGTCCTCGAGCCGATGTACTACTCTCTGCCGGAGCTGAACTCGCTTCCGCTTGGCGTCAACCCGATGAACGATGACGGAACGATCGGCAATTCCGGACTGGCGGCAACCGTGTTCCATTGGGGCTTTTCAGCCTGGGCGGTCTACGTCGTCGTCGCTCTCAGCCTTGCGATCTTTGCCTATAATCTCGGCCTTCCACTGACCTTGCGGTCGGCATTCTACCCGATCCTCGGGGAACGGGTCTGGGGCTGGTGGGGCCATGCGATCGATATTCTTGCAGTTTTCGCCACCCTGTTCGGACTGACGACGACATTGGGCCTGGGCGCGCAGCAGATCGCTGCCGGCCTGAACGATGTGTTTGGCATGGAGATCGGACAAACGGGTATCGTCATCCTGATCATCGTCATCACGATGGCGGCGTTGACCTCTGTCCTGCTCGGCATGGATGCGGGCGTCAAACGGCTGGCCGAGATCAACATGTGGCTGGCGTTTGCACTCTTCCTGTTCGTGCTGTTTGTCGGTCCGACGATGGTTCTTCTTGGCCGGTTCGGCGGAACGATGGTGGAATATGTGACGAACTATGTCGCGCTTTCGAACCCGTTCGGACGCGAAGATACCGGCTACATGCACGGCTGGACGACCTTCTACTGGGCCTGGTGGATCGCCTGGTCGCCCTTCGTCGGCATGTTCATCGCCCGCGTCTCGCGCGGTCGCACGGTGCGCGAGTTCATCATCTGCGTTCTGCTTCTGCCGTCATTGGTGTGCGCGCTCTGGATGAGTGTCTTCGGCGGAATGGCGCTGGAGCAACTGGCCGCCGGCTACGAGGGCGCCAAGGACGTCGTCGTCGCCTATCGCCCGGAACTGTCATTCTTCCGCATGATCGACCAGTTTCCGTTTTACTCCATCGTTGCGCCGATTTCGTTGGTTCTGATCGTCGTGTTCTTTGTCACCTCGTCGGATTCCGGTTCGCTGGTGATCGACACGATCACCGCGGGTGGCAAGATGGATGCGCCCGTGGCGCAGCGTGTCTTCTGGTGCACGTTCGAAGGCCTGGTCGCCATCGCGTTGTTGCTCGGCGGGGGCCTTAACGCGCTTCAGGGTGCCGCAGTCTCCATGGGCATCCCGTTCACCATCGTGGTGTTGGCGATGTGCTACTGCCTTTACCTGGCGCTGAGATCCGAGAAGCAACTCATGGGGCTTCCGGCAGGTTCGTCTGTCACCTCACCCCATCCTGTCGAGCATGACGAACAGCCGCGCGGGGAACACTGGTAACAGCGATAACGCGTAAGCGTCCCACGCCCGCCTCGAACTATGGAAAAGAGCCGATCGGCTCTTTTCCTGCTTTGGGCATCTCGATGCGCAACTGTCGGTAAATAAGAGCGTGGCAAGGCGCTCCGTTCTTACCGCGTGGCGGCAAGCGGATGGTTCTCGTCTTCGCTGTTCAGGTAGCGTCGGACGGGGAGCGGCAGGTTAGTGGATTTCTCATCGATCAGTCCGCAACCCGCCAAAAGCTCGCGCTTGTCGGGGTTCGGACCGACTGCCCGCCAAATCGAGCGCGTCGCATAGGGTAGATTTTCCTCGCGCCAGGACACGCCGGTTGTCACACCGCGCAGATAGGTGCGCTGGTGCTCGGCAAAGGGCAACAGTGTCGTCTGAGAGATAAATGAGTGTTCGCTCACGCCGCGCTCGACAATGAAGAGGCGGTTGCGCCAGTAGGCCACCAGGCCCGCATATTTCGAAAACTGACGGATCTCTAGCTCACTGTCGTAGATCCGCTCGATGGATTTAACGGTAATCTGACCGCCTTTTTCCTCCAGCCTCGAGCAACTGCGGACAATTTTTCCGGGCCAGGACAGGCTCTTGTGAAAAAGTTCGTAGTACCCCGTGTACTGGCGCAACTCCGACAGATTGCCCGGAAAGCCCTCTCTTAGAAGCGACTCCGGTCCGGCCGGTTCCGCAGGGGCTTCGAGCATGTCCTGGAAGCGTCTTTCAGACAGCAGAAAGTCCTGCGGCTTCAGACCGAAGTATCGTGCGATTTTGCCTGCATTATAGGGGGTAGGGCGCGTTTGAGCCGCGAGATACCGATTGAATTGCTGGCGGTTGATCCCGATTTCGCGGCAGATCGCCGTAATCGACGGACGGGTATTGCAGGCAAACCTCAAATTAGTCGCAAAACGCGTGTTATCAGTGGATGTCATTTTATGCAGACATGATCATGTAAGCTTCAAGTAGCGTCAATCCGCGTCAATACGCGAAGTTGTCCGGTCCGCGCAAGCTGCGTATGCCTTTGCGCATCCAATTCGACCGGCCGGTCTGTCACGCCTTCGGGCGTTCCGACACTGCCCTTCTGCGCATCATCACCCGCCGCTGTAGCCACGGCTGCGGGCGCGATGCGCCTTGCTCAAATACAAGGGGAAAGCAAATGAAAAACAGAACAAACTCTATCGATCGCTCCGGCCTCGACCGCCGAACATTTCTCGCGTCCGCAGCCGCAGCAGGATTTGCGGCCACCGCGTCCGGTCTCCTGATGCCGCGTGAGAGCTTCGCGGCGGAAGAACCTCAGCGTGGCGGTCATCTGGTGCTCGGCCTTGATGGCGGACAGACAACCGATGTTCTCGACCCCGGGACCTATGCCGGCAGCACGATGTTCCTCGTCGGCTTTACATGGGGCGACCGCCTGGTAACCTCCGATCCGGTCGCCGGTGAGGCGCTGCCGAGCCTGGCTGAAAGCTGGTCCTCGTCCGACGACGCCAAGGTCTGGACCTTCAAGCTGCGCAAGGATGTGCGCTTCCATGACGGTTCAACCTTCGCGGTCAATGATGCGATCCAGACCCTGCGCCGGCACTCCGACAAGGATTCGACGTCTGCCGCACTCGGCCTGCTCGAAGAAATCGAGACCATCGAAGACAAGGCGGGCGATCTGGTCATCACGCTTAAGAACGGCAATGCCGATCTGCCACTGCTTCTGACGGACTACCATCTCCAGATTCAGAAGAACGGCGGATTGGACGACCCCAACAGCGCCGTTGGCACGGGCCCGTACAAGCTCGAAAGCTTCGAGCCGGGCATCCGGATTACCTTTTCCAAGAACACCGATGACTGGAACGAGGAACGCGGTTTCGTCGATAGTGTCGAAGTGCTCGTCATCAACGATAACACCGCGCGCATCGCCGCTCTTTCGTCCGGCAAGGTGCATTTCATCAACACGCTCAGCCCGAAGACGATGTCGCTTCTGTCGCGTGCGCCGAACATCGAGACCATCAGCACCAAGGGCAAGGGTTTCTATTCGTTCCTGATGCATGGTGACACAGCACCTTTCGACAATAACGATCTGCGCATGGCGCTGAAGCTGTCTGTCGATCGCGAGGCCATGCTAAACACCATTCTGGGTGGCTACGGCACGATCGGTAACGACTACCCGGTCAACGATGCCTACGCGCTCGCCCCGACCGACATTCCGCAGCGCGCCTACGACCCGGAAGAAGCGGCCCACTACTTCAAGAAGTCCGGCCATGAAGGTCCGATCCTGCTGCGGACGTCGGATGCCGCATTCACCGGCGCGGTCGATGCATCGGTCCTGTTTCAGGCGAATGCCAAGAAGGCGGGTATCGATATCCAGCTCCAGCGCGAGCCATCCGACGGATACTGGTCGAACGTGTGGAACAAGAAGCCGTTCTGCGCCTCCTACTGGGGCGGTCGTGCGACGCAGGATATCCGTTACACCACCACGCAGCTCTCCACCTCGACGTGGAACGACACCCGCTTCAAGGATCCGGAATTCGACAAGAAGCTGCTTGAGGCGCGCGCCGAGACCGATCAGGAGAAGCGTCGTGCGCTCTATCGCGAAATGGCAATGACCGTGCGCGACAATTCAGGCCTTATCCTGCCGGTGTTCAACAACTACCTCAACGCCCGGTCGGTGAAGTTGAAGGGTTGGATCGACGACGTCGGCAACGACCTGTCCAACGGCCAGATCGCCAGCCGCGCCTGGCTCGCATCCTGATAGAGATGAAGAGGAAGCTGCGGGTGACGAGCCCGCGGCTTTCGTAAATCCATGACAGAGATCCACTCCGCCACAACAGCCTCAGTCGATGCGCCGCCTCCCGGTCGCCTCGTTGTCCTGCGCTCGCGCTTTCCGATGGTGAGCCGTATCGCAGAACGCATCGTGCTCAGCGTCGCATTGCTTCTCGCGAGCTCGATCCTGATTTTCGCAGGGATCGAGCTATTGCCGGGTGATTTTGCCGCGACCTATCTCGGACAGGCTGCGACACCGCAGGCTGTCGCCAATCTTCGCGCCGAGTTCGGCCTCGATGCGCCGCTGGTGACCCGCTACTTCGAATGGCTCGTCAACATCATGCATGGTGACTTCGGGAATTCCTGGGCCAGTGGCCAGTCGGTCAGCGGCCAGATCGCCGACCGGCTCGGCAATTCACTGCTTCTGGCCGGAACTGCTGCGGTGCTGGCCGTCCCGATTGCCGTCGGCCTCGGTCTGATTGCCGTTCTGTATCGCGACCGCTTGATCGACCGGCTCATCAATCTCGTGTCTCTTGCTGCGGTTTCGATGCCGGAATTCTTCGTTGCCTACCTGCTGATCATGGTCTTCGTGGTCCAGCATCCCGTCGCAGCGTTTCCAGCGACCGTCTATGACAGTATGAGCCTGTGGGATAAGCTTCAGACCATCATCCTGCCGGTCGCGACGCTGGTCCTGGTGGTCCTCGCGCACATGATGCGCATGACCCGCGCAGCCATCATCAATGTCATGTCGTCGGCCTATATGGAAACGGCCGAACTCAAGGGCATCGGCGCGCTGCGCGCCATCATCAAGCACGCCGCTCCCAATGCGCTGGCGCCGATCATCAATGTCGTGGCAATCAACCTCGCCTACCTGATTGTCGGTGTCGTCGTTGTGGAAGTGGTCTTCGTCTATCCGGGGATGGGTCAGTACATGGTCGATGCGGTGACCGTGCGCGACCTGCCGGTGGTGCAGGGCTGCGGGCTCGTCTTCTCGGCCATCTACATTCTCCTCAACATGATCGCAGACGTCCTCTCCATTCTCGTCAATCCGCGATTGAGGCACCCACGATGAATTTCCGGTCGATTCCACTCACGGCCTGGATCGGCATGGCGGGTATTGCCATCGCTGTCCTCGCTGCCACCTTTGCGCCCTGGCTTGCGCCCTTCGGCGAAAACCAGGTTGTCGGAAACCCTTGGGAACCCGCAAGCCATGCCTATCCGCTTGGTCTCGACAATCTCGGCCGGGACCTCTTGTCCCGGATGATCTATGGCGCCCGGATGACACTCTTCGTGTCGGTCTGCGCAACCGTCCTCACTTTCTCGCTCGGTGTGGTGCTGAGCTTCACGGCAGCCGTCATGCGCGGGTTTGTGGATATGGGCCTGTCGCGTCTCAACGACCTGATGATGTCGATCCCGACGCTGATCTTCGCGCTGATCGTGCTCGCGGCGCTGCCACAGAATCTCTTCGTGCTGATCGTCGTCATGGCCGTGCTCGATTCGACGCGCGTCTTCCGTATCGGCCGTGCGCTGGCTGGCGACATCGCGGTGATGGACTTCGTCGAAGCGGCGCGACTGCGCGGCGAGAAGACGCTCTGGATCGTGTTTCGCGAAATCCTGCCGAATGCGATGACGCCGCTTTTGTCCGAATTCGGTCTGCGATTGGCCTTTGCGGTCCTTTTCATCTCGACACTGTCCTTCCTCGGCCTTGGCATCCAGCCGCCGACCGCAGACTGGGGCGGCATGGTCAAGGAAAACAAGGACGGCATCATCTTCGGCGTATCCGCTGCGCTCGTACCGGGTGCTGCGATCGCCATCCTCACCATTTCCATCAATCTCGTCGTTGACTGGCTGCTGAAACGCACCTCCAGTCTGAAAGGGGGCCGCGGTGGCTGAGTTGCGGAACAACGACAAAACCACATTGCTCGAGGTTCGCAACCTGCAGATCGGAGCCATGGCCTATCCGACGGGCGAACGCCCCCACGCGATCGAGATCGTCAAGGGCGTGAGCTTCACTCTGGAGCGCGGCAAGGTGCTCGGCTTGATCGGTGAATCGGGAGCCGGCAAATCGACCATCGGGCTTTCGCCGCTGGCCTACGGACGCGGCGGCGTCACCATCACCGGCGGCGAGGTCCTGCTCGACGGCGTGGATATCCTGAAGCTTGGCAAATCCGGTACGCGGGCGCTTCGCGGCGCGCGGGTCTGCTATGTCTCGCAATCGGCTGCCGCTTCGTTCAATCCGGCGCACAAGCTCGGCGATCAGGTCATCGAGGCCACCATACGCCACGGCCTGATGAGCCGCAGCGAAGCCCGCAAACGTGCCGTCGAACTGTTCGGCATCCTCGGCCTCCCGGAGCCCGAGACCTTCGGGAACCGTTATCCTCACCAGGTTTCCGGCGGCCAGTTGCAACGGGCGATGACGGCCATGGCGCTATGCAGTCGGCCGGAGCTCATTGTCTTCGACGAGCCGACGACGGCGCTCGACGTGACGACCCAGATCGATGTTCTGGCTGCGATCAAGTCCGCGATCGCCAAGACCGGAACGGCAGCACTCTATATCACCCACGATCTGGCTGTGGTGGCGCAGGTTGCCGACGACATCATGGTGCTGCGCAACGGCGAGACCGTTGAATATGGCAGCACCGAAAAGATCATCGAAAATCCTGACGCGGACTACACCCGCGAACTGGTGAATGTTCGGGCGATCCGCCACGAGGAAGCCGCCGATCAGTCCGACCGCTTTTTCGAGATGACGAATATCTCGGCGTCCTATGGGGCAACGCCCGTTCTCTTCGATGTGTCGCTGCATGTCCCGAAGGGGCAAACTCTGGCGATCGTCGGTGAATCCGGTTCAGGCAAGTCGACACTGGCGCGCGTTGCGACAGGACTGTTGCCGCCGACCGCCGGCACAGTGACATTCGGCGGCATCGAGCTGACACCGGCGCTCAAAAATCGCAGTCGCGAGGAGTTGCGTCGTGTCCAGCTCATCTACCAGATGGCCGACACCGCGATGAACCCGCGCCAGACCGTGGGCGAGATCATCGGCAGGCCGGTGACCTTCTACGAAGGCCTGCGCGGCGCGGCGCGGCGAGATAGGGTCAACGAACTGCTCGAACAGATCGAGATGGGCAGCGGCTTTTATGACCGTTATCCAGCCGAACTGTCCGGTGGGCAAAAACAGCGTGTGGCCATTGCCCGCGCGCTTGCCGCACGGCCTGAACTGATCATCTGCGACGAGCCGACCTCGGCGCTCGATCCGCTGGTGGCCGACGGCATCCTGAAGCTGCTGTTGCGGCTGCAGGAGGAAGAAAAGCTTTCCTACATTTTCATCACCCACGACATCGCCATCGTCCGCGCGATTGCCGACAGCGTTGCGGTGATGCACCAGGGGAAGCTGGTCCGTTTCGGCCCGAAATCGCAGGCTCTCTCTCCGCCCTTCGACGGTTACACCGACCTGCTGCTCAGTTCCGTTCCCGAAATGAAGATCGGGTGGCTGGAGACCGTCCTCGCCAATCGCAGGATGTCCAGTTCAGGCAACTGATCGATCAATTGTGGCCCGGCCCGAAATCGCGGCCGGGCCGCCGCCCAATCCAGACTGAAATACAAATACAAGAAGGTGAAAACCATGGCGCAACAAGGCTTTTCGACGTCCGAAGACCAGTGGATCACGCTCAAGGACGGTACCCGCCTCGCAACGCGTATCTGGATGCCGGAGGGTGCTGAGGACAAACCCGTTCCCACCGTGCTGGAATATCTGCCCTACCGCAAACGCGGTGGAACCGATCCGCGCGACGAATCCACCTATCCGGTCTTCGCCGCCGCCGGCATTGCCGGCGTGCGCGTCGATATTCGCGGGTCCGGCGAATCCGATGGCGTTATCGACGGTGAATACACCCCGCGCGAACTCTCCGACGCCTGTGAGATCCTTGAGTGGATCGCCGCCCAGCCCTGGTCGAACGGCAATGTCGGAATGATGGGCATCTCCTGGGGCGGCTTCAACTGCCTGCAGGTGGCAGCCCTCAAGCCGCCGCAGCTCAAGGCCGTGATTTCAATCGCCTCCACCGTCGACCGTTACAATGACGACATCCATTACAAGAACGGCACGCATCTCTCTGCACAGCTCTCCTGGGCCGGCACGATGCTGGCCTATCAGTCCCGTTCGCCGGACATCGATCTCGTCGGCGACAAGTGGAAGGACATGTGGCTGGAGCGGCTCGAGGGACAGCCATTCTTCATGGAGGAGTGGCTCGCGCACCAGCGCCGGGACGATTTCTGGAAGCACGGCTCGATCTGCGAGGATTTCGACGGCTTTCCCGTTCCCGCATTGGTCATCGCCGGCTGGGCGGATGGCTATCGCAATACGCCGCTGAAGGCGATCGAGGGCCTGAAGGACAAGGGCAAGGCCATCGTCGGTCCGTGGGTCCACAAATATCCGCATTTCGCATGGCCGAAGCCGCGTATGGATTTCCACGCCGAAGCCATTGCCTGGTGGAAGCGCTGGCTGGACGGCGCCGACAATGGCGCCGAAGAGGTGCCGCAGATGCGCGCCTATATTCTCGATGGACCGCGCCCCGCCCTTCGTCGCGAAAACGATCCCGGCTACTGGGTCGCCAAGCAGGACTGGGCAAAGCCGGAGATGGAGACGCTGACTGTGGCCGCCGACGGGACGCTCAATGCGTCGGGCTACGGCGGGGGCATCGGCGACGTCTATCTGCGCTCTCCCCTGGATACCGGCACCAGCGGCGGCGAATGGTTCACGCTCAAGCCGGATGCTGAAATTGCCGGCGACCAGCGTGCCGACGATGGCGGCTCGCTCATTTTCCAGACCGCGCCGCTCGCGGAAGAAGCAGTCTACCTCGGCGCGCCCGAGTTGACGGTTGATGTGGCCTGCGACGGCGACTGGGACAACCTCGCCGTGCGGATCATCGATGTCCATCCGGACGGCGCGGAGACACGCGCTTGCTACGGCGTCCTGAACCTCGCCCATCGCGACGGATATGAAACTCCTACCAAGTTGCCGCGTGGAGAGAAGACAGCGATCACCATGCAGCTCGACGCAATGGGCTACCGTTTTGCACCGGGTCACCGCATCAAGGTCGCGCTTTCGACCAGTTACTGGCCGACGATCCTGCCGTCGCCGCAGGCGCCGGGGCTGACGATCGATACCGCCAGCATTCGCCTGTCCATGCCGCTTCTCGGGGAGCATGAGCGCATTACCGTCGCTGAGCCTGAAAACGAGAACCCGCTGCCGGTCTATGAAATTCGCCAGCCTGAGGAGACCCGGCGCTCTGTCCATAAGGACCTGGTCACCGGGCTGACTCACTACCGCATCTACGAGGATACGGGTCTGGAGGTCCATCCGCAAAACGGATTGCGCACCCAGGAGATCCGCAACGAGGACTGGTCCATCGACCCCAACGACCCGACGTCCGTGAAGGGCGACATTGACTGGAAAATCCGCATCGAGCGCGACGGCTGGTCGGTGATTTCGAAAACCACAACCACGATGCGCTGCACCGCACAGGACTGGATCATTACCGCAAGCGTGACAGGCTTCGAAGGTGATCAGGAAATCTTCGCCAAGTCGTTCGAAAAACGTATTCCGCGCGACTTCATGTAGCCAGCCGCGAGTCCTCCATTCTTGCGTTCGGCATTTCGGAACCTGGCAGTAACAGAAGCGGAGGCGGTAGTTTGCGAAAGCTACCGCCTCTTCCATGTCATGGCCGACGAGACCGAATAATTCCACACCGCGCCGACGGCCGCACCGAGCACTCCGGACAGCCACCAGGAGTAATGTTGTGCGAAGAGAGCCTGGCTCACGCCCACATTGGTGAAAAATCCGACCGAACAGATCGCATAGAACGACAACAAGCCGCTCAAAAAACGCCAGCCGACCAGTTTCTGGTCTCGACAGGTCGTTGCGTTGTTGAGCCAGAAGTTCGATGTCATCGCCACCATTCCCGCCAGAGCTTGAGAGAAGGCGAAAGGACAAGACGCGGCAAGCGCCAGTTTCAGCACGATGAGATGAACGAGAATTCCCGTTCCCCCGACGAGTGAGAATGCCAGGAACCGCGGCGACACGATTCCACCACCCGTTTTCTCCAAAAGCATGGCGAGAAAAGCCAGTTCAACCGAAAGATCGAGCTTGCTCGAGCCGCTATTGCGGGGACGGAAGCGCATTGGCAGTTCCATGATGCGAAGCGGTGTCGGAGAGGACGCGAGCAGATCGACGAGAATCTTGAAACCTCGGCCTGAAAGCTTCGAGGCATGTTCGTCGAAAACTTGCCGACGGATCATGAAGAAGCCGCTCATCGGATCGAAGATGTGGATCTTGAGCAATGTTTGCACCATCCAGTTGCCGGAGCTGCTCAGCAGATGCCTGCGCGAACCGTCAAGGCCGGAGGCGTCACCTTCAGGCGCGAAACGGCTTGCAACGACGACATCGGCCTGATCGGTTTCGAGAACACCGATCATCGTCTTCAGCAGCTGCTCATCATGCTGCAGATCCGCATCGATTACGGCGATATAGTCGGCCGACGAGGCCATCGCGCCTTCGATTACGGCGGATGAAAGTCCGCGACGTCCGATGCGGCGGATGCAGCGCACGCGAGGATCCGCCCGCGCCAGGTCCTTGGCAACCGCGGCGGTGCCGTCCGAACTGTCGTCGTCGACGAAAATGATCTCCCAACCGCTTGGGCCCAGCGCCCACTCGACGGCCTGCGCGAACGGCCTGATATTGCCGCTCTCGTTCAGCGTCGGGACGATGATGGAGAGAGAGCATTCGGAGCGGCG
>CEQC01008927.1_pt1 | contig 19855 bp, 23 predicted proteins | sample 531021 | NCBI WGS metagenome assembly CEQC01 (sample SAMEA2621213, study PRJEB7988) | marine metagenome | biome: marine biome (ENVO:00000447); feature: surface water layer (ENVO:00002042); material: "saline water (ENVO:00002010), including plankton (ENVO:xxxxxxxx)" | depth 5 m
AATAGTTTAAAAGTAACTTCATTGCCTGAAGGTAATGCATAATTAAATTTATTACCATTTTTAAATAGAGCTTCATCAATTTCTTTATTATTTACTTCAGAAAGATCTACGTCAACATTACTTCCTTTCCAATTAAAAGAATAACTTGGTCCATAAGCTAAAATTCTAGCTGCTATCATAATAGCATTTTTATCTCCTACTAAAAGGTCTGAATAGTTTACTCCTTCAGAAACAATAAGAGATTTTAATAGTTTATCAATAACTGTACCATTTCTAATAAAGTTTTGATTAGTTAAGATATCCTCCTCTTTGGCTGTCATATACTTCATTTCTATTTCGCCTTTTGCAAGAGGAGAATCTTTAGGATATAATAACCCTTTGGAAGGTAGTTCTACCGTTTCCGTAGGTATTTTAAACTTTGATTCCATAAATTTTATTTAGTTAAAACCGGTTCTATAATAAATATAGTAAAAAAATATTTTGAAAACAACTATTTAAAGAAATCTTTTATAATTATATTTTCGCTTAATACTTTTTTAATCATAGCTGTTTCACTTGAAAATAAATGTAAAAACGGTCTATTATTATATTCTAACCATTGAAATCTTCCGCTTTCTATATCACACTTATCTATTAAATACTTATTATATTGTATATTTTCATTTTTATCTCCTATATAATCTTCTATATTACTATAAAAGTCTACTTTTTTAATTACTTCAGGAGAACCGAAAAAGATCAAATCTCTAAACATATAAAGATAGTCTTTATTAAATGATTGTCTTTCTATATAACCTTTGAGAGAACCATATATTTCTATCAAATTTTCAAAGCTATTAGTCAATAAACGGTGTACTTTTGGAGTATCTGTTCTCCACTTTATTATATAGTCGTAATCATGTAGTTTAAATTCATTAATACATTCATTAAACCTCCACCACTGTATTACTCTATCAAAGTTATGACCGTAATGTTTATTATTTTTAAGACTTAATTTTTTTATTTTTTTAAGTAATAACTTATACTTATCTTTATACTTTTTAACTATGTTATTGCTAATTTCAGGATTGGTAAATATAAAATCTTTAGGTTTAAGTTTCATACCTTCTTTTCTATAGTTAAAATCAGTATGAAAAAATATGTCGGAATCTTTTAAAAGGCTTAAATTAAGATTATAATTATCTTTATTTATAAAATCTATTCTGCCTATTATTATAACTGCTACTTTCATTATATAAAAAAACCCAGACAAGCTGGGTTTAATTAAAATATATGTATAAAAATCTTAATAGTTAAGTATACAGTAATCCATTGCTACTGTAATTGATAGATCAACTACTTCATCTGTAGCCCAGTCGTACTGACCAAAGTCACCATTTGTTAAGAATGCTCCTTTGATAACCCACTCACCTATAATGTCTCCTACAGGTCCTAAAATATTAAGAGTTAAATCTTTTTTGTAAAAATCAGAATAACCTGCTCTACCAGTTACTGACTCATAAGAAAGTCTAGCCCACTCCATTACTGCTTGAGCTCCAGAAGGAGTAATTGGATCATATAATACCATTGTTATATCATCCCACTCTCTTTTTCCTCTGATTTTTCTATAAGAGTTAATATGGTCAAGCTTTACTACGTTATCTGTAAAAGTTGGAGCTTTTACGTTTTTAACCATAAAGGCTGGAATAGTATCAATGTTTAATACAAATCTATTCTGAACCTTTGGTTCAAAAGCTCTAAACATTATGTCGTTTGCGTCTAGTACTGCCATGTTCTTTATTTATTATAAATATCTATATTCTTAAAATTATTGACCAAAAGTAGCTCCTGTTGGTTCTACTGTAAAGTCTAGTACTATAAATTCTGCCGTTTTAGCTGGTTGAATAAATATCTGACCTACTAATTGATTTCTATCTACTACGTCAGCAGTATTGTTAGTATCATCCATTACTACTCTAAAAGCAAATAAACCTTGTCTCTGTACTACTGAGTCTAGGAATGGATTAACAGCTGCTAAGAATTTATTTCTTGTTGCTATAGTATTTTGTTCGAATACTAAGTTCTGAGCTTGGTTACCAATAAACTCTTTAAGCTCGATTAATAGTCTTCTAACGTTTACTCTATCTAAAGCTGAAGCTTTAGTCTGTAAAGTCTTTTGACCAAATACTGCAATACCTGATCCAGGGAATGTAGCAATTGGGTTAACTTTAGCATCATATAATGTATCTCTTTGAGATCTTGAAAGTTTTCTTTCTGCTTGAATTACTCCTACGATTCCACCTCTTACTAATCCTGCAGGTGCAAACCATGGTGCTGCTGCTCCATCAGTAAATGCATAAACTCCTGGAATAAATACTGAAGCTGGAACGAATACGTTCTTGCTAGTAGCTGATTGAGTTTGTAACCATGGCCAGTATGCTGCTGCATAAGATGAATTTAATACATCTGCTTGACCTGTTACGTTAGCTACTGAAGCTCCGTGAGGATATAAATCTATTACTGCGATACAGTCACCTCTACTTTCAGCTAATGATATAATATTATCAACTTGAGTTGAGTGATTATTTTTAAATAATCCTGGAGCTGAAATAACGTTAAATTTATAATCATCTTTATTACCTAATAGAGTAATAACATTATTATAATCTGTAGCAATAACTCCTTGGGTAGCAGTACTTATATTCTGGTATAGATTTAACGATGCTGATGCAATTGCTGTTAAGCCATTAGCATTATAAAATGAACCAGAAGTATTAATAGGTAATAATTTCTTATACCCTACTCCTGCTGAAGAAGATTGAACTGTTACTCCATCTGTAGAGAAGTAATTTAATGTCTTACTGTTAACTTTAGATACTCTAATAAAATTAGATTTATTTACATAATCACCTGTTGTGGTAATTTGAGTAGCATCAGCTGAGATAGCTTGAACTTGAGTACCGACTACTTTTTCAATATAATTTTCACTATTAGGATCTAATGAAATATTATTAAATGTTTCTAATACTACTTTATTATTATGGTTATCATTTCCTCTACGTACTGAAAGAGTAAAAGTACCTTTCTTTTCGTTTTTATTTGAAATTTCCCATCTTAAATTATCTTCAGAACCACTTACTAAAGAATTGTCTGAATTAACGTAGTTTGCTTTTGGATTTAAAGCGTCACCTGATCCTGTACCTGCATTATAAATTCCACCTTTTCCTAATGTTGCTAATTCGAAAGGTTGTATACTTGCATTTTCAGATGAAGATATATGTGTATTTACAGCGTGAGTCCATGTTGAAGATTCAGATACGATTCTAGTTACTAATACTGTGTCACCTCCTTGGCTAAAATAATTTTTGACAGCAAGTGATGTTAAGTATTCATCTTTAGCGGCTCCATTATCAAATGTTTCGCCAAATAATCTTACGTATTGGTTAAAAGAAGTTACAGCTGTAGGAATCTCAACAGGTCCCTTCACTGTAGGTCCAAGTATTGCCGCTCCTACTTCAACTGGTGCTGGGTTAATAAAAGAGATATCGTTTTCTCTTTGAAAAACACCTGGGGAGATAATTGTTTCTGCCATGTTTGGTTAAGTTTATATTTCGTCTATTATAAATATATAAGGAAAATCGAAACCATTTTTAATATAATGGTCTTTATTCACATATATAAATATACAAAAGAAAGGTGAAAATACTACTAATCAGAAATAAATTCTTTAGTTTCTAAATTCATTCGTCCGTTACCGTAAATTTCAGTTAATTTTTTACCTAACTCTATTTCATAGGCTTTAACCTTATTATAATTAACTCTAGCAACGTCTTTTTGATTTTGAAGTTCTATTTCAGTAGCTTGAATAGATGCTAATTCATTTTTGAGTTTTATTCTCATTTTTGATAGCTCTTCTATTTCTAATAAATGTTCTTTTTTTAATTCAACTTTATTCATATCTTAATATATAGTCACTACAAATACCTAATGCATTATCAGTATTAAAATTTTTATCTGCTAGTTCCGGCATTACTGCTATCGCATTAGAACATTCTACTCCTGGATAAGCCCAGAGGTATCCTTTAGATGTTAATGCTACTTTATCTTCTTCATGCCAAAAGTAATTTAAATAAAAACCACTTCTATCAAGCTCATGCAGCTTATTTATAGCATCTACGTTTTTACAATGTATCCATAATCTAGTATAACTCTGCTCTAAAAATTCAATAGGAATATCGTATTGAGGTTCATCATGACCTAAATAAAACTTATTATCAACGAACCAAAAGTCAACCTCTACATCATATCCTTGTGATATAGCATACTGTATACGTGAAGGTTTATTTTCAGTATCAGGTTCAGGTCCGTCAATATTTCCTCTATGCGAAATTAATATCATTTATAATTTTCTAAATAGTATTTTAAATCTTCAGGAGTTCCTAATCCCCACATTTTATTTATATTATAAGTCCTTATTTGTTTATTGTCTTGTATAGCTTGATTAAAAACAGGACAAACATAAAATTCATTATTTACTCTAATATTTTTATTTATCATATCTTCTGCGTACTTTACAAAGTCAGAACCTTTTTTCCAATAGTAGTACCCAACAGTAGCTGTATCGGATATAGGATTTTTTTCAGCAACTTCAGTCACTAACCCTTCTTTATTTAATTTAGCGAAAGACCATTTAGGATGTGTAGCTTTAAAAGTTACTATACCTCCATCTGCGTTAGTCTCATTCATTTTATATAAAAACTCATTAGAGTCCCATTCTACAAATTGATCTGAGTTAGCAAAAAATAAAGGATTATTATTATTAATATATTTTTTAGCTAATAATGCTGTACAAGCTGCTCCTTCAGTTATACCTTCAGTTTCTACTATTTTACAGCCTGGGGTTATTAAGTTTAATAAAGTATCTAAATTATACTTTTCTCTATGTTCTTTTTGCACTACGTAAATATAATTTGCTTTTATATTTAAATTCTCAGTTACTACTTGAATCATAGGTCTTCCTTTAACATCTATCAAAGGTTTAGGAAAAGTATACCCGGCTTGTTCGAATCTACTTCCAGCACCAGCCATAGGTATTAATATATTTAATTTTTCATCTCTCCAGGCAGGAGTTGCTTGTTTTTCTCCCATTTCGATTTGGTTAAGTTTATTTATTAAATTATCGTATGTAACTTCAGAAGGATTTTTTACTCTTAATATATGAGATTTAGAACGTGCTGCTGCTAATAATCCATAAGGTGAATCTTCTACTATCAAAGTTTCTTCAGGTAAACAGCTCATCATTGATATAGCTTTCCAATACATTTCAGGGTGAGGTTTTCCATTCTTTACATCTTCATTAGATATAATTAAATCTAAGTATTCTATTAATCCTAATTTAGATAAAACTGTTAAACAAGTTCGTCTAATAGAATTACTACAAACTGCTAATTTAAATCCTTGATTATACAATTTAACAAACGTTTCTATTAAATCGTCATTCTCTTCTATCCTACTTAATTTACTTAAAGTTATATGTTGCTTTTTTTCCCATACTTGATTATGTATTTCTCGAGGTAGACCCTTTTCGTCAGATATTAAGTTTAATTTTTGATAAGTTTTTAAACCATCATACTTATTTAAATGTTCAGACCAATCTATTTTATAACCAGGATTAACTTCAGATAATGCTTCATTTAAAGCTTGAAAATGTAAATTTTTAGCTTCTACTAATACTCCATCTAAATCAAAAATAATTAAACTAACTACTTTTTTCATTTATTATCTTTTATATAGTCATACAAATACTCCCCCCATAAGGTATGAGCATTATCTTTAGGATGCCAGGTTTCAAAATATTCATTGTTTTGCCAATCATTTAACGGAACAGTTCGTAAAATATAATCTTTAAAATGACCTGGATGTATATTATTATCAATCCAGTTTTCATATTTAACTAAATGTCTCATAGGAACAGTTTGATTAATAGTAATTTCATCAAATGCATTAAAAAACAAATAATCTATATTATTATACTCTAAGTAGTACTGCAGAAATAAAATATTATTAAGACATTCGTTTGTAAATTCGAGCATAGTTTTACCATAAAAATCTAAAGATTCAACTCCCTGAGTATGAGGTCTAACATGATGTGATGAAAATCTTTGTTTTCCTTCATCCCATTTAATAACTGGTGTCCTAAAAGCACTAGTCCATCCTATAATAACGAAAATATCTTTTTTACCTAGAGATTTTAAATATTCTATACTATTAATAGTTCTGCAAGCTATACCTTTATTATCATCACCTAATCTTCCTGCATTCCAAGTCTCTATTCCTAGCTTTCTTCCTAAGACCTTAGGCCAAACTTCACTACCATAAAACTTATAAACTACTTTTTTACTATGTTTACCTGCCGGGTACCCAAAGTTAGGTATAATATCATACCAATCTAAACTTTTAGAAGTTTCAGAGTATTTAATTTGAGCAGGAGAATCTCCTTGCGTCCAACTATCACCATTAGTTAATAATACTTTCATAATCTATTTAAATCTTCCTCTATAATAGTTGTGGTTGAAAATTTGCTGTTCATTAAACTGATTAAGTTCGTTATACTGTGCGTATTTATGCAATTTACTAAATCGTTTAAGTTCAGCTAGCATATTTGCATTTATAGAAACTTTACCGTCTCTAGTACTATCTTTATCCATTATAGTATAATGTCTTTCTACTACATCTACTCCTTGAAAAATAGCTAACTTTGTAGTTAGTAAATTATCTTCATAAGGATTAGAATGATCACTATATCCTATTTCATCTAAATTAAAATAAAATTTATAAAAAGGTATGTTTTGTAAATTTGCTTTTTCTAAAGGAGTAGGATATACACAAGTACACCCAAGTAAGCAAAAATCTATATTTAATTCTCTTAAATTTGCTATAGTTTGAGATATTTCATCTAAAGATAAACTAGAAGCAGAAAAATATAATTTTTCAAAATTAAAATTTACTAATTTTTTACCGTAATCAAAAGCCGGTATAGAGTAGCCTGATAGCTTCAGATTAGTATAACCAAGTTCATTAAAATAGTCTGCATGATCTGGGGTAAATACAGTAGTCATAGAATCAACTCCATACTCCATACATTTAAAAATAAAAAACTCTTCGTCTTCTTTTGATAATTCTAAACCTTTTAATCTATCGTACTCACCTTTAAATGGTCTAAACTCTTCAAACTCTTCTCTATTAGTTAAAGTATTAGCCTTAATTGACTGTATCTTTAAAATATCGCTATTTTTTGCAGCAGATTTAATCATGCTTTCTAGCGTTTCTAAATTACCGTTATGGTTTTGACAAAGTTCTGATATTATTTTCATAAATAAATTAGTTTACTGGCCAGTGCTGTTCTATAAAATTAGAATAGTTTAAATTGTTATAATAATTAATACACCCTGATCTTCCATCTATAAAATAAGGTACATGTTTGTTAAGATAATTATTTATGTCTTCTAAATTAGTAGTCAAGTTAGAAGGGTATCCTTTATCAGTCTTATGAACTCTATAATCAGGACCATCTATTATTACTAATCCAACGTCTTTTATTTCTTCATAATCGTGTACATACTTAACTTTACCTTTAGCTTTATCTACGTATTCTATCGGTGCTATTTTGATAATATCTGCAAGGTAAGGAAATTCATCTACCATAATATTTCGATATTCTTCACTATCTTCATATGTAATTAACCTACCTCCATAATTTAGCTCTTTTAAGCAGTTATAAAGATGTAAAGTACTACCTCCTGATCCGTATTCAACTATAAGGGCAGGTTTATTTTCTTCTATAAAATTAAAAGCATTTTTATATTTATCAAATTTTCTCCAATCCATTATAATACGTTTATTTTTTTTATTAATTTATCTGCTAAATCCTTATTAGCGTTAGGTGATGGATGGCCGCCGCAGAACCACTCGCCGTATTCAGGTTTATTACTTCTATATACTTTATTATTAAAGTCAGGATTTATTTCTTCTTGTCTTAGTCTTAAATAATGGTACCAAGTATCATCTTCTTCAGAACTATTAGTTTTAGTATGATCGGTTTTAGGATATGATTTACCATCTTTAATATCAAAGCTTAAATAATTAATATCTTTTTTTATTTCGTCTATATCATCACTAATAGAGTTAAAAAGTATATAATCTATATTCCTACTTTTAAAAAATCCATCTAAAAAAAGAATATTTCTTTGTAATATAGTTCTAGCTTCATTATAATTATAAAAATACTTAAGATTTAAATATCTCCATTTTTTTATCCATTCTTTATCGTAATCACTACCAAATAATTTAGTACCTAATTTTTTAAAACGTATTTCTTCGTCTAATAAATCGTGAGCATGAATATCAAAATATTCTTCTCTATTATTAGTAAAAAATAATTCTCTAGTAATTCCACTTAACCCAACTATAAAAAGATTATTTTGCGATTTAAGTTTTTGATAAGTATTAAATACGGTATTAAGAATTCTTTCATTACCAGAACCTGGAACAGAGTCATTATATTCTTTAGCTGAGTAATAATCGGCTAATAATTTAGAGAACCTATATTGTTCACCTACCCATTTATCATTATTGTCTTGAATATTAGCTCCTAATACAAAACTACAACCTGTTGAAATAATATTATCGTATTTTTTCATCTAATTTACTAATAACGTGTTTATAAGCAACCTCTTGTGCCTGTATAGCAGTTCCTCCTATATGGCTAGTTTTAATTATACGAGGATCGTTACAAATTTTTAAATTAGTAGCCTTATCAGAATGTTCTTCTTTTAAAACATCAGTAGCATAACCTAATACTTTTCCGGAAGTAATACTGTTTAAAATATCATCTTCATTAATAACTTCACCTCTTGCTGTGTTTATAATAAATATATTCTTATCAAACTTACTTAGGTAATTTTCATTAATAAAGTTTATATTTTTATCTCTTAAGTCAATATTAATACTTAAAAAATCAGTATCTTTAAAAAAGTCTTCATCGGTATGGTCTAAATCTGATATTAATACATCTTTAAAAATATTTTTACATATATTATAAATTAATTTACCTAATCTACCGTAGCCTAAAATACCTAATGTCATTTTACTTAACTCTTGTATTTTCCCAACCTGTCTAGTAATAGCTAAAATTAAGAAAAGGTTATGTTCAGCAGTAGAAGTAATAGTATCTAGTATTTTATCATTTTTTATACTAAAGGTAGGAACAGATTTAGCTTTAATGTGGTTTAATCCTGTTGAAGGAGATATTATACCTTTGATATTTGTTCCTTCTATATCACTATCTTCTATAACGTACCTTAAATAGTTAGGGGCACCGAATAAATAATCGATTCCTTTAAACATTTTAATTTCTTCTTTCTTTATTTTACTTAAATTAAGACATTTAAAATTACTTTCTACATAATCTTTAAAGTCTGGTAAGTGCTTATACGGTGTCAAAAAACCTATTGATGCCATTCTTTACAAAAATTATCATTAATAATATATTCTTTTATTTCTCCTTTTCCTTTCCAATATTTATGCTCACAGTTTATTATAGCAATACTTTTATTTTTAGTTCTAGCTAAAGAGTAAGAAGCGGGTATACAGAAAAATAATTCAGCTAAATCTCTTTCAAAACTTTTTAGTTCTTCAGTGTTTATTACTATACAAAATCCTTTATACGAATTATCTTTGACTATTTCTTTATAGTTACTTACGTTTTTTTCTATATAATCATAACCAAGGTTATGTATAGTTTCTTCTTCACTTATTTTTATTAGAGTATTAGTCATTTCCCCAATAAGAGCTTCTTGTTTAGTTAAATTTTTAATAATATAATCATGATTTAATTTTCCTAAATTAGCCCATCTACCCCAAGTTGATCCTCCATTGAGTTCTTTTTCTTTTAACATATCTCTAGATACTCTAGTTAATTTAGAATAAACATATCTATCTTTTTCTTCTTTAAGTACGTTATTTAAAAGTTTTTTTCTTCCTCCTTCTACTAATTCAACAGCTCTTTTTCTACTATTGGTATATATTTTTAGGTAATTATTAAAAAATATTTTAGCAAAATCATTCATTGAAACGAAAGTCTTAGGTAAGTATGTAACACTTGAATGTAGACTACCATCTTTACCTGGTGTTTTAATATTATTAGCTTTTAGTATAAGGGTGTCGGTCTGTATATGTTTTTTTAATCCATCTTCAATATCGTTAGCATTACCAGGCATAAAAAAATCTATTTCACTTTCTCCACCGTCGTGAAGTGTATTATCTTCTCTATATACCTTAACTAATTGTTCTTTAGTAGTAAGTTTTTTTATAAAGCTATACTTTTTAAGTTTTATTTTTTGATCTTTTTTTATATATAATAGAACGTTTTTTAATGGATCTCTTAAAAATACACTTCCTTGTGCTCTTGTTTGACCAGGATGAATAGTTATAAGAAAATCATCTTTTTTAATATTCTTTAAATCTAAAGTTTTATTATCTTCTTTTCCTTTTAGATTACAACATGAAATATGTACAGGTAAATTACTATCTAAATTACATTTTATCATTTCATGAGTAATATTTAACCTCTGTCTTAAAGTATTTAAAAAATCTCCTGCTTGTTGGAATTCGATAATTCTTCTCATAAAAGTATCATACTGTCTAATCGAATTATAAAATCCTAATCTATCATATATCCATTGGAAAGATAAGAAACCTGGGTTAGCTGCAAAACCGCCAGCGTCTATAGAAGCAAACTCTATTGGTAATGAAGTTATATGGTAGATATCGTTTAAACTTAAAACTTTATCTAACCTTTCTCTCGTTTCTTGATTATAGTTATACATTCAATAAATCTTTTATCAACTGAGAATCGTTTAATATAAGATCATAATTAAGTTTAATAAACTTTCCTTTGATAGGAAGATTACATACTCTATAACTTACCTTATTTTTTTCAAATATCCTCTCTATTTTACGATTAGATTCTATAAAAAACCAACTTGAAGAAGTATCTACTAATTTTATAGTTTTCATAGATAGCTTTTTAACAGTTTTATTTTTTAATTCCATAGTTTTTTCTATGTACCTATTATAATAATCAATATTATCAAGAATAAATTCAGCATACTTCATTCCTAAGCTAGATATTTCATACATGAATCTAAACTTACTAATAATATTAATATTATCTTGGTGACTTGCTATATAACCTACTCTACAACCTGCTGCACCGTATGCTTTTGAAAAAGTTTTTAATACTATTAAATTTTTATACTTATTTACTTTTGATACAAAGCTTTCTTTTCCTGTAAATTCTTGATATGCTTCATCTATTATTACGTAAATACCGGTATCTAAAAGCTTTTCGATTTTTTTAAAATCATAATAATCGCCGATAGGAGAATTAGGGTTAGCTAATATTATAAACTGTGTATCATTATCGATTTTATCTAGTATATTTCTAATATTGAATACGGTATTATTATATCTTGCTTTTCTCAGTTCAGTTTGATATAAACTACTATATACATCGTACATAGGAAAACAGAAATTAGTAGTAATAATATTTTTATCTTTAACATCAAAAACTTCAAATAGAGTTTTTATTCCAATATCAGATCCAGGAGTAAGCATTATATTAGAAGTATCTAATCCTTGATAACTGCTAATTTTATTTATAAGATTGCTAGTATTAGGATAGAAAAATAGATCTTTTTCAGTAATGCTTTCCTTAAATTTTAAAAATAAGCTATTAGGAAGACTTGCGTTTCTTTCGTTCTGGCTTAGATTAACTTCGTACTTACTTTTATCTTCTTGGTTACTTTTTCTAAGTACATTTTTTAAATAACTCTTCATTAAAATAGAGATTTACCAAATATTTCATTTCCGTCTTTTTCTTCTACATTTTGATAAACGAAAGGTAAAGCTTTATTATCTATATTTTTAAATATAGCTTGTGCTAACGCTTGATTACCTAATTCATTATAATGATGATCACCTAATAAAGTACCATCACTGTGTAAAGTCCATGAGTTTTCAATTTTTAATTTTTTTCGATATGTTTGAAGATCCTCTAAATTAATTATATTTAGCGAATCGTATATTTCTTTAAAACTCATATGCTCTATTTCTTCAGGATGGAAAGAAATTGCTTCATAATTTTTATATAAACTACTATTTAACTTTTCGTCTTCTAAGGTACGAGTTTTAGGAGGAGTAAAAGGTCTATCGAAAAATCTTATCTGACCTCCTTTTCCTTCTATATAAGATTGAAGGATTAGTAATTCTTTATAAGATAAAATTTCTATTAAACTACTTTGAAAATGTCTTAAAAAGTATTCTCTTTTAAAATCTTTATTAGTTCCAAAACCGAATTCATCACCATACATATCAGCATAGTGCTTAATACAAGTTAAATGCCATTTATCTTCTTTAATTTCATCGTTTTCCCTTTGATGAATCTTATAGTCGTTAGCTAAAAACTCTTTTCTATCTGAGCAAGGAATTTGTATAACAAAAAGATGGTCTCTTAATGAAACTATATCTCTAGTATAGTTGAATAGAGTCCTAATGACTGCGTCTATACCTAAACCTCCTAAACCGAAATTATATACGTCTTTTATTTTAAGTATTTTAGCTAATTTTCCTCCCCAAGTTAAATTCTTAGTTAACCAATCAGAGGTAATGTAGTCTTTATCATATTTTTGTTTTAGTTTATATGAGGCTAGTTCATATAGTTTTTCTCCTTTATTATTTATATTACCTGATTTAGGATCAAATTTATTAGATTTGATAAAAGCAGATCCTTGAGTATGAGAACAACCAGCAACAACTAATATCTTTTCAGACCTAGTATTAAATTTTAATTTATCCATAACTTAACTTCTTATTATTGATAGCATTGGAGTTAATTCTTTATAAGAACAGTTTTTACAATGAGATGTAGGTTTATTAGTTAAACAACCATTTTTTACATTTAAATAATCTTCACTTTCTCTAATCTCATCTATCGTATTCTCAAAAAGATTGCCAAACGGTTTAGCTCCTGTATTAAGGCAGCACATCTTAACGTGACCTTCCACAGTCGTGTATATACCGTTCTTGACCCAAAAACAATCAGGAAAATCCCATTCATCTTTCCCTTTTATATTATCTTTCCAGTTATTCTTTAAATATAGTAAATCTTTTTCAGAATAGCCACCCGGCATTGATTTATCTGCTGACCAATCTTGTGCTATATTTAATCTTAATTCTTCTAAATCGTACTGCTTTACTATCCTTTCGTTTATAAGGGGAATATCATAAACGTTCTGAGGATTTACCACGTAATTACAAGTTACTCTACAGTCACTCCTATCCATATACTGGAAGTTATCTAAAAATGATATTAATTTACTCCATTTAGCCGGAGCTCTATCTCTTTCATAAGATTCTTTATAACCATCGATACTAAAATACAATAAGTCTATATATTTCATACAGTTTTGAAACTTTATACCCATTTTAGTATGAGGCTTTACAGGATATTGACAATTAGTTGCAACTATTAAAAATGCATCAGGAAAAAATTCTTTGAAAGTTTTACATATTTCATCGAATTGAGGATGAAGCATAGGTTCTCCCATTCCCATTAGTTTAGCTTCTTCGATAGGATGATGTTTCAAACCTTCTAACATTTTTCTAAACTTGGATACAGGCATATGCTGTAACGCTCCAATTACTTCGTGTCTATTACAGAACGAACACTGTAGATTACAGTAATTTGTAGTCTCTAAATAAGCATATGTAATAGGTTTTGTCATACCTCCCTTTTATATAGTTTACTAAACTGAAATTTATGAGCTATTTTACACTTTACAGCTTCTAAATTAAACTTCTTTATTACTGAAGCATGAGCATGATGGCCTCCAGATCTGGCATGAAAATCATCACACTTTCTACTCTTAAAATAATATTTCCAACCTGAAGCGTATAAATCGAAAGCAAGTGATGTACCTAAAAATGAATAATCTGCATCTAATCTCAAAACCTCTTCTTCAGAATCTCTATCTATTTCAGATTTAATATCTGAAAGCGTATTTATTTCGGTTAATTTATGGTTATCATCGTACTTTGTAAAATTTAATTTACTTATTATATACTCTAATAAGTACTTACTTTCAAATAGTATTTCACTTCTAGTCCATAGTATATAATCATAAACAAAACCATTATTTAATTCGTACTTAGACTTTAAGTTATTAACTCTATGAATTAAATAAAAAGCTCTATCAGTATTATTTTTAAAATCCATTATTTCAGGATCTATAAATTCTTTTCCTTGAAAAGAGTCAAAGTTAAATTTATCTTCAAAATCATCCCAAGTACTAATAAAATAATCAAACTTAATATTATCATGCTTAAGTTTAAAATATTCAGATAAGGTACTAAAAGTTCTAGTTTGACCCCAAAAACATATAGCTACTTTTTTCACTTTTTTTCTCTTTTATATTCTTTTCCTTCTTTCCAGTAAGTAGTATATTTTATAGTACCATCTGGGTTCCAGCTTTTTGATATTCCATCTGCTCTAATACCGTCTTTATAATACCATTGATACCTTAAATTACCTTTCGGCCATTTTACTTCAAAAAGTCCATTTTCAGGAGTTTCATAAAATATTCCTCTATCGAAATCGTTTTCATTAGCAAATCTTAAATGATCAGTAACATACTGCTCTAACCATAAAGGCGTTCCTAGTTCATATACTTCATCTACGTGAGTTATTACTATTTTTTTTCCGTCTTTAATTGCATAGTTATAAACAGGGGCTACGTAAAATTCATTATTTACTCTATCGTTTGCTTCTATCATCTGTTCAGCATACTTTACGAAGTCTGATCCTCTGCTCCAATAGTAATACCCTGCTGTTGCGTCATTCGATATTTTCTTTTTTTCTGCTACTTCTAGTACATACCCATCACTATCGGTTTTTGCATAACTCCAATCATCACTTTCACCATAAAAGCAAGGCATACCACCATCATGCAAACTCAATCTACTAAAAGTTTCATTAGCATCATAATCTATCATTTGATCAGAATTAAAACTTAAAAGAGGTACTTTGTTATCTATAAAATTTTTGGCAGTAAGTAGTGTACAAGCTGCTCCTTCAGTAGTTTTACCTAAAGTAATTATTTCAACATTATCGTGACCTATAAGTTTATTAATAAAGTTGAAATCGTATTTTTCATAATCGGTTTTTTGGCATATAATAATAAATTTAAAATTACTATCGAATTTTATTCCTAGGTTTTGAATTACATGTTCTATCATATACCTACCATTTAGGTTAATAAATGGTTTTGATTCGGTATATCCTTCTTCTCTAAATCTTGACCCTCTGCCGGCCATTGGTAAAACTATATTAAAAAACTGTTTCATAATTAGTTATTGAAAAATTCATCAGGATGAATAGATCTATCATCTATAAATATATCAGCATCGAAGGGTTTAAAATATAAATGATGATATTTTACTCCCCAAGACTCTAATTGAGCTTCAGTTATAGGTCTATAGTATTTTTCTCCTCTTCCACTTTTATTACCTCTAGCAGTATAAAAAATAATAGTATGTCCTTGATCATATAGTTCGTTAATTTGCTTTATTCTATCACGATAGGGTATCCTACTTATAACAGGACCTTTCTCTATGCATATAGTATCGTCTATATCAATTACGTACTTCTTTTTCATATAATAGTTTTACTAATTCAAAATCTAATTCAGTATCTACATCTACTATTTCCTCTTCTGGCCAATCGATTAAATAAGGAAAAGGTTCGTTATATGTATTAGGAAATAATTCCCAGTTTTCTAACATATAATTACGTTTATACATAACTAAAGAATGTGTAGCTTCCCATAAAAAAGGACCTGAAGTAGTTGATAATCTATCGTTAGGTTTAAAGTTAACAGGAGATTTTTTACTATCCCAAAAAAAGTTTTTAGTTTCTTTTACTGTAATAGCACTCTGAGCAGTAGATACTTTAAACCAATCTATAACTTTTTGTAATTTATCTACATCTAAAAACGGTTGACAAGGATTATAATTAATTATATAATCTGAATCGACAGCATTCAAGTGATCGTACATTATGCTATGATGGCAATTACCAGGAGCTACTGCTGCGTAATCTCTTAGTAATATATTTACCTTATCAGTTCCTTTTGCTATTAATTCTTTATCATATACAGCTAAATATTTTTCTTCTACATTTTTTAATTTATTAACATTATTTATAGCAATATCTATTAACGTATTTCCGTCACCTAAATCTCTTAAATGCTTATCAGGGCACCTAGTACTTTGTCTCCTGGCATGTATTATAACTGCTATACTTTTCATACTAAATTAAAATCTAATTTTTTATCATTTATATCTACCCACATTTCTAATCTTTTACCCCCGAAAAATTTTGGAGTAGTTACTTTATAGTGTTTTTCATTAGGTACTTGTAAAAATATAGGTACATCACTTTTAGTCATAGCTAGTAGTACTGCTCTATGAGTACCTCTTCTTAACATATGGTACATACTATTATAACATATAGGGAATAATAATCCATTTTTTTGAATTGATATATACTGTCTAATATCGAAATCTTGTTTCCATTTTATACAAGTATGAGTTTCATACAGATCAGTATATTGAGATGTAGCAGGATATAGTTCATCGTACTTTTTTTCTATATTTTTCCATTCTTCTCCATCCCATCCTACTTTATCTTCTACTTCTGTTATAAACTTTCTTGCTATACTTACATCTTCGTTATCATGCATATTAGTCATATACTTATTTATAAGATCATAAGGAAGAGTTAAGTACAAGAATTTATCCCAAGTATTACCTACTCCTGACATATCCATCGAAATAACATCAGCTTTTGCCATTACTACTGTTTCTTCAGTAGGATCAATATTAAAATATACTGGGTCAAATCCGTTCCAGTTTTTAGTATCGTCTAAATTATCAACATCTGAGTTTATAGGTCTTTCGTTCCAACCAAACTTTTCATGGTTAGGTTTTAATTCATTAGAAGTTTTAATATATGCTTCTACTACATCTTTATAATGAATAATATCGAAATGGTTAAATTTTTTAAAATTTTCACCCCAATACCTTACTCCAGTATAATTAAAATTCATAATTAAATAATTTTATATCATCACTATACTTTTTTGCTACAAATTCTCTAGTCTCTGTAGTATAAGCTTTTCTATAGTCTAATTCTTTATATTCACTTTTATTCTTATGAGGTAGTTTACTATATTCAATATTTAACTTATTGCATATATACTTCCAAGAATTATCTAAATCTTCGAACCTTCCTATATAATCAATATACGAAATTTTTTTCATATTATCATTATATTTACCGTTTAAAAATTCAACTTGAGAAGGTATATGAATAAATTCATCAAACCAATTAGCTCTATTATATGCTGTATCTAATACAGGGTTAATATGTTCCGGAATATTTCTTACTGATTTATTATAAGCAGCTTCAAATTTTTCTTCTAGATTAAATACTGTATCTTTAAATGGATCACAATTTAGCCAAGGTCTAAATTTGTATTGAGAGTATAATCTATCCCAAGGATTTCTGACTATCGTAAATACGAAATACTCTTTTAATATATCTTCAGTTAAATCATCATGGTGTATTTTAAAACCACTATAAGTCCACAATTCATCGAAATGAAAATTTAACTTTTCACCTATAGAAGTCCCAGCACATTTAGGTATATGTAAGAATACAAATTTATTTTTATGACTTATCATATAACTTAATATAGTTTAAATAATTATCTAAATCTAATAACTTATAATTAGACCAATCAGGTTTATATTCATTTTTTAAATATTCTAAATCTAAATCATTCCAATCATTAACTAAAACTATAGGGAATAGTTTAGAAAAATATTCAGTTAAAATATTACGATGACATATAGGAATAACTTTTAAGTATAAACACTCCCACATTCTATGGCAATCTATACCGTTACCTTCTGGGCTTAGGCAATACCTATATCTACTTATTTCTTTAACGTACTCATGAAATTTATAACTAGGGGATATCTTAATACCCTTATTTATAGCAGCTTTATAACATTGGGGTCTATATTCATCTCTTGCTCCTCCTTCTACAGTAAAATTAAAATGAATAAATTTATCCTGTTTAGGTAAATTTTCTAATTCATTTGCAAAATATTCTATATCTCCAAAATCCCACATTGTATTAGCCAATCCAATAGGGAGTGGAAATAATCTTTCATGAACAGTATTAATATTTTGAGTAAATATTCTTTTAATATTTTTTATATCAAAATAATTTAAATGCTTACTATCAAAAGAATCATCAGAATTATGTAAAATTAAATCAAACGGATTTTTAAACTGAGTTAGCTTATCGTATAATTTACATTTAGTTAATGTAGGTTTCGTAGTGTTAATTAAAGAACTATTAACATAAACAAGAGAAGGATTATCAAAATTAGTAAAATCGAATTCTTCTATATCTATAGATTGAAGTTGATTCTGACTTTCTAAAACTTTATGTTCTTTTTTGCTTATACTAATATCACATAAGTCTTGAATATTTTCACCTGTTATTATTCTCATATAATTCAATAAATTTTTTATAAATTAAATGTTGCCTTTTAGCCGACCAATGTTGATCTCTAGCTTGTATATCAGGACATTCATCATCAGGTATTCTATTCGCTTCTTCTTTAATTTCCTTAGTAAAGTGATTACTAAATGTTTGATAATAAAACTCTACTCCTAACTCTTCACATAATCCTTTGATAGAACAAAGGTTTCTTATCATTCTTAATCTTTCGTTTAACCTACTACCAAATAAAACTGCTTCATAAAATTTAGTAACCTTAGGTTCAAATGAACTAAATATGTGCGGAGTAACTTCACCGCCCATCGAATGTATAAACCCTTGACCTATATTACTCTCTTCGGTCAAAAAAGGTTCTATAAAATCATTATCACAGGTAATTAATTCATTTCTATAAAAAGGTGGAACGAATAAAAAAACTTTTTTAAATTTTAACCAATCTGATACGCCAAGAAGAAGTCTAAAAGCTGTTTCGAGTCCCATAGCTCCTTGACCTAAATTCCAATGCTTTAAATTAAAATATTTTGCTAATTTATAACCCCAGTTATATTCTAAAGGTAACCCTATTCCTTCAGTAAAACTACAGCCTAAACATACTATACCTTCATCAGTAGTATTAAAATTATCATAAGTTCTAAATCCGTAATTATTATAACTATACTTTATAGACTTATCTTTCCAGTAAGAAGCTATTTCAGGTTTATTTTTTAATTTTTCTTTAAACTTATTTTTAGTATCAGAAGCTTTCCAATATATTGTTTTATTCTGCTCAGCGTAGTTACATAACAGAATACTTTCAAAATCTTGTTTATTCGTTTTAAAACTATCGTATAAACTTTTCGTTTTCATCTAAAATAAATTTAAATAAGTTTACATCAATATCTTTATTCTCTACTAATTTAGATAAAGCTTGAACATCTTTTGGTAAACACATACCTCCAAAACCTCTTAATTCATTAGAGTATTTTAAATAACTTGTTTCTTTTACGTTTTCTAATTCGAATGCTTTCAAAACTGAGTTATAGTCTATATCAAATTCGTCGCATATCTTACCGAATGAATTAGCAAATGTTATTTTAACTGCTTTAAATACGTTAGAGAAATATTTTACAAATTCAGCCTCTTCAGGTTTCATTTCTATTACGTTTTTAGGGTAATTACCATGA
>CEQC01029793.1_pt1 | contig 19202 bp, 17 predicted proteins | sample 531021 | NCBI WGS metagenome assembly CEQC01 (sample SAMEA2621213, study PRJEB7988) | marine metagenome | biome: marine biome (ENVO:00000447); feature: surface water layer (ENVO:00002042); material: "saline water (ENVO:00002010), including plankton (ENVO:xxxxxxxx)" | depth 5 m
GGTTCGACAATTCCGGTCGACACCGCCATCCGGGCACTTGTGGTCAAATCGGCAAACGACGTTGCGACCGCCGTGGCGGAGTTTCTAGCCGGCGGTTCGGAAGAACGTTTCGGGGAGATCATGACGCAGCAGGCGCGCGCACTCGGCATGTCGCGCACCCGTTTCACCAACGCTTCCGGCCTTCCTGATCCGAACCAGGTGACGACGGCAACCGACATGGCGCGCCTCGCCGTGGCGCTGAAATCGCGCTACCCGCAGTACTATTCGTACTTCTCGCTCCGCTCGTTCGAATACAACGGCAAGACCATTCGCGGACATAACAAGGCGCTCGACATGATACCCGGGGCCGACGGTCTGAAGACCGGCTATACCCGCGCATCCGGCTTCAACCTGGCGACTTCGGCACGCCGCAATGGCCGCTATCTGGTCGGTGTGGTGATGGGGGAAGACACCTCGAAAATCCGCGACCAGCGCATGACCCAGCTCATCGAGTACTACGCTTTCCGCCGATAGTCTGAAGGCGTTCATCAAAGCTCTTCATTGCTGAACGCGTCGCCCGAACCGGCCAAAAACCGTTCCGCCCTTGGCTTTCGGGCATGTTCGCGCTATTGCACGCCTCGTGCATTGCACAAATTCCATCCGGTCATTGCCGACGAACCCGCCGGTCGCTTCCTGTTAACGGGACATGCGACCCGTCCTCCGCGCTTTGTGAGCGCGGCACGCGACAAACCGCAGAGATATCATGACGTCACTTGCCAAGTACAAGCACGAGTGGACCCATAACGTCCGCGCCGACATTCTATCGGGCCTCGTGGTCGCCCTCGCCCTGATCCCCGAGGCGATCGCCTTTTCGATCATCGCCGGCGTCGACCCCAAGGTCGGCCTCTACGCCTCTTTCTCGATTGCCGTGATTACCGCGTTTGTCGGCGGACGTCCGGGCATGATTTCAGCCGCCACCGCCGCGACTGCGGTGCTGATGGTGACGCTGGTTCGCGACCACGGCCTTCAATATCTGCTGGCAGCCACGGTTCTGGCGGGCCTGATCCAGATCGCAGCGGGTTTCATGAAGCTCGGCTACGTCATGCGCTTCGTCTCGAAATCGGTGATGACCGGCTTCGTCAACGCGCTGGCGATCCTGATCTTCATGGCGCAGTTGCCCGAGCTCATCGACGTGCCACCGCTCACTTATGTGATGGTCGCAGCCGGTCTGGCTATCATCTATCTCTTCCCGCGCATCACCAAGGCGATCCCCTCTCCGCTGGTAACGATCGTGGTCCTGACCGCGATCAGCCTGGCGGTCGGCCTCGACCTGCGCACTGTCAGCGACATGGGTGATCTTCCGGATACCCTGCCGGTCTTCCTGATCCCGCAGATCCCATTTACTCTGGAAACGCTGATGATCATCCTGCCATATTCCGTGGGCGTGGCAGCTGTCGGCCTTCTGGAATCGCTGATGACCCAGTCGATCGTCGACGAATTGACCGACACGGATTCCAACCGCAACCAGGAATGCGTTGGTCAGGGTGTCGCCAATACTCTTACCGGCTTCATCGGCGGCATGGCGGGCTGCGCCATGATCGGCCAGTCGATCATCAACGTGAAATCAGGCGGTCGCGGGCGTCTCTCGACCTTCGTTGCCGGCGTCATGCTGCTCTTCTTCTGTGTCGTCCTCGGCGACTGGGTCGGCAGGATCCCGATGGCCGCGCTTGTTGCCATCATGATCATGGTGTCGATCGGAACCTTCTCCTGGTCCTCGATCGTGAACCTCAAGAGCCATCCGCGCTCGTCGTCGATCGTTATGCTCGCCACCGTCGCCTTCGTCGTCGCCACCCACAATCTGGCAATCGGCGTTCTCGTCGGCGTGCTTCTCTCCGGTATCTTCTTCGCCTGGAAGATCTCGCAGATCTTCGCCGTCCGCTCGGAACTCTCGGAAGACGGCCGCAAGCGCACCTATTTCATCGAAGGCCAGCTCTTCTTCGCCTCGTCGGAGGACTTCATGCGCGGCTTCGACTTCCGCGAAGTGCTCGATCATGTCACCATCGACGTATCGAAAGCCCACATCTGGGACATTTCATCGGTGCAGGCTCTCGACATGGCGGTTCTGAAATTCCGCCGAGAGGGCGCGGAGGTCGAAATCATCGGCCTGAACAAGGCGTCGGAAACAATCGTCGACAAGCTTGCCATACACGACAAGCCCGGCGCGATGGACGAGATGCTCTCGCACTAGAGCAAATTCGATATTGTCGGAATCGGCATCCGTTTACGCCTAAAGGCGAACCGGTCTAGACTGAAAGGAATGGAGAGGCAGGGACGACAAGATGCCCGATCTCCAGGAGGAACGTACCATGGACGGTAAAATCATCGCGCTGGTCGACGGCTCGACCTATTCCCAAAGCGTGTGCGAGCACACCGCCTGGGCTACCAAGCAGCTCGAAACGGGCGTCGAAATCATGCACGTGATCGGTCGCCGCGAGGCAAGCGACACCGGCGACCGCTCCGGCGCCATCGCGCTCGGTGCCCGCACCGCACTTCTCGAAAAGCTGACCTCGCTCGATGCCGAGCGCGCCAAGCTGCTCCACGAACAGGGCCGCGCCATTCTCGAGGATGCCGCCAAGATCGTCAGCGAAAACGGCGTGAAACAGATCGAGCAACATCTCTTTCGTGGCGATTTGCTGGATATCTTTGCCGAGCGCGAAAAGCAGTCAGCCCTCGTTGTCGTCGGCAAACGTGGCGAGGCCGCAGACTTCGCAAGCCTGCACCTTGGCTCAAACCTCGAGCGCATCGTTCGGTCGAGCGAGAAGCCGATCCTGGTTGCTTCACGTGCTTTCAAGCCGGTCAGCAAGGTCTTGATCGCCTGGGATGGCGGACCGACAAGCCGCAAGGCCGTCGAACTCGCGGCAAACTCCCCGCTCCTCACAGGTCTTGATGTCGATGTCGTCTATGTCGGTCGTGCAAGCAGCGAAATCGAAAAGAGCCTTTCGCTCGCTGTCGAACAACTGAGTGCGGCCGGTCACGATGCGTCCAGCCACATTGTGGAGGGACAGCCGGAAAAGGCGCTCGGCGCTTACGTGAAGGATAACGGCGTCGATCTCGTCGTCATGGGCGCCTATGGCCACTCACGCATACGCAGCCTCATCATCGGCTCGACCACGACCGAGATGATCCGCTCCTGCCTCGTGCCGGTTTTGCTGGTGCGCTAGGCGCTAGAGACTCAATAGCCAACAAAAAAAGGCGCTGGATTTCTCTAGCGCCTTTTCTTTTTTTCGTCTGTAGAAGACTTACACCAGCCGGCTCTGTTCAAGAGCTGCGCCGACGAAGCTGGCGAACAGCGGATGCGGATCGAGCGGACGGCTCTTGAGCTCGGGGTGATACTGCACGCCGATGAACCACGGATGGTCTTCATATTCGATCGTTTCCGGCAGCAGGCCGTCGGGCGACATGCCGGAGAACACCAGCCCGGCCTCTTCAAGCCGTTCCTTGAAGTCGATATTGACTTCGTAACGGTGGCGGTGGCGTTCCGAAACATCGGTGGAATCGTAGATTTCAGAAATCTTCGTTCCGGCCTTCAGCGGATGCGGATAGGCGCCAAGGCGCATCGTGCCGCCGAGATCGCCGTTTTCGGCACGCTTCTCGAGCTGATTGCCCTTCAGCCATTCGGTCATGATGCCGACGACGGCGGTACCCTTGCTGCGATCGAACTCGGAGGAAACCGCGTCCTCGATGCCGGCGAGATTACGCGCTGCGTCGAGAACGGCCATCTGCATGCCATAGCAGATCCCGAAGTAAGGAACCTTGTGCTCACGGGCAAAACGGGCGGCGGCAATCTTGCCTTCCGCACCGCGTTCGCCGAAGCCACCCGGCACCAGAATGCCGTGAACCTTCTCGAGATAGGGTGCGGGGTCTTCCTGCTCGAAGACTTCCGATTCGATCCACTCGAGATTGACCTTCACCCGGTTGGCGATGCCACCGTGGTTCAGAGCCTCTATGAGCGACTTGTAGGCATCCTTGAGGCCCGTGTACTTGCCGACGATGGCAATGGTCACTTCGCCTTCAGGATTGTGGATGCGGGCCGAGACCTCTTCCCACGCGCCCATGCGCGGCGCCGGAGCCGGATCGATGCCGAAGGCGGCCAGAACTTCCGTGTCGAGCCCTTCACGGTGATAAGCAGACGGCACATCGTAGATCGAGCCGACGTCGAGCGCCTGGATCACGGCTGTCGAACGCACATTGCAGAACAGCGACAGCTTGCGGCGCTCTTCCGGCGGGATCGGACGGTCGGCGCGCACCAGAAGGATATCCGGCGCGATACCGAGCGCCTGGAGTTCCTTGACCGAGTGCTGCGTCGGCTTGGTCTTGAGTTCGCCGGCTGCGGCAATGAACGGCATCAGCGAGAGATGGACATAGACGGCGTTACCGCGCGGCAGATCGTTGCCGAGCTGACGGATCGCCTCGATGAAGGGCATCGCCTCAATGTCGCCCACCGTGCCGCCGATCTCGCAAAGAACGAAGTCATAGTCCTCGTTGCCGTCGAGCACGAAATCCTTGATCTCGTTGGTGACGTGCGGAATGACCTGAACGGTGGCGCCGAGATAGTCCCCGCGCCGTTCCTTGTCGATGATGTTCTTGTAGATGCGGCCCGTGGTGATGTTGTCCGCCTGAACAGCCGACCTGCCGGTGAAACGCTCGTAGTGACCGATATCGAGATCGGTCTCGGCACCGTCATCGGTGACGAACACTTCGCCGTGCTGGGTCGGGCTCATAGTGCCCGGGTCCACGTTGAGATAGGGGTCGAGTTTCTTCAAACGCACGCTATAGCCACGTGCTTGCAGCAGGGCTCCGAGAGCCGCTGATGCTATGCCTTTGCCAAGCGAGGAAACCACGCCGCCGGTGATGAATACATATCGCGCCATGGGATTGACCGGTTACTTCGCCTGAACTGATTCCGCCACCCCTAAAAATCTCTTGGCGAGACTTTTTCGTGGATAGCAGTGGCCGGATCGCAACGGCAGACGGGTGGATCAAGGAACCCATCCGGCCTGTGGAAAACATCCGCTGCAACGCAGCCAAGAAAAAACCCCGGTGCGGAAGGCCGAACCGGGGTCGGTGAAGAGAACCGGCCTCTTACTGGCCGGTGGGAACGCCGCCGTCGTCTGCGGGCGCCACGGCACCCGGAACGTCGGAGTTGGCGTCATCCGCAGCCGGCGCCTCGGTTGCCGGTGTATCGGCGGCAGGAGCGTCGCCCGTAGTTGCTTCATTCGCGGGCGTTTCCGTAGCCGGTGCAGTGGTCGTCGCAGCCGGAGCAGTCGTCGTCGTGTCACTGTCCGTCGGAACGCCATTGGCGTCGGCGGCGGGCGCCGGAGTGGCAGGTTCGGTTTCGCTCGAACCGCCAAGCTGGTCGAGAATGCCGTTGCCCTGGCCCTGCGTTTCGACAGGGATCCGGTCGAGAATGTCGGTCGGGCTCGAGCCGTAACGGGCGAGCAGGCCGAGCGCCAGCGAGGTGATGAAGAAAGCAGTCGCGAGAATCGCGGTGGTGCGGGTGAGCGCATTGGCTGCACCGCGCGCCGACATGAAGCCGGAACCGCCGCCGATGCCGAGGCCGCCGCCTTCGGAACGCTGGATCAGCACCACGCCCACAAGGGCGAGCACGATCATGAGATGGATGACAATCAAAACCGTATGCATGGAATATTCCTGCTCGCGTAACCGCCAGAGTGGCAGCCGTTCGGAGAATTTGCGCGCTCTTTACACGAGGCTTGGCTGATTTCCAAGGGGTTCGGGCCCAATTGCCCTGCCCCGGAAAACCGCTTTGCCTCAATGCTGCGTGCGGTAGGCTTCACAGATGGCGAGGAAATCCACCGCTTTCAAGCTCGCGCCGCCGACGAGCGCGCCGTCGACATTGGCGATCGCCATCAATTCGGTTGCATTGCCCGGCTTGACGGACCCGCCATAGAGGAGCCGCATCTTCTTGCCTTCCTCGCCATAGCGATCGGCAAGCGTCTTGCGCATGAAGGCATGGGCTTCCTCGATATCAGCCGGTGTCGGTGTGAGGCCCGTACCGATCGCCCAGACGGGTTCATAGGCGATTACCACGGTTTCGGCAGTTGCACCGCCGGGAACCGAACCTTCGAGCTGACGGCCTAGAACCTCGAGGGTCTTGCCGGATTTGCGCTCTTCCTCGGTTTCGCCGATGCAGACGATCGCGGTCAGGTCCGCAGAAATCGCCGCCTGCGCCTTGGCCTTGACCGTCGCGTCATCCTCGCCGTGGTCGGTGCGGCGCTCGGAATGGCCGACGATTGCGAACTCGCCCAGGCAGTCGGCGATCATCTGCGCCGAAACATCGCCGGTATGGGCACCGGACTGCGCGGTATGGCAATCCTGCGCACCGACCAGCAAGGCCGTGTCTTCCGCCAATGCAGTCGCGACATAAAGAAGCGTCATCGGCGGGCACAGGAGAATGTCGATCTTTTCGGCGAGCTCTGCGTCAATGCTGTCGGCTATCGCCTTGATCTGATCGAGATCGGACCTCAGTCCGTTCATCTTCCAGTTTCCCGCAACCAGCGGACGGATATCGGGCGTCATCAACATCTCCCTTGCAAGCTAATCTGCGCCGGGATTAGCAGAGCCATGTGACAATGCCAATGAGAGCGAACGCAATCACTGGGACAGGAAGGCCTGATCCCCTTCAAAAGCCTTGCTCTTTGGTCTAAAGGGTCACCAGTATTCTAATCGGGCCGCGCGTTGTGCCGGCCCCGGACATGCCGGAGCCATCATGCTTGACACCCTCAGAGACGCCTCCAAGGGCTGGGTCGCCAAACTGCTTCTCATTCTTCTCGTCGCCGCATTCGGCGTCTGGGGAATCAGCGGCTCGATGTTCACCGCCGCAAGCAATTCAGTTGTGACGGTCGGCGACACCACCGTGACGCCCAACGAGTACCGCCTCGCCTATGACCGGCAGATGGCCTCCATCGGACGTCAGATGAACACCCGGCTGACCAGCGAGCAGGCGAAAGCTTTTGGTATACCGCAGCGCACCTTCGGCGAAGTCATCGCCGGTGCCGCTCTCGATGAGCAGGCGCGCCGCATGAATCTCGGCCTCTCCGACGACCGTCTTGCCAAGCTGGTGGCGGATGATCCGGCCTTCCACGATTTCAACGGTCGTTTCGACCGCGGCAACTTCACTCAGGTGCTGCGCTCTGTGGGAATGTCGGAAGCCGAATATATCGAAAGCCGCTCCAAGGTTGCCGTCCGAGCCCAGATCGTGGAAGCGGTCTCCGACGGTTTCCAGGCCCCGGACGCCATGATCGAGGCGCTTGCCGCCTATCAGTCCGAAACCCGTGACGTGAACTACATCTTGCTCACCCCGGACGTTCTCGAAGCAGGCCCCGAGCCTGACGATGCCGCGGTCGAAGCCTATTACGAAGAACACAAGGCTGATTACGAAGCGCCTGAATACCGCAAAATCACCTATGTGACGCTGAAGCCGGAAGACATCGCCGATCCCGCTTCCATCTCGAAAGAGACCGTCCGTCAGGATTACGAGGCCAACAAGGCCAAGTTCTCGACTCCCGAGCAGCGTTCCGTCGACCAGCTGGTCTTCCCCGACCAGGCAGCAGCCGATGAAGCAGCGGCCAAACTCGAATCCGGCACCAGCTTTGACGACCTAGCCACAGAGATGGGCCGCAACCCGAACGATATGGGTATCGGTTCCTTTACGAAGGAAGATGCGCCGTCCGCCGCTATCGGCGAGGCTGTCTTCAACGTGGCGGAAACAGGTGGCACCACCGGTGTCGTCGATGGCCCCTTCGGACCGGTGATTCTTCGCGTCAGCGACATCAAAGCCGGCGCTGAAAAGAGCCTGGAGGAAATGGAGCCCGAAATCCGCAAGGAACTCGCGCTCACCGAAGCCTATGACCAGGTCATGACAGTCCACGACAATTTTGAGGATGCCCTGGCCGGCGGCACGCTTCTGTCGGAAGCTGCAACCCAGCAGAAGCTTCCCATGCGGACCGTCGAAGCCGTCGACAGAGCCGGCCGCGACCCGTCCGGCAAGGTCATCAACGACATCCCGGAATCGCGCGACCTTCTGCAAGGCGCCTTCGAGGCAGACGTGAATGTCGAACTGCCGCCCATCAATATCGGTTCCGACGGTTATGTCTGGTATCAGGTGGATGAAGTGACCCCTGCCCGCCAGAAGCCACTCGACGAGGTTCGCGATCAGGTGATTGCCGACTGGAAGGCCGAGAAGGCCAACGAAGCGCTCGGCGCCAAGGCAACCGAGGTGGCCGACAAGGTCAAGAACGGCGAAAGCCTGGATATGGTCGCGGCTGAACTCGGTGTCGCCGTCGAGCAGAAGTACTCGCTCAAGCGCGGCGACGAGGATCCGGTCTTTGGCCAAGCAGCCGTCGAGGCAGCCTTCGGCGGCCCCCAGGGGCTTGCCGGTGTCGCAGCCGATGCAGGCGGCCAGAACCGTATCGTGTTCAAGGTCATGTCGGTCAATTCCGGAAGCGGCGCGGACGCCGTCCAGGATCAGGATCGGCAGCAGATCTCGGCACGCGTAGCCGACGACCTCCTCGACCAGATGGTCACAGAACTGCGCGACACCTATGGTGTGAGCATCAACCAGACGCTCGCCGAGCGCGCAATCTCCTACTGATCCCGGCGACGGGATCCGCAGAGCGGCAAGGAACCGACGATCAATGGCTGAAATGAAACCCTTCATCGCCAAGGTGGCTGCCGGGGAAGCCCTGAATCAGGAAGAAGCGACCGCCGCCTTTGACGTCATGATGTCGGGCGAAGCAACGCCGTCGCAGATCGGCGGCTTCCTGATGGCATTGCGTGTGCGCGGGGAAACCGTCGACGAGATCGCAGGCGCGGTTTCGACGATGCGCAGAAAGATGATCCGCGTCGAGGCCCCCGCCGACGCTGTCGATATCGTCGGCACCGGCGGCGATGCCTCCGGCACCTACAATGTCTCCACCTGCACCGCCTTCGTAGTCGCCGGTTGCGGCGTGCCGGTGGCCAAGCACGGAAACCGCGCGCTGTCGTCGAAATCCGGTGCCGCCGATTCCCTTATGGCGCTCGGCGTCGAGATCGAGCTGCCGCCCAAGGGAATTGCGACCTGCATCCGCGAAGCCGGCCTCGGCTTCATGTTCGCGCCCGCCCATCATTCCGCCATGCGCTTCGTCGGCCCGTCCCGCGTCGAGCTCGGCACCCGCACCATCTTCAACATCCTCGGCCCGCTTTCCAATCCGGCGGGCGTGACGCGCCAGCTCGTGGGTGTCTTCTCGCCGCAATGGCTGCGCCCGATCGCCGAGGTGCTGCGCGACATGGGCTCCGAAACCGTCTGGGTCGTTCATGGCGACGGTCTCGATGAGATGACGACAACCGGCACCACGCAGGTCGTGGCGCTCGAAAACGGCGAAATCCGTGAGTTCACGATCACGCCGGAAGAGTGCGGCCTGAATCGTGTCGATCTCTCGGAACTCAAGGGTGGCGATGGCGTCTACAATGCCAAGGCCCTGCGGGCCGTGCTCGAGGGCGAGAAAAACGCCTATCGCGAGATCGTGCTTTTGAACTCCGCAGCCTCGCTCATCATCGCCGGCAAGGCGGAAACCATGACCGATGGTGTCGAGATGGCAGCCAAGTCCATCGACAGCGGCGCGGCACTGGCCACGCTTGAAAAACTCGTGACCGTTTCGAAAGCGCAAGCGCCGAAGAAGGAGGCCTGAGCCGTGGCCGATATTCTCCAGAAGATCGAAGTCTACAAGCGCGAAGAGATCGCAGCCGCGAAATCCGCCCGTTCGCTCGATGAGCTGAAAGCGATGCAGGCGGACGTCGAAGCGCCGCGCGGTTTCATGAAAGCGCTTGAAACCAAGCGTGATGCCGGACTGACCGGACTGATTGCGGAAATCAAGAAGGCGAGCCCGTCCAAGGGCCTGATTCGTGCGGATTTCGATCCGCCGAGCCTCGCCAAGGCCTATGAGGCCGGCGGTGCAGCCTGTCTTTCGGTGCTGACCGACAGCCCGTCCTTCCAGGGCGCGCCGGAGTTTCTCACCGTTGCCCGCAATGCGGTCACCCTGCCCGCGCTGCGCAAGGACTTCATGTTCGACACCTATCAGGTGCACGAAGCCCGCGCCTGGGGCGCTGACGCCATCCTGATCATCATGGCGGCCCTTTCGGATGACGACGCCAAGCGCATCGAGGACGAAACCTTCGAACTTGGCATGGATGCGCTGATCGAAGTCCATGACGAAGCCGAAATGGAACGCACCCTCACCCATCTTAACAGCCGGCTGGTTGGCGTGAACAACCGCAATCTGCGCACCTTCGAGACCTCGCTCGAGGTCAGCGAGCGCCTCGCGCCGATGGTGCCGGATAAGGACGGCTATCTGCTTGTCGGCGAGAGCGGCGTCTTCACTGCCGACGATTGCGCGCGTCTGAACAAGAGCGGCATTTCCACCTTCCTCGTCGGCGAGAGCCTGATGCGCCAGACGGACGTGACCGCTGCCACCCGTACGCTTCTTGGTCTCGACGAGGCAGGCCTTTCGGCCGCGGAATAGGTTATGGGCAAGGGCGAGGACGACACACCACGTTTGACCCACCTCGCCGAGGACGGCTCTGCCTCCATGGTTGATGTCGGCGACAAGGCCGACACACGCCGGGAAGCGACCGCCGAAGGCCATGTGAGGATGAAGCCCGAAACGCTCGCACTGATCCTCGCTGGCGACATGAAGAAGGGTGACGTCATCGGCGCCGCCCGCATTGCCGGCATCATGGCCGCCAAGCAGACCGCCAATCTCATTCCGCTCTGCCACCCGCTGGCGCTCACCAAGGTCGAGGTCGACATCACACCCGACGAAACCCTGCCAGGCCTGCGCGTGCGCGCCCTTGCGCGTGTCACCGGCAAGACCGGTGTGGAGATGGAAGCCCTGACGGCTGCCTCCGTCACATGTCTAACCATCTACGACATGGCCAAGGCCGTCGACCGCGGCATGGAAATCTCCGGCATCCGCGTACTGGCGAAATCCGGCGGCAAGTCCGGCGACTGGACAGCCAACCCCACCGACTGATCCTCACCAAGGAAAGGAACAACACTCATGGCCCTGATGCCCGTCGAGGAAGCCCTTTCCCGCGTCACTGGCGACGCTACACCGGTCGCCCGCACGGAAACACTGCCGCTCTCGGAAGCCGCCGGCCGCGTGCTCGCCCGCGATCTCGTGGCGCTGCGCACCCAGCCGCCCTTCTCGGCCTCGGCGATGGACGGTTACGCCGTCCGCAGTGCCGATGTTCAGGAACCTGGCGCAGAACTCGCGCTGATCGGCGAATCCGCTGCCGGGCATGGTTTCGAGGGTAAGCTCGAGGCAGGCCAGGCAGTGCGCATCTTCACCGGCGCCCCGCTACCCAAAGGTGCCGATTCGATCGTCATTCAGGAAGACACCGAAAAGCTTGAAGATGGGCGGGTGCGAATGACGGTCGCTGCGCCGGAAGGAAAACATATCCGCCTCGCCGGCGTCGATTTCACTGAAGGCCGCGCCGGCCTCTCCGCCGGACGGCTTCTCGATCCCGGCGCGATCACCTTGGCCGCGGCCATGAACCATCCGGAGGTTGAGGTTTATGCCAGGCCGAAGGTCGGGATCCTCGCGACCGGTGACGAACTCAAGCTGCCCGGTGAAGAACTCGGCCCCGGCCAGATCATCGCCTCCAACACCTTCGGCATCGGAGCCATGGTGCGCACTTCAGGCGGTGAGATCATCGATCTCGGCATCGCCGAAGACAGGATGGAAGCACTTGATGCGGCGCTTGATTCGGCCGTCGCGCAAGGTGCCGACGTTCTTGTGACGATCGGCGGCGCATCGGTCGGCGATCACGATCTGGTCCAGACGGCGCTCAAGAATCGCGGCATGGACCTCGATTTCTGGAAGATCGCCATGCGCCCCGGCAAGCCGCTGATGTCGGGCCGGCTGGGCGAACTGAAGGTGCTCGGCCTGCCCGGAAACCCGGCATCGAGCTTGGTCTGCGGCTATCTCTTCCTCGAGCCGCTGGTCGCACTTCTGGCCGGCCGCCCTGCGCCTCACCGGATTCAAAAAGCCTTTCTCGGCAATGCCCTGGAAGAAAATGGCGAGAGGCAGGACTATATACGCGGCCGCCTGTCCTTGAACGCCGACGGACAGACCGTCGCCTCTTCGTTCCAGCTTCAGGACTCGTCCCTGATGAGCGTTTTTGCGGACGCCGACTGCCTGATCATCCGCCCGCCCTTTGCGCCCGCAGCCCATACGGGTGATCAAACGGATGTGCTGGTATTGAGCGCGTGATCCGAACGACACTCTTTCGGCTTACGTCGCTTATTGCCTAGTTTGCCGACGTGGCTTCGGTGGTCAGGTTGAACTCGGCCATCTCCTCGGTCGTCAAATAGTAAAGCCGGTCCGGGGGCGTTTCGAGCGCGTTGAGCCACAGCCCGTTGCCGATTCCCATCTTGTCGAGATGGCGTGCGATACGCGCTGTCGTGGTCTGCGCGCCAGACATGGCCTGTTCGGCGGTGGGCTTGTCCTGTCCGGCACTGAATATCTGATGCACACCGACAATCGCGTCGTCCTCGGCCTGCCGCGCGACACCGCCGGCCAGGATAAGAGGACAGGAAGACGCACAGAGCGCCTTGGTCGCCACTTTCGTGTCGAGACCTTTTTCCCGGATCAATGTGGATATCGTCAGCGCATCGTCGACTGAACCGCCCGGCGAATTGAGCGATACCACTTTCACATACTCCCCACGCGCCGCGATCTCCTCGGCAAATCGTTCCGATGCGCCCACATTGATCGACCCTTCGGCCTTGAGCGTCCCGCCGGAAAGAAGCTCGAAACGCATCGGCTGGCTGAGGATCTCGGACGACGTTTCCGGCTCCACCGGAGGCTCCTGTGGCTCGCCGTCCGTCAGCGCCGGCGGCAACATGGGCGCGTCCGTTCGCATCGGATCATGGCCGGGCAGATCGCCGCTCGCCTTGCTCATTTCCCGCACGTCGAGAAACAGGAAAACGGCGGCAGCCATCAGAAGTCCGAAAAATGCGGCACGCATCAGCTGACCGTCGTCGATAGTGAGAACGGCAGCCTTGAAGCGTGGTGCGAGGGATGACGGTTTCACGCCGGCGGGCCCTTGCGCGGCGCCTTCGCCGACATGTCGAGACTGGTGATATTGGAAGCGTCTCGCTCGCGCTCCCTTTCGGCTTCCGCTTCGGCGGACTGCAGGGCGTCCTCGACATCGACGCCCCGCCGGCCGAGCGCGCGCTGCACTTCAAGAGCCTCGAGCAACTCGGCAGCCGTAATCCTCTGCGCGAACGGCAACCGCTCCTCCTGCCGCCGCATTGCGCCGTGCACGATCGCCAAGATGAAGACGAGAACGGCAGGAAGCAGATCAATGGAGATTGCCCCCGCCCAGGCGGGGATAAAGTCGGCGGCATAGCGCAGAACGGCTTCCGCGGACGACAGCGGAACGAAGCGTCGCTCGGGCACTGTCTCGCGCGACAGGATATCGTCGGCAGCCTGCGAGAGAACCTGGGACTGTGCCGACACCGAAGCCCGGATCGTCTGCATCACCTGATCCTGCCGGTCCGCCAGATCGGCCCCGCGCCCGTCCGCAACCGGCGCGATGAAGCCGAGCGAGAGATCTTCCGCCGCACGTTTGACGGACGGAGCGATCGAGGTCTGCTCCAGCGAGGTGATGACGCCGGAAAGCGCAACGACTTCGGCGGAAAATGCATCGCTGCGCGGCGCCACGGCGCCTGGCGCGGACACAAGAGATCGCATGGTGGCAAGATGGGCCCGTCCCTCGTCAAAGAGCGTTGCCACCCTTTCACGCGATGCGATGATGCCGTTTTCCAGTTCACTGAGCTGGGCCGACATCTGGCTCAGGAGCTGAACAACGCTACCCGACCCCGTGGTTCCCGTCAGCGCTCCGTTCTGGCGTTCATCCTCGGCAAGCCGCGAAAACCGTTCCGAGGTGCGCTGAATGTCCGGCAGCAGGCTCTGTGCCGCCAGCGCGTTCTGATGCGCCTGGTCGAGGTCGGCCGTATAGTCCTGAACCGTCTCGGCCAGATGCTGCTCGAGCGCCGCCGATCCGGCAAGAGCCGCCGCGTTGAGCCAGCTAGACATGGCAATAATCATCGCGCAGCCGAGCGCCATCACGCCGATCAGGGCGCCGCGGAACGCAGCTCCGGTGACGTGGGGATAGAAGCGCGCCATGTAGGACCAGAAGGCGTAGATGGCGACCGAGACCGAAGCGGAATAGATGATTGCCGCGAAGAAGATCGCAGTCGGAGAGCCATCGAGAAGACTGCGGACGCCGAGATAGGTGTAAACGCCCGACCCCAGAGCCAGGACAGCAAGCGCAAAGCGCGTCATTGTTTCGACAGCCAAGACGCCGTCCTGCAAGCGATGCGATGCGGCAAGCGCCATGAAGACCTCCGAAAGACGTGAAAGCTTAACACATCCTTACGAACGGGGCGAAAACAAGGCCCCGGCGACGTCCGTGACCATATCGCTCCACCAAATGCGCGGTGACGTTGACTACGGGCATAGTGATCGGGGCTCTTGGGCGCCTTTCGTGCACGGTTTTCGATCTCATCACGACATCGTTATGTAGCACTCGGTCTATCGCGCCGCTAAAAGCGGCTTCAATAAAGAGCTATGCAAGCGCTGAATGCGGCAGCTAAAATTGCTCAACCTCAAATGATCACCTTTGGATGACCCATGACATTTCAGAAAACCGCCAGCAGGGACATTTCGGTATCGATCTACCCGCCCGCAACGCGCATCCTGCATTGGCTTGTGGCGGTGCTGGTGCTGTTGACCTGGCCGCTGGGATTTACCATCAGCTTCATCAGCAAGGAATGGTCGCTCGATTTCTACCTGATCCACGAAAGCCTCGGTTTCCTCGTGCTCTGGCTCATGCTGGTGCGGCTGGGCAACAAGTTGACCGCTGAAGCTCCCGAACCGGAAGGCACCAGGCTGGAGCAGATTGCGGCCTCCACCGTTCACGGTCTCCTTTACGCATTCCTCATCATCATGCCGGTCAGCGGCTTCCTCGCAACCAATGCCCATGGATTCCCGTTTGAGTGGTTCGGCCTGGTGCCGATTTGGAGTCCGATCGGCAAATCGCCGGAGATCGCCGGCATTCTTTCCGGCATTCATTGGGCCAGCTCATGGATTCTGCTGGGCCTCTTCGCGCTTCATATCGGTGCTGTTTTACTCCATCACGTCATCAAGCGTGACCGGACCCTGTACAAGATTCTGTAAGGCAGACTGATGCGCGATGTGCGGATGACGGACGCAATATGGGCGAGGTTGCGCGCCCTGCGTTCTCAAGAAAGCGTGGCTTATGAACCCACGGAGCCTGCTTTTGCCCTCTATGGCCCGATCGCTTCGGCTCGTGAGAATTTCGTGGTGGCACAGGTCGGCCAGTCTCTGGACGGTCGTATTGCCACGGAAACGGGCGACGCGCGCGACGTGTCCGGCCCGGATGGTCTGGCGCACCTTCACCGCTGCCGCGCCCTGACTGATGCCGTTATCATCGGTGAAGGCACCATGCAGGCGGACGATCCCAGCCTCTCGGTCTATCTCGTCGAGGGCGAGCATCCCGTCAGGGTCATCATCGATTGCCACGCCAAACTGACCGGCGAAGAAAAACTGTTTCAGGATGGCGGCGCGCCGGTAATCGTGATCCAGGGCGCACATGCCGAGAGAAAGACGCTGGGCGATGCGACCATCATCAACTTGCCGGCTCAGCAGAACGGAATTGATGCCGGCGAGATCCTCGAGGTGCTGCGGGCTCGCGGGTTGCGCCGCATTCTCGTGGAAGGCGGCGCGCGGACGATCGCCCGTTTCCTGGAAGCCGGCCTGGTCGACCGCCTCCACGTGGCGATTTCGCCGATCATCATCGGCGCCGGTCCCGCCGGGATCATTCTGCCGCCGATCGAAAAGCTGAGCGAGGCCCGCCGGCCCGCCACCGAGGTCTATGATCTGGGAAGCGACATCCTGTTCGATTGCCGCTTCGGTTGACGCTCAGGCGGCAGCAGGAAATGCCAGCAGATCGCTGTGCCCGACCTCGCAGACGCAACCCTCTGACTCGATCATTTCGAACCGGAATGCGAACCACTCTTCAATCTGAGACGCCGACAAGCTCCCCATTTCGATGAGTGGCTGCCGCAAGCCACCAAGAAAAGCCCGCTGCAATGCGGATTGCTCCGCCGACATGAGCCAAGGCGAATTGGCTATATGGACTGCGTAGCGTGCGGCTGTCAGGTGGTCTGCGAGACTTTGTGTCGCCTTTGGCCCCAAAGCCGGCCCAAAACCCTTGTCGGTTTGCTGATGCCGGTTGAAATCGGCCTGCACCGTGGCATCGAGGGCATGCGGGATGGTCCAGCGGATGACGCCGTTGAAGTTCAGCGCCGCATATAGCGGGCATCCGTCGCTTGCGATCCGCTCGATCAAGGACGCGACGTAATTCTCCGAGCAGAGATCGAACAGGGCCGAAGCGGTCACCACGACGCCCTTCGCAAGCGGCAGCTGTGCGAGCTCGCGTATGTCCTGTTGATGGAATTGAATGGTTTCCCGCTCACCGACCAGACGCGCTGCGGCATCGAGCAGCCTCTGGTCCTGATCGACGAGCGTCCACCGGGCTGCCCGGGGCAGCGCCTCGTTGAGCGCACGCCACGTCGATCCGGTGCCGCAACCGAGATCAAGCACCGCGCAATCGGTCAGGCTCCGGCAATGGGACGCCAGCATGGCGACCAGCTCGTCATCGCGGGCGGCACGATCGGCCGGCTCCCGGAGAGAAAGCCATGTTGCGTCGAAATCGGTCACGCGAGTTTCCTCAGCCGGTCATTGAAAATTCCGGCGGGGACATCCCAACCCGGCAACCTGCTTCCGGCTTTATAAGCGCCGTCAGCGTATTTCAGGCGTAAAGCTTCGTCGGTCAGAAAGCTGCCGAGCGCGTCTGCAAAAGCGTCGACATCGTCCACCGGCACCAGGATGCCCGCCTCTGCGGGCACCACCTCCGGTATCGCCCCTGCCCGGCATGCGACGATCGGCAGACGGTAGGCAAGCGCTTCGGCAAACACCATCCCGTAGCCTTCGTAGCGGGAGGCGAGCGCAAAAATGTCGGCCGATCTCAGGAAACCGCCCAACTCGGATTGTTCGCCCGCCAGACGGACCCGGTCCGACAAACCCAGTTCGCGGATTTGCGCTGCGAGGCTCTGCGCCGTATCCCTGTCATGCACCGGACTGCCGACGATCACGGCATTCCAGGACAGATTTTCCAAACGCTTGAGCGCCGCGATCAGGACGTCGTGCCCCTTTCGCCGGGTCAGCGTGCCGACGCTCAGGATCATCGGCACGGAATTCCGTGGTTCGGGTCTCGCGCCGCGGTCCGTACCCGGCACGGCCACATCGATCTTGGCGCGATCGACCGCATAGTCCTCGATCAACGTATCCGCAGTGGTCTGCGACGTGACGATGACATGAGCGGCATGTGCCAGTGCGCGCTTTTCACGGTCGTGAAACGAGTGTTGCTGCGCTTCCGAGTTCCCTGTCTCCAGCGCCAGAGGATGGTGAACCAGCGCGAGAATGCGCAGCCGCTCACCTTCGCGCTCCGCCCAGGTGTCCAGTACGCCGAACGCAAGACCATCGATGATGACCCGCGTTCCATCCGGCACGGTCGATAAGCTGGCCTCGGCCTGCCGCAGCATCGCATCGGAAGGGAACGGAAATCCATCTCCCAGTCCCAGAAGGGTGACATCCCAGCCCAGGCTTTTCAAACCTTCGATGACCCGGCGGTCATAGCCGTATCCGCCGGTTTTCGTCTCCAGGTGGCCGGGATAGGCGAATATGACTGATTGGCTCAAAGATCGGCCTCGTACCAGCCGCGTGCAGTGTGGGATTCATGCAGCATGATACGCAGCTTGCAAATCCGGCCGCCGCCTTCGCCGAGGCGCCCGTCTTTGATCGCGTTGGCAATCTGGTCGAACACATGTTTGGCGAGGAATTCGGTGGTCGTCACCTTGCCCTTGAAAATCTCAAGCTCGTCGAGGTTCTGGTAGTTCAGAGGCTTGAGCACCTCGCTCAATACGCCGGTGGCCAGGCCGATATCGACGGCCAGCCCATCCTCATCGAGTTCGCGGGTGTAGAATGCAGCGTCGACGACGAATGTCGCCCCATGCATGCCTTGCGCTAGGCCGAAGACCGGACGAGGGAGACTGTGAGCGATCATGACATGATCGCGGACTTCGATGGCAAACATGGGTTCTCTTTCTTCAGTATTGAATGCGGTGACAGAGCGTGCCGGGATCGTCGATGATCGCGCCATAGGCCTCCGCGATCCCGACAAACGATGTTTCACCGGATATAAGCGCCTCGAGCGTTTCGTCACGCAAAAGATCAAGCGCCTTCGACATGCGCCGCCTGTAGCTCCACCGCGCCCGCTGACCGGGCGGAACCGAGCCGACCTGCGAACTGACGATCGAGAGGCGCTTCGAGTGGAAGGCGCCGCCCAGTGGCAGCATGGCCTGCCGTGCGCCATGCCAGCTGGCCTCGACGATCATTGCCTCCTGCCCGGCATGATCAAGCGCAACGGCCAGCGCGTCGGCATTGCCTGACGCGTTGATGAGCACGTCAAACTCTCCGCTGATCTCATCGGTATGTGCGAAAGGAATGCCGAGCGCATGCGCCAGCCGCTCGCGCTTTGCGTTCCGGTCGATCAGCACTACCTCGGTGCCAACGATCCGCGAGGCGATATAGGCCACCAGCGTGCCGACGACGCCCGCACCGAATATCGCGACGCGATCCCCCGGGAGAAGACCGGCGTCCCAGCTGATATTGAGCGCTGTTTCCATGTTCGCGCCCAGAACGGCGCGCTCGGCAGGAAGCCCTGCCGGCAGGCATGTGACAGCAGATGTATCGACGACAAATCGATCCTGATGGGGATGGAGGCAGAAAACGGTCTGGCCTACCAGCTCAGGGGTGCCGCGCACCACCGTTCCGACCGCGCCATATCCATATTTCACTGGAAATTCGAAGCTTCCGCCCATGTAAGGGCAGCGCATACGCTCGTGTTCGCTTGCCGGAATCTGGCCGCGGAAAACCAGCGATTCAGTCCCGCGGCTGATGCCGGAGTAAAGCATCTCGATGAGAACCTGATCTCCCGCGGGGGCGGCAACC
>CEQC01004358.1_pt1 | contig 18886 bp, 15 predicted proteins | sample 531021 | NCBI WGS metagenome assembly CEQC01 (sample SAMEA2621213, study PRJEB7988) | marine metagenome | biome: marine biome (ENVO:00000447); feature: surface water layer (ENVO:00002042); material: "saline water (ENVO:00002010), including plankton (ENVO:xxxxxxxx)" | depth 5 m
CGAGAAAACAATGACGACCAGCAAACTGCGTGCGCGCGAGCTCGGAATTTCCCTGCCGGGCCGCCCCGGACCGCTCAACGCCATCACCGATATTGCGGGCATCACGGTCGGAACGACCGAAGTTCTTTCGTCACGCGATCCGTCGCTTGCGACGCGCGGCATGCCAGTGCAGACCGGCGTGACCGCTATCCTGCCGCGCGGTCATGATCCTGTTCCGCGCCCGGTCTGGGCGGGCCAGTTCAGCCTGAATGGCAACGGCGAAATGACCGGTGCCCACTGGGTGCGCGACGGCGGCTGGTTCTGCGGCCCCGTCATGCTTAGCAACTCCCATGCCGTCGGCATCGTTCACCACGCCACCGTACGCTGGATGATCGAAACCTATGGTGCAGCTTGGGAGAACAATCATCTCTGGGCGATGCCGGTGGTGGCGGAAACCTATGATGGCGTCCTCAACGATATCAATGGCCTGCATGTGCGCGAGGAACACGCCCGCGCCGCGCTGGATGCGGCGAAACCCGGTCCCGTGGCTGAAGGCAACACCGGCGGCGGCGCCGGCATGATCTGCTACGAATTCAAAGGCGGGACGGGCACGGCTTCCCGCATCGTGGAGATCGACGGCCAGACCTTCACAGTCGGCACGCTGGTTCAGGCCAATCATGGCCTCAGGCCGTGGCTGACGGTCGCCGGAAAGCGGGTCGGCGAGGAGATGACCGAGAATAGGATCCCTGACATGACGTCCGAGCGCGGGTCGATCATCGTCGTGCTGGCAACGGATCTGCCGCTCTCGCCGGGTCAGCTCGAACGGCTGGCGCGGCGTGCCTCGATCGGCATCGGGCGCTCCGGCACCCCGGGCGGCAACAATTCGGGCGACATTTTCCTGGCGTTCTCGACCGCCAACGAGATGAAACTGCCGCAGTTGTCCGGACCCTGGCGACAGATGACATGTCTGAACGACGAGCTTCTCGACCCGGTCTATCTCGCCGCTGTCGAAGCCGTCGATGAAGCGATCCTCAATGCCATGTGCGCGGCCGTCGACGTGCCTCTCGCGCGTCCGGCGACGGGCATATGCCAGGCTATCGACACCGCCAGACTGACGAAACTTCTCAACTGCGGCTGATCTGATCCTGCCGGTGTCAGCCGTCGGCTCTAAGCGCTCTTCTTCTTCGTCCGGGCAAAGACAGGCAGAATGAGGATGAGCAGCAGAAGCCGGAAGATATGATGGGTCGCCACATAGGTCGGGTCATACCCGAGCGACAGCGCCATGGCGCTCATGCCTTCAACACCGCCCGGTGCGAAGGAAACCCAGACCTGTCCGAAAGGCAGATCGAGCAGCTGTGCAACAAAGGCGCTGATAACGCCGGAAACGAACATCGCAATCGTCGTGACGACTACGCCTGCGACGAACATGCGTTTGAGTTCGGACCGGCTGATCGATGAGAACCGCGCCCCGATGACGGCGCCGGCCAGCGAGAAGCCGATGAAGGTCAGGATTTGCGAGGGCCGCCCCTCCAGCCAGCCGATACCGTGGCCCATGCCGCTGATGAATACGCCGGCGAGAAGAAAGGCAGCCGGCAAACGCAAGCGATCAAATAGATAGCCCCCGACGGTTGCGATCGCGATCAGCGCGATGCTTGTCGGAAAATCGAGTGTCGGCGCAACTGAAAGTACACCGCCCTCACCGCCCAGCCCCATGTCGATGAGCGCGACGAGCGGCGGCAGCGCCACGGTGATGATCAGAAGACGCAGGCTTTGAAGCACCATGACGAAGGAGACGTCTATCTTCGCCTGAGGCCGCTCGGCTGCCAGCGAGAGCGAATAGGACAGCGCGCCCGGTGATGTCGCAAGAACAGCCGTGGCGGCGGGCACACCGAAAAATCGTTTCAGGACGTTGGACGAGATCATGAGAACGGCGATCATCGTCACGGTCAAAGCCGCCAGACTGACCGGGAACCGCATCAGATCGGAGAAGAAGTGGGTGGTCACGCCCGCACCGAGCGTGACTCCGATCGCAGTGAAACCGAGGTTCCTCAACCCTGTCGGCACCGCCAGCTTGAAACCTGCCGCTGACATCGCTGTAACGGTGACGGTCGAGCCCACCAGTGCCCCGGCCGGAACGCCGAGCGCCTGAAAGATGGCGGCGCCGCAGAGTGCGGCGCCGATAGCAAGTATGACAGGTCTGTAGGATGCAATCATGCGGTCTCGCTGTGATCCGCCTCATCTCTCATCTTCGCCCGACGACGCGAAACGAAAATCGGAACGACCACGACCAGCAAAGCCAGCACGTAGAGGATGACGCTGTTCAACGATTCCACCAGAATCGTGTAGTCGCCATTGGAGATCGACAGCGCCCGGCGCAGGTTGTCTTCGAAAAGCCCACCCAGAACGAAACCGAGGATGACCGGTGCGAGCGAGAATTTCAGCTTTCGCAGGAACCAGCCGAAGATGCCCAGAAGCGTGATCATGTAGAGATCGTGCGGGTTGGAGACCACCGAGTAGACGCCGATGAACGCCAGAACGGCGATAAGCGGCGTCAGAAACTGCTGCGGGATGGTCAGCATCCGCGCGAACAGGCCGACAAGCGGCAGGTTGATGATCAGAAGCGCGATATTGCCGATATACATCGAGGCAATCAGGCCCCATGCAATCTCGGGACGCTGCTCGAACATCAACGGACCGGGGGTCACGTTGAAGAGCATGAGAGCGCCGAGCAGGATGGCCGTTGTGCCAGAGCCCGGAATGCCGAGCGTGAGCATCGGGACCATGGCGCCACCGGCAGCAGCGTTGTTCGCCGATTCCGGCGCGGCAAGCCCGCGCATGTCGCCTTCGCCGAACTTCGAGCTGTCGCTGGCCGCACGCTTTTCCGCGCCATAGGCGACAGCCGAAGCGACCGAGGCACCGGTACCGGGCAGGATGCCAATGAAGAAGCCGATCACGGAACCGCGCAGGATCGTCCACTTGCAGAAGGCGATATCCTTGAGCGTCACAAAACTCTTGTCGATCTTCAGCGTTTTCAGCGTACCGGTCGCCTGCTGTTCGACAAGCGTAATCAGTTCCGCCATGCCGAAGAGCCCGATGACGACGACCAGAAAGTCGATGCCGGCGAGAAGATCGGGAATGCCGAAGGTATAGCGCGCCACGCCGGTATTCGCGTCGATCCCGATAGAGGCGAGCATCAGGCCCATCAGGGCGGCAAGCAGCGTCTTGACCGGATTGGAGCCCACCAGCGAGGCGAGCGACGCAAACGCGAAAACCATCAGCGCCACATAGTCCGACGGCGAGAAATGGATCGCGTAGGACGCAAGCGCTGGTCCGAAGAGGCTCATCAGGACGACGGCAAACGTGCCACCGACAAAGGAGGCCACGGCAGACAGGGACAGCGCCTTGCCGGCCTCGCCGTTGCGCGCCATCGGGTTTCCGTCGAGCGTTGTCATCACCGCGCCGGCATCACCCGGCACGTTGAGCAGAATGGAGGAGATACGGCCGCCATATTCCGCGCCATAGTAGATCCCCGCCAGCAGGATGATGGCGGATTCAGGCGGGAAACCAAGGCCATAGGCGATCGGCAGCAGGATCGCCACGCCGTTGATAGGACCGATACCCGGAAGAGCACCGATCAAGGTGCCGGCGAAACAGCCGCCAAGCACGAGAAAGAGGTTGAAGGGGTCGAGCGCGACTTGGAAGCCGGAAGCCAGACCGGAAAAGACAGCGTCCATGATAAACTCACCTAAAGATTGTCAGAACGCCGGCAGGCAGGTTGATTTCGAGCAACTTTGTGCAAACGAAATACCCCAGCACGCCGATCGCGCCGCTGAAAACGAGAGCCGAAACCAACCGGGCGCCGAGCATGAGCGAAAGCGCCATGCAAAAGGCGAAAGTGGCCAGGATGAAACCCAGCGGCTGGAAGAGGAATGCATAGGCCCAGAGCATCACGACCAGGGCTGCCAGTCGGCCCCAAGTCTTGGCCGGAACACCGAGGGTCGATACATCTGGTCGGGCAAGAATGAAGAGGATGCACGGCAAGGCAACTATGCCCAGAATGCGAGGCCAGCTCTCCGGCCCCAGCGGGTCGTATTGGAACGGCGCCTTGATCACCGTGAAGGCGATAATGGTGTACCCGATCGCCACCAGAAACAGAATGCCTGCAAAAATACGGTCGGCCATAGGGACCTCCATAGCGACGGCGCGAACGAGGGCGACAAGCAATGGCCCTCTCGCATTGAAAGCTTGAAAAATGCGGCACGGGCCGCCCCGCTCTTAATCAGAGACGGAGCGGCCCCGACCTATGTCCTGGGAGGACTATTCGATAAGACCGGCTTCCTTGGCGATACCGGTCATGCGCTCGACGCGCTTCTTCATGTCGGCGTCCATTTCCTTGCCCGACAGGTCGAGCGGAAGGAGGCCCTTGTCCTTGACGAGTGCGGCCCATTCGTCAGTCGCATAGGCAGCGTCGAATGCCTTCACCCATTCGTCATAGGCGGCATCGGACACGTTCTTGCCCATGTAGAAACCGCGGACGATCGGCCAGGACGCGTCGTAGCCGGCTTCCTTCGCCGTGGAAATTTCCGCGAAAGGCGCAGGCAGGCGATCGTCGCTCATGACGGCCAGAATGCGCATCTCACCGGTGTCTAGGTGCGAGACCATCTCACCCACGTCGCCGAAATAGACCTTGATGGAGCCGCCGAGCAGGCCGGCGATCGCATCGCCGCCACCATCGAACGCGACATAGCGCATCTTGCGCGGGTCGAGATTATCGGACTTCATGAGGATTGCCGCCTTCATCCAGTCCTGCGACCCGACGGAGCCGCCGGCGCCCATGACAACCCCGCCCGGGTCCTTCTCGAGATCGGCCATCAGGTCACCGAGTGTCTGGTACGGGCTGTCAGCACGAACGATGACTGCACCATAGTCGGTGCCTGCCGTCGCCAGGAAGCGAACGTCGTTTGCGCCCCATTCGCCGTATTTCCCGGTCGCCATGTTGAGCAGCGAACCCGAAGAGAAAGCGACGATTGCGTTGGGATCGTCAGTGCGGGTGGTGTTGAACAGGTTGATGGCCACGGCGCCGATACCGCCAGGCATGAAAGTCACCTGCATCGGGCCGTCGAACTGCTTTTCGAGACCCTGCTGCGCGATGCGGCAGGTCAGGTCGAAGCCGCCGCCAGGCTTGGCAGGTGCGACGCATTCTGGACGATCGACTTCCTGTGCGGCGACAGGGGCGACGGCAACGCTGGCGAGAAGCAGCGCGAGTGCGGTTTTCGTGAATGTCATATTGGGTCCTCCCATCGGTTTATTCACCGGTCGGAGAGGTCTGCGGTGTACTCCTCGCCCGTGCAAAGACGTCGGAGTGTCTGTTGTCTGCAGAGGCGCATGACCAACAAGGCCCCGCGCCAATCCTCTCTCCCCATCTCCGCAATACGCGCAGAGGCTGACAACGGCTTGACGCGAAACTGACACAAAGCTGACATGCCCGTGCTTGGTCTCTGCTGCGGCACTGACTTCTCAAAGCGCTTCGCCTCGGGTATGGCTAGCCGATTATGCGCATACTCCTTATCGAGGATAGCCGCGCGCTGTCCGATGCCTTACTCGAACGGTTCCGAGCCGAGGGCCATGCGATCGATCTCGAAATCGATGGCGCCGAGGCGGATGCGCTGTTGTCTCACGCCACATTCGACGTCGTCATTCTCGACATCAATCTGCCCTCCATGAGCGGTTATGAAATCCTGCGGGCGATGCGCGCACGCGGCGACCGGACGCCGGTTTTGGCGTTGACCGCCCGGTCCGAGATTGACGACCGCATCGTCGGCCTTGACACAGGTGCCGACGATTACATGGTAAAACCCTGTGACTTCCGCGAGATATCGGCACGTTGCAGGGCACTTGTGAGACGCCGGTCAGGCGAAGCGAGCAATGTGTTCGTCCATGGTGATTTCGAATTCGACCGCGGCGCTCGCCGGGCACGCACGAAGGGTGTCGATCTCGAATTGAGACAGCGTGAGGTTCAGGTGCTTGAACTCTTCCTGAGCAATCTCGGGCGAATGCTGACGAAGGAAGAGGTGGCCGACAGGATCTACAGTTTCGACGAGGCACCGAGCCTGAACGCGGTTGAGCAGACGATGACACGATTGCGCAAAAAGCTTGACGGTTCGCCACTGACCATCCGTACCATCCGCGGCCTCGGCTACATCGCCACGATCCGTGACGAGTAAAGAAGCGGCAAGGGTGACGATATGAGTGATAACCGCCTGTCAGGACTTGCTTTGTCCCCCCGCCCCGGAGCACACCGGCCCTACTCTCTTCGGCGTCGACTTATGGCTGCTTCCATGGCGGCCTTCGCCATCATTATCGCGCTTCTCTCCGTCAGCCTTTGGACCTATGCGCGAAGCTCTGCAAACCAGACCTACGATTTGCTTCTTCGAGGCGCCGCTATCGCAATTCTGGAGCGCATCACCGTGACACCCGATGGCATCGACATCGACCTTCCGCCGTCAGCCATGGAAATCCTGGCGCTGGACGAGGATGACCGGATTTTTTACCGCGTCATGGATGCGAAGGGCGCCACGTTGACGGGCATGACGGATCTGCCGACCAGCGAAGGATTCTTCACCGAGCCGCTACCGAGCGCCCAGCCGGTTTTCTTTGACGAAACCTACAGTGGCGAAACGGTCCGTTTCGTCGTCACCGGACGCACCCTGCTCAGCGCCGACAAGCCGCAATGGATCGGCGTTCAGATCGGGCAGACCCGGATCGCGCGGACGGCACTGCAGCAGGACCTTGTGCTGAAAGGCCTCATCCCTCTGGCAGCACTCGCGATCGCGGGAATCCTTCTGGCACGCGCGGGCATCGGGCTTGCCATGCGTCCGCTGGCAAAGATCGAGCGCGACATCAGCGAGCGCCAGCCGAGCGAACTCCGGCCGCTCGATGCGCAGCCTCCGCGGGAGATCGAGAGCCTGATTACGGCGATCAACGGTTTCATGCGGCGCCTGGATACCTCCCGTGGACAGGCGGAATCGTTCATAGCCGATGTCGCTCACCAGATCCGGACCTCGCTCGCAGCCCTCTACGGTCACCTCGAGGCCGCGGACCGGCGGGGCGGCGCAGGTGCGATGGCGGTTGGACGGGCACTCGACCAGGCAAGACGGACAACGCGGCTGACCAACCAGCTTCTCAGCCATGCCATGGTGATCCACCGCGCCGACAAGGAAATGTTTGAAGACGTGGATCTGGGTGAGATCGTCACAAGGCTCGTGGAAGAAATCGTTCGCGACGAACGGGCCGGTGACATCGATTTTGAAGTCGATCTGCCGACGGGCGCCGGCGCCGCCCGGGTCAAGGGTGATCCGATCGCCGTTCGAGAGGCGTTGCGCAATCTCGTCGACAACGCGATACGTCATGGTCCACCGGACAATCACATCACGCTCAGTGTCAGGCGGACGACGCTTGAAGGCCGCCCTGCCTTTTCCATCGGCGTCGATGATACCGGCCCCGGCATTCCCGACGCCGAAAAACCGAAGGTACTGGAACGATTTTACACCAAGGGTCCGGCCGGCGGTTCCGGGATTGGCCTTGCCATTGTTGCCTCGGTCGCCGAAAGCCACAAGGGACGCCTGGACCTGTCCGATCGGACGCCAAAAGGCCTGAGCATAACTATAACGCTTCCCGAAAATCCGACGGCCCGATGAAAGTCCTTATGAGAACCAGCGGAATTCTAGCGATCATCGCCGGCCTTGTTCTGGCAACCGCCGCATTTCTCTACTTCGGCAAAGGCGCAAGCACGCCGCAATCAACCACGATCGACGTCTGGAGCGCGACCGACCGTAGTGCCATGGCCGCGATACTGGAGGAATTCGAGGCTGTGCATCCCGACATTTCGGTCCGCTATACCGAATACAATACATCGGAACTTCATGCCGCCGTCCTCAAGGCAGCAGTGATGCCGGATGTCATCATCTCCTCGGCGATGGACCTTCAGGTTGAACTGGTCAATCGGGGCTATGCCGCTCCCTTAGACGACGTACCGGCAACACCGGAATGGGCACGCTGGCGCGAAGAGCTTTTCGGCTTCACCCAGGAACCGGTGGCACTCGTTTACAACCGCGACGCCTTTGCGGACCGACAACTGCCGACCAACCGATCTGAACTCGCCAGCATGTTACGCGACGAACCGTCCTTTTTCGACGGACGTGTCGGCACCTATGATGTGAGCTTGTCAGGTGTCGGCTACATGTTCGCCACACAGGATGCGCAGAGGGGCTTTCAAGCATCACGCCTGGTGGAATCGATGGGCCGAGCACGCGCGAGAACTTACTGCTGCACGGGCGACATGGTCGATGAAGTCGCCAATGGCGGCTTGGTACTGGCCTACAATGCGATCGGCTCCTACGCCCTTGAACGGGCTCGCGTGGATCCGCATCTCGGAATACTCCTGCTGAGCGACTACGCGCTTGTTTTCACCCGCTCGGCCTTCGTGACCAAGGCTTCGGATGCGAAGGCTGCGGCCGGAGAGTTTATCCGCTTCCTGCTGTCACCTGCAGGACAGGAAATCATGGAGAAACGCTCCTCGCTGTTTCCCCTTGTCACCGACGAGGACGGGAGTCAGTCCTTCTTTGAAAGCCGCTTCGAGGGCTCCACCTCGCTCCTGCCGATCCGGCTCAGGCCGAGCCTTTTGACATGGCTGGACGAGAGCAAGAAGCAGAGATTCCTGCGCGATTGGCAAGCCTCGATGACTGGCCGAACAGGTGGATATTAGGGGCGGATATGGGCGCAATAATAATACATAAAACAAAGATATATCATATATTTATGTTAATTTATTAATGTATAAAGCTAGAGCCGAAAGGCCCATTTTCCAGCCCTACCTCAAAGCGCGTAAACCAAACGCCACTTGACAGATTTCTGCCAGTCTCTAGCATTGAAGCCAGATACTGGGTGAAACCAGATGGCAATCACGCCTCGAGACCGCGCCGGACCCCGGCAGCTGGCTCGGGGCGTTTTTTATTTGGCGGGACTGGCGTGACACAAGACATCGAAATCGGCCTCCTGTTCTCCCGCTCCGGCGGCTACAGCCTGATGTCGGAAGCATGCCGCAGCGGTGCCTTGTCCGCCATTGCCGATGTCGCGGCCGATCCCGAGTTCGATTTCACCTTCACGCCTGTCGAGCGCGACCCGCAGGGCAACGTCGACCGCTATGCGCCGCTCTGCGAGGAGATCATCCGCTCGTCGAACGCCCGGCATATTATCGGCTGCACGACCTCGTGGAGCCGCAAGGAAGTGATCCCGGTTCTCGAGAAATACGACCGCTGGCTTTGGTACCCCTGCCCCTATGAGGGCTACGAGGCCAACGACCATGTGTTCTACACCCATGCGTGCCCCAACCAGCACCTCGTCCCGCTGCTTTCCTGGGTCACGACCCATTTCGGGGCCAACGCATTCCTGACCGGCTCGAACTACATCTGGGGCTGGGAAATGAACCGCATCGCGCGCGACCTGGTGGCCGATGCCGGCGGCGAGGTTCTGGGCGAGCGCAATCTGGCGCTCGGCGAAACCGACATCGAACGCCTCGTCTATGAAATCCGCGGCGCTCAGCCTTCCTTCGTGCTCAACAACCTCATCGGCCCGTCTTCCTACGCGTTCCTTGAGGCAATGGCGAACCTCGGCGAAAAGGATTCGCGCTTTGCAGCAGCCAATTGCCCGGTCATCTCCTGCAATCTGACCGAATGCGAACTTCCCGCGATCAACGGCGCGGCCGAGGGCCAACTCACGGCAGGCCCCTATTTCGTGCCGCATGACAAGAACGGCCAGAAGCATCCCGGTGGCTCGTTCGATGCAGCCGCCTACTCGGCCGTGATCATGCTGGCTCAGGCGATCCGTCGCGACAAGGCGGCACTCCGCAGCGGAAAGGCGGAGACGTTCCATTCGCAATCCTTCGCCACACCTTTCGGCGAGACCTGGATCGACAGGCGCAATCATCACTGCACCCTGCCCGCCGTCGTCGGACGGATTGAAGGCGACGCAATCAACCCGATCCATTGCGATGCCGCCGTCGAGCCGGATCCCTATCTGTCGCGCTATGATCAGGGCCTTGCATTCCCTCGGCCCAATCTGCGGGTGGTTTCATGACCCGCCGGAACTACCGCATCCCCACTCTCGGCGGTGCCAAAGCGCTGATTTTGCACCGCCCGCATGCGGTCGTAGACACGCTGTTGCGCCAGCTCGATGCGATCGGTCTCGACGGAACCGCCGTCTGGCCTGAACTCGATGCGGACGCGATCAGCGCCGACTACATCTTCTTCGATTCCGATTTCGGTTATGACGAGCAGTTTCCCTGGAAGCCGGGCGAAGCGCCGATGCCACTGATCGCACTGATTGGTTCGGAAGCGCCGGGCCGGATCGAATGGGCCCTCTCCCACCGCGCCGATTCCCATCTGCTCAAGCCAATCGGCAACAGCGGAGTCTACAGCGCATTGCTGATCGCGCGCCGCACATTCGATGCCAGCAAGGCGCTGTCGGCCAGTATCGCCGATCTGCGGGACCGCGTCTCGCAGCGCCAGACCATCGTTCAGGCCACCATGCTGCTGGCCGCCCGAGGGCTAGATGAAACAGCTGCCTACAAACAACTCCGCGATCTCGCGATGAACTGGAACATATCCATCGAGGAAGCCGCGCGGCAAATCGTCGACTGGTCGAAAGAAGGAAAGGAGGCCGATGACTTCCGGGGCTCCAAATAACAACGCTGCCGTCGCGACCGCTCCCGTGGCAGCACCAAGAGAACGTGGCCGCCTCGCTCGCCTCATCCGGCAGCCCTTGGCAATGATCGGCCTGTTCTTCGTCATCGCGACCGTGTTGGGAGCAATGCTGGCGCCGTGGATCACGCCGTATGGTCCGGACGAGCAGTTTTTCGACGGGCTGACGATTGAAGGATCGCCGCTGCCGCCGAACGCCCAGTTCTGGCTCGGCACAGACCTTCTGGGACGGGACCTCCTGACCCGCATTCTCTACGGCGCGCGCACCTCGCTCATCATCGGTGTGGTCGCCAACGGCATCGCGCTTCTGATCGGCACCACGATCGGGGTGCTCGCCGGCTATTTCCGTGGCATCACCGGCGCAATCCTGATGCGCTTCACCGACCTGATGATGTCATTTCCCGCATTGCTGCTGGCGATCTGTCTGGCCGCCGTGTTCCAGCCGAGCCTCTGGATCGTCGCCATGGTGATTGCGCTCGTGAACTGGGTTCAGACCGCGCGGATCGTCTACACGGAAACGAGCACGCTCTCCGAGCGTGAATTCGTGGCTGCGGAGCGCACGCTGGGCGCCTCGACGTCACGGATCCTCTTCAAGCACATCCTGCCGCATCTCGTCCCCACTATGATCGTCTGGGGCACACTCGGTATTTCCACCACGGTGCTTCTCGAAGCCACGCTGAGCTATCTCGGCGTCGGGGTTCAGCCGCCGACACCCTCCTGGGGCAATATCATTTTCGAAAATCAGACCTATTTCCAGTCTGCACCATGGCTCGTCTTCTTCCCCGGTGCGGCAATCCTGGCTCTCGCACTCGGCTTCAACCTCGTCGGTGACGCGCTTCGCGACATTCTCGACCCGACCCAGCGGGGCCGCAACTGATGGCGACCTATCTCATGCGCCGTCTGTTGCAGTCGGCTCTCATTCTGCTCGGTGTGAGTTTTATCACCTATGGACTTTTGTACCTGTTGCCCGCCGACCCGGTGCGCCAGATCGCCGGCCGAAGCGCGACCGTGGAAACCGTCGAGAACATTCGCCGGCAACTCGGTCTCGACCAGCCGTTCGTCGTGCAGTACTGGCGCTACCTCACGGGACTGCTTCAGGGCGATCTTGGACGCTCCTACCTGCAACGTTCCGAAGTCGCAGAATTGATCGCCGCACGCCTGCCGGCCAGCCTTCTCCTGATGTGCGGTGCGATCTTCTGCGAACTGCTGATCGGCCTGACGATGGGCATTGTTGCCGCCGTGCGTCGCGGCTCGGTAACCGACCAGAGCCTGATGGTCGCTTCCTTCATCGGCGTTTCCGCGCCGCAATTCGTGGTCGGCCTTCTGCTTCTCTACTTCTTCGCGGTCAAGCTGGGCTGGTTCCCGATCGGCGGTTACGGCACCTGGCGCCATCTCGTCCTGCCCTCTATCGCCCTCGGCGTGGTGGGAGCCGGCTGGTACTCGCGGATGATGCGATCCTCGATGATAGACGTTCTCCGCCAGGATTATATCCGCACCGCGCGCGCCAAGGGGCTTGGTCGCCTTACCGTCCTTTTCCGTCATGCGCTGCCCAATGCCGTGCTGCCGGTCATCGCCATGATCGGCATCGATATAGGGCTCTTCATGTCCGGTATCGTGGTGATCGAAAGCGTGTTCGGATGGCCCGGCATCGGCCAGCTGGCCTGTCAGGCGATCCAGCGGGTCGACATCCCCATCATCATGGGCGTCACGCTGGTCTCCGCCTGCGCCATCGTCATAGGCAACCTGATCGCCGATCTGGTCGCCCCCTTCATCGACCCGCGCATCAAGCTGCGGTGAACAAACAACCAACCATAAGGAACAGGAGCATCTCATGAAGTATCTTCTCAAATCCTCGGTTGCGGGAGCGGCACTCATCGCCTCGCTTCTCGCTGTCCCGGCGCTGGCGCAAGACGCCGGCATGGACCCGAACGCCAAGAATGGCGGCGGCATTGTCGTCACCTACAAGGACGACGTGGCCACCCTAGACCCCGCCATCGGCTACGACTGGCAGAACTGGTCGATGATCAAGAGCCTCTTCGACGGCCTGATGGACTACGAGCCCGGCACCACGACCCTGCGTCCGGGCCTCGCCGAGAGCTACGATATTTCCGACGACGGCAAGACCTTCACCTTCCACCTGCGCAAGGGCGTGAAGTTCCACAACGGCCGCGAGATGACCGCAGACGACGTGAAATATTCGCTCGACCGCGTCACCAACCCGGAAACCCAGAGCCCAGGCGCCGGCTTCTTCGGCTCCATCAAGGGCTATGATGCCATGGCCGACGGCTCGGCAAAGAGCCTCGAAGGTGTGACTGTCGTTGATCCCTCGACCGTCAAGATCGAACTCTCGCGTCCCGATGCGACTTTCCTGCACGTCATGGCGCTCAATTTCGCTTCCGTCGTCCCGCAGGAAGCCGTCGACGAAGCAGGCGCGGATTTCGGCAAGAAGCCCGTCGGCACCGGCGCCTTCAAGCTCGCCGACTGGACTCTCGGCCAGAAGCTGGTCTTCGAACGCAACCCGGACTACTGGCGCGAAGGCCTGCCGCATCTCGATACCATCACCTTCGAAGTCGGCCAGGAGCCGATCGTGGCGCTGTTGCGCCTTCAGAACGGCGAAGTCGACGTGCCGGGCGACGGCATTCCGCCGGCAAAATTCCAGGAAGTCATGAGCGATCCGGAACAGAAGGCGCGCGTCGTTGAAGGCGGCCAGCTGCACACCGGCTACATCACGATGAACGTCGAGATGGAACCCTTCGACAAGAAGGAAGTCCGCCAGGCCGTCAACATGGCGATCAACAAGGACCGCATCGTCCAGATCATCAACAACCGCGCGGTGCCGGCCAACCAGCCGCTGCCGCCCTCCATGCCGGGCTATTCAAAGGATTATGAAGGCTACGCCTTCGATCAGGCCAAGGCCAAGGAAATGCTCGCCGAAGCCGGTCTGCCGGACGGGTTCGAGACCGAACTCTACGTCATGAACACCGATCCGAACCCGCGCATCGCCCAGGCGATCCAGCAGGACCTCGCCTCGATCGGCATCAAGGCATCGATCCAGTCGCTGGCCCAGGCCAACGTCATCGCCGCAGGCGGTGAAAAGGATCAGGCTCCGATGATCTGGTCTGGCGGCATGGCCTGGATTGCCGACTTCCCGGATCCGTCCAACTTCTACGGCCCGATCCTCGGTTGCGCCGGTGCGGTCCAGGGCGGCTGGAACTGGTCCTGGTACTGCAACGAGGACCTAGACGCCAAGGCGACCGAAGCGGACTCCATCGTCGATCCCGACAAGGCTGACGAGCGCTACAAGCTCTGGAGCGAGGTCTATGAGGCCGTCATGGAAGACGCGCCGTGGGTTCCGGTGTTCAACGAGCAGCGCTTCACCATGAAGTCCGCTCGCATGGGCGGCGCCGATGCGCTCTACGTCGACCCGGTCTCCATCCCGATCAACTACGACTATGTGTATGTGACCGATGTGCAATAACTGCAACTACACGATCCACGGCGCGCAGCACCATTTTGGCTGGGACAATTCCATTACCCCCGCCGAGACGGTGACGCCCGGGGAAACGATCCTGTTTCACTGCCTCGACAGTTCGGCCGGTCAACTGAGCCCGGCCAGCACCGTCGAAGACGTGGCACGGCTTGATTTCTCCAAGGTCAATCCGGTCAGCGGCCCCATCTTTGTGGATGGGGCCAAGCCCGGCGATGCGCTCAAGGTGACGATCGAGAGCTTCAAACCGTCCGGCTTCGGCTGGACGGCGAACATCCCGGGTTTCGGCCTGCTTGCCGACGACTTCAAGGACCCGGCGCTGACGATCTGGAAATACGATCCGGACAGTCTGGAGCCTGCCCTCTTCGGCAAGAACGGCCGCGTGCCGCTCAAGCCCTTTGCAGGAACGATCGGTAACGCACTTGCCGAACCGGGAACGCATTCGGTCGTGCCCCCGCGCCGTGTAGGCGGCAATCTCGATATCCGGGATCTCAGTGCCGGCGTCGAACTCTACCTCCCGGTGGAAGTCGACGGCGCGCTCTTCTCGGTCGGCGACACCCACGCCGCCCAGGGTGATGGTGAGGTCTGCGGAACGGCGATCGAAAGCCCGATGGACGTGATCCTGAAGCTCGAACTCGTCAAGGACGCCAACCTGAAGATGCCGCGCTTCACAACGCCCGGACCGGTGACCCGTCACCTGGATACGAAGGGCTATGAGGTAACGACCGGCATCGGTCCCGACCTGATGACGGGCGCACAGCATGCGGTGGCCGACATGGTCGAGCTCCTTGCGTCGCGCTACAACATGGATCCGGTCGAGGCCTATATGCTGGTCTCGACCTGCGGCGATCTTCGCATTTCGGAAATCGTCGACATGCCGAACTGGGTCGTCTCCTTCTACTTCCCACGCAGCGTTTTCGAATGAGCGTGGGTGTGGATACGACAAGTACCGAGGCTGTCATGGCCTCGGACACGACCGCCAGGCCGGTGCTCCAGCTCGACCGGCTGAGCATTTCCGCGCGCACGGACAATGGATATCTGCCGCTGGTGGAAGATCTCAGCCTCGAGCTCGCGCGCGGTGAAACGCTCTGCATTGCCGGCGAATCCGGCTCCGGCAAGTCGCTGACGTCGCTGGCGATCATGGGACTTTTGCCGCAACCCGCCGTCAGGGTGGTCGCCGGTTCGATCCGCTTCGGCGGCAATGACCTGACCGAACTGCCCGAACGCGCCATGCGCTCGATCCGCGGCAAGAATATCGCCATGATCTTCCAGGAGCCGATGACCTCGCTCAACCCGGTGCTCTCGATCGGCAAGCAGCTCATAGAGGCGATCACCACCCATACCGACCTCTCGCGCAAACAGGCCTTCGCACGCGCCGTCGACGCGCTCAATTCGGTGCGCATCCCGCAGGCGGAACGGCGCATGTCGCAATACCCGCACGAACTCTCCGGCGGCATGCGTCAGCGCGTCATGATTGCCATGGCCCTCGCTTTGCGCCCCGATATCCTGATCGCCGACGAGCCGACGACAGCGCTCGACGTGACCGTTCAGGGCGAGATTCTCGAACTCCTGCGCGAACTCAAGCGTGACTTCGGTACCTCGATCATCCTGATCACTCATGACATGGGCGTCGTCGCCGAGATGGCCGATCGAGTTATCATCATGCAGAAGGGCCGCGTCGTCGAAAGCGGCGATGCCGTCTCGATCTTTACCGATCCAAAGCAGGCCTATACCCGCGATCTGCTGAACGCCGTGCCCCGCATCGGCCAGGGCGTAGCGACCGGCAAACCAGAAAACCCCGCCGAGCCGACGCCCCTTCTGGACGTCAGGGATATCGTCGTCCGCTTCGATCTGAAGGGCGGCATCCTGATGCGCACGACCCATCGGGTTCATGCCGTGGAAAAGGCAAGCTTCCGGGTGATGCAGGGCGAGACCTTCTCGCTTGTGGGTGAATCGGGGTGCGGCAAGTCGACGATCGCCAAGGCGCTCACGGGCCTCGTGCCCTATGAGGGCCAGGTGATGATCAACGGCCAGGATCTCGCGAAATTGCCCGGTACGCTGCGCCACCGCGACGTGCAGATGATCTTCCAGGATCCCTACGCCTCGCTCGACCCGCGCATGAAGGTGGGCGAACTGGTGGCAGAACCGCTGGTCATCCAGGGCATAGGCACACCTGCCGAGCGCAAGCAGCGCGTGATCTCACTGTTCGAGCGCGTCGGTCTTGGTGCGGAACATGTTAACCGCTACCCGCACGAATTCTCCGGCGGTCAGCGTCAGCGTATCTGCATCGCCCGCGCGCTCGCGCCGCAACCCAAGCTTATCATCGCGGATGAAAGCATCGCCGCACTCGACGTTTCGGTTCAGGCACGTGTCCTGGCACTGCTCGAGGAACTGCAGGCGGAGTTCAAGCTCGCCTATTTGTTCATCTCGCATGACATGGCCGTGGTCGAGAACATCTCGAACCGCATCGCGGTCATGTATCTCGGCCAGATCGTCGAGATGGGCACACGCGACCAGGTTTTCACCGCGCCGCAGCACCCCTATACGCGCAAGCTGATCGAGGCCGTGCCGCAACCCGATCCGGTCGCCAAGCGCCATACATTCCCGCGGCTTGAGGGCGAAATCCTGAGCCCGGTTCACGCACTCGGCAGTGGGCCTGCACGCGTCGAACTGCTCGACGCCGGCGACGGCCATCTCTACGCCGCACACTAGCATTCAGGAGATTTCAGATGGGCTGGAAGACAGACTGGCGCAGCTTCTATTACGAGAACGCCGAGGAGCCCGACGACATCGTGCTCGAGACAGGACGCACGGCGCTCCTCGTCATCGACGTGCAGAACACCTATCTGAACGCGTCCGACGACAAGGCCGAAGCTGATCGCTGGGCCCCGTTCCGCGACCGCATGCATGGCACGGTGATCCCGAACGCCCGCAAGCTGCAGGACTGGGCGCGCGAGAACGGCATCGAGGTTCTTCACGCCCGGATCGCCTGCCAGAAGACCGACGGTCGCGATCGCTCACTCAGCCAGAAGAAGCCGGGCTTCAACTACCTGCTTCTGCCGAAGGACGAACACGAGAGCCAGATCGTTGACGAACTCGCACCTGTCGGCGACGAGATCGTTGTCACCAAGACCACCGACAGCGCGCTGACCGGCACCAATCTGCGCCTGATGCTCCACAATATGGGGATCGAGCGGGTGATCGTCGCCGGCATCTTCACCGATCAGTGCGTATCCTCGACGGTGAGAAGTCTCGCCGACGAAAGCTTCGAAGTGGTTGTGATCGAGGATTGCTGCGCGGCCGCCACGCAGGAGCTGCACGAAAACGAGCTCAGGATCATCAACATGATCTACTGCCATGTGATGAGCCTGGCGGAAGTCCAGGGCCTCGAACGCAAGGCCTGATCTCCTTCAAGACGCTGCTACAATGAGAAAAGCCGGGGATCCCTCCCCGGCTTTTTCGTCAGGCCACCTTGTTGTATTGCGCCGGCTCGTAATTGAGGATTGGTCCGAGCCAGCGCTCAACCTCCTCGATCGCCATTCCCTTGCGCTCGGCATAATCCTCGACCTGGTCACGCTCCACCTTCGCCACACCGAAATAATAGCTTTCAGGATGGGCGAAATAGAGCCCGGACACCGATGAACCGGGCCACATGGCCATGCTCTCGGTCAGTTCCACGCCGACCGTGTTTTCTGCATCCAGCAACTTGAACAGCGTCACTTTCTCGGTGTGATCGGGCTGGGCCGGATAGCCGGGTGCCGGGCGGATACCGTCATAGGGTTCGCCGATCAGTTCTTCCGGCTGGTAAACTTCGTCCTTCGCATAGCCCCAATACTCCTTGCGCACGCGCTCATGCATGCACTCGGCGAGAGCCTCGGCAAAGCGATCGGCGAGCGCCTTGACCATGATCGAGCTGTAATCGTCGTTGGCGCGCTCGAACCGCTCGGCAATCGCCACTTCCTCGATACCGGCCGTGACGACGAAACCGCCCAGATAATCGGGCTTGCCGCTCTCGGCCGGCGCGACGAAATCCGACAGCGCCATATTCGGCTTGCCGTCACGTTTGCCGAGCTGCTGACGCAGCGTGTGGAACGTCGCGAGTTCCCCGGTGCGTTCCTCGCCCTCGAAGAGACGGATGTCGTCGCCCACGGTATTGGCCGGCCAGAAGCCGATCACGGCCTTCGGCGCGAACCACTTTTCGTCGATGATCTGCTTGAGCATCGCCTGGGCATCCACGAAGAGTTGGCGCGCGGCCTCGCCCTGCTTCTCGTCCTCGAGAATTTTGGGGTAACGCCCCTTCATCTCCCAGGTCTGGAAGAACGGCGTCCAGTCGATGTAGCGCGACAGTTGCTCGAGATCCCAATCCTCGATCACACGCTTGCCGGTGAACTGCGGCCTGGCGGGCATGAATGCGTCCCAGTCGATCTTGTGGGCATTGTCACGCGCGGTCGCGATCGGCAGCCGCCGCTTGTCGGCTTCCGAGCGATGATGTGCGTCGGCGACCTTCTTGTACTCGGCGCGGATCGTCTCGACGTAGTTACCCTTCGTCTCGTTCGACAGAAGCGAGGAGACGACGCCGACCGCACGGCTGGCGTCCGTCACATAGACCGTCTGGCCCTTGGTATATTTCGGATGGATCTTCACCGCCGTGTGGACACGGCTC
>CEQC01008013.1_pt1 | contig 18603 bp, 10 predicted proteins | sample 531021 | NCBI WGS metagenome assembly CEQC01 (sample SAMEA2621213, study PRJEB7988) | marine metagenome | biome: marine biome (ENVO:00000447); feature: surface water layer (ENVO:00002042); material: "saline water (ENVO:00002010), including plankton (ENVO:xxxxxxxx)" | depth 5 m
AACGTAAATGGTTATGTTGATACTGTCTATCGCAAATACAAAATGACAGCACGACAAGCCTTGCAAGAGTTTGGTGAGGACAATCTCGGTGATAAGGTAAAAGAGGCAGCGCACTCTAAACCAGAAAAAGAGTTTGTTTTTATCCATGCTGTTGAGCCAGCAGAAGATTACACGCGCATGACAGGTGAAAGTAATACTAAGTTAAAGTTTCATAGTTGCCATGCTTGTGAAGAGGACAAGATGATTGTTCGCTCTGGTGGTTACAACGAATTTCCATATCTCGTACCTCGGTGGGCAAAAGCGACTGGTGAAACATATGGTCGCAGCCCATCATATAATGCTTTGCCAGATATAAAAACATTAAACAAAGCTGTAGAGATAGGACTAAAAGCATGGGCCAAAGCTATAGATCCACCATTGTTAGTACAAGATGACGGTGTTATAGGTCGTGTTAGAACAACACCAGCTGGCATAACTGTTATTAGAAATGATGGTGCAATTAAACCGTTACAAATAGGCACTAATTGGCAAATAACTGACATGAAGGAAACCCAATTACGTACAGCTATAAGGCAAGCCTATTATTCAGACCAGTTGCAGTTACAAGATGGCCCTCAGATGACTGCCACTGAAGTGCAGGTTCGTTATGAACTAATGCAAAGATTGCTTGGCCCAACGCTAGGTAGATTCCAATCAGAGTTTCTAAATCCGTTAATTGAACGTATTTTTGGTATTATGCTAAGAGCAGGGGCGTTACTCCCTCCCCCTGATAGTATACAGGAAACAAAGATGGACATTGAATACGTTGGGCCATTAGCAAGATCGCAAAGAATGGAAGAAGCAAATGCAATAGACAGATTGTATCAACTTGCTATGAACATTGCACAAATAAACCCCTCTGTTATGGAAATCATAAACCATGACGAAGCTGTTAGAATGAGAGCAAAACTACTAGGTGTACCAAACAGTATACTGGTTAGTAGAGATGATGTTGCTGATGCAAGAGAAGCACAAGCACAGCAACAAATGCTACAACAGCAAATGATGCAAGAGCAGCAAGCAGCGCAAACTACACAGTCGCAGGCAGACGCAGCTAAAGCACTTGCTGATCCAGACGCACAAAGAGCTATACAAGAAGCACAGGCACAAGCAGAAGCATTAACATGACAATAGATCAAATAGATGATTACGAAAGAGATCATATCGAACTCGTAGAAAACTACAGACAATGTTTTGATACTGATGCAGGAAAAAAAGTTTTAGAGGATTTGAAAGCTGCTTATGGCGACAGATTGAGTTATGAACAAGATCCGTACCACACAGCTTACAAAGAAGGTCAGCGTAGCCTTTATTTACGCATAATTCGTTTAATAGAACAAAGGAAAGAGTAAATGTACCCAGAAGAACAGGCCGATATGGAAACACAGGCAACCCAAGACAGCACTGTACTTGGATCTGAAGTAGATAGCGATAACCTAGATTGGAAATCATCACTACCATCTGATCTTGCTAATGATCCTACAATAGCACAATTTAAAGACGTGGAAAGTCTTGCAAAAACAGTTGTTCATCAACAAAAACAAATGGGTAGTAGAATACCACTACCAAAAACAGATGATGAATACAAAGAATTGTATGGCAAATTAGGCAGACCAGATGAGCCGACAGGATATGAGATGAAAGTACCAGAAGGTATGGATGCTTATTTTAATGATAATATTATGGGCGAGTTTAGAAACGTAGCGCACAATATTGGATTGAGCCAAAATCAAGTAAATGCACTAATGGAGTACCAAGCAAGCATGGTTACAGCTGAAATAGATAATCAACCATCAATATTGGCAGCGCAAAAAGAAGAAACAGAAAGTGTGCTGAAACAAGAATGGGGTATTGATTACGATAAAAATATACGAGCTGCACAAAGAGCATTGCAAGTGTATGGAGATCCAGAAATAATGGAGCTAATGAATACAACAGCTGGTAACAATCCTGCTGTAGTAAAATTATTTGCAAGATTAGGTGCAGAAGTAACAGAGGATATGACACAGAATACACAGAACAATAATCTAGCAACTTCACGACTAGACGCACAAGATGAAATTTCTGATATATATTCTAATCCAGAACATCCGTATTTCAACGGATCACATCCAGATCATAGAGCCGCTGTAGAAAAAGTCAGACAACTACATGAAAAAGTTTACGGACGATAATTAAGATTTGTAATCTAAATGTTTCATGTTATACTAGTTTAACATTTGCAGGCCCAGACGGATAACTTGCACTGTGGGTATGATGCCTTAAAATCCGCATGACAGTGCGTTATCTGTAAGGTTTCCCTGTGTTACAGGATAAAAACCGTTTTAACTTTAACTTAACAGGAGAACTATTATGTCAATAGAAATCACTACAGCTTTTGTCGAGCAATACAAAAGCAACGTGTTCCACTTGGCACAGCAAAAAGGTTCAAGATTAAGAGATGCGGTTAGATCAGAAACGGTTGTTGGTAAAGCTCATTTCTTTGAAAGAATCGGTACTGCTGCAGCAGAGCGTAGAACATCACGCCATGCTGACACACCAAGAATGGATACACCACACTCCAGACGTAAAGTAACTATGGACGATTACGACTGGGCAGACTTGATTGATAACGAAGATAAGGTACGTATGCTTATCTCGCCTCAATCAGAATACGCAATGGCAGGCGCATGGGCAATGGGCCGAGCAATGGATGATTCAATTATTAGTGCAGCTACAGGCACAGCTTATGGCGGTGTAAGTGGCGGAACTAGTGTGGCTCTTCCATCTGGTCAAAAAGTTGCTCACGGATCTGCAGGTTTAACACTGGCAAAACTATTATCAGCTAAAGAAATTCTTGACGCTAATGATGTTGATCCAGATGAGCCAAGATATTGCGTGGTTACTGCAGGCCAATTAACTGATTTGTTAGGAGTAACACAAGTAACTTCAGCAGATTTTTCTAGTGTGAAAGCACTTGTGCAAGGCGAAATTAACACTTTCTTAGGTTTTAATTTTATCAGAACTCAACGTCTAGGTACTGACAGTGATGGTAATCGCCAAGTGTTAGCTTTCACTTCATCAGGAATAGGACTTGCTGTCGGTCAAGATGTGAACACACGCATCAGCGAACGTGCAGATAAGAACTATGCAACGCAAGTATTCCTATCAATGACTATCGGTGCTACACGTATCGAAGACGAAAAAGTCGTTGAAATAGCTTGCACAGAATAGGAGGATTGAAAAATGGCTACAGTTTATTCAGTACAAAAAACAAAATGGTCGCAGAATAACCCTTCTGAAAAAATTAACACGAATGAAAAAGGCGGAAGGCTACGTATTGCTTATGCATTATACGAAGCATCAAGTCTTGCATCAGGAGATGTTATTGAAATGTTCAATCTACCTAACGGTGCTAGAATATTAGAAGGTACACTTACCCATGATGCTCTAGGTAGTAGTACAACACTATCTGTTGGACACGCAGCTTACACAAGCTCTGCAGGTGCAACAGTTGCATTAGATGTTGACGAATACTTTGCAGCAGCTGCTTCTACATCTATCACTACGGTGGCAGTTGCAGCAACATCAGCATTAGGAAGAAACAGTGTCGTAGACGCTAACCAAGATGGTATTCCTATTACTGTTGTTATGGGTGGAGCTGCTGGTACAGGTACAATTGAATTGACTATGTACTACGTTCTTGACTAAGAACAACAACATGGGGGGAGTAACATCCCCCCTAACTACAAAGGTGTATGATGGTAACAGAAGTTTCTATATGCAGTAACGCACTAAGGCGATTAGGTGATGATCCTATCACTAGCTTAACAGATGATACAGAAAGAGCGAGATTGTGTAATGCGTTTTACGAAGATGCAAGAGATCTTACATTGCGTTCACATCCGTGGAATTTTGCTATTACACGAGCTACATTAGCACAACTTAGCACAACTCCAGCATACGGATTCGACTACATGTATGCACTGCCAACAGATCCATATTGTCTGCGTGTGTTAGAAATGGAATACGCAGATTACATATTTAAAATAGAAAATGACGCTACAAACGGTAGAGTATTGTTGACAGATGAAAGCACAGCAAAAATACTTTACATAGCAAAAATTACAAATCCTACATTATTTGATTCAATGTTTACAGAAACATTAACAGCAAAATTATCTGCCGATCTTGCTTATCCAATAACAGGCAGTGTGCAGTTGCAAACACAAATGGAAAAACTATATAGAGATAAACTATCTGAAGCCAGAAGTGTTGATGGAATGGAAGGATTTGTAGATGACTTTGTTTCAACAACATTTACGGACTTTAGAACATAATGGCAAGAGTACATCCCTTTCAATCAAATTTTACTGCTGGTGAATTAAGTCCTAAATTAGCTGGGCAAATTGACTTCAAAAAATATGCTAATGGTGTAGAAACATTAGAGAACATGACTGTTTTTCCACAAGGCGGAGCAGCACGAAGATATGGCACAAGATATATAGGCCCAGTAAAAGATCACACAAAAACAACAAGACTAATACCTTTTGAGTTTAATGATGAACAAACTTACATATTAGAGTTTGGACACCAGTACATAAGATTTTACAAAGACGAAGGTATAATCACAGAATCAAACAAAACTATAAGTGGTATAACACAAGCAAATCCTGCTGTAGTAACTGCAACATCACATGGTTATACAAACGGTGATGAAGTCATAATTACAGGTGTTGTAGGCATGACAGAAGTAAACGGAAAAAGATTTAAAGTTGCAAACAAAACTACAAACACTTTTGAATTACAAACACTAGCTGGTGTAAACATAAACAGCACTAGCCATACTGCATACGGATCTGGAGGCGTTGCTAATAAAATATACGAAATTTCAACTACAATTACAGAATCTATATTATATGAAATACAACATACACAATCGGCAGATATTATGTATATTGTGCATGAAACACTACCACCACAAAAACTTACAAGAACTGGTCATACATCATGGAGTATTGGTAATGAATCATTTAGTAATGGCCCATTTTTAGATGATGGATCAACAGCTGCATGGAGTGTATCTCGCGGCTACCCAAGAACAGTTACATTTTTTGAACAAAGGCTAATATTTGCTGGCACAACAGCAGCTCCACAAACTATATACGCATCACAATCAGGACTGTATACAAACTTTGATGTTGGATCAGCAGCTGCGGCTGACGCGTTTATATATACGATTGCTGCAAACAAAGTAAATGTTATAAGATGGTTAGCACCTGCAAGAGATTTAATTGTAGGCACAGCAGGTGGTGAGTTTAGGGTAGGGAAGCCTGTAGGTGAGCCATTAAAACCAGATAACGTTAACATAACACAACAAACAACATACGGAGGAAACACAACAGAGGCAGTGCAAATCGGAAACGTAATTTTATTTGTGCAAAAACAAAGAAAGAAAATTAGAGAGTTTGCGTACAGATTTGATGATGACGCATATTCTGCACCAGATATGACAATACTTGCCGAGCATGTTACTGGCACAGGTGTATATGACATAGCATGGGCGCAAGAGCCAGAAAGTATTTATTGGGCAGTGCGTGATGATGGTGCATTGCTAGGTATGACATACAAACGTGAAGAAGATATAATTGCATGGCACAGACACATACTAGGTGGATTTGTAAAACATTCTTTTAATGCAGCTTCTGCTATAACAGCCAGTGGATCAGACGCATTGCAAAATGGTACAATAACTATATCATCACACGGATACACAACAGGAGATGCAGTTGTATATGATGCAAATGGCAACACTGCTATAACAGGATTAGATGATGGCAGGACATATTATGTGTATGTTATAGACGCAAACACAATAAATCTTGCTAGAAGTTATCAACAAGCAATAGACAGAACAGTCCAACAACTAACTGCCACTGGATCTGGCACACACATATTAAAAAATCATGCTAAAGTAAAATCTGTAGCATCTGTTTCTAGTGATACTGAAAATGAAGTTTACGTTATTGTGGAAAGAATTATAGATGGATCAAGAGTGCAATACGTAGAATACTTAGATAGCACATTAAATATGGATAGCTCATTAAGTGGTTTAATAAATGGTGCGTCTGGAACGCTAACAAATTTAGATCATTTAGAAGGTGAAAGCGTACAAATACTTGTAGGGGATGCTGTATACCCAAATCAAACTGTAAGTAACGGACAGATATCAGTAACATTACCATCAACAAGTGGGCAGCATTTAGTAGAGGTTGGTTTAGGTTATACTAGCAAATTAGTAACTATGAAAATAGAAGCAGGAGCAAATGCTGGCACTGCACAAAACAGGCCAAAAAGATTTAACGAGATAGCAGTAAGATTACACGAAACTGTAGGTGTAACAATAAATGGCGACCAGATACCTTTTAGATCATCATCTACACCAGTTGGTCAAAACATTCCAAAGTTTACAGGAGATAAAAAAGTAACTAATCTAGGATGGGATACAGACGGACAAGTAACGATTGAGCAAACACAACCTTTACCAATGACAGTGCTAGGAATAACTGGTACACTAGTAACAAGCGATTAGGAGAATAAAATGTTTTTTGGATTATTTGGATCATTGATAAACGCAGCATTTACTATGAGTGCTGCACGACAACAAATACAAATGATGAAAGCAAACGCAGCTTGGCAAAAATATGAATCAGAACTGAATCATCATTATGAAAAACAAAAAAGATTAACTGAACAAAGAAAATTACTAAGTGAACAAAGAGCAAGAGGTGCGGCTGCTGGAATAGTAGTAGGAACTGGTAGTAGTTTAATTGCTATGAACGCTGATATGGAAGAGTTTGAAACAGATTTATGGTATATGGAAAAAGGATTATGGGTAGAGGGTAAGACAAGAGATGCAGAGTTAGCAGGAGAAATAGCAGCAACAACCTATAATGCAGGATCTAGTATATTAGGTGGATTTATGCAAGGTGCTAATCAAGCGTCAAGGATGCAACAAGCAAGTACATTTGGTAGTGGCATTTATGCTTCTGGCCCTATGTCTACTCCTATGTCAGGTATATTTTAGAGGTAAAACATGGTTAGAATACCAAGATACGAAGGATCGCTAGGAACATCACCAATTAGAAGTGGCAGAAATATAAGAACTGGCACTAGTGGTGCTAATGCATTAATGAATTTAGGGAAAGAAATACAACAAAACCTAAATCAATTTGGTGAACAAAGAATTGCACTACAACAAAAAATTAGAGATCAAGAAATAAGAAACAAAGGATTGTTAGCGCAAGCTGAAACAAATCAATGGATTGAAGATCAAAAACAACGTTTTGAGGCTAGAGATGATTATGAAATGTACGGATCTCTATACGATAAAGATGTTGAAGTATGGAGAAAAGAATTAAAGAAAAAACATTTTACATTAAATGGTGTGGTTGATGAAATAGCATGGAACGCACACCTTGCAGATATGTCAACACAATTTGTTACAGGCAAAATTGAAATAAATAAAATAGCAAAAAAGAAATTTAATCACACAACTATAACAGCTTACGAAACAACAACTAGTGATGCAATAAGAAACATAGGCAATGCAACTAGTGTTGCACAAGCACAATCGCTCTACAGAACTTATGAAGCTATATACAATGAACACAAAGACAATGATATTTTTGAGCCAGCTGCAATCAATAAGTCATTTGAAAACGTAAAAAAACGTACAAACGAACAATTAGCATTATTTGCAATAGGGAACGGAACTTTGCCAACTTATCAAAATGAATTTGGTGATACGACATTAAATGCTAGAGAAATAGCATCTACATTAGGAGATGAAAATTTTACTTTTACAGATGTTGACGGTAATAGTGTTCCTATTACAAGTGAATTAAGGCAAGAGTTAATAACAAATTATACAACATTAGCAACTACACAATCACAAAATGATACAGCAGAAAGAAATCGATTAGCAGATGCAGATAACTCTACTTTGACAAACAGATTAATAGACATGAAAAAAACCAACAAATTAGATGAAACTTATATTGATGACGTACGAAATTCAAATGCAACACCAGCTAGAAAAGACCAACTAGTTAATGATTATTTATTATTACAAGGAAATATAAATGAAGATTATGTAGATACACAGGCAGGTAGAAACACACAAGTTGTATTAGATAATTTAATAGATTCAGGAGCTATTTCTTACAACGATCCAAAAGAAATGGCCCTTATAAGTAATGCGTACATACAAAATTTTATAGATGAAGAAACTTACAATTCTATGAGGGATAAAGCAGAAAATGTGCAAAGAGAAAAAGGTAAAATATACGTAAACAAAACTATAACAGCAGCAAGAACTATAGCAAAAAGATTAGGAAATCAAAATTTGTTTGATCTTATGGAAGAAATACAACAAGACACAAATATGGATGAAGGAGAAAGATTGAGCAATATGATGGCTCTGTTAGATTCAAATGCAGATCATTTACTAATATATGAAGCAGTAAACAACATGAACGAAATAGTAGAAGGAGCAGTAGAAAAAGGTATACCGATAGATGACTTGTTAACAAATGTAGCAAGCGAAAATTACATTGTAGATGAAATAATAGAGGTCTATGAAAATAAAAAATTTGATGCAATAGAAAGTGCGGCAGAACAAGAAGCACTACAGATGTTAAAACAGAAAGAGTATTTAGGTTTTGGAGATAACGAATTTAGAATAAAACCAGCACTATATTTAAATACACTAAATGCAACAATACCAACTGAATACGCTGCAAAAGATGGTGAAACTATCGAAGATTATGTTAATAGAGTTGGAGTTATTAGCACACCGTTTGGCATACAATATTTCCCAGATACTGTAGATGTTAGCTCATTAACATTTAAAAAAAATTTAGGTCAAAATAATGAGTAGAAGAGTTACTGCAGCACAATTAAGAGCTGCTGGTTTTACTGAAGAATCAATTATTGAACACATTGAGAATGAACGCGATAGATACAAAAGCGTTGGTTTTAGTGATTATCAAATAAATAATTTTTTCGGTATAGAAAAATCATCAACAATATCAAAATCATTAATAGGAGATGAAAATAGCAACTCAACAGGTATGTTGCAATCTGTCAATGCAAACGATCAAGTAAACACAGAGAACATTAATGTATTAGAAAAAAAAGTAACAGAAGGCCAAAATGTTGATACCTCACAAGAAATAGTCCCAGAAAAAGATACTGTAGTAAATCCTAATGATGAAATACCAGTTACAAAAGCAAATTCTACAGAAAGTAATACAGAAGAAGATTACGTAAAACCTATCATAGATGGTACAAACGCAACATCATACAACATAGATTTATACAAAAATATTAAAGATGAAGCGATACAGCAAGAGGTTGAGGATACTGCTGCTGGCATTATGTTGTCTAAAGGCAAGATTTATTTTGATCGTTTAACTGACCAACAAAAACAAGATTATTCTAAAAACGGTGGAAAGCTAGAAATAGATGGCAAACCAGTAGAAGTTATAATAAACGCACAAAGATTAAAAAAGCAAAGAGAACAAGAAGAAAGAGCTAAATTAAAAGTGCTTGATGAAACAGCTTCTACTGGATTATACACATTCAGTGTAATGAATGATACACAAATAAATTACGGATTGAATGAAAATGAAATAAATACATTAAATTTCAATCTAAGCGTTTTGTCTGGAATAGTTAGCGATAATACAAACAAAAGAAGCGCAGACGACAGTGCAGGCGGATTATTTCAAATAAGAAATGATGAAATGATAGGGTTATTAAATGACTTAAATGATATTATGGTTTCTTACGATCCAGATTTTAAAAGACCAACATGGTGGAATAAAGCATATGGTCATAAGAAAGCTGACGTACTACCTGTAGATGTGCAAAGAAGTCTTGCCTTAATAAAATTGACAAAAAATGTAGATGCCCCTGATTTAATTGTAGCTGCAGCGCAAGGAAACGTAGAAGCATTAGAAACTTTATTGTTAGAAAATTATGATACTTCATTAATTGACAATCCAGATAAATTTTTAAAAGCAAAAGAATACTATGGATCTTGGTCAACATTTGATTATGAGTATGTTATGGCTGGACTGTCAACTTTTAAAGATGATGGATTAATTACTGAAACATTAGAAAAAAATAATATTGGTAAAAAAATTATTGAATTTGCAGGTGGTCAAGGTGCTTATAGTCCTTTTGGTAATGGACTTCAAACTTCTGTTATGGGATTATTTTTAGATTTTCAACAACAAAAAAACGAATATGGTTTTACAAATAAAGAAGCACTAGAAAATTCTTTTATGTTTCAAACAAAAAATTTCGGTCAAGATGTAGTTACAATGGCTGCACAAGTTGTAGGTGATTCACCTGCTATAGCAGCAGGGGCAACATTAGGTTTTGTCGGTGGGGTAGCAGGAGGGCCAGCAACACCAATAATTGCTATTACAGGTGGTTTTGCAATTCCAGAAACACTTAGAGATATTTATATGAGAGCTATGTTAAATGATGAAGTAGATGATTTTCAAGACTTTATGAATGAATTAATTAATGTAAAAACAGCAATAGCTGCTGGTAAATATACGGTTACAGGTGCAGCAACAGGAACAGTTGGTGTTTTTACAAGAAGAAAATATGGCAATATGCCAGCACTAGGACTTGAAACTGCAACAATGGTTTCTGTTATGTCTGCATTAGAAGGTCAAGTTCCTAGCAGAAAAGATTTTTTAAACGCTGCAGTTATGATATATGGAATACATGGTGTTTCACGAGGCACTAATAAACTATACAATATTTATAAAAAATATGGCATACCACCACAAAATTTAAGAAAAGCAGCAGATGAAAATCCAGAAGTTTTAGCTGATTTATTAGATACAGATATGGATGCACCACAAATGTTAATCGATATGAACGAAGCCTGTGTATCTGGATTGTGTGATGCAACTAACATTAAAATTGTTGATCCACCAAAAAATAATATAGGAGCTGACATAAAAACAGAAAGCTCAACAGAGCGTTACAATATTGTTGATAGACAAACGACAGAATATGGAGAAACAGTAATTAAAGTTGAACGCAACAATGATCCAAAATTAAAAGAATTAGAAGAAGATTTACGCAGACAAGAAAAAGATTTAGAACTTATAGAAAACCCAGATTCACTGTATCTGGGAAATAGAGTTGAAGGAATAATAAAAAAAGAAATAGAAATTTCAAAAACTAAAAAACAGATTGAAGAGCAACGAGGCAAATCTAAAGAATCAGATATAGAAAGAATAGATATACCTGAAGAATCTTCTTACATGGCAATGCCAAAAGACAAACTTGATGTAGAAATTGTTGGTGAAAGCATTAACATACAACCAAGAGTTGAAAAGGATTTTCAGATAAAACAAAAAGATGGTGCTTTTAATAGAGATATAGTAGAAACCAGAAAAGATGACAAATTTTTAAAAAGAAACTTGGATGAAATAGAAGGTGAAATTACAAACTATACAACCAATGATTATGTTGTTAGCGGTAATGAAACATTCGGTACGACTAAATATTTCATAAACAAAAAAGCATACCCAGAGTTATTTGCAGAAATGAAAAACTATTTAGGTGGCACTAAAAAGAAAGCAGGTAAAACAGACAACGTTATTAATACATATTTTAAAAAGTTAAACTTATCTAAAATGTCAAAAGTAGATGAAGTTTTTGGCATTAGAAAAAATGGATCAAGCGGCAGTCCTTACAATAAAATTATACTAAGAACAAACAAAGGTGATTTTGTTGAAGTGCCAGCACAAATGTATGCAAATATAAAAGAGTATACATACACTTTAGATAATTTTGAGGTAAAAGCAAAAGCAACATTAGCTTATGATAAAAATTTATTAATAGCTTATGACGAAGTTGCAAATAAAGTTATTGCTGTATTACAAGCAAAAAAAGTAGATCCGAAAATAAACACACAAGCTAATACTTATTACGAAAGATACACAAAACGTGATGATAAAGTATTTCCAGATACCAACAACACAAATGCTGATATTGGCCAAAGAAAAATGCCAGATGAACCAGAATCTATATTTAAAGAAGAAGATCCATCATACAGAACTGCTGAATCATACGAAAGATTTTTTAATAGTGCAAAAGGTTTAGAGGTAGTAGATCTTGTTGCATTGGTAAGAGCTTTAACAAAAAACACTCCTCAATTAAAAAACGTAATAAGAACTCAAAAAGGCGAAGCGCTTGGTGTTTTTAGATACGCAAGCAGTAACAAGAAAAGGACTGATAAACAATTAAGAATAGAAGTAGTACGTGCTTTGCAAGAAGATCCAGAAAAATTTACTATGACACTTGCACACGAAATAGGTCATTTAATTGATTCATTGCCAGAAGGTGTCATAAAAGACAAAGATAATTTATTAGGAAGATTAGCTGGATTAAAAGGTTATATGAACGAATGGATAGGTGCAAAAGCAGATGGTGCTAGTCCATTGAATAAAAAAGAAATAGCACGTATAAAAAAAGAGGCAGAAGCAGACGCGAAAAAGTTATACGAAAAAAACAAAAAAGATTTAGAAGAAGAAACAGGAATTACAGCAGATGACATTAAAGGTATTATTAATGATCCAGAGTTTAGATCTAAATTAAATCCTGATTTTTATGATGAATTTTTAAATTTGTCAGACGCACTAAGAACACAAATATTAAAAAGTGCTTTTAAAGGTATTATTGATCCATACATAAAACCATTAGTAGATAAATACTCTGGAGCTAATGTGAAACATACTGCCGAAATAATGGCAAAAGCAGAAGAAATATTTGCTAGAAAAGTCGAAGCTGAAATGCGTGCTAGAGGACTAGTAAACAGACAAGAGATAACACAAGAATTAATATCTTTATCAGAAAAATGGAAACCTTACGACAAACAAGAAATGTTGAGAAAAGATCCAGATTTTGTAAAATACAGGGAAAGCTCTCCAGAACTAATGGCAGATTTTATGATGGCTATACTTACAAGGCCTAGATGGACTATGCTAAATGCACCAAAGGCAACACAACTATTTTACAATCACATGTATACTAGACCAGATGTAAGGTTTGCCTATGAGCGTACACAAAATATTTTACAAGCACCAAAAAGTGAACGCTATGGTCAATTCTTTGTAGACATGGCTAATATGTTTTCAGACAGTAATCAAAAATTGCTTGAAGCAAAAACAAACGCATACAGAGAAAGCAAAAATGTTTATGACACTTTTATGATACATTATGTTGACACTGCTGGTTGGTTTTTAAATAGAAAAAGTGGTGGTGGTAAAGCATACGGTTTTGATAATTTTATGAGAAACAGATGGATGGATGAAGCAACAATGGCAGTAGACGCTAAATTAAAAGCATATCAATATAGGCCAGTTGTATTAGAATCATACATAACTCAGATGGGTAAAATTTTAACAAAGCTAGAAAAATCTGGTCGCGGTGATATAGAGCAATTAGGTACAGCATTGTTGTTAAGAAACTTAGCAAATTCAACGCAAAGAAGCAAAGTAGCAAATCCAACTGGCATGTGGGCAATGTTAGAAAGAGATAAAGATGGAAAAGCTTTTGCAGCAAAGCATAAGGATAAATTAAGAAATCCTGCAGAAGCGTATGAAATATTAATAAAAGACAATCCATTATTAGATGAATTAGTAGAAGAGTTTTACAAAGTTAGAAAAGAGTATGTAATACCATTGTTTCGTGAAAGCAAAGCATTTAACAAAAAACAACTAGAAATGCTGGAAAACAATTTAGAATATGTAAATTATAACGTAACAGAGCAAGCAATTAAAGTTATGCAAGAAAGCGGTGGCAATAAAACTTTAACTGCTGCATTTATGAAACCAACTATAGGAACATTACAAGATATAATAAATCCTTTTCAATCAACAATAGAAAAAGATCTTTTAATTATTGGTGAACTAAAAAGAAACGCACTGATACACGATATGGCAAATTGGATGATACAAAATAAAAAGATGCTAGAAGATTTTGGAACAAAAGAAATGCAAAAACTTGTTCCAAACTACAAAGATAGAATAATACAAAAAGCAAAAACAAAAGACGAAAAAGGCACACTAGCTCCAGCACCATTGGGTATGGAAACAGTATCATTTCTATCTGGTGGTAAGTATGTGCATTATTATTTTAATAAACAAGCTGCAATAGCTTTTAAACGAAATCCAGAACAATATGTTGGTTTTATGGAATGGATTAGTACAGGTAACGCGTTTCTTAGAGGAATATTTACACAATACAATCCTGTTTTTTGGAACAAAGAAATTGTAAAAGATGCAAGAGCTACAGTAACTAACCTACCAAAAGCAACTTTCTTTTTTGGTAAAGACACTGCATACGTACCTACACTGATAAAATCATTAAAACCAGCTTGGAAATCAGTATTTGGAGAAGGTGATGATGTAACAAGAATGTTCAATAGAGAAGGTTATTGGCTACCAATCACTGATGGTTACAGAGCAAACGCAGGTAGAAAACATTTAAAATATAGAAACGAGCAAGGTGAATTACAAGGAGATCTATATTATAGAGAGCAAATTGAAGCAAAAATGGGCATGAGAACACGAGAAAAATTCTACGAAAAAGTTTTTGGGCCTTTATATGATTACATAGGTAAAATAGCAATTTTTTACGATAGAGCTAATAAATTAGGAGGATACACTCAAGCAAAAAAAATGATTGATAATGGAACAATACCTCCAATGACAAGAGATGAATTGTATTTACGAACAGTGTCTGATTTTGGATCGCCACCATTTGGATTACACGGTCAACTACATCCAATAACAAACAATCTACTTTTATTTAGTAACGCATTTACACAAGGATGGAGAAGAGATTTAGGTGTTTTGAAAGGTGATCCAGTAGACATACTAGGCAAACACATGAAATATCAAATACTTCCAAAGATGGTTGAGTATTTAGCAAAAGTAGGTGTTTTAGGTGGTTATTTAGAAGCAGTGTACGGTGGCGTTAGAGAATATGACAAATTAAATTATCATATTATACCAATAGGTTTTACATCAACTGGTAGGTCATATTATTTAAGAATACCAATGGATGAAACTGCAAGATTTTTTGCAGGACTTTTCTTTACAACTGCTGACGCAATAGGTGGTGGTGGTGAAATAAGAGATATACTTAATGTAGGTACAGAAACATTACCATCATTTTCACCAGTCATTCAGTTTCTAAGTAACACTTACAAAGTAATGGTAGGTGGTGAAAATCCAGTAGATCCATACACACAAACAAAAATATTAGATGAAGATGTATTTAACTCTGATTTACATTTGAGAAAAGTAACAGATTATTTAAAATATCAATTTGATAATAATATTGGAGGCACAGTAGGTTTTCAATTTAAGAGTGATAATTTAGAAGAATTAGCTTCTGAACTAGAAGAGATATTAAATTTTCCAATAATAGGTAGACAAATACAAAACTATTTAATGGTCGGCAATGATCCAAAAGAAGTTGCTGCAAGAGAAAAAGTAAGAGAGTTAACAATTGCAGAAGCAACGGATAGAGTTATTTACAAAGACGCTCTAGTTAAATTAACCGATCCTTTTGCTATGGAACGTTTTACACAAAGAGAAATAGAAATGCTAGTTAAAAACGCAAAATATATTAAATCTAATAATGTTGTCAAAAGAGCTTTAGTTAGGGCATTTGGTGGCCCTGATTACGTAGAATATTTTTTACAAGCTGATAAAAAAGAACAATTTGCAATATTAATTCGATTCTTAGAGCCAGACATGTCTATACATGGAGAAGGTGCAAGTAACATTTTTACAGAAATTTACCAACAAATAAAAGATAGCGGTGGAGTAGAAAATGTACTTCAAAATGTAATCGAATAGTGTATAATAGGAGGCAATATGACCATAACAACTACCATAGCTAAAAACAGTTACTCTGGCAACGGAAGTACAACAGTATTTGCGTACCAGTTTAAAATACTTGCACAAGGCGATTTGCAAGTAATCCTTAGATCGTCTACAGGAACAGAAACAGTACAAACAATAACAACACACTACACTGTATCAGGTGTAGGATCAGCAACTGGTGGTAATGTAACATTCGGATCTGCACCTGCATCTGGTGTAACAGTTGTTATTAGAAGAGCTACTACACAAACACAAACTGTTGATCTTGTAGAAAACGATCCATTTACAGCAGAAACAGTAGAAACTGCTTTTGACAGATCTATCATACTAGCACAAGAGTTGCAGGAACAAGTTGACAGATCACTAAAAATTTCACGCACAAACACTATGACCTCTACAGACTTTACTACTTCTGCAACTGATAGAGCAAACAAAGTATTAGCATTTGGCAGTGATGGTGAGTTAGCAGTTACACAAGAGATAGGAACATTTAAAGGTAACTGGGCAGCATCAACGACATACGCTGTCAGAGATATAGTAAAAGACACAAGCACTAACAATATATTTATAGCAAAGACAGCACACACATCATCTGGATCACAACCTCTTACAACAAACACAGATAGTGCAAAGTGGGATTTATTAGTAGATGCTGATAGTGCTACAACAAGTCAAAACGCAGCAGCTACATCAGCAACAGCCGCAGCAAGCTCTGCTACAGCAGCTGCCTCGTCTGCGTCAACAGCGTCTGGCCACAAAGACACAGCAACAACACAAGCATCAAACGCCTCTACATCTGCTAGTAATGCTGCCAGTAGTGCTACTGCTGCCGCTAGTAGTGCAACAGCTGCTGCTGCATCATTGGACAGTTTTGATGATGTATATCTAGGAGCAAAGTCAAGCGATCCAAGTGTAGATAATGATGGTGATGCACTAACTGCAGGAGCATTATATTTTAATACATCTAGTGATGCTCTAAAATACTACACAGGTAGTGCTTGGGTAGCAATAACATCAAGTCCTTCTGTAAGTGATTTATCAGATACAAACATTACAAGTCCAGCAGACGGATCATTGTTATTGTATGATACAGGCACATCAAAATACATAGACAACGTTATTAGCGGTGATGCTACACTAGCTGATACTGGCGCATTGACTATTGCAAATGACGCAATAACAGGAGCAAAGATTGCTGATGATGCTATAAACAGTGAGCATTACACAGACGGATCTATCGATACAGCACATATTGCAGATTTAAATGTTACACAAGCTAAGATTGCAAACGAAGCAATAAACGAAGCAAAATTGCAAGTAAGTAACTCACCTGTAAATGGTTATATGTTGACAGCACAGTCTGGTAATACAGGTGGATTAACATGGGCAGAAGCTAGTGGTGGTGGTGGATTTACACCAACAACTTTGAGTGGTACTTCACAAGCATTAAACGTTGGCTCATTTAACTTCTTTAATGGTGGCACACATAGCGGTGATACAACATTAACTTTTTCAAGTGTACCAACAAATGCAAATTGGAAGTATTCCTATAAGGCAGGTGGTGATGCTTTCAGATTAAATAAGTTTGTACATATAGGTCATTTTGCACCAAGAGAAAAAGAAGATACGAAAGAAATGGCAGGTGCAAAAGACATTAAGTTTCACGATAGTGGCACAAAAATGTATGTGTTAAGTTTTACAGATGGCATAATATATCAGTACACCTTATCTACGGCTTTTGATATAAATACAGCATCATACTCTGGAAAAAGTCTTTCTTTGGCAGATGATAATTTCTCAGGTTTTGATTTGAAATCAGATGGCACAAAATTACTTGCTTTTACAGGTGATTCAAGTGGTAATAGAACATTTAAAGAGTATCCACTAAGCACCCCATTTGACCTTGCAACGGCAGGAACAAGGGTTAATAGTGCTGTTTTTAATCAGCTAAGTGCAGGTGACATTTTTGGTATGAAAGTAAATTCAGATGGTACGCAAGTATTTATGGCGGCTAATCAAGCAAGTCAAGAACGACTAGTTTTTATACGTTATGAATTTTCTACAGGTTTTGATGTTAGCACAGCAAGTTATGGCTCAAACATAGTAGTGATAGAAGATGCCGTTACCGCAGACTTAAAACCAAGAGCCTTTACTATGAGTGATGATTTGACACGAATATTTACAATGGATTTGGATAACGATTATGTTGTTGAACGTTCACTATCTAGTGCAGGTGATTTAACATCTACTGTCGCATTTGTTGCAAATCACAATATACCAAAAGCAATTACAATCCCTGCACCAAACGCCATAGTATTTGGTGATAGTGGTAAAAAATTCTATATTGGAGCAGGAAACGTAAATGGTGATATTAACGCATTTAAAGTTGGTGACCCACACACCTTAACACTACCATCAGCAGTTGGTAATAGAACAGCACAAAGAACAGATTTTGTACCTGATGACCAAGTTACATTGGAATTTTTTACTACAGATGGTGGCACAAATGTAACCATCATTGGTGATGAAGTAGTATAGGATATACGTTATGGCAGAATCTAAGATAACTATGAGATACTTAGCAGAAAAGCTA
>CEQC01093246.1_pt1 | contig 18338 bp, 22 predicted proteins | sample 531021 | NCBI WGS metagenome assembly CEQC01 (sample SAMEA2621213, study PRJEB7988) | marine metagenome | biome: marine biome (ENVO:00000447); feature: surface water layer (ENVO:00002042); material: "saline water (ENVO:00002010), including plankton (ENVO:xxxxxxxx)" | depth 5 m
TGGAAAAGGAGGAGCAATAAATGTTCCCCAAACAGGCACTCAAGGTGGACAAGATACAACTCCCCAAGACCCTGCGACTCCAGCGTTACCAACATCTGGATACATGAGAGATCCTTATACAGGAGCTATTGTATACCTGGGAGGTACTAGACCTGGAGCAGGTACTCCTATGAATCCTAGAGCGCAAGACTTTAGTGGTTACATGGGCGGCAAAGGCGGCATGAATACGTTGGCTTCTGGAGCAGGCAATCCTGCTTACGGCGGTATTGATCCTGTCACCATTCAAGCCAATCTTAGAGGTCAGTATGCAGTAACGCCTCCAAGAGGCTATGCGTTAGGATTTGAGCCAGAGTTTAATTATTTTCAAAATGATCCATTTAATGTTCAAGTTCCTTATAGGGGTTTTTATCCTCAAGCATTCGGCCCTATGCAGAGCGGCCCATACTTCCACTCAAGTATTAATATGCCTAACTACTTAAATCAATTAGGAGATTATTACAGGACACTAGGGGATTATTCAGTAACACCAGAAGTACCTTTAGGGGGAGGAACGCAACCTCCAGTGGTTGATGACACTCCACCACCGCCTACACCTCCACCGCCTGTACAACCACCAGTAACGCCTCCTGTTGTAGACGCAACGCCACAGGGAAGTAGCGGTGATATTGTAGTAGGAAATTATGAGGGTGGTGAAAGGCAGACTCCACAAACTTTAACAGGAGATGATTTATATGAAACGTATATTACAAGAAGAGAGCTTGATAGACCCGGAAACATATTTTACTACGATAACAAAGGAGATCTTGTTAGCGGCAGACCGCCTATAATTGGAAGAGCAAAAGATTCTAAGCCTGTTTACTATACAGTTGACCTTGCCCATGAAGATGCAGACGCAGTATTTTCAACTAAAGGAGGGGCAATGGATTATATAAGAAATTTGTATGGTGAGACAGGTAAAGAAGAAAAAACTGAGTCTAAAGCCAAGGGTCAATCTCAACGTACAATTCCAGAACATATAAGAAGAGCGGCAGAAAGACAAACCCAGCAAACAAGCAGACCAACAGGAAGAGGACTATCCGTAACTGATGCTTCTGGAAAGACTACATACTTCCAAGAAGGCGGAGATGTAACTTTAGAAACATCTCTTGGTGAAGTATCAACTCCTGCTGGTGGCATTGCTAATGTGGAGACAGAGTTTGTTAAACAGCAGGCACCAGAGTTAACAGAAACAGATAGGGATGTAATTGTTCTTTCAGACGCAATACTTGGACGTATTGAAAATGCAGATATGGTTGTGGATATGTTTGTAAGAAAGTACGGAGTTGACGCTTTCTTACAGGTAAGAGATGCAGTTCTTTCGTCTGTAGTTCCAAACCCTCAAACGGAAGGCATGATTGAAGGAGAAGGAGGCGGCATGGACGATCAGGTCATGGGTATGATCGGAGATCAACAGCCTGTCGCAGTATCGCCTGGAGAATATATTGTTCCAGCAGATGTTGTGTCTGGGTTAGGCGATGGAAGTTCTGATGCTGGGGCTGAAGAGCTGGATCAAATGCTAGATGACGTAAGAAGATCCAGGCAAAATGGAGACACTAGACAGCCTAAGCCTATTCAATCCCAGGAGGTGATGCCATCATGAACTCAGCAACAGTCCATGAAATAACAGAAACAAAAGATTTCGTTAAGCACACGATAAGCCTTGTTCCTATGGATCATTGTTCAACAATATGGAATCAAGTTAGGGTTCATTTTGTTGAGGCGATAGAAAGATCAAATGGAAGGTGGTCTTTAGAACATTTGTTAGCATCTTTTGTTTCGGGACATTATCAGTTATGGATTGCCTACGATGATGAAAAAACAATAAATGGTGTGCTGGCAACACAAGTTGTTCATTACCCATGCAAAACATGCCTTGCTTTGCATTTTTTAGGAGGTGTGGATTTTCATAACTGGTATGACGATCTTTTAAAAGAAATTACTATTTTTGCTAAAGAGTCTGGTTGTGATGCGTTAGAGGGTGTTGCTAGAAAAGGATTTTGGAAGTGGTTTAAAAATGATGGATTTGTTAGAGAAGCTACATTTTACGAAAAGGAGTTAGATCATGGGTCTAGGTAAAGGATCATCAAGCCCTCCTACGCATACAACATCAACCGTAACACAAAGCACTCTCCCAGAGTACGCGGCACCTTATTTCAAAGACCTGCTGGTAAGAACAGGTTATGAAAGTGCGGTTCCTTACACTCCGTACCCTGGTCAGAGGCTGGCTTATTTCGGCCCACAAGAGCAAGAAGCCATGAATAGGCTTACAGCTTTGGGAGTAAGCGGCACATTACCGGAAGTTGAGGCGGCTACCGCAATAGCGGGTCAGGTAGGGGCAGAGAGTCCTTATGTTCCTAATATGTTAAGAGCCACTCAGATTTCACAGGGAATGCCTGGTTTAGCCACTCCTGGTTTGATGGGTATGTATATGAACCCATATCAACAATATGTAACTGACATAGCTACGAGAGAGGCTAGAAGGCAGTCAGATATTCAAGGTGCAAAACTAGGATTGGATGCGGCTAAATCTGGGAGTTTAGGCGGATATCGTGAAGGTATAATGCAAGCCGAAAGAGAAAGAAACCTAGCTCAACAGTTAGGCGACATTCAAATGAGAGGATCATCTCAGGCTTTTGATGATGCAAGAAAGGCTTACGAGGCAGATAGGGCGGCGGCTAATAGAGCCGCACAGTTAGCCCAGTCCACTTATGGACAGTTGCTTTCTGGAGACAGGCAAAGGTTGGAAGCGGCTCAGTCATTAAGAGAAGCGGCGGCACAAAAACAGAAGATGGAGCTAGAAAGACTAAGACAGTTGCAGGCATCAGGGCAGGTGGAGCGAGAACTGTATCAGCGCGGTCTTGATATGGGTTATGCGGATTTCCTTAGACAGCAGGCGTATCCAAAAGAACAGCTAGCTTTTTACAGTTCAATGTTAAAAGGACTAGATATAAGACCGGGCGAGATACAAACATCTTATGGTGTTGGGCCTAGCACCACACAGCAACTATTAGGATCAGGCATTGCTGGTGTTGGTTTATATAAGGCTTTGGTATAAAGATTATTAGTGGAGGCAAGGCATGATTGGTAAACCCAATTTATTAGAGGCAGAGGATATAGTAAAAAGTTTGCCTGATATGCAGTTGATGCAGGTGGTTCAGAATCCTAGCGGAGATATACCTCAGTTTTTAGCTGTTTCTGAGATACAACGCAGGACAAAAATGCGTAAAGATTACGAGGCTCAAATGGCAGATGTGCCACAGGCTACAGTTTCAGAACAAGTAGTTCAAGAAGGTATTGCTGGTCTGATGTCGCCTGCTATGCCTGCTCAAATGCAAATGACCCCTCAGATGTCTCCACAAATGCCTCAGCAGGCAATGCCTGTTCAGATGCCTACAATGCAACCAGAGATGAGAATGGCTCAGGGTGGCGTTGTAAGAATGCAGAACATGGGTCAGGTTCCCACGCTTAGGGAGCTTCGGTCATTATATCCAAACCTAACCAGAGAAGAGCTTTATGAGCTTGCAAGGTCGCAAGGTATTGATGTTCCTTTTGCTTTGTCTGATGCTATCAGAAATATAAATCTACCTGATGTTAGCCTGCCAGATATTAACCTCCTCCCTGATTACACGGAGTTTTATGATCTGCGGGACAGGAGTGAGGGATTAGATCAGCGTGAGGTTTACGAAAGAGCTAGGGAGCTAGGTATTGACAGCCCTCAGCCAGCTTACACCCAGGTAAGAGACCTGGCTTCTGACATTGGTTCGGCGGTTAGTGGAGGTGTCGAGTCTGTAAGAGAGCTACCAGGAGACATTGGATCGGGTATCGCATCGCTTACTTCAAGAGGAAAGGATTACCTGAAGGATGCGTTGCCATCCATGCCAGATGTTTCTATTTCAGATATAAGGCGTTTAATTCCTGACTCCATAGCTGATACAGAATTTGAAAATACTTTTGCCAGAATAACTTCAGACACTCCGTATGCAGATTATTTTCGTAATGCGTTGAAAAATCTTAGGCAAGGACTTCCTGAAATTCCAAGTGAAGGGGTCACTCTACCAGAGCTTTATCAGTCTGGTGCAATGATGCCCCTCTCTATGGAAGGACTTGGAAGAGCGGGAGAATCTGTGGCATCAACAGCCAAGGATGTGGGTGGTAGTATTTATGACTCTGTAGCTGGCGGAGTTAGATCAGCGGTTGATCCGCTGTCGGAGTATTTGGGTGAAAAAGGCAGGACTATTTCACGCGATTTTGAAAAAGGTACAGCCAGAGGTATTGGGTCTCTTATCGGTGAGGTAGGTCAAATTCCGTTTGAATATTATGGAAGTCTCGCGAGGGGGGGGCGTGAGTTAGGAGCATCAGGCCGGAGGGTAGTTGGTGATTTTGCAAAAGGCTTGTTAGGGTTGGGATCTGATGATGACATCCCTGGTGATGCCCGTGTTCAGGCATTGAAGAGCGTGGAAAAGCAAGCAAGACCTAAAGCAGAAACTATACTTGGACGTATTGAAAAGGCAGATATTTTAGAAATAAACCCTGATTTACGGATTCCTACTCTTCCTTCTATGCTAACCACGCCAGGAGAAATAGAGCCTGTTACTCCTGACTTGAGTCCTGATGCTGTTGCGGCTAGAGAAGCTAAGTTGATAGAAATGGAAGCCAAGAGAAAAACTTTAGAGGGAGAAGGAAAGAAAGAGCCTGCTACTTCTAAAGTAAAAACGACTGGCAAGACTTCTGGAGATGTTGCGAGAGAATCGTATGAGGATAAGTTACTAGAGCTACTCGGCAAACAAACAAAAGTTCCATCATACGATGACATCATTAAAGAAACTAAGGATGAAGCACTGAGCAGTGCGTTGATAGCCTTGGGTTCGGGTATTGCTAGTGGTGACATAGGCGCAGGAATCAGAACCGCAGGAGAAGCCGCACTAGCCCAGAAGCAGAAAGCAAGAGAGCTAGCAAGGGAGCAAAAGATAGCCCAGGCAGAAGCAAAACGAGGTGATATTTCCAGGCAGATTGAAGGCGTGTCGGCGTTGGCACAGTTGCAGTCCAAGAAGGATTTACTTAGGGAAGAGCTGGCTCAACAAGAAATGTTAAAGACGCTTGGGTTTGACGTTGAAAAAGAGCTGGCAAAAGAAAGAAGGACGTTAGACAGAGAACTTGAGCAGAATAAGGATATCAGAAGTCAAAGAAATTTTGTGGCAGATCAATTAGCTTTAGTTACTGACCGGATGGATCGCCTGCTAGCTACTGGGAGGGAGGATGAGCCTGAGTACGCGAGACTAGGAATTAGACTGAAAACTCTTCAAGAACGAGCAGATAAACTGAAAACTCCTCAAGAATCTGATAAAGAGCTTAAAAAACTGTTGAAAACTCTTCAAGAACGAGCAGATATTTCAGATGTCGATTACACCGGCTACTTTGTAAACAAATAGCAGGACATATTAATGCCGACAACAACAGTCACTCGTCCTGATGGTTCTACCCTGGATATAACACATCCAGAAGGTGCTTCTGAGCAAAATATACTCAGGTTTGCCGCGTATCAAGACAGCCTGGCTATGGCTGAGGAAGATCCATATCCTTTGGTAGAGGAAGAGGAGGAAGAAGAAGAGGAAACCAGCACCTTTGGTGCTATAGGAGAAGGTCTCAAGCGAGTACCAGGCGAGGCATTTTCCACTATTACTCGTGTTGGCACAGGAGCGGCACAATATTTTTCAGAGCTTCTGGATGACGATGAGGAAGAAAGGCTAGAAGATACGTTGCTTGAAACTCAGCGGGGCTTGGATGAAAAGAAGAAGAGCTTCCTGGGATACGATGAAGATTATGATGATAGCACAATCACTCAGGTTCTTGGAGCTGTAGGTTCTACGGTGCCATTTATAGGTGCTGGCATTGTCGGTGCCACTGTAGGATTGCCAGTTGCGGCAACCACAGCGGTTGTCGCTGGACTGGGAGCATTAACCTATGGTGCCATAGGAGCGGAGGATAGAGCAGAGACCGAAGCCAGAACTGGGGTAAAGTTAACGGATGCACAGGAAAATCAGGCTAAGTTTGCTAATGCGGCTATTGGATCGCTAGAAGGTTTAGGCGCACCTTTCAGGATTTTACGAAGAATACCTTCCAAAGTGTTTAAAGGCCCAGGCGGAAAAGAGATTGAGAGCAGGTTCAAGGAAGCGATTGATAGTGGTATTGCGGAGGGTAGTCAGGAAGCGGCGGCTAGTCTCGTAAGTGATCTTGCGGCTAAAGGAATATATGACCCAGACAGGGATATATTTACCGTTGGTAAGGCAGGAGATTATTTTGAAGAAGGAATTATTGGAGGTGGAGCAGGTTTTATATCTGATGTATTCCTTGGCGGCATAGGCAGAAGAAAGGCTTTATCAGACTCTGAAAAGATTCAAGAGTTTGAAGATAGTAAATTAGATGCAGAGGAAGTTGAAGCTGGAAATGCTAATGCGATGCTGGCAGGACAGGCAGAAGAGCCAACTATAGATCCAGCTCAAGGCACAATGCCTTATATAGATGCCGATCCTGTTGAGATAGATGATAGTGCAGACGGCACAGCAATAAGGTTTCCCTTTAACGATCCTTTAAAGGCAAGAGCTTCAGGGATTGCCAGAAAAATGGGAGAGTCATTTCCCGTTGATGAAGAATTTACGGTTGTCTCTGGTGCTTCGGAAGGAGAAAGAGCAGGTCGGAGACAACGCCTCACTAAAGAGGGAGATTCTTTCCTTGTTGAAAAGTATACGCAAGAGCTAGATACCGATGCGGTTGACACGGCAACTCTTGAAAAAGCCCGTGAGACTTACGAGGGTGATGAGCAGAAAGCTAGAGATGCCTATGTAAGTGAAAAAGTTCAACAAGAAAAAGATTCTTTGCTCGATGACACTCAGCAAAAATACAATATAACATCTCAAGAATATGTGGTCGTAGACTCAAAAGGTACACGATACGGCCCTAAGCTCAATGATATAAACGATGCCATTAATTTAGCAGGCAGTCTCAAAGAGTCGGGTATTAGTGAAGCCGCCCAGAGAGATGCCAAAGAAATGATTGACCTGTCCATGAAAGAAACAGGCATTCAGTATGACGGAAATCAAATACAAAATCTTCTTAGCATAGCAAGAAGAATATTCTCTCCTTATCAGAAAACCTACAATTCAGAACAAGTGGATTACGCGGCAGATACAGTTGCGGCTACTGGGTATATTCATCAGGGTCTGACAGCCAAGCAAGCACAAGAAAAAAATATCAAACCAAAAGACATGACCGCCTCTCAGAAAATAAATAGAGACCGCCTTAAAAGAGGACTGCCTGAGACTAATACGTTTACCTTGAAAGAGATAAGAAAGGCGTTAGGTCAGGATGTTGGAGACCTCTACCTGGTAGAAAGCGGAGCAGGAGAAAGACTTACCTATGAAGCTATTCAATATAAGAAGACGGAGAAGAGCAAGCCTCGAATAGCCATAGTTGGAAAAAATAAATACGGGGAAATAAAAACAGAGCCTATTCTTGATCGTCCCTTAAACAATGAAGAAGAGCGTCAGCGAGTTGCTGGGTCTGGTAAGAACATAAAGTATAATGTCAAAACCAGAAAAAAAATACCTTTTATAAATCTATCTGATGCCACAAAACTAGCATCAGAGATGAACCAAAAAAGAGGATTGCACTTCCCCGCGATGATGAGAGGGAAGCAACCAAAGGCAACAGAAAAACGCTTTAATGATTTGTTGCAGAGCAAAAACATTGAGGACAATATAAACTCTCCAGCTATTAGAAGCATGGTGTCTAGGTTTATAGGTAGAACGCTAAGGCGAGATCAGACTAATACGTTTAACAATCTTACTGAAAGCGAGAAAAAATTATTATTTGTTAAGCTCAATCAACTACCAGAATTTGAAGTACCAACGAAACTTCCCGTCTTTAGTTTAAAGCCTGTAGAAAAAGCAAAACAGCAAAGGTCAAAAGAAACAGATACGCTTGGGTTGCCTGACCCTGTGCAGTTTGAAAGTAGAGATGATGTTGCTGTCTTAGATAAACAAAGACAAAGCGACATTAAGAAAGAAGTTAACAAGGTTGTTGAAACAGTAGAGGCTAAGAAGGTTGATGAGATAGGGCAGGCTACAGTTGCGGCTGGCCCTTTAGCGAATATAAACAGGTCTGACTATGTTGACAACGTAGAAGAAATAAGTTCGTTTGAGACACCTTCTACTACGGTGACAGGAAGGATAGGCAAAAACTTTATATTCCAGGTGGCAGACAAGCTAGTAGGACTGAAAGACATTGTTGCATCAATCAACAAGTCAAGGGCGGCTAAAGGCATTGACCCTATAAAAGATACTGAAGACCCATATATTGGGGAAGAGTTGCTTGCAGGTAAAATGGGTGTGGCTCAAAGACAGTTTCAGGAGCAAGAGCTTCAGCCTTTGATTGATGAAATGGTCAGGTTAGAAATAAACCCTGATAAGTTTGATGAGTTTCTTGTATTGCGTCATGCCCTCGAAAGAAACAAAAGAATTAGAAATATTAATAAACAACTAGATCCTCAAGCCCAGCCAGGCGCAGGCTTCATTTTTGATGACGCAGGCAACAAAGTCCCTCTTAATGATGAATATGTTAAGACCAAGATGAAAAACGATTACGGTCTTACCTGGAATGATTCGACAGAAACCTGGGAGGGCGGGAACCAAAGAGGCGACAAGATGAATGCCCTTGCATCGAGGGTTGATAGCATTCTTAAAAACACCAGAGACTTTGGTAGGCAGACTGGATTGCTATCTCAAGATGCCTTCGATGCTCTTAACAACACGTTCAAGTATTACGTCCCCTTAAAAGAATCAGAAAGACATTCTGGTCAAAGTCCGATTGATAAATACAGTGAGACTGATAGTGAGATTTTAACTTTCCTAACAGGTGCAACGGCTAGAACCACAGGCACTGCTGGATCAGGAGGCTCCTTGTCTATAAAAGGGGCAGAGGGAAAACGCTTGAAAGGCGGTTTGAATTTAGCTTTTTCTCCTTTGGCTAATGTGGTTGCAGGTCGAGAAAGGATGATCGGAAGGGGGTTAAAGAATAAGGAGTTTGGAGAGAAGCTGGTAAACCTTATAAAAGAAAATCCTAATAGCGAAGTTTGGAACGTAATCTCTCCAGACAATCCCCGTTTTACTAGCGTGTTTGAATCTTCATACACTTATGTTGGAGATGACCCATCTCTACAAGGAAAAAAGACAGGCGACATTTCGGATCAGCCAGATAAGAAAAACTGGGTAAAACAAGTTGTTACCAGGACGGGCAACCCATTCATGGAAAATGATGTTATGGGTGTCAAGATAGATGGTGTCCCTCACTATGTAGAGGTGAAAGATCCCAGTCTCCGCATAGCGTTAAATAATTTAGATGCTCATACTACAAATACAATAGTGGAGTATTTGAATACTGCCACTAGGTTCATGTCATTTGTAAACACCAGTCTTAACCCTAGTTTTGTCATGGGTAACTTCCCTAGAGATTTGCAGACAGCGATATTCAATATCGTTGGTGAGCAGACAATGCCAGGTGGTAAAGCAAAAGATGCTCAAAAGATTGTTGGGAAAGTTGTAAAAAATACAGTGCCATCTATCGGCGTGTTCTATAAAGGATTTAGAAACCCAGATAAGCTAAGCCCAGAGGACAAAAGAAACTTTGAGGAGTTCATGGAATCAGGAGCAAAGACTGATTGGTTTCATTCCCTCCCTCCAGAGCAAGCCAAAGCAAATATTGATCGAATGATTGACATGGCTCAAGGCACGTTCACAGGCACAGCTCGTCAAGGATACGATACAGTTATTGATTTTGTAGAGAACAGTAATGCCGCTGTTGAAAACGGAGTAAGGTTAGCATCATTCATTGCCGCCAGAGATGCGATGATTGAAAAGGGAATAGACAGAAACGAAGCAGTTACCAGGGCGGCATCACTAGCTAAAAATCTTACAGTTAACTTCAACAGAAAAGGTAATTCAGGAAACCTTCTCAACGGTTTGTATCTATTTTTCAATGCCAGTGTCCAAGGCACCGTCAATATGGTGCGAGGCTTGAATCCTATGAACCCAAATTCATCAAGAATGAAACAGGGAATCATGGGTGGTTTGATCTCTATGGGTGCAACCTCTGCCATGCTAGCTGATATGTTGATGGATGATGATGAGCTTGAGGATATTCCTGACTATGTAAGAGACAGAAACCTGGTGATACCAGACGCATTCTTGTTTCAGGATACAGAGAAGGGATACACCACAATACCTCTGCCGTATGGGTACAATGTATTTCATGTGATGGGTGAGCTTGCCTATCAGGTCACAACGGGTAAGGTAAGCCCAGAGAAAGCTGGCATAAGGCTAGCTAATGTAATGATGGGTTCCTTCAACCCGATTGGCACCTCAATGAGCGACACCTTTAGCGGTGGCGTTTTAAAGACCGCAGTTCCAACGGTAGCCAAACCTGTGGTGGAGCTTGCGCTAAACGAGAATTACTTTGGATCGCCAATCTATTCAGCAGAAAGCCCATTCCCTGGTGTTATAGATCCTGTGCAAAGCAACAGGAAACTGGGAGGAACAGCAGAGGCATGGCGCACAGTTACCAGTGCGTTGAATGCGCTTACAACTCCAGAGGGAAGGGAGGGAGAGTATGAAGCAGGATTTATAAATCTATCCCCAGATAAATTGAGTTATATTATGGGGTATTATCTTGGTGGTGCAGGACAATTTGCAGAAAGAACATTTTTAAAAGCCCCACAAAAGCTGGCAACAGGAGAGGAGTTTGAGACCAGGGAGATTCCTTTTATCAGGAGGATACGTGGAGAAATAAGTAATGCTCCTGATACGAATCAGTTTTATGAAAGAATAGATGAGATAGATAGAAAGAAGGCGCAGGCAGAGAGTCAGAAAATGTCTCCTGCTGAAAGAAAAAAATATAGAGATAGCAATAGAAAATACATCCAAATGATCGGGATAAGGAAGGGGGTTCAAAAAACATTGACATCTTTGTATAGGGAGAGAAGAAGATATAAAGAGTTGAGGGAGAAGTTTCCAGAAAGAAGATTAGAATATGCGGAAAAAGAACAGTTGATTCAAGATAAAATTGATGCGGCAATCAACCGCTTTAATGATTTGTATGATAAAAGAGTGGGTGAGGATAAATGATTCAGCCATATTTTTATAAATGCAAGACAGTAAGGATCATAGATGGTGATACTGTTGATGCAGATATTCAGTTAGGGTTCAATGTAACTTTAAGTAAGACCAGGATTAGACTTTATAATATCGACACTCCTGAAAGTCGCACAAGAAACCTGGAAGAAAAAGCACTAGGCTTGAAAGCCAAAGAAAGATTGATAGAGCTGTTAGGAGAGAAGTTTTATATTGAATCTCTGGGAGAAGGAAAGTCAAAGGGAAAATATGGTAGGGTACTGGCAACACCATTCACCCTGGACACACATCAGAATGTTTGTGAAATTCTAGTGTCAGAGGGTCATGCCGCATATTATGATGGCGGAAAGAAAACAAAGGTGTGGGCTTAGTAGTTCTATGAGTATGTCAGCGATTGAGTGGTGCGCTGAACGTCAATGCAAGTGGGAGGTGATAGCTGTCATCAAATCCCCTCATGATGAAACCTTTGTTGCTTGCAGAAGGAGATACTTTCCATACGAGGGAAGAGATTGTCTAACCAGTTTTTTTAAAGATGGGATGTTCTCTAACACCCACTACGACATGACAGAACAAACCGCAATCGAAGATTTAGTTAGACGTTCACATCTCTCGTTAGAAAAAGATTTAAGCTCAGTCAGTCACCAACGATTGACAGAGGTGTAGGTTCAGGTTTTACCTGGTTGTTGCATGTGTTTAACCAGGAGAAAAATGTTTCCCTGGGGATGATCCAAGCATTACCAATACGCATACCGGGTATCTCTTTCCGGTTGAGAGCGGCGTAAGTTTGATTGAGTCCCATTGACAATATGTTTGCAACTTCTTTGACCTGCAATACGTGTTTCATAATTGTTTTCCTTAGCCAGTGGTTAATAGTACCTGGTATTGTGTTCTATTCTTTTCGTTAAAGAAACAAAATAACCGTGGACAATTGAGTCATCTCTCCTTTTCATTTTCTGGAACTAACTTAATGTGATGTAGTTTCGATATAAAGAAATCGTACTCCCCCTCTCCAAAGTAAAAGTGATTCATAAAATCTCCAACCATTTCAATGTTAGCGAACTCACCATAAGAAGCTACCGTATTGTCTGCCTTTGATACCACGGTAACAATCAATGCCTGGAAGAATCCGCTTTCATTACAATCGCTAACAAGATATTGAAAGGACTCATCTTTTTCAGTGCCAGGAAATGGTATTATATTGTCATCGCTCATAGGCTCCTCAGATTAAAAGTCGTACCACAAGTTGTGGAGATCGCCAGGTAAAAAGGTATCCCCATCTTCATGATTTAAAGAGAACGATCCGTCACAATGTTCTACCAGGTCTATAGTTAATGGATGTTCTTCTAGCCCAGCAGATAATATTTCAATGGTTGATTTGCCAGGAGGTAGAGGAGAGGGTCTCCTTTGAAGCAAACTTGCTATTCCCAAATGTTTAAGTTGTTCTAACCTCATGATTAGATTTTATCTTCATATATTGAATCGTGTAGTTCCTGTCGATAATTATCTAATTCAGAAATCCAGTCTTGAACAATATCAAGAATCATCACATCATCCATAGCATCAAGTAAGTCATAGTTGATTTCTACTTTTCCATAACCTCCAAGCGGCTCGTAGTGTAACTTACCATATTGCTTTAGAAACATAGGTGAATGAAATGATGGTCTTGTTTTTTCACTGTTGTCGCTCATATTTATTACCCTCTATAATATTAATTTTACTTAACTAAAATTCGTTTAAACACTTTTTTCTCAATCATCTGTTTTTGATTTCGAGAATAGGTATTTTTGGTATAGACAATTCCCTTCCTGTACTTAGAGGGACGTAACTGTACATTAGCACCCGCATTATCATCACTGGTGCATACTTCAATCTTTCCTCCAGAGTTGAGAAAGTCGATAATATCTTTCTGTAATTGCTCTCGAAACTTTTGCTTCTCCGTTTTGTTGAATGAGTTGCTCATTTGAACCTCGCTGTTACTATATGCTCCCACAATTTAGACATGCCCAATAGATGCGTTTGATCCAGGGTGTAACATTTGCCATGCCCTAAGTCTTCGTGGACACATTTTTCTCTAAAATGTTTTTGTGAAACCCATCCCATAACTAGCATCACATCATCTTGTGTGGTGTCAGCCGTTACCAGGATGGCAAGTTCTGAAAGAAAAGAATCTAGTGATTTGAATAAAAGTTTACCCTGGGGATAGAAGCTAGCTTTGACCTGTATAGAAACCTCCTTGTTGCCGACATCAATATACATATCATCACCAGAGTCTATCCCCATAGCTGATGCTTTGAAATCAAGACCAAACAGTTTTGCCACTGCTTTTTCTGCCTTGATCCCAAGCTCATCAATATCATTATCAGTTCTGCCCTGATCTCGCCTGTCGTTTTTGACATGAGATAACCTAGCCATTTGCCAACGGAGAGAGGCAAATTGTCTGCATTCGGATAGCTCAGATTTCTTCAGTCGTACCGGAATCATTTGTTTGATCTCTAGCTATTTGTTTTAATAGTTTAATCAACGTAATTAATGACTCAGATATTTCTTCATAATCATCATCGTCAATTTCGACAAGCATTATTTTCATAGCCGATCAACATTCTCCTCTGATCCAAAAAATTCACCAAACTTTACGCAACACTTGTGCTGTAGCCGAGCAAGTGCCTTGCCAGAATCCTCTGGATCTAACGTAGATATTTCATCTAAATCTAAAAGTATATCAACCCAAGATAGCTTAATTTCTTTTAGTGTTTTTTGTGCCTCAAGTATCTCTGTGGAAAAACTTTTCATAATACTTGGAAGATGTGTTGATTCATTCATAATATTACCCTCTTTATTTATTTAGGTGGCGGCACATCAAATCCCATATCAGCCGCAGTCCGTACCAAACAATCTATCAACTCGCTGTATGTAATTTTATTTGTGCCGTTGCTTCTTTTTCTAGGTCTTCGTACCTCTCCAAACCTTGTCTCTACTACATCATAGCCATAGCATAGACAAAGCAATTCATTATGTATCTCGCCCTCTGTCATACCGCACCATTGACCAAACTGGCGAGACCATTTTCTATAGTACCCTTCTTGTTGGCGACTCCTTTCCCACACCAGGGGTTTGATATTTACATCAATACCTTCCTTGGATTGTTCGAGAAGTCTATGAAAATGCTCTCTTTTCTCTGGATATTCTTGCATCAAACCCATGACAACAGATGTAAATCTTTGTTGTTCAGATATGGGTATTCTCAAGTCAATCATCCTTTTCATGTCCTTTTACTTCGATAACTCCCTGGTCAATCCTTCTTATCAAGGTCATAAGAATATTAAAAAGAAATTGTTCTGACAGATCAATCTTTCTGAGATAAGGATCACCTGCATTTGATAGAGTTCCTTGTAGCGGATTAGCAATGCTATTATCAAATTCATAATGGCACTTAGCGCAGAGGTCAGCCACACACAAATCATGTGGCTTTATCCCTTTGCCCTTACCAAATATCTGGCTCCTCAGTCCTTGATAATGTGCGGCAACTATCGTGTCATCACGAACACCGCAATGAACACAGGCTTGCCCCTCTGCCGCTGAGAGTATTTTTTTAGACCTGATTAACTTTCCCACGGATAACTTCCCGTATCCTGTGGAGTAGGACTCTGCACTGGAGTTGGTTGGTGTGTTTGTCCCTGGTTTTGTGGGTGACTGAAACCATCATCCTCTTTTTCTACTGCCTCGATAGACAGGTAAAGATAAGATGCCCCTGTGTTTTTTGCATTGCGCTTCCATCCCGCCATCTTCAGGGTTGGTTTCTCACCTGACTTTCTCTGCTTTAAGATGGTTGAAAGTTGTTCATCTGTAAGCTCTATGGTGCCTTGCAAGTCGGGGTGAGTCTCTGATTTCTTGTAACCGTTTTCAAACAAAGCACTTTCACTTTTGTGGTAATTAGGCATTTTCTTTCTCCTTAAATGTATTAAAAATTTCGCTCATAAAACCCATGATTTTCTTATAAGCCTCTGGGTATTTTTCTATCTGTGAGAATACCTCGATGTTTGTGTCGTAGTAGTCTCTTGCATGGTCAATTGATTCAAACTCAAATGTCTTCATAATCTTAATCATGTCATCTACCTGGAGGATTGCCGCCTCTGCATTAGGAATCTTATTCTCTCTAGTCTCTGGAGCTTCAGCCTTTTGCTTTGTCTTGGGTTGTTCTTTACGAACGACCTTTGCAGGCTCAGGCTTTGCAGATGCCTTGACCTGGGGCTTGGTTGGTTTGGATTTGCTATGATTGTCATGAGACATAGCACTTTCAGCGTCATCATCAGCCGATGGAATGCCTGCAACAGACTGTAAAGCATACCTCCTCGCGTAGGTAATCGCAGATCCCGCCGCCTGTGGATCATGCTTTACCATTGGTAAAGTGTAAGTCTGCTGTAGCCACTGCCCTGATGTGTGCATAAGCCGTGTAGTGACTCCTATGCCTCTCTCAGAGTTAAAAGGGAACTGGACATAGGATAGCCCATTGTCACAGAAAGGCTCCTTAATGGCCTTTACAACGCTTCCTAGGTCAGCATACTTGCTTTTGAAATAAGGGTTACTGCTATCCTTCACAGCCCCCGCCATCTGTCCCTGGGCTTTTACCAAAGCCTGGGCTAGCTCATCTATTGATTCACTTGTTTCCATAATACCCTCTTAGTATTGTTGTTTAAGATCCTTGTCAACGTCCTCACCGATAAATTCAAGTATGTCGTTAACATCTTTTTTCAAAAACAAATCCATTGGCATTTTTATTTTTAGTTCCTCGTTGACGAATATCAACACAACGTCACCATCAACTGACAGGTTTAACGTGCCATTACGAACCTGTTGAACCAAGCCAATAAACTTGTCTTTAAATTCTTGATTAACCTTCATTCTCTAACCACTCCTTCTGTTGCGTACACCAGGGACTTGCATCGCAATACTTGTTGCATCTGATAGGTTCAGACACACGTTCCTCTATCACTAAGTTTGAAGACGATAATGGGTTTGCAATGTAATCCTCTGCTTCTTGTTGCGTATCGAAAACCCTGTCAGCTCTTTTGTTCTTGGGTTTTTTCACTGCAAATTTTTTTGGTTTCAACCATCTTTCCTGATCGGTACACAGGGGAAGTTCCTCGCCTGTCAGGTGATCGAACTCTGCTTTCTGGTGTATTGAAATTCTCTCAGCCATGTATTGTTCTCTAATGTTTTTATCCCAAAGAGGGATGTCAACTAGAACGATAGGGGATTCTGGATAATCGCCCTGGCGAGTTTCCGCCTCTCGATTCTTCCAGTCTCGTAACACAGCTACGATTGTGAGCTTATCAATCTTTACACCTTTGGCGTGTTCTACTAGCCAGGCATAAGCATTGAGTTGGTTGTGCCACTCTGGTTTGTCGTAGATTACAGACCACACTGAGGTCACTTTATAATCCATGATATGTGAACCTTTTTGCAGATCAATGGCTCCAGATATACGCCAACCATCGACATCAAAAAATAATCTTTCCTCTGCAATGTGTTCTATATCTCCGTAATCCTCAAAGATATTATGCACAGCTGTACCAAACACAGACCACAAACGATCAGTACAATCCTCTTCTATTTCATCCTGATGGAATCTGCACAGGATTTGTTTGCGTGGGCTGTCGATCAACTGGGTCACTGACCTGTCGCTCTCCCCTCTGCTGTAGCTGTCCTGTGTCAGTGCTTTCATCACTGGCTCTGGTAGATTGAACTTGTTGGTTATCCTCAACTTCAGAATCCTCCAATCGAAAAATCCGCACACCCTCCTGGGGGTACGTCTTCATTGAGAATTGTTTCGGTTGATTGTTCCGATTGAACCGACTGATGTAACTCGCCAACGAAAGATATTCCTTTTGATTTCTCTGGATTGGCACTAATACACTGTCGTTTATCTCCATGTCCGACAAGGGAATGTCCTTCCACTGGCTGTTCAATCTGCCAGGGTACTTTACATTCTTCTCTATCTTGAACGTCATCATTATCTCCTATTGGTTCCCAGGGAACCTTACCTTGTTCTTGCAACTGCAAAAAATATTGACCCATCTTTGACATTACATAACACTCCATTTATGCTTGCAGTTCGGAATTTACAGATGATTTTAAAAAATGTCAAACATTGTTGAGATGGAAATATTGGGTGAGCCTGCATCAAAAGCAAACTCCCGTAAGATTGTGATGTTTGGGAAGCGACCTGCAATTATCAAAAGTCAAAAGGCTAGAGACTATGTAAAGTCATTCGCAGAACAGGCATCCCAGGTACAGATAGATGAGTTACTTGAGGGTGACTTGTGGGTTGAGCTTACTATTTACTATGCTTCGAGAAGACCAGACCTGGATGAGTCTGTGGTTCTGGACTGTCTCCAAGGCATTGCGTACACTAATGATCGTCAGATAAAGGAAAAGCATGTATACCACGACCTTGACAAAACAAATCCCAGAACAAAAATTAAAATTGGAAAACTTGATCGCTCAAAAAATAGTGACTCGTAGTTTGCGTGATCTTGTCAGTAAGAATCAAAAATTTGTAGAAAAATCAGAGGCTTATGTGCAGACAGAAACCTTTGAGAATGATGTTGGATTGTCTCACTTTCCTGATGAGATAGTTACCGTTGTTCGTGAAGCCGTTGAACTTTCTCCGGTACAAAAGAAGCATGTGATTAAAGAAGTTTTGGAGTGGATTAAAAACCCCCTCGATTGAGGGGGTTATAACACTAGCAATATAGGAGTGATACAGGTCAAGCTGTGTTAAGACTCGACCATTCCTTAATAGTTTCATAAAAAATGAACATTAGCAATATGTAAAACAAGAACTCATTAGGGGGTAATCATGGCAACAGAGTTGCAATCAATCGTGTCTATGGTATTTCAAACAAGCCGTATACGGTGTCCAGTATGTAGTCCTGATAGAAAAAAACAGCATGAGAAAACGATGGTGGTGACGGTGGAGGGAAATAAAAAAGTATATATGTGCCATCATTGTGGAATCTCTGGCAAGTTTGAGGAAGAACCTTTCTATCATAAGCACCTTGACCAGGTGGTGCCGATTCCTACCAAACTTAAAACCAATCTTGATTTAATTGGTAGGTT
>CEQC01002832.1_pt1 | contig 18329 bp, 17 predicted proteins | sample 531021 | NCBI WGS metagenome assembly CEQC01 (sample SAMEA2621213, study PRJEB7988) | marine metagenome | biome: marine biome (ENVO:00000447); feature: surface water layer (ENVO:00002042); material: "saline water (ENVO:00002010), including plankton (ENVO:xxxxxxxx)" | depth 5 m
CCCAAGCCGCGGGCTGCGTTGCTTCTCAGTCGCTGCGACGGGCTGACATATGCGGCAATCTCCGACAGGCTGAACGTCTCCGAAAGCATGGTCGCCAAATATCTGGTTCAGGCCCTTCGCCATTGCCGGGATCACCTTCGTGCGCTCGACGTTTGAGGCCGGACGCTTGCGGAAACTCGCCGCCGAACTGCAGAAACCGGCATGTCTTTTCGTCCTTGATAAAGGCGGCCCGCGCGGGCCCGAGCGCAAACGGTGGACGAAATCCGCCGAAGCAGAACTCGGCTGGCTATGACAGGGGACGAAGACGTGCCGGAACATACCGATACCCGGTTGAGCGACGAGGCCATCGATTGGCTCGTCCGGCTCAACTCGGGCAAGGCCGATCGTGCCGATCATGCCGGCTTTGCGCTCTGGCGCGCGCAGAGCGACGCGCACGAGCACGCCGCCGCGGAAGCCGAGGCGCTTTGGTACGGCATTGGCAGGGCGGGTGACGAGCGACGCGCGACCGAGCGGCGGCATACGCGGCGTGCGGTTCTAGGCCTGGGCCTGGTGGCGACGGGTGGGCTGGCGGTCTATCCGGCCGGATTGATCGGGCCCGGGCTTTTCGCCGACCACGTCACTGGCGCAGGCGAGACGCGTGTGGTTGATCTTGCGGACGGATCGCGTATCCGGATGAACGCCGCTTCCGCGCTGTCACTCGATTTTCGCGACGACTTGCGGCGGCTTACGCTTCACTACGGTCAGGCGATCTTCGAGGTTGCCCATGATCCCGGCCGACCCTTCATTGTCGAGGCGTCCGGCGGCCGCACGCGCGCCATCGGCACGGCTTTCGATATCGATATCCGGCCAGCCAGCGTGGTCGTGACCGTGCTCGAGGGCGTGGTCGGTGTCTCCCGGGACGGCGACCCGGCGGAAGCCGTGGAGGCCTCGGCAAACCATCGTGTGCGCTACGGCGAGGGGCAGGGGGTCGGTGACCCCGTGCCCGTCGATGCCGATACCGCAACAGCCTGGCGGCGCGGCAAGCTGATCTTCAACAATCGTCCGCTCGGCGAGGTCGTCACCGAAATCGACCGGCAGATCGGGGGACGGATCGTGATCGCCAACCGCCGTCTGGCGAAGCTCGAGGTGACGGGTGTCTTCGACCTGAAAAATCCGCAATCCGTGCTCGACGCGATCTCCCGCAGCCTGCCGGTCAGGGTAGTCCGCCTGCCGCTGCTGACAGTCCTTCGATAGGTTTTCGCCCCTCATTTTATTTTATGACTAAAAGACTCATATTTTTTTGTTTTCCCGCTGCAGTCTCGGCATGCCCGTTACGTCCTTGATTTCGGGGGGCGCATGGAGAGTTCGGACAGACACGCTCCGTGTCCATCGAAGAGGAAGGAAACAAGGGGCAATCATGGCTCACGATCATAATCGCAAACATTTCGGGGTGGAGCGGATCCGGGCGCTTCTGCTCGGTACCGCCGCCGTCTATCTCGCGACCGGACTTCACGGACCGCTGTTGACGGGCGCGGCAGCCCAGGAAACGACAGTACCGGGGGCGAGCGCGGGGACCTTCTTTCGCATTCCGGCCCAGCCGCTCGGGTCGGCGCTGACGCGCTTTGGCGATGTCGCCGGACTGCATCTGGTCTTCCCGTCGGGGCTGGTGGCCAGACGGACGAGTGCGCCGCTGTCGGGAGCCTATTCCCGGGAGGCAGCACTCTCGCGCCTGCTCGATGGCACCGGGCTCGTCTACCACTTCACCGGACCCGACGCTGTTACCATCTTCGACCCGGCGGCATCCGCCGACATAGGCGCGGCGGGCGCGGGAACCCTCCTCGACGTCATCAATGTCAACGCCGCAGCCGACCGGCCATCCGGTCCGGGTTTCCAGGGGGCGCCGGAATGGGTCTATGAAACGGGCTCCGGTATCAGTGTCGTCTCCACCGAGAGCCTTGAGGGCAATCCGGCGCGTCATGCCAACGACCTGCTCGATGACGTTGCAGGCACCTATACGGCCGACAATCCGCAGGACCCCGGCATCAACGTCAACGTGCGCGGCCTGCAGGACCAGACCCGCATCAACACCATGATTGACGGGGTGCGCCAGAATTTCCAGATGAGCGGTCACAGTTCCACCGGCTACACCTATCTCGATCCGGCGATGATCCGCGCGGTGGAAGTCAACAAGAACGTGTCATCCGGTGCCGGCGGGGCCGCGTCGCTGGGCGGACAGGTCAACTTCCGCACGGTCAATGCGGATGATCTGATCGTCGCCGGTGAACGCTTCGGTGGCGAGATCGAGGGTACGACCGGCACCAATGCCTACGACTTCTCGGGATCGCTGCTCGCAGGCCTGCGGCTGAACGATGAACTCTCCTTCGTCGGAGGCGTCAGCCACAAGTCGCTCGGCGACTACGATATCGGCCACAAGGGCGAGATCGAAGGCTATTTCGGTCCTGTAACGGAGCCGGCCGATTTCACCGGGTCGGATACCTGGTCGGGGCTGGCAAAGGTCGAATATTTGCCCGATGATGAGCAGTCGCTGGTCCTGAGCTGGCTTGGCTTCAAGGGTGACTATTCCACCGGAACCGGGCAATACATCGATACCAATACCACCACCAACAATACCTGGCGGGCTGGCTACGGCTTTAATCCGGATTCGCCCTTCGTCGATCTGAAGGTCGATCTTTGGTACAATTCGACCCAGGTCGAGCAATTCCGGCCGGCGCGCACCAGCTATGGCGCATTCAACGTGGAGTACGGCCTCGAAACGATCGGCCTGACGCTGCAGAACACCGGCGAATTCGACCTTGCCGACCGGCTTCTGGCGGTCAATTACGGTATCGAAGCCTTCCGCGACAGTACGACTTCGAGTTCCGAGGGCGAGGATCCGACCGATGATCCGGACGGCGCATGGTTCGCCGGAGCGATGCCGGAAGGGAACCGCAACGTTTTCAGTGTTTTCTCGAACGCCGATTATGCCGCCACTGACTGGCTGAAGCTCGGTGCAGGCCTGCGTTACGACGCTTACGACCTTTCGGCCACCGCGATGATGTGGGAAGACGCGACGAGAAGCTGGTACACCCAGGACATCGACAGTTCCGGTGGTCGGCTGCTGCCTTCGGCCTCGATAACGGTATCGCCCACCGGTTGGCTCGACATTTTCGGCTCCTATTCGGAAGGTTATCGCCCGCCATCGATCATGGAGAATGCCATGAGCGGGACGCATATCGGCAGCTCGGGTCAGTTCTATGCACCCAATCCCTATCTGAAGCCGGAATATTCAAGAACCTGGGAAGTCGGGGCCAATCTCCGCTTCGATGACCTGCTGACCGGGGGAGATGCGTTGCGCGTGAAGGTCGCCAGCTTCGACAGACAAGTGGAGAACTATATTTCTCTGGCGGGTATTTCGATCGTCCCTCTTCAGTACACCAACGTCAATGCCGGCAAAGACAGTCGCATCAAGGGTGTCGAACTCGAGGCGAACTACGAGTCCGACCGTTTCTTCATCGGGGGCTCGTATTCCTACCTCGATGCCAACATCGATACGAGCTACACGTTGGTCTACGAAGTGATTCCGGGCCTGGAGTTCGAATACGAGCTGGACGGAGGTCTCTTCATCTATATCCCGCCCGAGCACAAGGCGACGCTGCAAGCCGGTGTAAGGCTGTTTGATCAGCGTATGACCCTTGGTGGCCGGCTGACCTATGCCGGACCGTCCATTTATCGCGGATCGGCCGGTTACCAGTCTGACGTTGACGGTTTCACCGTCTACGACGTCTTCGGCTCCTACGAATTCAACGATACCACGACGCTGAATTTTGCCGTCAACAACATCACCGATGTCGCCTATGCGGATTCATTGGGCAACCCCAATTATGGCGCGCCGGGCCGGACGGCAACGATGTCGCTCAAGGTGAAGTTCTGAACCGGGCAAGCGGTTCGCAGGAGCTCCAAATGAAAACCCCGCCGGGAGACGGCGGGGTTTGTTTTTGAGACAAGGCAACAAGGCGAAAAAAAGGCCGGGCAAATGCCCGGCCTTTTCCGTTGTTCGCGAAAGCGGATCGAAGATCAACGCTTGGAGAACTGGAAGCTCCGGCGAGCCTTGGCGCGGCCGTACTTCTTACGCTCGACGACGCGGCTGTCGCGGGTCAGGAAGCCACCCTTCTTCAGAACCGAGCGAAGCTCCGGCTCGAAGTAGGTGAGGGCCTTCGAGATGCCGTGACGAACGGCACCGGCCTGGCCGGAGAGGCCGCCGCCGGTCACGGTTGCGATGATGTCGAACTGGCCTTCGCGCGACGTTGCGGCGATCGGCTGCTGGACGACCATCTGCAGAACCGGACGTGCGAAATAGACCGGGAAATCACGACCGTTGATGGTGATCTTGCCGGAGCCCGGCTTGATCCAGACGCGTGCGACGGCGTCCTTGCGCTTGCCGGTCGCGTAGGAACGGCCCTGTTCGTCGACCTTGCGGACGTGAACCGGTGCGGATTCAGCGGCGGGTGCTTCGGTGCCGGTGGCAGCGCCCAGTTCTTCGAGCGAGTTCAGCTCAGCCATTATGCGACCCTCTTGTTCTTGCGGTTGAGCGCGGCGACATCGATAGCGGTCGGCTGCTGCGCTTCATGGGGATGATCGGTGCCTGCATAGACGCGCAGGTTCTTCATCTGGCGACGGCCGAGCGGGCCACGCGGGATCATCCGCTCGACGGCCTTCTCAACAACACGCTCGGGGAAACGGCCCTCGATGATCTGGCGCGCGGTGCGCTCCTTGATCCCGCCGGGATAACCGGTGTGCCAGTAATACTTCTTGTCGGTGTACTTCTTGCCGGTGAAGACGACCTTGTCGGCATTGATGATGATGACGTTGTCGCCATCGTCGACATGCGGGGTGTAGGTAGCCTTGTGCTTGCCGCGAAGGCGGTTGGCGACGAGGGTGGCGAGGCGGCCGACAACGATGCCTTCAGCATCGATGATGATCCACTTCTTCTCCACCTCAGCAGGCTTCTGCGAGAAGGTTTTCATGGTTTTCTCTCTTGGTTTCGATCCGGACCAGCCGAAGCTTGATCGGACTTTTCTTGTTGCTTGTATTGGGCAGGTGACCCTGCACAACCAAACGCGGCCCCGTGAAGGACCGCGAATGCCAGCCTTATAGGTGAGGGCCGAAAACCCGTCAATATTGGTTTCGCGCCATTTCGTCAGAATAAATATTGAAAAACAATGACTTAGAAAATAGGTATCTAATTACCACATAAAATCAGCGCGGCGGAATGGAATATGTGGTTGTCGCATGGGCCAGAACGTCGCCGCCGGACGCCGCTTCAATCGCGATTTCCATCACCGCCAGCCGCTTGCCGAGCTTGAGGAGCCGGGCTTTTCCAACAAGCGGCTCGACCTCGGGTTTGCGCAGGAAGTTGATATTGAGATTGGTGGTCACGGCAAGGGCGACCGGTCCGATATGGGCGAGGATCACCGCGTAAGCGGCGAGATCCGCCAGCGAGAAGAGGGTGGGGCCGGAGATCGTTCCGCCCGGACGGATATGCGATTGGTCGGGATCGAGCCGAAGCACCGCTTCGCCGGGCGAAATGCTTGCGACGGAGTAGTGGCGGCCGCCCGAATTGATCTGCGGAAACTCCGCGTCGAGAAAGGCGCTCAGTTCCGCCACCGTCATCACCGGCTTGTAGTCCATCTGGTTCTCCTCCCGATGTGTCCACATGAATGGGGTGGCATTCGCGCGTCAAGTCATGCAAATTCCGCGCTTCGAAATTCAGGAGTTGATCATGTCGGAAGCATCGAACACCGAAACTGCGGAGAGCGGACCTCTTGTCCTGAAGGAGTTCGACGGCGGTGTCTTGCGGCTCACGCTGAACAATGCGCCCGCAAACGCGCTGTCGATCGCTCTGATGGAAGAGCTCAAGGGTCATTTCGAGGTCGCCGGACGAGACAAGGATGTGCGCGTCGTGATCCTCGCTGCTGCCGGAAAGCTCTTTTCCGCCGGTCACGATCTCAAGGAACTGACGCTCCATCGCGCCGACGAGGATCGGGGCAGGGCGTTTTTCGAGAAGACCATGAAACTCTGTTCCGAGTTGATGCAGACGATCGTGCATCTGCCACAGCCGGTCATCGCCGAGATCGACGGACTGGCGACGGCGGCCGGTTGTCAGCTGGTTGCCTCCTGCGATCTCGCCATCTGCACCGACACCTCGACCTTCTGCACGCCCGGCGTGAACATCGGCCTGTTCTGCTCGACGCCGATGGTGGCACTGTCGCGCAACGTCCACCGCAAACAGGCCATGGAAATGCTGCTGACCGGCGAGACGATCGGCGCATCGGACGCCCGCGACTACGGTCTCGTCAACCGCATCGTGCCCAAACAGTATCTGACTCAGGCTGTGAACCTTTACGCCCAAAGCATTCTTTCCAAATCGCCTTTGACGCTGAAGATCGGCAAGGAAGCCTTCTATCGCCAGTCCGAGATGTCGCTCTCAGACGCCTATGATTACACGGTACAGGTGATGGTGGAAAACATGCTGGCGCGCGATGCCGAGGAAGGCATTGCCGCCTTTATCGGCAAGCGCAAACCGGAATGGACGGGTGAATAAGTTGTCCGCCGATGTCCCGGAACGATGATCTCTTGTGGCGCGTCGAGATGGCGTGCCGCGCGGCCTGGCCGGCAGTGGAGGAGCGGGAAAGCCGAAATTGGCAGTTCCGCTTCACAGATGATGTGACACGGCGCACCGGTTCGCTGAACCCGTTGCCCGGCGCTGCAGCGCCGGATGGAAAGTTGCTCGCAGAGGCTGAAGCATTCTACGCCGAGCGCGGCTATCCGGCTTTCGTGCGTCTGCCGGATTTTCTGGGTCTTGATGACAATGTCATGCTGGCACATGGTTACATCAGGGAAGCGCCGACGCGCACGCTCTACGCGCCTGAAATCGATGGCGAAGAAACCTCTGCGGATATCAAGATCAGCAATCGCGTCTCGTCCGACTGGCTGGATGCGCGCGTTCGGTTCGCCGGCGGTTCAGCCGAAAGATTTGCCGCCACGCTTTCGCTGATTTCCGCGCCGGCGTTCTTTTCGACCTTGAAGCAAGATGGCCAGGTCGTCTCCATCGCCTATGGTGTCATCCTCGATGGATGCCTGGTGCTGGAAGCCGTCGCCACCGATCCGGAGTGCCGGGGCAGGGGCCATGCACGCAAGATGCTCAGGTCACTGATGGCGAGAGCGCGGGATGAGGGCGCGCGCGAGGCGGCACTCCAGGTTGTCGCTGAGAACGCGCCGGCCCTGGCACTTTACGCTAAGCTCGGCTTTACCGAAGATCTTTACGGTTACGCCTACTACCGCCAGCCGGTCTGACCGATCAGAAGCGGCGCAGGAATTTCGAGCGCCGGTCCCGGTCCGGCCTGTAGCATTTGAGAACGGGGCAGTGTGCCGTGTCTGCGGTTGGCACGGTGGCGCGCTTGGTGATTTCGCCCAGAATGCAGGAATGCCGGTTGCTGACATAGCGGTCATAGAGAATCTTGTTCGAGCGTGACGACGGGTAGCGCAGAATGGCGGCACCTTCTCTCTGGAGAACGCCTTTTACGGAAGCGCAGCTCGCATTCGCGGTATTGACCCGCGAGATGGCGAGAGCGGGGGTGGCCAGCATCGCCGAAGCGGTGACTGCGAGTAGAGCGCGGGAGAGTGTGCGAGCCATGATCGGTTTCCTCCTGTCGGGCAGTTTCTTGTCTTGTTTAGTCATCACTGCCAAATAGGGTGTATTGAGGGCGTGGCGAGGACTGCGCGCCAAATTGATGATGCGCCTGATTGGACCCAGCATGAACCACGACAGCTATGACGACGCCTATATCTCCGGGATCCTGAAATCGGTGAAGACGATTGCAGTGGTTGGCGCGTCCGCCAATGAGGTGCGGCCGAGCTTCTTCGTGACCAAGTACATGATCGACAAGGGCTATGACGTCATTCCGGTCAATCCCGGCAGGGCTGGCAAGGACATTCTCGGCGCGAAGGTATACGGCCGGCTCGCCTATATCGATCGTCCGATCGACATGGTCGATGTCTTCCGTGCGTCCGATGCCGTGCCCGGCGTGGTTGACGAGGTTCTGGCGCTCGATCCGCTGCCGAAGGTGGTCTGGATGCAGCTCACCGTGCGCGACGATGAACAGGCTGCTCGCCTCGAAGAGAAGGGCATCAAGGTGGTGATGAACCGCTGTCCGAAGATCGAATATGCCCGCCTGTCCGGCGAGATCGGCTGGAACGGGGTGAACAGCCGCGTGATTTCGTCACGCAAGAAGGTGATGCGCCAGGGCTTCCAGAGTTTCGGGCTGCGCGGCGATCCGACAAAGGGCCGCTGACGCCAAATCGGCTCCTATGCAACCGTCCTTCGGGAACCGCGAAACCCGATCCGCGTTGATAGATGCACCGTCCGGCAAGCGGAGCGGTCGTCAACAAGGACAATGACAATGGGTAGCACCAAGGACAAGGTAACCGGCGCAGCCAACGAAGCCGCCGGCAAGGCCAAACAGGCTGCTGGCAAGGCCATCGGCAACAAGGAAATGCAGGCAAAAGGCAAGGCCCAGGAACTGAAGGGCGAAGGCCAGCAGGCAGTCGGCAAGGCGAAGGCCGCCGTCAAGGACGCCGCGAACAAGAATCTCTGAAGCCCCTGCGATGTGATTGAAGGGACGGAACGCGCGTCGCTCCGTCCCTTTTGCATTCCGGCTTAAGCCAATGGCGGCCGGGTGTCCGGAATCGGGTGGCTTTTTTCATTTCCTGCCTGAAGCCGCGAAAAATCGTCTTTGACGCTCGCCTCTCCTTGCGAGATAACCCCTAGCGATAAGACCAAAACGCATATTCACGGGAGAGGACGATGTCCAAGGAACCAGGTTTCAACACGCTCGCCATTCATGCCGGCGCACAGCCGGATCCGGCAACGGGTGCACGCGCCACGCCGATCTATCAGACCACCAGCTACGTTTTCGACGATGCCGACCATGCCGCCTCGCTGTTCGGGTTGAAGGCTTTCGGCAACATCTATACCCGCATCATGAACCCGACCCAGGCTGTACTCGAGGAACGGATGGCAGCCCTCGAGGGCGGTACTGCGGCTCTCGCGGTGGCCTCCGGCCATGCGGCGCAATTCATCACCTTCCAGGCGCTGATGAGCCCGGGCGACAATTTCATCGCCGCCAAGCGCCTCTATGGTGGTTCAATCAACCAGTTCGGCCATGCCTTCAAGTCCTTTGACTGGCAGGTGCGCTGGGCCGATCCGGCAGACCTTTCGAGCTTCGAGAGCCAGATCGACGAGAAGACCAAGGCGATCTTCATCGAGAGCCTTGCCAATCCGGGCGGCACGTTCGTCGACATCGAGGCAATCGCCAAGATCGCCCATGACAACGGCCTGCCGCTCATCGTCGACAATACTATGGCATCGCCCTACCTCGTCCGCCCGATCGACCATGGCGCCGACATCGTCGTCCATTCGCTGACCAAGTTCATCGGCGGTCATGGTAATTCGGTCGGCGGCGTGATCGTTGATGGCGGCACCTTCGACTGGTCGAAGTCCGGCAAATATCCGAGCCTCTCAGAGCCGCGGCCTGACTACGGCGGCATGGTTCTGCACGAAACCTTCGGCAATTTCGCCTTCGCCATCGCGTGCCGCGTTCTGGGCTTGCGCGATTTCGGTCCGGCGATTTCGCCGTTCAACGCATTCCTGATCCTGACCGGCTCGGAAACGCTGGCCCTTCGCATGCAGCGCCATTGCGACAATGCACTGGAAGTCGCCAAGTGGCTCAAGAAGCACCCGAAGGTGGCCTGGGTCTCCTATGCGGGTCTCGATGACGACCCGAACCATGGGCTGCAGACCCGCTACTCGCCCAAGGGCGCAGGCGCCGTCTTCACCTTCGGCCTCAAGGACGGCTATGAAGCCGGCGTGAAATTCGTCGAAGGTCTCGAGATGTTCTCGCACCTCGCCAATATCGGCGATACCCGCTCGCTGGTCATCCACCCGGCCTCGACAACGCACCGCCAGCTCTCGCCGGAACAGCAGACAGCAGCCGGCGCGGGACCCGACGTGGTGCGTCTCTCGATCGGTATCGAGGATGTCGCCGACATCATCGCCGACCTCGAACAGGCGCTCGACAAGGCCTGATCGGATTGCTGAAAGACTGATGAAAATGCCCGGGTTCGCACCCGGGCATTTTTGTTTCGGCATATGGGTCAAGTTCCAATTTGTCTAATATGCTATGTTGGCCAGGACGGTTGAAACGGGAGGCAAGGACGTGACGACCCACCGGACGAGCGAGACACTCGCATTGCTTATCGATGCCGATAACGCCTCACCCAAGATCGTTTCCGGTCTGCTCGCGGAAATCGCCAACTACGGAACGGCGAGCGTGAAGCGGATCTATGGAGATTGGACCAAGCCCAATCTCAATGGCTGGAAGGAATGCCTGCTGGAGCATTCGATCCATCCGGTTCAGCAATTCGCCTATACGAGCGGGAAGAACGCCACCGACGGCGCGATGATCATCGACGCGATGGATCTTCTTTATACCGAACGTTTCTCCGGCTTCTGCCTTGTATCGAGCGATAGCGACTTCACGCGACTGGCCTCGCGTATCCGCGAGCAGGGCATTACGGTCTACGGCTTCGGCGAACGCAAGACCCCGCGTCCTTTCATCACCGCCTGCGACAAGTTCATCTACTTCGATGTGCTCGGCGAACCCGACGATGTCCAGTCTGCGGAAAGCGCGAAGCCTGCCTCCAAACAGGCCGCAGGCGGCGGAAAGGACAAGTCGGGAGCCAACGGGGGCGTGGCTGCGAACGGCAGGCTGGGCAAGGCCGCCCTTTCGATGTTGCGCAAGGCTGTCGAGGCAACCGCCGATGACGACGGCCGCGCCAATCTCGGCGCTGTGGGATCGCATTTGTCGAAACAGTCGGCAGACTTCGACGCCAGAAACTACGGCTACAAACGGCTCAGTGACCTGGCTGAAGCCTCTGGAATTCTCAAGGTCGAACGCATCCCCGGACCGGGCAAAGGGGTCATGGTCAAGCTCAAGAACGGTTGACATTTCTGTCGCTCGCAGCCGGAAGCTTTGCTCTCAAAGGACGCGCTAAAGATTTGGCTACTTTTCCATGGTTGCATGATCGCTTCGTAAATAAGGAAGGCGTAAGCGGTATGGAATCCTCGATAGATAGAGCAGCAAATGGCTCTGCGGTGGCAAGAAACTATGCCTTTGTACTCATCGGCGGCATCGTCTTGCCCTTCATGGCCTTCGCACACTTTATAGCCCGGAAAAGACGCGATCAGCCTGCGGGACTGGAACAGAGCCATTATGCGTTTCAGTACAGGACGACTTCGCTCGCCCTGATCGGCCTGCTTGCGGTAGCTCTCGTTGCGATAGCGATCATGATTTGGATGCCGTCCCAAACGGTCGTCCAGCATAGGCAGCAGGAAATGTGGTTCATCCAACTTGCCAATATAAGCTGGCTCGTCATGTTGTGGATTGCAGTTAGGTGTATTCGGGGCTTATATTTGTCCGCCGCTGGAAGGGCTATTCAGCATCCGAAAACACTTTGGATCTGGCCGCAATAAACGTTGTTCGCTTCGGTCGCACGTGATGTGTTGCAACGTAATGGATGCAGGAGAGGCTGGTCCCCGGTTGGACTGGATTTTCTCGCCTTCATCTGTATGTGGGCTTTCCTTGCACTGCCACGCATAAGCCAACCGGCCAGTAATCCATGACATCCATCGACATCTTCGTGCTTGCCGCCACACTGATCGCGGGAGCCATACTCGTTTGGCCGAGGCTTTCGGGCGCAAGGCTCTGGCAGGCGACGACAACGCCGCTCGCCTCCATCATCGGCAGCGGCTTTCTGGTTCTGGGGCCTATCCTTGATGTCTCGTTCGGCCGCTACGCACCGCTTGCGATGGCCGGGCTTTGCGCGGTTGCCTACGCTTTCGGTTGGGCCGTCCGCTACAACATCGCGGAAATTGAACGGAAGAACGAGGCCCGACCGATGCTCGAAGAGCGCACGGACGATCTGGCGTCCTGGGTGCTGGCCTTCGCCTATTTCATTTCGGTCGCCTATTACCTCAATCTCTTTGGCGCCTTTGCCGTCGATCTGACGCCATTTGCAAGCGAATTTGCCGCGCGGCTGGTGACCTCCTCGGTCTTCCTGCTCGTCCTGGCGGTTGGGTGGTTCAAGGGCTTCAAGGCGCTGGAGGGGCTGGAGCGGGTTTCCGTCGGGATCAAGCTGGCAATCATCGCAGGCCTTCTGGCGGGGCTTGCCTGGTATGGCGCCGGTCACGTGGCGAGCGGCGATATCGTGCTGGCGCCCGCGACGATTACCGGTTGGCAGGCCCTTACCCTGGGTTTCGGCCTGATCGTGACGGTGCAGGGTTTCGAGACATCGCGCTATCTCGGCAATACCTATGATGCTCAAACCCGCATCCGCTCGATGCGGCTCGCGCAATGGCTCTCGACCGCGATCTACATCGTCTACATCGTGCTCCTGACCTACGCCTTTCCGCCCGTCGCCGGAGAGCTGGAGGAGACGGAGATCATCGACATGATGCAGATCGTCGCCGTGTCTCTGCCCATCCTGCTGGTGGTGGCCGCACTGAGTGCGCAGTTCTCAGCCGCGATCGCGGATACCAGCGGGTCGGGTGGTCTGATTTCCGAACTCAGCGGCCGGAAGCTGAAACCACGCGACGCCTATCTTGTTCTCGTGATTGTCGGGCTCGGGCTGACCTGGCTTGCCGACATTTTCGAGATCATCGCCTATGCGTCGCGGGCCTTCGCCGCCTATTACGGGGTTCAGGCAGCACTTGCCGCTTTCACGGCACAGCGCAGGAAAGGGGTAACGGTGCGGACCGCAGCCTTCGCCGGGCTTGCGGTGCTGGGGCTCGCCATGGCGGTCTTCGGCACACCGGTCGAATAGCTTTACTCGACCGGCTCGGGACCCTGCTGTTCGACCGGGAAGCGGACAATGACCTTGGTGCCGTTGTCACTGATCGTCTCCATTTCACCGCCGAGCTGCGAGACGAAGGCCACGATGAGCCGGGAGCCCATATTCTTCTTCTGGCCGGTCTCGACGATGCCGCGGCCATTGTCGGCCACAACCAGCTCCACCATGGCGTTCTCGTCCTCGGTCAGCGAGATGTCGAGATGGGCTTGGGCGCCCTCGGGCCAGGCATGTTTGAACGCATTTGAGACGAGCTCGTTGTAAAGAAGCCCGAGCTGCATCGCGCGGTCACCGGACAGATGCACCGGATCGGCGGAGAAAGCGACGTCCACCTCGCGGCCATAGGCCTGGGAGATCTCCTCGACGAGCTTTCTGAGATAGGCCGCAACCTCGACATTCTCGAAACGGTCGGTCGAATACATTTCCTGGTGGACGGCGACCATGGAGGCAATGCGTCCGAGCAGCGAGTCCTTGTCGTCCTGCGGCATCTTCTGCAGCCGGATCAGCGACATGACCGTCTGGAGATTGTTTTTCACCCGGTGGTGGATTTCCCGAAGCAGGAAGGCGTTGCGCTCATTGGCAAGTTCGAGCGCAATCGCCTTCTGCTCGTCGCGGCGGAGCGTCTTGAACAGCCGGTTGACCACGAACCCGAGCACCAGAAGTACAGGCGCGGCAAGCACCAGCCAGAACTGCAGGACGCGCCAGAACTCCCCGCGCACGGCGCGCTGGTCGAGGCCCGCCAGGGCGACGACCGGCCAGTTGTTCAGGCGCCAGTAGCCCGCGATGCGCGAGACGCCGTCGGCGGGCGACTTGGCGTGATAGTAGCCGTCGGGACTATCCTTGAGCTTGTTGAAGACTTCGCTTTTGGAAAGGTCGACGGCTGGTATTGCCGGCGAGCGGGCGATGAGCCAGCCGTCCGAGCGGATCAGGCTGACGGTGGACGCACCGCTGAGGCTGAGCGATTCCGAGAGATTCGAAAGCACCGTGCTCGGCACCGCAATCGTGGCAACGCCGGCAAATTTTCCGTCGCGCATGATCCGCCGTGCGATGATGAAGATCGACCGGCCGTCCTGCCGCGAGACAAGCGCCGGCGAAATCACCAGTTCCGCGCCACGCTGAAGTTCGCTGAAATAGCTGCGATCTGAGACATTGATCCCAGGCACCACGTTGTCGACCGAGGAATAGGTCAGCCTTCCGGTTTGGTCATAGACCGAAAACTGGAAACTCGAGGGCAGGTTTTCCACGGCCTCGTTGAGATTGGTGATCGCGTCGCCGGTGCGGTTGTCGGCCCGCTCGTTGACGGCGCGTTCGATGCGGCGAAGGGCCTGGGCACTGGCTTCCAGCAACCATTCGAACTGGGTGGCGACAACATGGGCAGAGGTGTGGGCGCGGAGTTCGGCCTTGGCCTGCTCGGCGCGATACTCCATGACCACCATGGTGACGGCCATGATGACAACAAGCAGCAACCCGAACAAGGCGAGTTTCCGGATGGAACGAACCGCCGGTTCAGGGCGGGAAACAGTCTCTGTCACAATGCAAATCCAACCGGAGATAAGGCCAAGAATAATCGATATCGCGTCGGCCGGCGAAACACAACGAGATCAACGACCTGCCACGTCCGATAGGCTGTAAATGTGGCATCTTTGCCGAAAAGAAGGGCGCGACATATCCGCCGGCAAATCGCCCCTTCTCAAACCGAAGCGACCCGGACGGCGCGGCTCACGCCTTCTTGAGAAACTCGGTTCGCAGCACCAGTCCCTTCACCTTCTCGACCCGGCACTCGATGAGATCGGGATCTCCGGTAAGCCGGATACCCTTGACCAGCGTGCCGCGCTTGATGGTGGTGGACGTGCCCTTGACCTTGAGGTCCTTGATCACGGTGACATTGTCGCCGTCATTGAGGATGGCGCCGTTTGAATCGCGCGTTTCGTCACTCATCGGATGATTCCTTCGTTGTCCTGAGCCCGCGTGTAGCGCGTGGGCGGGCGAAGGGAAACACGAAGTGCAGGGGAAAAGGGATTTAAGCGCCGTTTGTCGTGCCATTCTCCGATGCCAAATCGTCCGGAGCCAGTTCAGGCCGTACCAGACCGTCCCAGCAGGGAGAGAGCGGGATCGTCAACCTGTCGTCCAGATGCGCGCCATAGGCGTCGCGGATTCTGACATTCGCCACGGTCACCGGGCACTTGGGCCACAAGACGAGATCCGTATCGGCAATCTCGGCGCGGGCCTGTGCGTCCGTTGGCGGAAGCGTGCGGAAAGGGTCCTTACCGATGGTCACGTGGCGGGCGGAATCCCGATCGAGCAGATAGGGAAACGGGTTGACGAAGTTCAGGCTCAGGATCGTCTCGAAGCGCATGTCGTTGCGCGCTTCATAGTGCCTGATGGCCGCCACGCCTTCTCCGATGGCGGCGAGCCAGGCGAGCTGAAATTCGGGGTTCGCATAATAGGTGAACCTGGGCAGTTCACCGGCGGCGGCGTAGGACCGGAAATAGTCGGGATTGCGGATCGACTGTTCGCGGATGAGGGCGACCCGCTTGTCGATCTTGTCGCGCTTGGACACCGCCGAGAGCGGGCCGAGTTCCTCGATCTCCACCACATCATACTGCATTTGAGCCGCATAGGTCCGGATGGCCCGGCCACCGATATTGGCCAGTGTCGGCAAGGCGGCTGCGGCAATGAGGATGGTCACAAAGGCGCTGCCGCGCGCCGGCCATGCGGAGCGGTCGACAAGGGCGGCCCGAAGGAGCACCGGCCATATGAACAGAAACGCCTGTCCGCCCCAGTTCTGGCTCTCCAGCATCAGGCCGCCAATGGTCACGGCCAGCAGCCACATCCATGTGGACCGGGCGACAGTGCAGATCGCAGCGGCCTTGCGTCCGGCAATGAAATCGTCCCAGGCCTCACCGAGGTCGTCGCGTTCGAGCCAGAACAGCATGAGGAGGAGGAGGCCGAGCGCCGTGAGAATGGCGATATGGGTGGCGCCCGCATGGACGATCTCGATGAGCAGTGCCCCTTCGTTCATCGACACAAGCTCGGCAATGCTTTCGACATAGGCGCTGGTCAAGCCGCACCAGATTTCGAGCCCGACAAGCACGGAGACAAAGAGGGCCGTGACGGCAACAAGCTCCCGCAGCCGTAGCCGGCGGGCGAAGAGGGCGAGAAGCACAAGTGGCAGCGCTATCACGAAGCCGGTGATCTTGGTCAGAAAGAGCGCCGTCAGCGCCATGGTCAGCGAGATCACCCGCGCGATAGCGCTGTCTGCAAACAGGAGTGCTGCCACCACGACGTAGAGAAGCTGGCTGATATGCCGATTATAGATCCCGTAACCATCGACACCGGGATAGGGATAGAACTGTTCGACATTGAAGGGCAGGGCGGAAAAGACCAGGAACGGCACCGCCAGCGCGACAGCGACAAGCCCGCTTTTGCGTGCCGCGTCGCACAAGACGGGCACCATCGCGGGGGCCGAGACCAGCAGGATGGACCAGGTGGCGAGATAGACGCCCTGGCCATCGGGAAAGACCTCGTGCAGCGCGTAAAACAGCCAGTAGCCCGAGGGGCCGACGGGCGCGAGAAAGTCGATGATCGGGATCTGGCCTGAGGCGATACGCGCCGTCGCGTCATAGTAGATGAGCGTATCCCAGTAGAACGGGCCGATGGCCGCCGTGAACGGTAGCGCGAGAAGGCAAAGAAGCGCAGTCACACAGCCAATAAAGAGAAATCCCGCGCTCGCCGCGCGGACCGTATTGTTGCCTGCCCCCGTCATATTCCAGTGCCCGCCTTGCCCGCTCACTCGTCCTGTTCCCATGCCCATCACAGCATTCGTGCCATTTCGGATCAACGATGAATGGCTGGAATGCTTAATGCGTGGGGTGGGAGCGGCCTTACCAAGACTGGAAGAAACGGGCCGCTATTGACCGGGGGCCTCGGGTTTTGCCTGCGCCTTTTCGGCGAGCAGAAGCGAATTGACACCGTCCTTCTGCTTCGATCCCGCTGATGATCCGAAGTGAAAACCGATGACCGTGGCGAAAGCCGTCGCAAAGGCGCCCAATGCGATGTTGAAAACCTGGTTGTTCTGAATAGCGGGAGTTTTCGTGTATATCAGTACGAAGACCAGAGTTATGAAACCGGCCGTGATGAAGAGCGAGAGAACCGGCACCACCGCACGCTCCCAGTTATTCTGTTTCGATATGGTTTCGTAATAAAGCTTCCGAGCCGCTGAGATGTCGTCGGTTTGTGTATGGCTTCCCCGTTCGCTGCGCATCTTCTCCGCCAGCTTGGAGAGTTCCTGTTCCAGCCGGGTTTTTATGGCCGGATTTTCGTTCACCGTCTTTCTGGCCTCGGCGGCATCGGATTTCCCGGTGATCGCCCCGACGAGTTCGACCACTTTCTTTTCCGTCGCGCCGCCCGCATGACCTTCGACGAAGGCCTTGATGTCGTCATTCAGTTCCGCTGCCAATTGAGCCATGGGGTTCATGATTTGCCTCCTGCGCCACCAAGCGATGCAGCAAGCTTAGAGGGAGTGCGGCAGAAATACAACTTTAAGATGCTTTGCTTTAATGAGTCATTTCTGACGTGAATTGCAACTCTGGTCACGAGGTCTTGGACCGGCGCGTCACTGTACTTGGTCCGATTACATCTGAGCGCGCCGGCAGCCCCGCGCGACAAGTCGCCGGAGGTATTGTGGAGCTTTCAGGCTGCGACGGCGCTACGCTTGTCTTTCGCCTTAACGTCGGCGCTTCGCTTGACTTCGGAGGGTCCGCTTGAATGCGATGCCTCTGAACTGAGTGGATATGAATGGCCCGCATTGCCGCGAACCCGGGATGATCTCGGGGGTGGGTATGAGCACCCCGTCAGGCGATGGCCGCCTCGACACCCGCGCTGAACCCGCGGGCTGGCCGGTTGACGGAATCGGATTGAGCATTCCGCCTGAAGCAGAACACGGATCACCGCCTTCCTTCGCCTCCGGCCCATACCCCGCACGTTCCGGGTTCTCGAGCCGGCATCCCCTCCCGCCCGGCTCCGATACGTTCGCCGAAGCCTCCGGTGGGCAGGAGTCAGAGGAGTATCGCACGGGTGCGGGGAGGGGTGGAAAAAGTGGGGAGAGCGAATAGGGAGCAGGGAGTAGGGAATAGCGAATAGCGAGTATGGGCGGCCCATTCCCCTCTCCCCCTTGTGGGGGAGATGTCACCAACTGTGAAGATGGGGGTGGCCATCCTCGAATTCGGTTCGTGCCACATGCCCCCCTCTGTCTGCTAATGCAGACATCTCCCCCACAAGGGGGAGAGAGGTTAAGGCGCGCCGTGCGGACGGCTCCGGCGGTGAGCACCATCTCTCCACCTTCGTCATGCCCGGACTTGATCCGGGCATCCATACCGTGATGCTTC
>CEQC01002965.1_pt1 | contig 18328 bp, 14 predicted proteins | sample 531021 | NCBI WGS metagenome assembly CEQC01 (sample SAMEA2621213, study PRJEB7988) | marine metagenome | biome: marine biome (ENVO:00000447); feature: surface water layer (ENVO:00002042); material: "saline water (ENVO:00002010), including plankton (ENVO:xxxxxxxx)" | depth 5 m
GTCCATGCCTTTCTGCCAGGTCAGCCGGCTAATCACGGTGAAGATCGGACCCTTGTGTTTGGGGTCGAGTTCGAAGCGCTCGACAAGCGCCTTGCGGTTGGCCTTGCGCGCGGTGCGTTTCGACAGATCGTAATTCTCCGCGATATGCGGATCGGTCGCCGGATTCCAGACATCGGTATCGATGCCGTTGACGATGCCGTAGAGATCGTCAGCACGGGCGTTGGCGACACCATCGAGACCCATGCCGAATTCAGGTGTGCGGATTTCCTGCGCATAGGTGGGGCTGACGGTGGTGAGTGCATTGGCCCAGAGCATGCCCGCCTTGAGGTAGCAGACGTCACCGTAATATTCGAGCCCGTCGAGCGAGAAGGCCGAGCTGTCGAGTTCCAGACCGGCGAATATGTCGGCGCCATACTGCCCCTGAAAGGCGAGGTTATGGACGGTCATGACGGTCGGCATGCCGGCTGCCGGACCCTGTGCGATATAGAGTGGCGTCAGCGCCGCCTGCCAGTCGTGCATGTGAACGAGGTCCGGCTTCCACTTGTCGACCGCACCCTCGGCGATGAGGGCCGCTGCCTTGGAGAAGGCCGCGAAGCGCCGCCAGTTGTCGCCGAAATCCTGGCCGGAGGCGTCGACATAAGGGCCTCCGCTGCGGTCGAAGAGCTCCGGCGCATCCAGCAGGAACCAGTCGACGCCCTCTGCTGTCACCTGCCAGAGCCTTGCCTCGGCCCCGAGAAGTTTCGGCAGCGGGATCGATTTGCGTGGCTTCTTGATCTTCTCCATCACCGCGGGGTAGGCGGGCAGAAGCACTTTCATGTCGACCCCGAAAGCCGAGAGGGCCGCGGGCAGGGCGCCTGCAACATCGGCCAGTCCACCGGTCTTGATGAGCGGATAGGCCTCGGAGGCGACGGAAAGAACTTTCATGCGTATCAGAGCTCCAGACGATCGATCATGGCCTGGGTGACCAGGCACACACCGTTATCGGTACGGCGGAACCGCTTGGCGTCGAGTTCGGGATCCTCGCCCACCACCAGGCCTTCGGGAATGATGACGCCGCGATCCAGGACCACCTTCTCAAGCCGTGCGTGGCGCCCGATTTCGCACTCGGGAAGAACCACGGCATCGGTGAGGCTCGAATAGGAATTGGCGCGCGTGCCGGTGAAGATCAGCGAGCGCATGAGAGCCGCACCCGAGATGATGCAGTCGCCAGCCACCAACGATGAAATGGCGGAACCGCGACGGTTCTCCTCGTCATGGACGAATTTTGCCGGCGGCTTGATTTCCGCATAGGTCCAGATCGGCCACGACCGGTCGTAGAGGTCGAGCTCGGGCACGATCTGGGTGAGGTCGATATTGGCCTGCCAATAGGCATCCACCGTCCCGACATCGCGCCAATAAGCTTCGGATTCGAGCGAGGCCCGGACACAGGAATCGGTGAAGCGGTGGGCCTGCGCCTTACCGTTCTTGACGATGTAGGGGATGATATCCTTGCCGAAGTCGCGGTTGGAGTTCGGGTCTGCCGCATCGCGCCTGAGTTCTTCCATCAGGAACTTCGTGTTGAAGACGTAGATGCCCATGGAGGCGAGAGCCTTGTCAGGCGAACCGGGGATGCCGGGCGGATCAGCCGGCTTTTCGACGAATGCAATGATGCCGTCCTTTTCGTCGACATGCATGACGCCGAAGCCGGTTGCTTCCATGCGCGGAACCTCGAGGCAGCCGACCGTGACATCGGCGCCCGAATCCACGTGCTGCTGGAGCATCAGCTCGTAGTCCATCTTGTAGATGTGGTCACCGGCCAGGATCACCATGAATTCGGGTTCATAATCCTCGATGATATCGATGTTCTGGTAGACCGCGTCGGCGGTGCCTTCGTACCACTGCGTTTCGGACACGCGCTGGCTGGCCGGCAGAATGTCGAAGCTCTCGTTTCGCTCCGGCCGCAGGAAGTTCCAGCCGCGCTGCAGGTGACGGATCAGCGAGTGCGCCTTGTACTGGGTCGCGACCCCGATGCGGCGGATACCGGAATTGATCGCGTTGGACAGCGCAAAATCGATGATGCGGGTCTTGCCCCCGAAATAGACGGCCGGCTTGGCGCGCACGTCCGTGAGTTCCTTGAGCCGGCTTCCGCGACCGCCGGCCAGCACATAGGCCATGGCATCACGGGCCAGTGGCTGCGTTCGTTTAGTTTCCATTCTACCCTCCCAGGTTCATCAGTCTCCGTCGCCCGCCTCTGTCTCCGGCGTCAGCATCAAGGTGGAAAGCGGCGGCAGATGGATCTTCGCCACATGACCGCCGTCCTTGTCCGCGGCCGGTACCCGGCCGCTGTTTCCCTGACCCGAACCGCCATAATAGGTGGAATCGGAGTTGAAGATTTCACGCCAGTGGCCGCCTTCCGGCAGCCTGATCTCGTAGTCCGACCGGGGCACGGGCGTCAGGTTGCAGATGACTGCGACCGGTGCTTGCCCCGGCGCCTTTCGCAGCCATGCGAAGACCGAATTTTCCTTGTCGTCGGCGACGATCCACTCGAAACCCTCGCCCTCGCAGTCGCGGGCATGGAGCGCCGGCATCGAGGTGTAGAGGCGGTTGAGGTCGCGGATCAGAAGCTGAACGCCATGATGGCGCGGATCGTCGAGATGGTCCCAGTCGAGCTGGCGGCTTTCCGCCCATTCGCCGCGCTGGCCGAATTCCTGCCCCATGAACAGAAGCTTCTTGCCGGGATAACCCCACATGAAGCCGTAATAGGCGCGCAGGTTTGCAAACTTCTGCCACTCGTCTCCGGGCATCTTGTTGAGCATCGAGCCCTTGCCGTGAACGACCTCGTCATGGGAGATCGGCAGGACGAAATTCTCCGAGAAGGCATAGACCAGCCCGAAGGTGATGGCATCGTGATGGTGCTTGCGGTGGACGGGTTCACGCGAAAAATAATCCAGCGTGTCGTTCATGAAGCCCATGTTCCACTTGAAGCCGAAGCCCAGGCCATCCTCATGCACGGGCGCCGACACCTTGGGCCAGGAGGTCGATTCCTCGGCCACGGTTACGATGCCGTTATGGCTGCCGTAAACGGCCTTGTTCATCTCGCGCAGGAAGTGGACGGCCTCCAGGTTTTCGCGTCCGCCGTCCTTGTTCGGGATCCACTCGCCGTCTTTCCGCGAATAGTCGAGGTAGAGCATCGAGGCCACGGCATCCACACGCAGGCCGTCGACATGAAATTCCTCGGCCCAGTACAGCGCATTGTTGATGAGGTAGGACAGAACCTCCTTGCGCCCGAAATTGTAGATCGCCGTGTTCCAGTCCGGGTGGAAACCCTGACGCGGGTCCTCATGTTCGTAAAGCGCGGTTCCGTCGAAGCGGATCAGCCCGTGCGGATCGACAGGGAAATGAGCCGGTACCCAGTCGATCAGCACCGAAATACCGACGCGGTGTGCGCCGTCGACGAAGCGCGCAAAACCCTCCGGTTCACCGAAGCGGGCGCTGGGGGCGTAAAGCCCGGTCGTCTGGTAGCCCCATGATGGATCGTAGGGATGCTCCGATACCGGCATGAACTCGATATGGGTGAACCCCATCTCCACGCAGTAGGGAATGAGATCGTCGGCGAGCTGGTCCCATGAGAGGAAGTTGCCGTCCTCATTGCGTCGCCAGGAGCCGGGATGAACCTCGTAGATCGTCATCGGCTGGCGGCGTGCCTCGACCGAACTCCAGTGCTCGCGGTGGGCCTTGTCGCCCCATTCGTGGTCGATCCGGGGCGTGACGATCGAAGCCGTCTGCGGGCGCAGCTCGGCGCGGCGGGCGAAGGGGTCGGCCTTGAGCGGGAGACTTTTTCCGGCCGCACCGATGATCTCGAACTTGTAGGCCTGACCTGCGCTCACGCCGGGCAGGAAAATTTCCCATATTCCGGTGTCGACCCTGCGTCGCATCGCATGGCGGCGACCGTCCCAGACATTGAAGTCACCGACCACGGAAACGCGCCTGGCATGCGGCGCCCAGACGGCGAAATGGGTGCCGTCGACGCCTTCGTGATGGAGCGGATGGGCGCCCATCTTGTCGAACAGCCGCAAATGCGAGCCTTCGCCGATATAGTAGTCGTCAATCGGGCCGAGCACGGGTCCGAAGCAGTAGGGATCGACAATCGTCCACTCACCGCCTGAATTGGATGCGCGATATTTGAGCTGCTGTTTCTTGCGGAGTTTGAGCTTGCCCTCGAACAGGCCGGGCGCGAAGCCGGGTTCGAGTTTCCCGGCCTCCTTGCCGTCGAGGGTGAATGCGGTGACTTCCGCTGCATCGGGTATGAAGGTGCGTGCGAGAAAGCCCTTGTCGCAAGGGTGGATGCCGAGAACCGAGAACGGGTCGCCATGCGTGCCCGAGCCTATGGCCTGGGCTTCATCCCGTGTCAGGTGGATGACCGGTTCTCCGGCGCTCGGGGCATCCCGTTTGTTCATGAACCCGCCTTCCAGATTTCCGAGGCGTATTGCCGGATCGTCCGGTCGGACGAGAACCAGCCGGTATGGGCAGTGTTCCTGATCGTCTTCGGATACCAGGCCGCATCGTCCATGTAGAGTTCGTCGACGCGCCGCTGGGCGGCCGCATAGGCATCGAAATCGGCGGTCAGCATGAACCAGTCATGGTCGTAGAGGCCCTGAACCAGATCCTTGAAGCGGTCCGGATCGTCCTGCGAGAAGACGCCCGAGGAGATGGCTTCCAGTGCCTGGGCGAGATCACGGGAGGATTCGATGATCGCGCGTGGATCGTGCCCGTTGGCGCGGCGCTCGGCGACCTCGTCGGCGGTCAGGCCGAAGATGACGATATTGTCGTCGCCCACATGTTCCTTGATTTCGACATTGGCGCCGTCGAGCGTGCCGATTGTCAGGGCGCCGTTGAGTGCAAACTTCATGTTGCCGGTGCCGGAGGCTTCCATGCCGGCGGTCGAAATCTGCTCGGAGAGATCGGCGGCAGGCACCATGACTTCGGCGAGCGAAACATTGTAGTTCGGCACGAAGGCGATCTTCAGAAGCCCGCGCACGGCAGGGTCGTTGTTGATCACCTTGGCGACGTCGTTGATCAGTTTGATGATCAATTTGGCGTTGTGATAGCTCGGCGCGGCCTTGCCCGCGAAAAATTTGACGCGCGGCACCCAGTCGCGTTCCGGGTGGGTGCGGATCTGCGAATAATGGGCGATTGCTTCCACGATATTGAGAAGCTGGCGCTTGTATTCATGGATGCGCTTGATCTGGATGTCGAACATCGCCGACGGATCGACCCGGATGCCCATGCGCCGGGAGACGAGATTTGCAAGGCGCACCTTGTTTTCGCGTTTGACGGCTGCGAAGCGGGCCTGAAACTCGCTGTCGTCAGCGAACCTGTCGAGTTCGGAGAGCTTGCTCGCATCGTCCATGAACCCGTCGCCGATCGTTTCGCGCAGGAGCGAAGCGAGGTCGGGATTGCACTGCATGAGCCAGCGACGCGGGGTGATGCCGTTGGTCTTGTTGTTGATGCGGTCCGGAAACAGCGTGTGCAGGTCGTGGAAGACCGTCTTTTTCATCAGGTCGGTGTGAAGGGCGGAGACGCCGTTGATCGAGTGCGAGCCGAAAAAGGCGAGATTGCCCATGCGTACGCGGCGTTCGCCGTCTTCCTGGATCAGCGAGATCGAGCGGATCTGGTCGTCATTGTAGTTTTTCTCCTTCCACGCATAGCGCAGGATCTTGGCGTTGATTGCATAGACCAGCTGCATGTGACGGGGCAGAAGCCGTTCGAACAAGGGGACCGGCCAGCTTTCGAGCGCTTCGGGGAGGAGTGTGTGGTTGGTGTAGGAGAAGATCTTCTGCGTCATCTCCCACGCCTCGTCGAACTCGAAGGCATGGATGTCGATGAGAAGCCGCATCATTTCGGCAACGGCCACGGCGGGGTGGGTGTCATTGAGCTGGATCGCCACCTTGTCGGGCAGCGAGCGCAGGTCGCCATATTGCTGGATATGGCGGCGCAGGATGTCCTGCAGCGATGCGGCTGAGAAGAAATACTCCTGCCTCAGACGTAGTTCCTGACCGGCAGGCGTACCGTCGGCGGGATAAAGCACCCGGGCCAGCGTTTCTGCCTTGTTGCTTTCGCGCAGGGCGCCCATGTGGTCGCCGGCGTTAAAGGCATCGAGCAGGATCGGGTCGATCGGCTCGGCGGTCCAGAGGCGCAGCGTGTTCACGCGCTTGGCCTTCCAACCGACGACGGGCGTATCGATGGCGGTGGCGATCACGCGTTCCTGCGGCTTCCAGCTGCAACGCTGGGTCTCGCCGCCGTTCTCGCCGAGGGCTTCCACCGAGCCGCCGAAGCCGACTTCGTAGGACGATTCCTGCCGTTCGAACTCCCAGGGGTTGCCGTGCGCGAGCCAGGTCTCCGGCAGTTCGACCTGCCAGCCGTCGCTCATCTGCTGGCGGAACAGGCCGTGGACATAGCGGATGCCGTAGCCATAGGCCGGCACATCGACGGTCGCCATGGATTCCATGAAACAGGCGGCGAGGCGGCCCAGGCCGCCATTGCCGAGGGCGGCGTCCGGTTCGAGGGCTGCAACCGCGTCGAAATCGACGCCGATCGTGTCGAGCGCTTCGCGAATCTCGTCGAGCAGGCCGAGATTGGAGACGGCATCGCGCATCAGGCGACCGATCAGGAATTCGAGCGAGAGATAGTAGACCCGCTTGTCGCCCGATTCGTAGGTCTGCTTTGTGGATTCCATCCACTTGTCGATGATGTGGTCGCGGATGACGTAGGCGGTGGCCTTCATCCAGTCGTTCGGCTTGGCGGAGGAGGGGTCCTTGCCGATGGAATAGGTCAGGCGGCGGACGATCTCCGCGCCCAGATCCTCGGGCGTGAAATTGCGGGGTTCGGGAGGCAGTGCGTCGGTCTGAATAGGCTTATTCATAGCCAGTGTCCTCGTCGGCCGGTCACCCGGGCCATGTTGCGGGATAGATCGTTCCTCATGCCAGTCCAACTCTCCTCCCTTCGCAGTCAAGCAGGGTCAAAGACCTGATGCAACGAAAGTTTTGAGGACCCAAACTAAATCTGTTGCGCTGCGGGAAGCCGACAAGGGGAGGACGGATGTTTTTCAGAAAGCGCTTGGGAAGGAATATTCACGGTTGCGGAGGTCAGAAGAATTCCGGATAGCGTGCGGTGATCTCGCGAACCTGAGAGAGCGTTCCCGTCAGGTGTTCGCGGATGGCCTTTTCGGCAGCGGCCGGGTCGCCGGCTTCGATCGCGTCCAGTATGGCGCGGTGATAATGCATGATGTTGGCGGGCTTGCCAGGATCCGGCAGGTTGAGGTTGCGGAGCCTGTCGATATGACCGGAGCGTGAGGTCACGAGCTGCCAGAGATTTGCAACACCCGCGGCTTCACACAGAGCGTGGTGAAACAGCATGTCGAGCCGGGCAAAGACATCCAGATTGCCATCTTCAAGCGCGGCTTCCTGGCGGACGAGGATGTTGCGTGCTGGGCCGATACTTTCCTTGCGGCCCATGGCGAGTTTCCGTGTGACCTCGAGTTCGATCGACAGTCTCAGGAATTGCGTTTCGCGCGCATGCACCAGGTCGATCTTCGATACTTCGGTTTTTGACTGCGGGAAGATGACCAGCAGGCCTTCTTCTTCCAGTTTCAGCATCGCGTCGCGCACGGGGGTCTGGCTGACGCCGTAATCCTTGGCGAGCTCGGCGCGCGACAGAGCTTGTCCAGGCTTGAATTCCAGCGTGACGATCCGCTCGCGCAACGCGTCGTGGATTTGCTGGCTGGCCGAGACGCGCTTGATGCCGCCGCGCTTTTTCGCCGTAAGGCCTAACGCGTCGTCATCCATCAAAAGCATTCCGTTCGTTGTCATGGTCGCGAATCCCGGGAGCACCTGTGGGGAATGCATTTACACGATAAACCGGACTTGCAAAAGATACACTAATATATTAGTGCATCAATTGCGGGAAGAAGAGGCCCGTTCAGGATTTCAAGAGGAGGAAACCCCATGAAACTCGTAGCAACCGCGCTTCTCGCGGCATCCGTTTCGGCACTCGCGACTGCGAGTCATGCCGAGAATCTCAGCATTCAGACGTCGTTTAACGCCGGCGATTTCTCGACCCAGTACCTGACCGAGAACTGGCTGCCGAAGATTGAAAAAATGACCGACGGTCGTGTGACCATCACGCTGACCCCGAACGGTTCCGTCGTTCCGTCGCGCGAGACGCCGGAAGCCGTTGCTGCCGGCGTGCTCGACGGCGACTTCACGTCGGTGAACTATTTCGCAGGTCTTGAGCCGGCCTATGCCATCATGGGCGACCTGATTTCCGGGTACGACACGCCGGAGCAGATGATCGGTTTCTGCAAGGACGGCGGCGGTGAGGCCATGATGCAGAAGGCTGCGGATGCCGTGACCGGCGGCGAAGTCAAGGTCGTGGCCTGCGGCCCGTATTCCCGCGAGGCTCTGCCTGCGCGCGTTCCCATCCGCACGTTCGAAGATCTTCAGGGCAAGAAAATCCGTTCGCCCGAAGGTCTCGCGGCGGCCGTCTTTGAAGCAGCCGGTGCTTCACCCGTCTCCATTCCGTTCTCGGAGGTCTTCGGTGCTCTCGAAAAGGGTATCGTCGACGCTGCCGACGCGTCGGCCTACGTCAACAACGACGCGACCGGCCTTCATGACGTTGCGCCCTATCCGCTCTATCCGGGCATCCATTCGATGCCGTCGATGCAGTTCACCATCAACAAGGCAAAGTGGGACGAACTGTCGGAAGACGGCTGAAGTGGTGATGCGCTACGGTTTCGACAGCCCATCTTCCTGGTCGACGGAACTCGCCATGACGCTTTGCGCCAGCGCCTGGGTCCTCTCCGTCGGCTATGTCACCGAACGCAATCGGCACATTTCCATCACGATGATCGAAATGCTTGTCAGCGAAACGACCTGGCGCAGGCTCAGGCTTGTCCAGATGCTGATCGCGGGTGGCGCAATCTTCATCCTGACGATGGCCCTGTGGGATCCTGCCATCAAGGCGCTCAACCGCATGGAAACCTCGGGCACCGCGCTGAACTCGATCCAGCCGACCTATCTCAAGGTCCTGCTCGTCGTCGGATGCATCCTCTATCTCTTCCAGCTTGCCGCCAATCTCGTGCGCTGGGTGCAGAACACCGAAGGAGACGTCTCCGGTGGGCATTGAATACATCACACTGCTGATCGTCGTCTCGCTTCTGGCGCTGATGGCACTGGGCGTGCCGCTCGGCATCACCACGCTGACGGTGTCGCTGGGCACAGCGATCCTGTATTTCGGCGAGCGCGCCGGCTTCTTCGTCGTTGCCGCCAATGTCGGCGAGGTTCTGCACAAATACGAGCTCATCGCCGTGCCGTTTTTCGTCTTCATGGCGAATGTGCTCGAACGTTCCGGCATCGCGCGGTCGCTGTTCGATTCCATGGCGATCATGGGCGGGCGCTTCCGCGGCTCGGTGGCTGTACAGACCTGCGTCGTTGCCGTGGTGCTGGCGGCCATGTCCGGCATCATGGGCGGCGAGATCGTCATGCTCGGCCTCATCGCGCTGCCGCAGATGCTGCGGCTTGGCTACGACCGCAAGCTTTCGATCGGGATCATCTGTGCGGCCGGTGCGCTCGCCACACTCATCCCGCCATCCGTCGTTCTCATCATTTACGGGCTTGCCGCGCAGGTTTCGATCACCAAGCTTTTCGCGGCGTCCGCCGTGCCGGGCCTGCTGCTCGCCTCGCTGTTCATCACCTATATCCTCGTCCGCGTGCGGCTGAACCCGGGTCTGGCGCCGATCTACGATATTCCCGAAACCGGCCTGCCGTTCTTCAGCCGGCTCAAGTTCCTCAAGGGCGTCATCCTGCCCGGCGTGCTGATCGCGGGTGTTCTGGGTGTCATCTATTCGGGTGTGGCGACGGTCACCGAAGCCGCAGCGCTCGGAGCGGTCGGCGCCATCGTGGTGGCGGCGGTCCGCAAGGAACTCACCTGGGTGATGGCGCGCGACGCCATGCGCCAGACGGTTCTGACCGTCGGTTCGATCATCTGGCTGGTTCTGGGTGCGGTGTCGCTGATCGGTATCTACAACCGCATCGGCGGCGGCGAATTCCTGCGCGGTCTTCTGACCGCACTCGATATCGCGCCGATCTGGGTGATCGTCGTCATGATGCTGATTGTCATGGTGCTCGGCACCTTTCTGGAGTGGATCGCCATCATCTTCATCACAGTGCCGATCTTCGCGCCGGTGGTGATCGATCTCGGCTACGATCCGGTCTGGTTCGGTGTGCTTTTCGCCATGAACATCCAGATCTACTACCTGTCGCCCCCCTTCGGACCGGCCTGCTTCTTCCTGAAGTCGGTGGCGCCGAAGGGAATCGAGTTGCAGGAGATTTTCCGGGCGGTGCTGCCATTCATCGGGCTGCAGGCAATCGGCCTGTTCATCGTGCTCTTCTTCCCGCAAGTGGCACTTTGGCTGCCGTCGATGCTCGAGTGAACGGGGAGGGATGAATGACCAACGATCAAAACAAGCTCACCCGGCAGGACGAAGATCTGGCCGCGGCGGAATTCAGTGAGGAAGAGGTCCGCGACAGGCACGATTTCGGCAACTGGCCCGAACTCTTCGGTCTGGTGCTCGCCATCGTCGTCATCTGGCTCGTCTTCGCATTCACAGGTTAACGATATGAAAGACCCCAAAGACCTCAGATCCGCCCGCTGGTTCGCCCCCGACGATCTACGCAGTTTTGGCCACCGGTCACGGATGATGCAGCTCGGCTATGCTGAAGAGGATTTTCGCAACAAGCCGGTGATTGGCGTTCTGAGCACCTGGTCAGAACTCAACACATGCCACTCGCACTTTCCCGAGCGGGTGAAGGACGTCAAACGCGGCGTAACCCAGGCAGGCGGCTTTGCCGTCGAGATGCCGGCGCTTTCCGTCGACGAGAGCTTCACCAAACCGACCTCGATGCTCTACCGCAACATGCTGGCGATGGAGACCGAGGAGATGATCCGTTCTCATCCGCTCGACGGCGTGGTGCTGATGGGCGGCTGCGACAAGACCACGCCCGGTCTTGTCATGGGCGCGCTCTCTGCGGGTGTGCCGATGATCTATCTGCCCGCGGGTCCCATGTTACGCGGCAACTATGCCGGCAAGATCCTGGGCTCGGGATCGGACGCCTGGAAGTACTGGGACGAACGCCGTGCGGGCAACATCACGGATGAGGAATGGCTCGGCGTTCAGGGCGGTATCGCGCGTTCGGCGGGTACCTGCATGACCATGGGCACGGCTGCCACGATGATGGGCATCGCCGAGGCGATGGGCCTTACGCTCCCAGGCGCCTCCTCGATCCCTGCGGTGGATTCCAATCACTTGCGGATGGCGGCCAATTGCGGCCGGCGGATCGTCGAGATGGTCTGGGAAGACCTGACACCGGACAGGATCGTGACCGATGCCGCCTGCCGTAACGCGGCGACGGTCGCCATGGCGACCGGCTGCTCGACCAATGCGGTGGTTCATATCATTGCCATGGCACGACGCGCGGGCGTGCAACTCACGCTCGACGATCTCGATGCGCTCGGCCGGACCACCCCGCTGATCGCCAATGTGCGCCCCTCGGGCGAGGGCTATCTGATGGAAGATTTCTATTATGCGGGCGGTCTGCGCGCGCTGATGCTGCAGATAGCCGACCGGCTCGACACATCCGCGATGACGGTGACCGGCAAGCCGCTCGCCGACAATCTCGAGGGGGCGGAAGTCTATAATGACGACGTCATACGTCCGCTGTCGAACCCCGTCTATCACGAGGGATCGCTCGCGGTTCTGCGCGGCAATCTCTGCCCCGACGGCGCTATCATCAAGCCGGCAGCGTGCAATCCGAAATACTATGTTCATGAAGGCCCGGCGCTGGTCTTCGACAGCTATCCCGAGATGAAGGCGGCGGTCGACGACGAGAACCTCGACATCACGCCCGATCACGTGATGGTTCTGCGCAATGCCGGTCCGCTCGGCGGTCCTGGCATGCCCGAATGGGGCATGCTGCCGATCCCGAAGGCGCTTTTGAAGCAGGGGCATCGCGACATGCTCCGTATCTCGGATGCGCGCATGTCCGGCACGTCCTACGGGGCCTGCGTGCTCCACGTGGCGCCCGAGAGTTACGTTGGCGGGCCGCTTGCGCTTCTGAAGACCGGCGACACGGTACGTCTCGACCTGCCAAACCGCCGGCTCGACATGCTGGTCGACGAGGCCGAGCTCGAAAAGCGCCGTGCCGCGTGGAAGCAGCCCAAACCCCGCTTTGAGCGCGGCTGGGGCTGGATGTTCTCGCGCCACGTCACCCAGGCCGACCAGGGCTGTGACTTCGACTTCCTGCAATCCGATTTCGGCCGCACGCCGGGCGAACCCGACATCTTCTGAGGATTCCCATGACCGACTACGTTCTTTCCGAAGAAACCCGCGCCAAGTTCAAGAAGGTCTCGACCGCCTCGGTCGCGACGGCCCTCTTCAAGCGCGGCCTGCGCAACCAGTTCATCCAGGGGGTGACGCCCGTCGCTCCCAAGACGGAAAACATGGTGGGGCAGGCGTTCACTCTGCGCTACATCCCGGCGCGCGAGGACCGCAATCCGATCACCGTCTTCCGCAATCCCGACCACCCGCAGCGCGTGGCCATGGAAACCTGCCCGGAAGGCCATGTGCTGGTCATGGATGCGCGCAAGGATGCGCGTGCGGCCACCGCCGGTTCCATCCTGATCACGCGTCTTGCGATCCGCGGGGCTGCCGGCGTCGTCTCCGATGGCGGGTTCCGTGATTGCGACGGGATCGGCGAGCTAGACATGCCGTCATACTGTGCAAACCCGTCGGCGCCTACCAACCTGACACTTCACGAGGCGCTCGACATCAACGTGCCGATCGCCTGCGGCGACGCCGCTGTTTTCCCGGGCGATGTGATGCTCGGCGACAAGGACGGCGTGATGGTGATCCCGGCGCATCTTGCCGAGGAAATCGCCGATGAGTGCCTCGGCATGGAAAGCTTCGAGGATTTCGTGCTCGAACAGGTGCTCGACGGCGCGACCATCATCGGTCTCTATCCGGCGACGAAGGACGAGAACCTTCAGAAATACGAGGACTGGCGCAAGCGCAACAATCGGTAAGCTTGAGCGCACGTTGCGTGCAATAGCCGCGTGGGTATCAACCTGCGCGGCGTAATACATCTATCAGATCGCTGATTTTGCTGTCTCATCAGCAGATGGTAACGAATACCCGTCAGGCTCCCTTTCGGCTAGAGCAAATAAGCGGACGGGTGGAGTGGAGTGGGAGCCGTTGCCCTTTACGTCCGCCTGATCAGACAGAGCTATCCGCAGGAGCCTGACTGTCCGAGGCGGCGCGCGGTCATAGCTGCAGTCGCGGCGGTTCAGATCATCATCTGCGTTGGCTCTGCCGCATCATATTCTTTACCCGTCATCATTGGTTCGGGTGCGGGAGTGATCGTGCCGGTACTTGTGATCTGGTCTCTTTGCCGCCCGATGATACGGAAGCTTGGAGATATCGCCTAGCCGGCCTTGAGCGCGATTTGCGGGCGGCCGTGGTGGGGCGAGGGGGCGACTGCGGCAGAGACGCGGAAGACGTCGTGCATCAAGTCCTCGGTCAGTACCTCCTCGGGCAAACCGGCGGCAACAAGCTTGCCTTGGTCCAGCACGACGATGCGATCGCAGAACATGGCCGCGAGGTTCAGGTCGTGAAGTGCAACGATGCTGGTCATTTCCAGGTTTCTGACTGTCTGCAGGATTTCAAGCTGATGATGGATGTCCAGATGGTTGGTCGGTTCGTCCAGGAACATGACGCGCGGGCTCTGGGCGAGCGCCCGGGCGATATGGACGCGCTGTCTTTCGCCACCTGAAAGCGTCTGCCAGGAGCGAGTCGCGAGGTGGTCCATGCCGACATGGGTGATCGCTTTTTCGACCGCCTGCTGATCGGCGGCTGTCCAGCCCGAGAGCGCTGAGCGGTGCGGGGTGCGGCCCAGGCGGACGACGTCGCGGACGCTGACATTGGTGTCGGTGGTGGCGTTCTGCTGCACGAAGGCGAGTTGACGGGCGAGTTCGCGGCGAGGCAGGGCGGCAATGTCGTCGCCGTGGATGGTTACATGGCCGCTGTCAGGACTCTTCAAACCGGCAAGCAGGCGCAGGAGCGACGACTTGCCCGAGCCGTTGGGGCCGATCAAGCCGAGCGTCTCGCCCGTTTTGACAGAGAAGCTGATGTCCTTGACGATCTGCTTGCGCCGGACGCCCCAGACGAGATTGTCGGCTGTCACGCTCATGACTGCGGCCTCGAGCGATAGAGGATGAGGGCGAAGAAGGGGACGCCGACGAGCGCGGTGACCACGCCGATGGGAATGGTCTGCTGGGTGACCAGCACGCGCGAGACGATATCCGCGATCACCAGAAACACCGCGCCCACCGCGGCGCTGGCGGGCAGCAGTCGCATATGCAGCGGTCCGACGATATACCGCGCGGCATGGGGGACGACGAGACCCACGAAGCCGATCGTGCCGACCATACTGACGATGGTGGCGGTCATCATCGCGGTAATGCCGAAGAGGATCAGCCGCAGCCGTGCCACAGGCACGCCGAGTGCTGCGGCATCCTCGTCGCCGAATGTGAAGGCATCGAGCGAGCGCGCCATCAGGAGGCAGGCTCCGAGTCCCACGAAGACCACCACCACCAGAACCTGGAAGTCCGGCCAGCGCACACCGCCGAAACTGCCGAGCAGCCAGAACATGACGTCGCGCGCCTGCTGGGCGTTGCCCGAGGTCGTGACGATGTAGGAGGTGAGGGCGTTGAACAATTGCGAGGCCGCGACGCCGGCGAGGATCGTGTGGTTGGGGCCGCTGGTCGCACCGTTGGACAAGGCCGCGACGACTGCGAAAGCAGCAAAAGCGCCGGCGAAAGCCCCGAACGAGAGCGAGACCGCGCCCGCACCGATACCAAGAACGATGACGCTGACCGCCCCCGTCGATGCACCGGCGGAGATACCCAGCACGAAGGGTTCGGCGAGCGCATTTCGCAGAAGAGCTTGCAGGATTGCGCCGCTGATCGCCAGTCCGGCCCCGGCCAGGGCCGCAATCAGGGCGCGGCTCAGGCGCAGGTCCCAAACCACGCTCTGCTCGATCGGCGGGATGTCGGCGTTGCTCAGGCCGAGCCCGTTCGTGACCGAAAGCACCACCGTCCTGAGTTCGATGTTGTAGTCGCCGATAGCGGCCGCCATGGCGACCGCAAAGGCGAGTGCAATCAGCGTGATGACCAGGAACAGGGCCAGTCCGCCGACCCCGCTCTCCGTCTCGACGGCCCTGTTTCGTTGGCCGGCCCCGCTGTGTTCGCCGGTCATTGTCACGGCAGGTCGAACGCCCTGATCTGCTCGGCCAGCTGCTCGGCCCCGTAAAGCGTCTGCACCGAAGGGTTCAATGCCGCGCCGCTGATCACGGCAATCCTGCCGGCCTTGACCGCGTCCATCTGGCTGACCGCCGGATCGGTGGTCAGAAAGGCGATCTTGTTCTCAGCTTCGTCCAGACCCCAGCGCTTGCGGTCGACCTGGGCGGCAACGATAACCGTCGGATTGGCAGCCATGATACCCTCCCATCCAAGCGCCGGCCATTCCGCCTCGGTCTTCAGCGCGTTCGAGCCGCCGAGCAGATCGGCGATATAGCCCGAGGGGCCGTTGCCGCCGCTCAGATAGGCGTCGTCGGAGGGAGAGGGTGACGAGAACCAGAACAGAAAGGTGAGGTTCTCGTTGTCGGCGAACTCCGCCCGCAACTTGGCCTCGCGGGCCTTCAGGTCCGCGATCAGCGCCTCGCCGCGATCCTGCACGTCATAGATTTGCGCCAGATCCGAGATTTCCTTGTAGAGTTCGTCGAGGTTCCACAGCTCCTTGCGGATGCCGTAAACAGCGGTCGCCTTGCTGTTGCTGGCGTTGCCGGTGTCCTTCTCGACCGAGCAGGCGGCCGGCGACATGTAGGTGGGGATGCCCAATTTCTCGAAATCCTGGCGCTTGGCGACCTTGCTGTCGGGCCCAAGCAGGGTCACCAGCATAGCCGGCACGAAATCGGGCTTCTTGGACAGGATCGATTCCAGGGTCGGGAACTCGACGGTCAGCACGTCGACCTTGTTATAGGCGGCCTCGTAACCCGGCAGCACCCGGTTTGGCCAGAAGGCGGTGCCGACCATCCGGTCCTCGAGCCCCAGCATGAACAGGATCTCAGCCGTGTTCTGACCCAGTGCGACCGTGCGCTCGGGGGCCTTGTCGAAGACGACGGTCTGGCCGCAATTCTCGATTTCGAGCGGATATTTCGTCGGCTCCGCCACGGCGGTGCCGGTCATGTGAGCGGCAAAAAGTGCGGTGAGAAGACCGCCTAACGCAGCCAGTTTCGTTGTCTGGGTCATGTTTCGTCCATGCGTCAGTTGACTATGTACGTGTTGCTTATGAGCTCCACTTCGTTAATTCAAGACAAAAATACTCATGTTTTAATCGGGGCGGGAAAAACGCCTGAGCGAAGCAGCCGGCGAGAGCCGTCAGGCTCCCCGCAATCGCTGGTATTTTGGTCCGCGGATGGCTGGGAAGACGAGAAGGGTGAGGCACAACAAATGATCCGCGCCCGCCCAACAAATGGCAGCGACAGGACTGTGACAGAAGGATTTTCCGAAGGAATCGCGCGAACGCCGCGAAGAGAGAAAGTCCAGCAATCTCAAGGAGCTCGGATGGTGGGCGTGACAGGGATTGAACCTGTGACCCCTACGATGTCAACGTAGTGCTCTCCCGCTGAGCTACACGCCCATCCGATGCGGCGCATACACCACAATCGCGGTGCGCCGTCAACACGAAATTGAAGGGAATTATCATCCCTTTGCGGAGACGTGTTGAAAGTCCCCGCAAACCGCCCGTCAGGCGGCGGCGAGCATCTTGTTGACCTCGTTGACGAGATCGCGAAGGTGGAAGGGCTTGGACAGAACCTTGGCGTCGGCCGGGGCCTTCGAATCCGGATTGAGGGCAACGGCGGCGAAGCCGGTGATGAACATCACCTTGAGATCCGGGTCGAGTTCGGTCGCACGGCGCGCCAGCTCGATGCCGTCCATCTCCGGCATGACGATATCGGTCAGAAGCAGGGTGAAGGGCTCTTCGCGCAGGCGGTCATAGGCGGACGCGCCATTGTCGAAGGAGCGTACGTCGTAGCCGGCTTTTTCCAGTGCCTTGACCAGAAACCGGCGCATGTCGTTGTCATCTTCCGCGAGAAGGATTTTCGGTAGCATCCCGTCCAGACCCTTGATTCTTCTGATTATGCCTTTGCCGCGAAACCGTGCCTGATTCTGGTAAACAGAGGGTGAATCCCCGCCCAGAAAGAATTAACGGCCTGCGAACCATATGCACCCTAGCACAGGCCGGAGCCGGCTGGACAGTCACTGGACAGTGATCATCCCAACTGGCAACATAACAAGGTAAACGAAGCGGCTTCATAAGGTGCCGAATGAAAGACGTCGATGCCACGGTCCCATCGAGCCCTTGCGGCCACCCCTATTACGAGATGATCCGACCGGCGCGCCAGACCGAGCCCTTCGTGTTCAATTCGCCCCATTCGGGCCGTCTCTATACGGATGATTTCCTTGCCGCCACCCGGCTCGACCGCAAGGGCATAAGGCGCTCCGAGGATCATTATGTCGATCAGCTCTATGCGCCTGTGACGGCGCTCGGCGCGCCGATGCTCAAAGCCCATTTCCCGCGTGCCTGGCTCGACGTGAACCGCGAGCCCTATGAACTCGATCCGCGGATGTTCGATTCCCCGCTGCCCGCGCATGCCAATATCGGTTCGTTGCGCGTGGCCGGCGGACTGGGCACCATTCCGCGGCTTGTTGCTGAAAATACCGAGATCTATCGCGGGCGGCTGTCGGTTGCCGAAGGGCTCGAGCGGATCGAGCGGGTCTACAGACCCTATCACGCCTGTCTGAGACGTCTGATCGCCCAGACCCATGTGAAGTTCGGGATCGCGATTCTCATTGATTGCCACTCGATGCCGGCGGGTCTGAAGGCGGCGGGTTCGAATGTCCGGCCGGATTTCATCGTCGGCGATCGCTATGGTTCGAGTGCCGCCCATGACCTCTCGCGGGCTGCAGTCGGCATATTGTCCGGTTTCGGGTACGAGGTGGCGCGCAACAAACCCTATGCGGGCGGCTTCATCACCGAGCATTACGGACGACCGGCACGCGGTCTGCATGCGCTCCAGATCGAGATCAATCGCGGTCTCTATATCGATGAGAAAACGCTGGAGCCGACACGTGGCTATCAGCAACTCCAGACCGACATTGCGCATTTCGCAGCCGA
>CEQC01037672.1_pt1 | contig 18307 bp, 10 predicted proteins | sample 531021 | NCBI WGS metagenome assembly CEQC01 (sample SAMEA2621213, study PRJEB7988) | marine metagenome | biome: marine biome (ENVO:00000447); feature: surface water layer (ENVO:00002042); material: "saline water (ENVO:00002010), including plankton (ENVO:xxxxxxxx)" | depth 5 m
TTTAAAAAGAGTTGGCGGTGGTGATGTTAAATTAAGTGTGCCTAGAGTAAATTGGACTAGCGGTGCAATTTATATGCAGTATGATGATAAAGCTGATAAAAACCAGTTAATAGAGGGCAATAGTTCATCAAATACAAAACCAATGTATGTGTTAGCACCTAGCACGAGAAATGTATACAAGTGTCTATCAAACGGAAGTAATTCAATTTCATCAGTAGAACCAACTGGTGACTATGCTACATCTAATGGTATTGTCTCATCATCTGGTGCTGATGGTTACGTCTGGAAATATATGTACAATATCAAAGATAGTGACCAATTTGTTGATTCTGAATTTATGCCTGTGCCAACAAGAAACCGAAAATTGTTAATGAATGATAGTGAAGAATCTGGCAGTTATAGTGTGCAAAATGAAAGTGTAGTAGAGGGTGAGGTGACTACTATTGTTGTTACGCATCCAGGAACTGGGTATAGAGACTTTACAAATGTAAGAACTTTTGCATTTGAGACTGCAAATACATCTGAGCCTGATGGTTCTAATAGAACTATACAGGTGACTGGTGCTTTTTTAAGTGAAGTTGGATTACAAATCGGTCAAGTAGCCTCTGCTAATATGAGTGTAACAGGCGCTCAATTCTCTGATGATACATTTATTCAATCAGTTAATGATGTGACAAATCAAATCACACTTACGAAACCAGTCTTATCAAATAGTGATGGATCAATTGCTAATACCATATCAATAAGAACTAGAATTTTTATTGATGGTATAACTGCGGCACTAGAGCCAGCAACAGCAACTGCTGTGTTAGGTGTAAATGGATCTTTACAATCTGCCAATGTAACACAATTTGGTCTTAAATATGAAGATAAAATAAATGTAAAAGTTTTTGGCACAGCTACATCTAATATTGCAAACCTAAGAGCAGTTATTTCACCAAAATTTGGCCACGGCTTTGATATTGGAAAAGACTTATATGCAAATAGTGTATCTATTGTGTCTAAGTTTGGAGAAATAGATTCAACAGAAAATGGCGTGGTGCCAACAGACTTTAGTTTTAGACAAGTTGGTCTTGTCAAAAACCCTTATAAATATGGTGCAAATACGTTTTTAACATCAGAGCAAGCGGGAAATACGGCTGTTTTGAATGTATCTAATTACACTCAAAGCACAGGTAGAGATTTAGGGGCGGCTGTAAGACAAACCACACAAATTTTTGTTGCATCTGGTGTAACTTACGATTTAAATGAATTTGTTTTTCAAGGCACTTCTTCAACTGACTACACAGCTGGAGGATTTGTTCATAGAATTGTTAATACTACATTAATAGAAATAAATGAGTTACAAGGTGAATTAGAGGTAGGTAAAGTTTTAAATGGCAATACTTCAGGTGCTTCAAGAATAATTACACAAATTGTAGACCCGGCATTTGAGCCTAAATCAGCAGATTTACTTTTTGTAGATAATAGAGCACCAATTACAAGAACAGATGGCCAAGCGGAAACTGTTAGACTGACCATAAGATTTTAAAGGTAGAAAATGGCACTAGATTTTAATACAACACCATACTATGATGATTTTAATGAAGATAAAAATTTTCATAGAATACTTTTCAGACCAGGTAGAGCTGTTCAAGCTCGTGAATTAACACAATCACAAACAATATTACAAGATCAAGTTACTAAATTTGGTGACCATTTATTCAAAGATGGTTCAAGGGTAACTGGTGCAGAGGTATTTGGTGTTGGTGAGGGTAAAATTGATAAACTATCAATTAATTTACAACCATCAGTAAATCATATTAATTTAGCTCCTTTATTGCCTCAAGGCGGTGTTCTTAATCAAGGTGCTACAGCTGTAAATGTGTCTAGTTTCATAAACGGGTACATATCTGTTCCCATATTCGGTGTTGGAGTAAGTAATGCCGTGCAAGATATAAGTTTTTCAAACACAACAGCAAATAATGTATTCTTTGTTCATCATGCTGATCCAGCTGCTAATGGCGACCCAGATACTTTATACGTTTCACACATTAAAACTGTGGGTGAACGTAGAACAAATGGATCCATAGCTTTTGCAAATACTGATTCAGTTACTTTAAGGCAAAATCTTACAGGTGAATTGTCAAATACCACGGCAAATATAGATGGTGCAACTGTTTTTGTGGTTGCTGATAATATAGGGTCAAATGTTACAGTTCAATCTAACGTGACCATGAACGTATACTCTACAATTGATTTGAATTCAACAAATTTAATAGCTCAGGTAACCTCGAATACAAATCCATATGGTGATGCAAAATTACTCGGTGTTACAGAGGGTGTATTTTATACGAACGGAGTTTTTGTAAAAAATCAAAAAGAAATTGTTGCAGCTGACAAGTATGGTAAAACTGCAAACGTATCGGTCGGTTTTGAAGTTACTGAGAGTGTTGTAAAATCAACTGATGATGCAAGTTTACTAGACCCTGCTTTAGATTCTTCAAATTACCTTGCCACAGGCGCAGATAGATATAAAATTTCTTTGAGTTTAAAAAGAAAACAATTAGATGATTCAACAAAGTCCGTGCCTGAATTGTCATCTTCAAAATACATTGAAATTGCAAGGTATAAAAATGGTCAGTTAGTTAAAGACGCCACGGGCACAAAATACTCTGATTTGGGTAGAACTTTGGCAAGAAGAACTTTTGATGAGTCTGGTGATTACATAGTAAGAGGCTTAGAACCACTTGTTCGTAATTTAGGTAACACAGGCACGGGTATACTTACAGTAGGTAAAGGTAAAGCGTATGTTAAAGGTTATGAGATAGAAAACATATCTGATGTTGATATAAACTTACCAAAAGCAAGAGAAAAAGAAACAGTTACAGGTTATAGTTTAGAACAGTCATATGGTAATTTTATCTTTGTTAGTGGTGCAAATAATACTCTTTTCACAGATAATGCAGAGTTTGTAAAAGTCTCTATTCATTCATCAAATGTTGCTAATCAACAGGGACACTTTACTACATTACCTAGCGGAGCGCCAAATCAACAAAATCAAAATACTAAAATTGGCGAGGCTCACGTTAAAAATATTGAGTTCTTCAAAAATGATAGTGCTGTTGAGCCTCTTGCAAGGCATAATGATGTATTTAAATTATCACTTTTTAATGTAAGAAATACAAGTAATGTGCCTTTAACACTAGCACGAACAATCGTTGCTATACCGACTGTAGCAGCAAACGGTAATGCTATTGCAAATCTTGACTCAACATCTATTCAAACTCATAGGACACCTGCAAGATTAGCTAACGGCACTAATAATATGATTGTCGTTGATGCAAGTGGCATCAGGGTTGGTGATATGGTTGAAGGTCATAATGTCTCTAACAATGGGCCAGTATCCGCAGGTAACACAGGGTCAGCCTCAACATCTCAAATAGGTCGAGGTAAAAGAATTGCGTTTGTTAAAGCTGTTAGAGGCACAAATGTTGAAATTAGCTGCACAGTATTTTCTGGAGCGACTACTGATTTAGGTGATGGTTTCTTTTCTAATTCAGGGTCGAATAATTATATCTTCAGTAGAGCTACGTTTACTGACACAAATGAGGACATATCTCTTTTCCCAATGTCATATAATTATGTAGCAAATACTGGTGCTACTTCTTTCACTTATCAGATAAGAAAAGTTTTTAAAGATGTTACTATTACCAGCGGTGTAGCTACAATAACATCAGGTAGTGCAGATAAAACATTTTTAGAATCTTCTACGGATACCGCTAGAAGAACAAATTATCAAGTAACAGTTAAGAGTGGTGGAACCCTAATAAACAATACTGGAAATTTAGTACCACAAATATCTAGTGTTGTGGTAACAGGTGGTGCTACGCCAGCTGCAGCCATAAGTGTAGGAAATGGAGCTGGTGCGACAGATACGGGATTGACTGGCACCGTAGACATTATAGCAACCGTACAAATTCAAGGTGGTGAAAATGATAGAAGAAACTTAACATCAAGACAAAACAATAAAATATTTACCATTGGCACTTTATCACAAAGAGATGGCACAAAACCAGCAAAAGTATCATTGGGTCAACCATATTGTGTAAACGTAGAGGCAATTTATATTTCAGATGGTGATTATGATGCCAATAATACGCTTGAGAATGTCAGAGATGCTTTCATATTTGATACAGGGCAAAGAGAAAGTTTCTTTGATTATGGCACAATAAGATTAAGAGCTAACAACGCATTATCAAATGGTTACCCTGACACAGCGAAGATTAATGTTGGAAAATCGTTAGTCGTATTTAATCATATTGAAGCAAATGGTTCAGGTTATCTTGATGCAGCTTCATATAACCCAGTCTTTAGATATGAGGCAATACCTCAGATAACTAAAAAAGATGGAACTATCATATCTCTAAGAGATACCATAGATTTTAGGCCATTTAGAGAGGCAGATGAATCTCCTAATGTTTATTCAAATGCTAGTATGACATTTTCTAAACTTGAGATGCCAGACTCAGGTGATCCAACAGCTGTTATGGGCTTAAGTTATCATTTACCAAGAAATGATAAACTAGTTTTGGGTTTTGATGGTAACTTTAGAGTGATTCAAGGTGAACCAGCTTTAAACGACCCTCCAACACCTGCTGATGACCCTGATTCAATGACTATCGCTAAATTAGCTTTAGAGGCATATACACCAGAGGCAAGTAATGTAAAATTAGAAATTGTAAAAAATAAAAGATATACAATGAAAGACATAAGTGGTCTTGATGATCGCTTGACTAGGGTTGAATATTACACCTCTTTGAATTTGTTAGAGACTGAATTAGCTTCACAAACTTTCTTCTCTAATAATAACGTAGAGCTTTTGAGTAATGGGTTCGTAGTAGATAATTACAAAGGTCATAGTATCGGTGATGTTGCTAATCCTGATTATAAATGTGCAATCGACTATGATAATGAACTTTTAAGACCTAGATTCAAAGCTAATGCAGCTTCAGCTGCTCAATCAACATCATTTGCATCATTAAGAAATACTGGTAATAGATTAACATTACCTTTTGGTACTGAGGTTTATACAGCACAAGCAGTTGCAACCGGCACAGTAAATGTCAACCCATTTAATGTTGTTGGATTTGTAGGTCATGTTAAACTAACAACTGATGTCGCCACTTATGCCGACTTTGATACTAGACCTTTTGTAGGTGTTAATACAGATGGTAACTCTGATAACTTCTCATTTGGTGAAAACTATACAGGCTCAAGATGGGCAGAATGGGATTTATTATCTTATGATAAGAGTGATGCAAAAGTATACACATATTACGATACAACAAACCAAAAATCAAAAACATCAACTTCAGCTGAGGCAGCTGGTTATCTTAGTCAAAAAACTGAAACAGATAAAGTATTTTATTATGCACAAGCTCAAAATATTGATTTTGAAATTTTTGGATATAAACCTAACACCGAAGTTCATGCTTTCATAGATGGTAAAAATGTATCACATAAATTAAATAGATTTAATTCTGATACATCTGCTTTTGAAAATAAACCTCTAATTATATCTGATGAAAACGGATTTGCAAAAGGTAGAATTGTTTTACCAAATGACACAGCAACTCAAGAGCAATTTTTTGCAGGCGAACATCAAATTATTTTCTGTGATGCAATATTCAACCCTACTTTTCACACAACTATTGCTACAACTAGGTATTTTTCTGGTACACCTAGAGTACCTGAAGTTGAGGTAGTGCAAACTGTTGTTGAAGAACAACCACCTACACCACCACAATATAATTGTGATTTTTATATGAATGATGCACCAGAGAATCAAGAGTGTATTTCAATCGCTGATTTAAATGCCAGAATAATAGGATCGGGTGTTTCGGCTGCAACCGTAAATAATTGGGGTCCAAGAATATATGACATATATCGAAATGTTTTAAGAAGAATACCCGATGTAGGGGGTTATACTTTCTATCTTCAAAATATTGATAATGGTGATTATGGTGATATTAGAGGTAAATTTAATGATGCAGCTGCAAGGGGCATAATTGAACAATACTTTAGAAGTGGCCCAGAGTATGCTGATATACAAGAGGGAATTTATGTAGACCCATTGGCACAAACTTTTTTTGTAAATGAATTTACAAATCCAAAGGGTATATTTGTACCAAATATATCTGTTTTCTTTGCAACGAAGGACGTATCATTACCTGTAACATTAGAGATTAGAAAAACTGTTAATGGGTATCCAAGTGCAGATGATGTCATACTAGATGCAAGAGTTACAAAAAATCCTGATGATGTTAATTTACCAGACCTATCAGCACCTAACACACCAGTTGCAACACAGTTTGACTTTGATAAACCAATATTTTTAGAACCTGGTGAGTATTCCATAGTACTACTTACAAACTCATCAAATTATACTGTGTTTATCGCCACAGTTGGCCAAACAAGAATTGATAACGGTCAAGTTGTGGCTGGTCAGCCATACACAGGGTCATTGTTCAAGTCTCAAAATGCTAGAACATGGGAACCAGACCAACTTTCAGATTTATCATTTACAATTAGAAAATGTTCTTTCAATACATCTGGAAACTTCTTTACTGATGTTGATGCTCAATTGGGTAATTTACCAATTCAATATGTTGATTACATGAAAGTTAGTGCTCCATATGAGACATACTCAAAAGATACATCTTTATCTTTTCAACTATCAACAACTGCAAACGGTAGTTCATCTTTAGGCACCGCTAAAAATGTTTATCCAGAGGCGGATATTAATTTTGAAACCAGACAACAATTTGCAGCTTCAGGTGAAGCAAATCTCAGAGTTACAATGTCAACAACGAACACGGATGTTTCACCTACTTTTGAATTAGATAGATGTAGATTCATTTTTGCAGAAAATTTATTGAATAGCACGGCTAATACAGATGTTACAAATAATCCAGAAACGCAGAATGAAGGTGGTGGTGCATTATCTAAATATATCACAAAGAAAGTTAAATTAGCAGATGATTTTGATGCAACAGCTTTGAGAGTAATTTTATCTAAAAATTTACCAGAGGGTGCTTTAGTTGAGGTTTATTATAAGGTACAATCGGGTGTTGACTCATCAGAGTTTGATGATTTACCATATGTTTTAATGAATCAAATCACACCAGTAACGACAACTCAGAATTATACAGATTTTTATGATTGTGAATATAGGGCAGAAGATATTACATACGCAAATGCTGATGCAACTTATGACAACTTTAGATTTTTTGCAATCAAAGTTGTATTGTATTCAACAAACACGGCAAAAGCACCAACAATTAAAAACTTTAGGGCTATAGCATTATCATGAGTATGATAAAAGTAAAAAATCATAAAAATCTTGTAAGAGATTCAAGATCAAAAGCCATTTTAAATACTGATGTAATAAAAATGATGCAAACAAAAAAAAGAAAAGAGCAAAGTGTAACTTTAGAAACTCTAACACAAGAAGTCAAAGTAATTAAGGATGAGTTTTTAGAAATTAAAACTCTTTTAAGACAAATCGTATCTAAGAGATAACTATGGCAATTATAAGAAACATAACAACCGGCAACACTTTTCAGCAACACGTTACAACAACAGCTGAAACTGTACAAAAACTTAATCATTTAACTGATGGTACCGTAAACGATAAGTTTTATGCGAATACAGATGTTGTAGTTGATGGTAACCTTGATGTTACAGGTAATATTTCGTTAGATGCAGCTGGTTTTGATAACTTGACCATGAATGGGAACTTAATACTTTCCCAAAGTGATTCAGTTCTTTATAAAGAAGCCGCTTATACCTCAGGTGAAGCGTCTGCTCGATATGTGATTACCGGTAATGGTGTTGCTTATGTTTTTTCAACAACTGGCGCCACACCTAGAAGTAACCCTAGTTTGTATTTTAAAGCAGGGTCAACTTATGCTTTTGACTTAACTGGTTTAGCTGGAGCTCATCCGTTCGTAATTCGCACAACAAATGATGCTGCCTCTGTAAATGATGGTGGCACATATATGAATGTCGGTCTTACTCATGTAGAAACAGCAAATGATGGTAACAGAGTTATAGTAACACAAGGGTTTAACGCACAACGTAAAAAGAATGGTGTTCTGTATTTTCAAATACCAGCAGGAACGGCTAATTTTGGGGATGTCTATTATTATCAATGCACAGCTCATGCAGGCGCTATGGTTGGCACAATAACAGTAGAAAACACGGTGCAGGCTGCTTTTGATCAGGCAAATACAACAATTTCAGATGCAGTAGCTTTATCAATTGCTCTATCATGATATATAAATAAAGGAAAAAGAGAGAAAGATATATGGCAACGAATAGATTTAGAAGTCATTTAGCAAATGCAACGATAGGCTACGCTAACGCTGTTTTCACAAACTCAGAAAGTGGGACAGATAAAGTGGTTGTTGGTATGACTATTTCAAATATAACATCAATAGCTCAAACTGCAAGTGTATTTGTCCATTCTAATACTGTAAATGTTCAGTATTCATTAGTTACAGATGCAACTATACCTGCTGGTGGGTCTATCGTGCCCATTGGTGGTGATCAAAAAGTTGTGGTTGAGCCAGGAGAAAGTATAAATGTAAACACTTCTGGTAGTAATTCTTGTCATGTTGTAATATCAACACTAGAGATATCGAATTTATAAGGTAGAATATGGGAATATATATTGGTCGTGCTCCAGAGACAGAATTATTAGAAAGAACTACTGATCTTTTTAGTGGTACTAATACTGCAACGAGTTTTACACTTACAAATGCTGTTGCAGACCCTAAAGAGCTTGATGTTTATGTAAACAACGTACACCAAGACCCTTTTAACGCCTATACCGTAACATTTGCAAATAGTTCAATAAATTTTTCAGAGGCGCCTTCATCAGGTGCAAATAATGTTCTAGTTGTAGGTAGAAGTAGGCAAAGAGTAGGTATATTTGTGCCAGACGATGGCTCAATTACATCAAAAAAATTAGCTTCAGGTGTTGCGATTGGTGATGAACTATTAACTACAACAGGTGTGTCTGCCGGATCTTATGGTGCTCAAGATGCAATACCAGTTATCACAGTAAACGATAAAGGCCGTGTGAGTAATGTATTTAATGTATCAGTAAATATACCAGTTGCTTTTGAAGCCGCAAATGCCTTACCAACAATTTTATTACTTTCAGGAATGTAATCATGCCACAGATTTTTAAAAGATTAGGAGCAATTAATTCAACTGCAAACGCACAAGCAAATTTGTATGTAGTGCCAGCAAGTAACTCAGCCGTAGTATCAACAATTACTATTTGTAATCAAACAGCTGCAAATGGTTCTTACAGTTTGATGGTTCAAGATGCAAGTGAGTTTAGTAACCCAGCTGCAAATGCAACGATGATTGTAAGAGGCGCAGCGGTGCCGGCTGCAGACACAGTTGTATTAACAATGGGACTTACAATGAACGCTGGTTCAATATTATCAGCAAACGGTAGTTTTGTTGATATTTCATTTTCGGCCTTTGGTTCTGAGGTATTTTAATGGGGTTTTTAAATGTCAATAAAACTCGCATCTAGGAGCTTCTCGACTAAATTATCTGAAATTGGCCCACGAAAACATGACATAGCAAAGTCGAACACTGGTACAGCAAAATGTTTTAGTGTCAGACCTTTTGGTTATGCTTATCCTATAGGTTTAAATACACAAAGAGTATTTGGTAATGTGGCTGCTAATACAACTGGCGGCACTCAAATTACAGTTGGGTCTGATTCTAGCCCAACCCAAAATGCAGTTCACAAGTTCGATTCATCTGGAGTTTTCACATCTACTAATTCATTTACTTGCGAGTATTTCCTTGTAGCTGGTGGCGGTGGTGGCGGGAATCAAATTGCCGGCGGAGGTGGTGCAGGAGCAGTTTTATATAGAAATGATTATCCCATATCCGCAGGAGCTAATAACTATATTACAATAGGGGGTGGTGGGGCAGAAAATGCAAGAGGTGGAAACACCACAATAGAAGTAAATGGTTCACCAAGTGTTTTTGTTCATGGTGGTGGTCGAGGTGGTATCGGGTCAAGTGATGGTGACCCAGGACAACCCGGCGGGTGCGGTGGCGGTTCAAGTAGAAGAAGATCAGCACCCACAGCGGGCGCAGGTGGTCTATCAGTAAACCCAATGCCAGGTCCATCTTATAGTTTATTTTACGGAAATTCAGGAGGTAGAGGCTCTGATAATGGTAACCCAGATGATAATGGGCAAGGCGGTGGTGGAGGTGGGATAGGAAGCACAGGTGGTAATGCTACTCCTACAACTGGCGGCGGTGGTGGCACAGGGTTAACTTTTTCTTATGATGAAACATCAACAACTTACGGTGGAGGTGGAGGCGGTGGAGTTTGGGCTGGAACTGCAACAGCCGGTGCCGGTGGTAGTAGTATAGGCGGTGCAGGTGGACCTGGAGGTTCACCCGGAGGAAATGCAACTGCAAATAGAGGTAGTGGTGGCGGAGGTGGTGGTTATGGAGATAGTACAGCTGGGTCTGGTAGTGGTGGTTATGCAGTAATAAGATATTTTTCAATAGATGAAACAGCATTTAACATTTTTATAAATTAAGGCTATGGGAATAAAAGTAACTTCAAAGAATGTGAGACCAGAAGGATTTGAATTTCCTGCTGGTTTAAATAGCGTTAGAGTTGTATCTGATACAAGAGTAAATATAGGTCAGCAAATGGCTACATCTGCTCCATCAGGTCTCTCAAGTCCGACTTCACCAGAGGGTCAACAAAATTATATCGGGCCTGATGATCCAGGTCCAGGTCAAAAAGTTAAACACACCTTTCGTCAATCAGGTTCATTTACAGCTGGTTTTACAGGTAACGTAGATGTGATTGTTGTAGGTGGTGGAGGCGCAGGTGGCGGAGGTTACGGTGGTGGCGGTGGTGGCGGTGGCGTTATATACGCTAAGTCAGTAACCGTACATAGTGGTCAAAGTTATCCAATTATTATCGGAGCTGGCGGAACTAACCCTGCTCACAACCCACCCTCAAAAGGTGGTAACGGTGCAAATTCTGAAATAGTTTTTTATAATGGTGCTCATCCCATGTGTAATAGCACAGGACACTTAGTTGCATTTGGTGGCGGTGGTGGCGGTGCTAAAGATAGAACTGGATCAATAGGTAACCCTCATGCTCCTAGTGGTGAGGGCACTGCTGATGGAACTTCAAGAGTGATAGGTTCTGGTGGTGGGGGCGCTGGGACTGGTCAAAACTATAATGATGAGGCTATGGGTGCCATAGGGCAACAAGACCCTAATTATACTGGTTATTACCCAGTTGATGGCGGTCAAATGGAAACACAATTAGGCCCAGCCTATGCAGCCCCACTAATTTCAAATAATCCTGTAACTGCACCAGAACCAGGACCATCTTTTAATCCTTCAGGTAATCAAGTAAGTTATTACCCATTTTACCCTTACCCAACAATGAGCCCATCTATCCCAGCTTTACAATACGTTAGTGGTGGTGCTTATGGTGGGGATGGTAATGATGGGCAGGCTAATAATCATTTTGGTATGCCTGGTGGTCAGGGTAGTATAAGCGGTTATAATAGAGACTCAGCAAGACCATCAACTTATGGTGGCCCACCAGCTGGCCCAATTTTAACGGGCGGTGGAGGTGGTGGTGCTATGGGTCAAGGTTTTGGTTATGGGCGAAACCCACCTAGTAATAATGGCACAGCTACAGGCACGCCATCATGGGGATTCGGCGGTGATGATTTCAGAGCTACATTAAAAGGTGTTGTACCAGTAGCAGGTTTTGGAGCTGGCGGCGGTGGTGGTTCAAGTGGGCCTCCTAGAAGTGGGTCTACTGGCGCTGGTGCTGGAGCATCTAGCGGTAGAAGTTTACCTGCACCACCTTCTTTTCCAGGATTTGATAATTATTTGTCTGCGGAAAACGCCCCTGCTAATTTAGGTGGTGGTGGAGGCGGTGGCGGGGCTCCTGGTAACTACAACCCATTTTTTGGACCTATGGAACCAGGGTATGTTGAAGCACCAGGATCTGGTGGTAGTGGTAGAGTTGAAATAGTTTATGATGCAGTAACAGGTGAATTGACAAACGCTGCTGTGTTCTTCATAAATTAATTATAAATATAGAATAAACATTTTAATAAGGAGTTGAAATAATGTCGCATTTTGCTGAAATTGATGAAAACAACAAAGTTGTTCGTGTGATAGTAGCAGAACAAGATTTTATTAATAGTGGCGCTGTAGGTGAACCTAGTAGATGGATACAAACATCTTATAATACAAGACAAGGTGTTCATTATGCTGAACACGCAAATGGAGCTTATCTACCAGATGGTGGTACTGCACTTAGAGGTAATTACGCAGGTGTTGGTTATGAATATGTCAAAAATGAGAGCATGGATGCTTTTATCGCACCAAGACCAAATACAGAATGGACAAGTTGGACAATTAGTTCTTCATCTTTTATGTATGAAGCACCTCTTACCATGCCAACAGATGCTAATACAGCTGCAGGTGAACGATATGATTGGGACGAAAACGCTTATAAAGCAAACAACCAAACTGGTTGGATCTTATATACACCTGAATAAAGGAAATTAGATGGCATTAACACTTGTATCGGGTAAAATGCTGGCTAATGCCTCAGTCTCAGCTGAGAAATTAGCGGCAGGGGCAGTTGTAGCACCAGCGGGCGCTTTAGCTGCCAATTCTGTTCTCGCAAATACAATCGCTGAAAGAGCGATACAAGCAAATAATATTGGTTTATATGTAATTGAAGCCAATAACATTGCAAATGGTGTTATAAGTGGTGGTTCAGTATCAGCTAATACGATTACAGCTCTTGAAATAAAACCATCAACACTTACAGCTAATTTATTTTCAGCAAGTTCAATTGAAACAGCTGCAATCGCAGACTTAAACATAACTGCGCCTAAAATGGCAAATACACTTGCCATAATGAACGTAACACAGATGAACACATCTGTACAGAATGTTGTTGTATTTAATGCAACTCATATTGCATTAGGTAAAGTGGCTGGTACTGCAACAATCAATACTCAACAAGGCACATATTTCTCTGCAAATACAACTGGTGCCTGCACATGGACTTTTGCAGGAGGACCTGATTCATCAAAAGCAACAGCATTCACATTAGAACTCACAAGTGGTGGCGGTATGCAAAATACTTACTCGCAAACTTGGCCGGCAGCTGTTAAATGGGCAGGTGGGTCAGCGCCAACACTCACACAAGGTGAAACAAAAGTTGATGTTCTTGTTTTCATAACAGATGATGGTGGGACAAACTGGAGGGGTGCCGTTTCGATATTAGATAGTAGATAATGGATTTAATTACACTCTCAGCTTTAGGTGCAGCTGCAAACACAGCCTCTGATAGCGGAGGTGGTGGCGGTGGCGGTGGCGGTGGTGTAGCTGAAAGAACAGATGAACACTACTCAAACACAGTTTTACTTCTACATGGTGATGGAAACCCAGGTGCAAATAATTTAAATAATCCAGCCCCGATAGCTTCGTATATTGCTGTAAGTGATGATAGCCCAAATGACAGACAGTCTAATACATTTGGTTTGGGAGTTTACGGTACTGATTTTAGTCCATTTTATTATAATGATGGGTATTTTTCAACATCTCATGTCCCCACTGGAGGATTTCATTTTCCACATAGCGCAGATTACAATTTAGGCTCTGGTGAATTTACAATTGAATTTTTTATGAATGCTGACACATTAGCAGGGACTCAATATATTTGCGGACAAGTAGGCTCAGGTGGTTCAGGTAGTGATACCGCAGTACAGGTATACATCAGTAATTCAGATGGTAGGTTAACTTTATATATGAGTCATAATGCGGCTTCAATTGAAACTCCTGCCGCTAGTATTTCATCTAATAAATGGCATTTTATTTCGTGCGTAAGACAAGATAATACTTTAAGAATTTATGTAGATGGGGTGCAAAAACAAAGTGGTGCATATAGTGGGACAGTTTTAGATTCAGCCGGCGGGTTTGGTATAGGACAAACTGGAGAGTATGTAGGGGATGGTTTTAGAGGTCATATTAGTAATTTTAGGTTTGTGGTTGGTAGTTGTTTAAGAGATGATGGCACAACATTTACCGTTCCAACTTCCCCTCTAACATCAACAGGTGCAGAAACAAAAATACTTACATCTCAGTCAAATAGATTTAAAGATAACTCACCAACTGGGCGTGATGCGGTACCTCAAGGCACAACAATGATATCAACATTTAGCCCCTTCGATGTTAGTGATAAATTAAATACAACTATCTACCCATCTGCGAATACAGGTGCAATTTACATGGATGGCGCTAGTTGGGTTACAATTGATAATCAGGCACAAGACTTTACTTTTGGCACAGAAGATTGGACGATTGAATTTTGGGTTTATGCAAATGAAAGTAGCACATCTCAAGTTACTCTCATAGGTCGTAATGGCACGGGTGCTATAAATTGGCCTTATCTATATAGAGCTGCCACAAACAGGCAAGTAAAACTATATTATGGTGGCGATACTGTTACCTCAACAAAACAACTTTACCCTTTTGAGTGGACTCACATAGCATTTTGTAGAGAGAATGGCACAACGAGAGTGTTTATGAATGGCGAGTTACAAGGGTCTTCAGCTGATACAACCAACATCGTTGACCCAGTTAAGATGGTCATTGGTAACAATGGTGGTGGTGCTTCATCACACAACTTCAATGGTTACTTTCACGCTGTTCGTGTAGAAAAAGGTCGTGCAAAATACACATCAAATACATCTTTCAATCCTGCAGCTACAGCACCTGCTTATGCTAATAGTGTGAATACTGGAATTGTATCAACAAATTCATATAGTTCATTTTTTGATGGGTCAGACCATTTAGCAAATACAGCTGCGATACCGATAACTGATTATGCTTTTTCTAATGCAAACGATTTTACAATTGAAATGTGGTTTAATGCAACAGATTTACCTGGATCTGATATGCTTTTATATGATGCTAGAGTTGCCAATGGTGCATACCCAGCAGTTATTTTAAATAGTGCAAATAAAATTTTATGGTATGTTAATACTGGCGCTCGAATAACATCAAGAGCTTTAACAGTTGGTAAGTGGTATCATTTAGCTATTGTTAGGTCTGGTAGTAGCACTACAATGTACCTTGATGGTTTAAGGGAAGGTGATGTTTACTCAGACACAATTAATTATTTACATGGTGATATTAATATAAGTTTGAATCAACCATCAGGCGGCCAACAATTTAGAGGGTTTATTCACGGTCTAAACATACTAAACGGTGTTGCAAAATATACATCAAATACAGCAACCACATACAGCCCAGTTTCAACAGTAGGCACACAATCAGCAAACGGTCATAGTGTTTTCTTTGATGGTGATGGGGATTATTTAACTATCCCAGATTCAACTAATTTAAGAATGGGAACTTCAAATTTTACAATTGAGTTTTGGACTAACTTAAATGCAAAATCTGGATACACTACATTTTTCGACAAAGGATACACTAATTCTGGTGGCATACTACTTCAATCAAATAATAACGCATCTGATATAAGAGTATTTTTAAATGGTAGTGGTGTAGATATTACATCTTCTAGTTCAATCCCACTAAATGCTTGGACTCACGTAGCGCTTGTACGCAACTCTGGCACAGTTACCCTTTATTTTAACGGAGTAAGCGTTGGTACTGCTTCAGCTAGTGATGATTTAAATAGCACAGATGTTGTTCAAATTGGCCGAGGGTCGACCTCTTATTATTTGAATGGATATCTCTCTAATTATAGAATAGTAAAAGGAACGGCTTTATACACCTCTTCATTTGAACCAAGCACATCCCCATTTACTACAACTTCTCAAAGTGCAACTGAATCAGAAGTTTCGTTCTTAGGTTTACAATCTAATACCTTTATTGATAACAGCACTACAGGTCATGCAGTAAGTCAAACTACAACTTCTGGCGCTGTAATCAGCACATTCAACGCATATGACAATGGGTATTGGAGTGTATACTTTGATGGCACAGATGATTATATAGATATACCTGGTCAAACTTCAGCTCTATCAGGACAATGGAGTTTAGAACTCTGGTTTATGAAACAAGACTCTTCGACTGATGTAATTGTATCAACCGACACAACGGATCAGTTTCAGTTAGTAATACAAGACTCTGGTGATTTTCATTTCAGTTATAACGGCACATCACCAATATTTGATGTTGCGTCAGGCACAAGTTTACATGAGTGGTTTCACATCTGCGTTACAAGAGATGCCAGTAATTATGTAAGGGGTTATATTAACGGTGTATTAAAAGCTTATGTTTATAACACAGGTAACCCAACTTTAAATGGTTTTTCAGTTGGCGATCAAAGATCAACTGGTAGCCATGACACTTTTGGTAAAGTTTCAAATTTAAGATTAGTTGTTGGTTCAATACCCACAAGTTATCAGTCTAGTGAGACCACACTTGGTACAAGTGTATTTACTGCACCAACAGACTATTTAACTAGAAGTTCACAGGGCGCCACAGCAGGTGATGTTGAACTATTGATTTGTCAATCTGGCGCTTTAATTGATAACTCACAAGCAGATAGTGGTGTGGGTTACACGATAACGGCCTCTGGTGATACTAAAGTTTCTCGCTCAAGACCATTTTCAACTGAACTTGCAAGAGACCAAGTTTTATTGGCTTGTCAAGGTGTAGATTCAGTTAATGAAAATTCACATTTAAATACAAAACTTACAAAAACTGGTGATGTAACGAGATCAGCATTTCACCCATTTGATGATGGTTTTTGGTCTGGTCAATTTGATGGTAGTGGTGATTTTATAAAAATGACCCATGCTACTAACTTTGATATTACTGGTCAAGTTTCAGTTGAGTGTTGGTTTAAATTAGCTGCTGCTGTAAATTGGGGTGTTTTATTTTCTCAAGAAACGGGTGATAGATTTCAACTTGCTGTAACAAATACTGATACATTAGATGTTCGTTGGAATGGTAGTCAATTAGGGACACCATTCTCTGTTTCTCAAGACACTTGGCACCACCTCTTAATCACTAGAGATAGTGGTAATTATGTAAGGCAATTTTTAGATGGTGTTTTAAAAAATTATAATTCAGATTCTAATTCTTTAGATACCGCTTATCTTGTAATAGGTACGAACCAATCCGGAACAAACCCTTTCAATGGATTTATTTCTAATGTTAGGTTTATAAATGGGTCTATACCAACAGGATATCAAACAAGTGAAACCTCAGGTGGCACAACTGTGTTCACACCATCAACTTCACCATTCACCACAACATCTCAAGGCGCTACTGCTAGTCATGTTAAATTACTAACTTGCCAATCTTCAAATTTTGCGGATAATTCTAGCACATTAACAGAAGTAATAGAATCAGGTAACGCAAATACAAGACCTGTTTTTCCGTTTGCAAATACCACGCTAGCACAACAAACTACGTCTTTGTCTGGTTTGTATAGAGGGTCAGTCCGCAATGCTGGATTCTTAGATGAAAGCAGTAATAATACAGTAATTAGTGTTTCTGGCACGCCGACTCAAGGTAGCTTTACACCACACTACCCACCATCAGGTTACTGGAGCGTTCTATTTGCTGGTGGAGCCATAACAACACCAGATCATGATGGTTTTGATTTAGGTACAAATGATTTCACGATTGGTGTATTTGTTTTTCCTACAGGGGCCTTATCAAGTAGAACAGCAATAGTTTGTCAAGGTTCTAGTGGGTATGTCCCATTTATTATAGCACACGATCAAATTTTAGTGTCGTTTAATGGTAGTAGTTGGGGGTTGACAATTGACTACTCTAGTGATTTAGTGCCTAATAAATGGCAATGGTTACAGATTGATAGGTCTGGGAGCAACTTTACTGTTTCTATTGATGGTGTTTCTGTTGGTACAGGGTCAAATGCTGGTAGTATCATGAACGCAGGTGCCGGTCTAAATTTTGGAACGAGATCAGGCCAAACAGCATTTTATGGTTATATGTCTAATTTCGTAATGATTAACGGATCTACAAGAGGGAGCACAGCTGCTCCAACTTCTCCGTTGTCTTCTACGGGTGCAGAAACAAAGGCTTTACTATTTCAATCTAATAATTTTGTTGACAATGGCTCTGTTGGACACACACTAACAGTTACAACGGCCAGTAAAATTCAACCTTTTTTCCCATTCAAACTCACGACATCATATGATGGTTATGACCATGG
>CEQC01093245.1_pt1 | contig 18245 bp, 16 predicted proteins | sample 531021 | NCBI WGS metagenome assembly CEQC01 (sample SAMEA2621213, study PRJEB7988) | marine metagenome | biome: marine biome (ENVO:00000447); feature: surface water layer (ENVO:00002042); material: "saline water (ENVO:00002010), including plankton (ENVO:xxxxxxxx)" | depth 5 m
GAAGAAGATGGTTCGACCAGATATGTACGGTCTAGTCATTTGTCGCGGACTCTTAGGTGAGGCAGGCGCAACAGCGTAAGCTTAACTTAGACTAAAATAGTTTAAAACAAATCCGACCCCGTGTTTCTTTTGAGGCATGGGGTCTTTTGTTTTTTGGCCAAACTAGTTACTATACCCATGTTTCTGACATGATTATAAATGGCAAAAGCCAAGGGAGGGTTTTAAATAATGGGTTCAAAAAGAATAGGTCTTGCAAGAACGCAAGCACTAATAGAAAATTTAAAAAGACAATTAAACGTTGGAAGCTTAAGCTTCACAGGGATGACTGGTGGCATTGAAACCACTGGTGCTATTGCAGCCGGCTCACAATGTCAGCTGACTACAATGAATGCGACTGCTGGTTCAGATTTGGCTGATGATACCAATGCAGTAAACTTCGTAAGAGAAGACCACGGCAAGGTTTTCAAATGCCTTGCTGATGGTCTCGCAAAGTCATTAAATCTACCAACTAATATGGCGGCTGCAGACGTTGGTACTAAAATTGTAATAGTCCAAGGAGCGGCACTTGTAGCTTCTGGCGTTTTAACAATTAACGCAAACACTGGAAATACATTTAGCGCAAACTCTTACGTTATTGGTCACGCTTCTTCCGCTGGTACAATCACAAGACCAGCAGAAGCAAATAATCGCTTAGTAATCACTGGAGCCGCAACTAACTCAGCTTTTGGAGCCGGCTCGCGTATTACTTGTGAATGTGTGGCTGCTGGAGAGTGGTATATTGAAGTAGAGTGTGTACCACTTGGCACTGGTAACGCTGCGTTTGCTTTCTCTACTGTCTGATATATAATTTTTTTCAAATTGTTGTTCAACAGTTGCCCCCTTCTTTTGGAGGGGGTTTTTTTATATGAAAACAACTATTTATTTAAAACAGGAGTTTTATTATGGGTAAAAAAAGAAGACTAATTAAAAAGAGTGGTAAATTTTTTCACAAACATTCTAGCCATCCGATGTTTAAAAAACTACACACGGAAGAGGAAACAATTGTCGAGGTGGTAAAAGAAAAAAAGGAAGTTAAGCCTGTTGTAAATAAATTAGAAACCGCGGCCAAACCTCCCGTAGTCTTACAGACTAAAGAGCCGACCATTGAGATTAAAAAAACAAATGTTCAAACAAATGTCACTCCAGAAATTAATAAGAAAGAGGCAAAAGTAGTAAAACCAAAATCTACAAAAATTAAAACCACTAAGCCTAAAACCACAGCTACAGCAAAAACTACCAAAACTAAAACCAAAACCAAAAGAACTAGTTCTTATAAGACCAAAAAAACTAAACAAACAAACGATCAAGTTATTTAGACCTTCTCCTACTATTTATAGGGAGGAGAACCATAAATGTCTGAACCCACACTAACACCAGTTTCACAGATGAGCAAAGTTATATTGCCTACTGGTAGCAATCCGGCTGCAGCGAACAATGCAGAATTTCCTTTTAGTGTATACACTGATAATCAATTTTTTCTTTCTGGTGCTGCAGATCAAGTTGCTTATACCTTTCATAAATTAGGTGGTGATGTCCTCGATATAGAATTAACCAAGGAACAGGTATTTTCAGCCTATCAAGAATCAGTTTTAGAATATTCTTATCTTCTAAACATTCACCAAGCAAAGAACTCAATTGGCGATCTTTTGGGCGCAAAAACCGGTTCTTTTAATGAAGAGGGCCAACTACAAGATAACACCGATCTTGAAGATGTAGCTCTAAAATTCCCCAAGTTTAAGTTCGAATATGCTAGAAGAGTAGGGCATGGTTATTCAACTGAAGCTGGACTCGGCGGGGTTACACCTATACATTCAGCTTCTTTTCAAACAGTTGATAAGCAACAGGATTACGACTTGCAAGCAATTATTTCTTCTTCTGCTGATTTTAGCGGAATTGTTGGAGATAAGAGAATTAATGTGACAAAAGTTTATTATAGAACGCCCCAAGCTATGTGGAGATTTTATGGCTACTACGGTGGCCTAAACACAGTTGGCGATTTGGCTAGCTATGGCCAATATGCAGACGATAGCACATTTCAGTTAGTTCCAACTTGGCAAAACAAAGCACAGGCAATGGCTTTTGAAGATGCCATATATACGAGAAATAGTCATTATAGTTTTGAAATTAAAAATAATAAGTTAAGAATATTTCCACAAACAGTATCCGTAAGTCCAATAAAGATGTATATAGAATTTTTTGTTGATTCAGATACTCCCTGGAAAGAGGATGATTCAACTGATAACGGTGTTAATGGGATTAACAATATTAATACTTTACCTTTTGAAAATACTCCTTATGAGTCTATTAATTCGATTGGTAAACAATGGATTAGAAGATTTGCTTTGGCCCTTTCGAAAGAAACTTTAGGAAATATTCGTTCTAAAATAAGCAGCATACCTATTCCTGGTGATAGTGTGACTCTTGATGGACCAGCGCTTATTTCACAAGGCCAAACAGAACAAGAAAAATTAAGAGAGGAATTAAAAACAATATTCGATGAACTTACATATGCAAAAATTGCTGTAGGGGATGTTGAATTATCTGATGCAGTAAACAAAGTTCAAGAAAGAATTCCAATGCGGATTTTTGTGGGGTAGATGAATGTCTGATGATGAAAACAAATGGACACAGCCAGATGCACCACCTCCTCCTTTATTTTTGGGAAAGAAGGAGAGAGACTTTGTAAAGCAAGTGAACGATGAGCTTGTTGAACGCGTCATTGGACAGGGTATATTTTATTATCCTATCAGTATGGAACATACAAATTTTCATCCAATGTATGGCGAAGCAGTGGAAAAAACATACCTGCCACCAATTAGGGTTTATGCTTTAATTATGTGGGAGGGGTTTACAACAGAAACAACAAATTTAGGAATAGATCGTAGGCCATCTATTATTGTGCATTTTCACAAAAGAAGATTAACAGAAGATCAGAATTTATTTGTCAGAGAAGGTGACTTTGTAAAATATGGAGATACCTTTTACGAGATAGTTCAATTAAACGAACCAAAGCAAATATTTGGCCAAGTAGAACACAAAATAGAGATTGAAGCAAAGTGCATTAAGGCACGTAAGGGATTATTTAATGCCAAGTAATAATCAATATAGAGGCGCAGAAGATGCTGAAAAAAATGTAAGTGTTGAGGAAATACAACCATCGACTCTAGAAAACATTGACTTTGCTTTCTTTGATTTTGTTAATGACAAAATGAACAATCGTGCTACTGATAACGAGGGTTGGAATAAAGTGCCTGTAGTTTGGGCAAGCGCCGAGAGATCATTTTTATCTAAAAATAACAAAGACTTAAGAGACGATGACGGAACGCTCAATCTTCCAATCATAAGCATAGAAAGAACATCGATGAATAAAGGAAAAACAAGAAAAGGCAAATATTATGGGCTAAGTGGTAATTTTCCTGAAGCAGATAGGTTCGGTAGAATTACTTTGTCTAAAAAAATAGTTAGGAATAAAACAAACAATTTTGCAGTAGCGGACAATATTAAGAAGTATGGAGGGTCTGTAAACAAAGTTCCAAAAAGACAAGCATATTTTCCTAAAAAGAAAAATGAAAAAGTTGTATATGAGACACTCAGTATACCATTACCAGTTTATGTGTCTATGAATTACGAAGTTACTGTTCGAACTGAATACGTTCAGCAAATGAATGATTTACTGGCACCTTTTATTACCCTCGGATCTTCCATAAGTTATTTTGTGATTAAGAAAAATGGTCATAGATATGAAACATTTTTACAAGAGGGGCTGTCTTTGGGAAATAATATTTCAAGTTTAGGCACTGATGAAAGAATGTACTCAACAAAAGTATCGTTTGAAGTGTTAGGCTACTTAATAGGTGAAGATCCAAACGGAGAGAGGCCAAAGATAATACGAAGAGAAAGTTCAGTAGAGGTTAAAATTCCGAGAGAGCGAGTGATCTTGGGGGATATTCCTGACTATGGTGATGGAAAATCAAAATACATAGAGTAAACAAAATGGTTTTTGCGCTCTTAACTCACTAATTAATAAAGAAACAAATACATTCACGTTTCAGTAAAAGGAGAATTATAATATGCCAGCAAAAGACTTTAAGTTCATTTCACCTGGGGTTTTTATTAACGAGATTGACAACTCTCAGTTACCCGCAGCACCCGGAGGCATTGGACCTGCTATCATCGGTAGAGCAAAACAAGGCCCTGCTTTGGTGCCAACGAGAATTAACTCATTTCAAGAATTCGTAGAAGTTTTTGGCTCACCTGTTCCTGGCGCCACTGTAGCCGATGTATCACGAGATGGTCAAATCACTGGACCTACTTACGGTGCATATGCAGCTCAGGCTTGGCTTAAGAATAATTCTCCAGTAACTTTCGTTCGATTAGTTGGCCAACAGAATTTAAATGCTGCAGAAGGTCAAGGTGAAGCTGGATGGGAACTTAAAAACCCAGCAGGTAATTTAGTAGCACCTTCAAAAAACTTAGGCACAAGCATTGGTGGCGCATATGGCCTTTTTGTGTTTCAATCTGGAACGGTTGCCTCGGAAGCAACCGTAACAACAAATAATACTGGTACTCTTGCTGCTATCTGGTATGTAACCACCGGTTCGGTGGCTTTAAGTGGAACCGTTGTTTCCGCTAGCGAAGGCGACCTTGGAGCATCTGGCGCCAGAACTACTGGTCAAAAAGGAACTAATCAATACTTTGCCTCATCAAATGGCGAGGCTGGTACTTTTAAAGTTGTTATCTCTGGTGAATCTAATTCCATTGAAATAGATAGCAAGTTTAATTTTGATAATAGTTCAGAAGATTTTATTCGTAAAGTTTTTAATACGAATCCAACACTCACAAACAAAGCGATAACTTCAAATGCTAGTAGTAATAATTCTTTTAGAACATATTGGCTTGGCGAAACGTTTGAAGATGAGGTCAATGAAAGGCTTCAAGCTGGTAGCAGCTCTGCTCACTATGGCGTAGTTTTACCATTATATAATGGAGACAGTGCGAATGGTGGCGACTTTAGACGTGATTATGCAGATCCAGCTACAGGAGACTTCATTGGCCAAGATTTAACTAACAATAGTGGATCTTATCGTGCTAGCAATATGGAAAAGCTTTTCAAATTCCGCGCAAGAAACACTGGACGATGGGCTTCAAAAAATATTAAGATTTCTATCTCTGATATTCGCGCATCTAGCGACCCTGCTAATGCTTACGGCTCTTTCTCTGTACAGGTTAGAGTTATGGACGACACAGATAATCGTCCAAAATTCTTAGAGCAATTTAACAATTGCAATCTTAACCCATCTTCTGAAAATTATATCGGTAGAAAGGTTGGTGATAAATTCCTTGAGTGGGATGACACAGAGCGAAGATATAGAGAGTATGGCGACTTTGTAAACCAGTCTGACTACGTTTATGTTGTAGTGGACGATAGTGTACGCGAAGGTAAAGCAAACCCAGAACTTCTTCCGTTCGGTGTGTTTGGTCCTCCAAGGTTCTTACCTTTCAATGCTGCTGATACTAGCGTTAACACATTAGTAACAGGCGGCGCAGACTTCTACAACGGCGCCGAGTTCCAACCGCAAGGTCAATACGTATCAGCTTCTAGCGGTGGCCCAGATGCTGCAGCAAGCGTCACATTAACATTCTCTGGAGATCCGGGTCTTAACTCTACGATAACACTAGTCTCTGCTGATGGGACGAGTAGAACTTACACCGGCAAGTCCTCGGCAACACCCTCGGCCTTAACTTTTGATCACAACAATGGCGTTGCCACTGCTGCTTCAACATTAAAAGACGCTATAGATAATGCCAACGGTCACGGAACTGGTAGATTCACCGTGGTAGATGGCGGCGGCGGTGTATTGACAATAACAAACGTAACTAAAGGTACCGCTGGTAATAAGACGTACAGCACTTCTGGTTTAGCAAACACAACAATATTAGGTGGTGGATCAGTCAGCGGCTCATTCGCTGGTGGTGCTAATGGCACTGGTTATAACGCACGATTCCAGTTCCCGAAATTAAGATTAAGAGTTTCTTCCTCAGAGGGAGATCCAACTGATCCAACTGCTGTATACTACGGTGTTGATTCTACTTTCAATTTGAGTGGGCGCCCATCTCATACGATTGGCGCATACACAGGTCCGAAGCCTGCAGGCGTAAATATGGATGTCTTAACTACGGCTGGTAGCGCTCAAACAGAGCATATGTATGTTTTCTCTTTGGATGATATGTGTGTCGCTCAAGCAGACGGCAACGTTGCACTTTCTGGAGCATTAGTATACAAGTCTGGATCAAGACATAGTGAAGAAGCCCGAGAAGGCATGACTTATATTAGAGAGACTCCTGTTTCAAACGGTAGCTACCGAGAGATTCTTGATCTCGGCGCTGACAGATTCACCACTGTTCTTCACGGTGGGTTCGATGGCTTAGATATTACTGAGGCTGAACCATTTAGAAACACTGGTTTAACAGATAAAAACGAACGTACTAGTTATGCTTTCAACTCTCTTAAAGTCGCGATTGACGTTCTAAGAGATCCTGAGTTTGTAGAGTTTGACTTGGCTGCAATGCCGGGTATAACTAACAACACACTCAACAGAAATTTGATTGACATGTGTGAAAACCGCGGCGATGCTTTGGCTATCGTCGACCTCCAAGGTGGCTATGTGCCAGAGACTGAGAATACTCAAAGTGTTCAAAATAGAATCGGCTCTGTGCAGAACACAATAAACAATAAACGTCAAAGTTTACAAATTAACTCAAGCTTTGGATGTGCTTACTATCCTTGGGTGCAAATTCAAGATACTATTCAAGGATCTATCATTTGGGCTCCACCTTCTGTTGCGGCTTTAGGTGCGATGTCCTACGGTCAGGCCACACAGGAGCTTTGGTTTGCACCAGCAGGGTTCACTCGCGGCGGGCTTTCTGTTAACAACGCAGCAGGTATTCCAGTTATTGGTGTTCGTGAAAGGCTGATATCAAAGGATCGTGATAAGCTTTACGAAGCAAATATCAATCCGATTGCTCAATTCCCAGCAGAGGGTATCGTAATCTTCGGCCAGAAGACCTTACAAGTTACCCCATCTGCTCTGGATAGAATTAACGTAAGAAGACTATTAATCTTCTTAAAGAAAAGAATTTCACAAATTGCTGCGACCTTATTGTTTGATCAAAATGTACAAACAACTTGGAATCGTTTCCGTGGTCAAGTTGAACCGTTCTTGCAATCTGTAAAAACTGGTCTTGGGTTAACAGATTTTAGGCTTGTATTGGATGAGACAACCACCACACCAGATTTGATTGACAGAAACATTATGTACGCTCAAATCTTTTTGAAACCAGCGAGAGCAATTGAGTTTATTGCGGTCGACTTCGTAATTACCGACTCAGGCGCTTCTTTTGAGGATTAATTTATAGTGCTGACTAATTATAAAAAGGAGAAACATTAAATGGCATTTTACGCAGACCCAACAACTGATCCGAAAAGATCTTTTAGATTTTTATTTTCCCTGCCGGCAACGAGCGCTGCGCAATCGCTGCAATCTTATTACGTAAAAGAGGTTAAAAAACCTACTTTTCAGATGGAGGGAGGACCGCAGATTAAATATATTCAGCACGCATTTAAATACCCTGGACGCGTAGTATGGCAAGATGTAACTGTAACTGTCGTTGACCCAGGCGGCGCCGACGACGCTGGAGCAGCACTATATAATATGTTAGCCCTATCTGGTTACTCTGTTCCTACAGATGCCCCTTTTGCTGGAAGTCTAGAAGAATCAATTTCTAAGAGAAAAGCTTTAGATGCTCTTGGGCAACCAAGACTAACTCAAATCGACGCAGAAGGTTTTCCAATTGAACAATGGACAATGCACAATGCTTTTGTTTCTCAAGCAGATTTTGGCACTGTCAGTTATGATAGCGATGACATTGTAAACGTTCAGCTTACTATTATGTACGATTACGCTACTCTGTCCATCCCTAATGGTAGACCCGTCGACGCCCGCGTTCGAACTAGGTAAAAATGCTTAGATTAGACGCTCTTTAGAGAGAATTTAATGGCCTTTTGGACTAACAACATAGAAATTAAAAGATCTTTTAGGTATATCGCTCGTATTTATCTTTTTGAGAATGATTTTACCAGCGTTGCCGTACCGGAACCATCTGATCAGACAGGACCATATCCATTTTTAGTGCATTCTTTTACAAAGCCAGAATTTGGATTCGCAACTTCAGAATTAAAAGATACAAAAGGACCACATCGAAGAGTTATTGCCGGTTCGGGTAAGTGGGGACCGGTCGAGATAAATATTTATGATGTCGCAGACTCTAGATACAATTTTAGTAAAGGATTTTATGAGTGGTTAACCAAACTTGGTTATCAATCTGGGCAAGAAAGCACAGCAAATGATTGGGTCAACGCCGCCAAAGCGATTAAGAAATTACAAGCTGGAACTCGCCTGGGTATATATTTAGAACATATTGACTCAAATGGCAATAAGATAGAAGAGTGGACTTTTAATGATCCCGTTATTAAAGCGATTTCATTTGGAGAAACGCTTTCTTACGACTCAGACGATGCCGTTATTGTAAAATTGGGAGTGGAAATATCATCTGCTAATTATATATACATAGGCGAAGGTAGATAAAGATCTTAAGTTGATATGTATATTGTGATATAATTATTAAAAATTCTTATAAACCATCCGGAGAAAAAATGAGAAACAATCAAGATAGAATGCTAGCTGGTTCAGCTACAGATAATTTGCAATCAAGTGATCCGCATCCTAGTCAAACTCAAAGCATGGAATTTATTGTTCCAACTGAGTTGGTGGAATTACCAAGTAAAGGCTTGTTTTACGACGAGGGCCATCCACTTCACAGCCAGGAAACTATTGAAATAAAACATATGACTACCAAAGAAGAAGATATACTGACAAACGAGTCATATATTAGAGATGGGTCAGCAATAGATAGACTTTTAAGATCGATCATTGTTGATAAAAAAATTAATGTAAAAGACATTTTAGTTGGTGATAAAAATGCGATAACTATAGCAGCCAGAATATATGGCTATGGTGCTGATTATGAAACTAAATTTTCTTGCCCTTCTTGCGGGACTGTACAGCAAACTAATTTTGATTTAACTGAAGTTGAAAATAATGACTATGAGGCCGGAGCCGAAGAATTTGATGGCTTTATTGATTACGATGAAAAATCCATTCATTTGACTGTCCCTAGAACAAAAACAAAATTAGAGTTTAGATTGCTTAAAGAAGAAGTAGAAAAGCAAAAAAAGAAGAAGAAAAACAAATTAATATCACAATTTTTTACAAAAATTATAAAATCCGTAAATGGAAATCAAGATCAAAGATATATTAAATCTTACATTGATTCTATGTCAGCTTTAGATAGTCGATATGTCAGAGCCGCATATCAGAAAATGGTTCCAAGCGTAAATATGAATTGCCAATTTGAGTGTGAAAACTGCAACTATACTGGTGAAGTGGAGGTTCCGCTTAAGGCGGAATTTTTTTGGCCTAAATAATGATTATATAAAGACTATCTATGAGCAGTTCTTTTATATGAAATATTACGGTGGTTGGAGTCTTTTTGAATTATATTCCTTACCACTTGGGCTTAGGAATTTCTACTTTGAGATGTTAGCCAATCACAAGAAGAAAGAAGCAGAAGAAAACCAGAAGGCTGTGGCAAAAGCCAAAAGACCAACATACCGGTAAAAATTGATTTTAAAAACTAATTAACAATATGGAAGATAAAATAATTATCGATTTGGAAGAAGCAAAACTTCTTAAGGAATATTCCGCTTCATTAGTCTCTTTTGGCGCTAAAGTTAAAAGAATGCTTTACAATATGTTCTCAGAATCTGGAGAGAGCTTTACAAATTTCTATGTAAAAGGAAAAAGACCAGATGTAATAACATTTGGTGCAGCACTAGCTTCCGAAAAAAAGTATATGGATTCCTACCTTAAGCACGGTCTAAATGACCCCAGAGTGCTTAAAAACAGATACAGTCTTGAGAGAGCAATTCAAAATTTTGAGAGGGAAACTGGCATCAAGTGGCCATTAAAATAAGGATTTTTAAATAATGGCCGATGATACTAAAAAAACAACAGCAGAAGATATAGAAAATGCCAAAACGATAAAACAACTCCTCGACGATCAAAATAAAACCAGAAAAGATATTTTAGACAGTCTATTAAAGCAGGCTGGGGCAAGTAAAAAGATATCGGATCTTCTAAAAGAAGATCTAGATAAACAGGCTGATTTTTTAACAATAGCAGAAATTCAACAACAATTATCTGATAAAAGATTAGAGGCTTTACAAGAACAAAAAAGATTATTATCAGAGCAAGAAGAAATTGAAGAAAGAAGAGCAGCTTTAGACACAAGACTCACCGAGGCGCGTACAGCCGCTGCGAACCTTACAGGTGCAGAATTAGCCGCTAGTTTAGCGCTTCAAGGTCGACTAGTGGAGAGACTTGGAGATCTAGACGACGAGCTATCTAATATAACAGACAAACAACAAGAGCTAAAAATAGAGGCATCTGCCACAGTTGCGTCTACGCAAGCCGCCATCAAAGCAGAAGAAGAACGTGCGGCCGCACTGGAAAAAACCATAAACAAACAAGGAAACATTAGTAGTATAATTGGAAATCAAATAGAACAAACTTTTGGTTTAAAAGATGCAACTGATAGCTTAGGTGATGTTCTTATTGACAATGTTTTTAATTCTTTTGAGAAAACTGGGACAGGCTTAACTGGCCTTGTGGACACCGTTAAACTCAGTTTCGCAAACTTAAAAAAAGAAACCGGTGATACTTTTGAAGCGCTTGGAATTGAGGCTGCAAAACGATTTACTGCTCAAAATATTTTTAAAAATCTTAAGGGTCAATTAGGTGAATTTGGAGATAGTTTTAAATCACAAATAAGCGAAGTTGCTGATAAATTTATAGATATGCCAGTTGCTTTTGCACAGCAAACGGGTCAATCTAAAGAACTTGGTGAAGAATTAAAAGGTCTAACAAAAGATTTAAGTAAATCTGGTTTTTTAATTGGAGAAACGGATGCGGCATTTAACAGCTTAATCAGTGGGTTCAATAAGTTTACATTAATTGATGCTGAAGCTCGCGCAGGTTTAGCTGAAGATGCGGCAATATTAAATCGATTAGGTGTAAACACTTCTACATTTGCCAGTTCAATTGAAAATTTAACTACCGGTATGGGATTGAGCACCGGTGCAGCCTCTAAATTTTCGCAGGAAATGGTAAACTTTGGACGTACAATAGGTGAATCTGGCAATAAAATGCTAGAACAATTAAATGATAATTTTGACTTACTAGCAACACACGGCAAAGAAAAAGGCTCAGAGGTGTTTAAAGCGTTAGCTAAAGAGGCAAAAGCGGCTGGTGTTTCAATAAAAGAGCTAGTTCAAATAGGTCAAAGATTTGACACGTTTGAAGGCGCTATGAAATCAGCTGGTAAATTAAACTTTATTCTTGGTGGACCTTTAGTAAACTCTATGGAGATGTTAAACGCGACAGAAGAAAGAAGAATAGAGCTTTTAAGAGAAAGTTTAAAAAACAGTGGTAAATCTTTCGATCAACTTGGTCGCCGCGGCAAAGAAGCTCTAGCCAACACTTTAGGTGTTTCAACTGCCATTGCTGAAAGATTATTCAATGATGACAACATTCGAAGTATTGAAGAAGCTACCGAGGCGCTAGAAGGCAGTCAAATGTCATTAGAAGAATTGAGACAACAAGGGATCAAAAATCTGACTCAAGATCAAAAAGCGCAATTAGCTCAAGAACTTCAGATAACTACAAATGAAACTCTTTTAGAGACTTTTGAAAGCTTAAATCAGATAATAATGGATTTTAAAACTGGATTTGCTCCAATAATTGGTATCATCGGCGGTGTTGCAATGGTTATTAATCAGATTGCTGCTGTTGTGCCATTGCTAGCAGCAGGGTTCACTAAACTAGGAATAGCCGGAAAAATCGCCGCAATAGGCACAAATGCTGCGTTTCTCCCGATAACATTAACATTGCTCGCGATAATGGCTGTGATTGGGATATTATATCTTGCGTTTGAACATTTTGGTATCGGCGTAGATGAAATTATGGAAGGAATAAAAATTGTATTTAAGGCCGTAGCTAGAGTTATGATTGAGGTAATGCATGTTTCAATTCAAGCAATTCTTATAGCACTTACCGGTGGACTTGTACTCCTTTTTGCTGGCTTTGCGGAAATTCTTGAATATATTCCCGGTGCTGGTGATCTTGCAGCTAGCTTGAAGAAATTTTCTCCGATGCATATTGTAGGAGGCTTGAGAGAAGATGCAATTGCTGCGATTGATTCTTTCGAGGTGGGAACCAATTTTGCTCCTGGTGGTATGTCGCTTGTTGGTGAAGCTGGTCCAGAATTAATGAGCGTCCCACGAGGATCTGCTATCACACCAGCAGAACAAACAAAAACTATGATGTCGACATTAAGCACTTTTAATAATATAATGACAAATGCAGATACAATTGAAAATATGAGTAGCATTGTAAATAATGCCACCAATGTTACTACTACAAACAATAACAATCAGCAAGCTGCAAAGCCGCAAGACATCAAATTAAACCTAGTTCTTAAGATAGATGAAAGAGAAATTGCCAAGGTTGCTAGAGATGTAACAATTGATACAATGCAAAGATCATTGGAGGTTTCTGTATAATGGCTAGCAACGGCGGTAGATCTACAAATATAGTGGTTATCAAAGCTCTACACATACCAGGAGATTCAGGAAATCAAGGAATATTTGACTCCAACGATGCTAGTAATAAAATCTCTTTTAGTTGTGATCTTATATCAATGACAGACAGTTACAATCCAAAGTTTGCAGAAGAAGCCGCATACGGTAAAATGGACCCAATGGTTTTTTTCCAAAATACGACTAGAAAAATGTCGATTAAAATAACAACACTTGCAAATGAAGACGATAAAAGTGCCTATAGTGCGCTCAAACTTACAAAAAAAGTGCAAAAACTTCAAGCGTTTCAGTACCCTCGTTACGCTCAAGGCGGCGGCGGCGATGACCCAAATGGAATAACCACAGCGGCTATTGCGGCGCCTCCACTATTTGAAGTAATGTTTTTTAAAGAGGGTTTAGGCATAAATGCTGGTAAAAAATATACTGTATATAAATCTTTTAAGGGTTATATGTCAAGTGTGTCAATTGAGCCTGGATCTCAAGCTATAAGCGTTGGAGATGGAAATTTAGATCCCCAGGTCAGCGAGATAGACAGTCAGAAGTATTTATTAGAAAGAGGTTGGGTCATAGAGTTTGAACTTGGTATTCTTCATGATAAGCCACCGGGCTGGCAGGGAAATACTTGGGCCGGCCCAAACTTATATACTGTCGGGTTTGATGGAAATGCAGGCGGCGGAAAAAAGATTACTGGAGATCCCAACACGACGTTAAATCAGTGGTCAAATCAAAACACAAAGGACTAGCCGTAATAATAGGAGGAGCGTATGCCAGTTTCGAGATATGAAAATAATAGAATTATAATTACTTCAGATGAAGAATATTCAGATCTTCTGTCTCGTCGCGACGTAAATTCAATTAATCATTATTCTTTTAAAAAATTTAAAACTATTAAAATAAAAGACCTGGATCAAGTAACAGTCATAGAACATATTTGGCAATTTCATGATAGATATTTTAAGCTAGCAAGTCAATATTATGCAGATCCAACATATTGGTGGATCATTGCTTATTTTAATAATGCGCCGCTCGAAAGCGATTTAGACGTGGGGCAGACGATATTGATACCAGTTCCTTTAGAATATATTTTATCTGTATTGGGGTATTAACGATGAGTAGTAATGCAGAACAAAATATTGGTGCCATCGATCCGAATGCCTTTGATGGTCAAATGCTATTACTAGATATGTTTCTTGGAAATATACCAGGAATGAAAGTTCAAGAGGGATCTGACGGCCCCGGCGTTGGCGCTGTTGAAGACCCAAATGGCAATGTCCCTTACTTGCCAACCGGTTTTGACTCCGTTAATGCTCTGGCCGGCATAAATAGAGATGGCACAATAGGTGCCATAAATGATTTTATATCAAAATTAACCGCGGTAGAAGCAGCGCAAATATATCCACAAATAAGAATACAATTAGTTGATCACGCAACTGGAAAGATGTTTGAATTGCCAATTGGCCCGGTTGGAGGTTTACATGGTAGAGGGGTTTCTTCTCCACTCCAGGGGCCGCGGGCACTGTACGTCGACCGCACAAAGCACTACTATGTAAAAAATGAAATAGGTCTAACATCTTTAAGTTTAAACTTAGATGGTCGCGACCTACCCTTTTTTGGCAAATCTTATATTGTTAAAATGGGATTTATTATGGATTCAATAAATACTTTTACCTCAGATGTTGCCGGGACGTTTGAAAAACTTGGGTATCCTGTGTCATTTGCTCAGATATTTAGATCGTCTGGTGTTGTGGGGGCAGAGAAATTCTACACCAGACTCGGCATTTCATATTCAAGCAATGATGAATCATTAATAGAAAAATACGCATTAAATTCACCTCAGATGAGATTTAATATAATGATGACTTTAACTGAAACAAAATTCTCTTTAGAAGAGAATTTAAAAGTAAAACTTGATGTGTCCTATCAGTCACGAGAGGAGAGTCTTTTTAATTCGAATTTGGTCTTTGACTTTTTAGGTTTAGATTTACTGGCCGCGGAAGAAAACAAAAGAAAACAACTTAATATAGCTGCAGAGCAAGTTAAAATTCTGGATAAAGAAAAACAAGCATATGTTGACGCTGTTAGAGAAGAGGTGCGTAATGGGTCTAAGTATAAAGAATATCAGAGTAAATATAAAGGTGTAAGTGACAAAGAACTTCCTAATAAAATTGCCACAGGCGAATTTCATGTAAATGATATAATCAGGAGACAAGAATATATAGACCTGAATGCTGCTATTACAAGAGAGAAATTAGAGAAAACCTTTGAAGATTTTACAGATGTTAAAGCATTAAGAGATCAGGCTGCAGAAAGAAAGAAAAATGCTGTGGATGGGTTAGCTAATTTAAGACACTCTCAATTAACCAAAGCTCTTGAGGAAACGTTCTCTTTCAGCGATCCTCAGAAATTAAAAAATGGGGTTGTGAGCACTGTTTTTTTTACATCGCAACAAATTTATGATTATTACAATCAGACAAGTTTAACAAAGCAAGTGAAAAAAAACCTTGCTGATTCAGAGGGAACCTCAAAGCAAGCCATTGCTGGTAACACAGTGACTATAAAAGAAAAACCAAAAGATGGCGACAAGGCCAATACGACTAAGGGAAAAGGAAAAGATATATCTAGATATGAACAAGATATTGATAATATATTAGTAGATCTAGGCAGGCAAAAACAAATTGATTACATACTTTTTGGTGATATTATGAGGTTAGTCTACACGAGATTATACAAGATAATAACAACACAAGTTAAAAAACTTGGCATTATTTCCTTAACAGATTTTGAAATAGAACAAAAATTAAGAAATTCTTTAGAGAAAACAATATTACTTTTTTCAGATATAACCTTTGAAAGCTTTGAAGATAAAATAAAAGATCCAGCTAATTTATCATTACGTAGAAAAAGCTTATATGATGTTCCGATATCCATTAAAAACCTAAGATATATTTTGGCTAAAAGATTATATGGTCAACAACAAAATTATTTTACTATTTTTCAATTAATGGAAGAACTGATTCAATTAATTTCTTTGACTAGAAAAAGAAAAGCACAAGTATTAAACAATCAGTCTTCAGTGAGTAACTTTACTTTAAAAAAAATGACTTATCCTTTAGAAATTGATTTAAGTGTCTCCGGGGGCAATCTACCTCTTTACAAAATAAATACAAATGATAGACTTTCCGTCAATGAAGTGTTTAGCGGAATGCTAATTTACGTTAAACGAGCGAAAGACAATAAAGCAATACGAGGCGCAGAAAATTTATGTCCAAAATTTATTTTTGGTGGCACTTCTACTGGGGCCATAACAAAATTTCAAATTAATGAAATAGCTGATTCTGATTTACAAAAATTGGTGATGGAACAGCTTAGAGGAGATGACAGCCAAGTTATACCATCCTTTTTTGAGGTTGAAATTTCAACAATTATGGCGCCATTTTTTCAATTGGGTATGCAAATAAAAGTTGCAGCACCTACGCTAGATGCCGGAGGAGCTAGCAGGGCAAATATGTTTATTGCAGGAGATTATCAAGTAAGTGCTGTAACTCATGAGTATACGACAGGTGGTTTATTTACTACAAAAATTAGCGCCACTCTATATAATTCAGATAAAAAATCAATCTTAAAGGAGCGTGGGCTTGAAGCCGGCGCCGGCGAGTTGGGGGCCAGTGGAGAAGCTGCCCTTCGGAGCTACAAAAAGATATCTGGTGTGGCTACAGCAAAGCGGGATGTTAGCAAAATAAAAAAACAAGCAGGCTTTGGAGCTTTTGACGAAAGTTTAGATCCAGATGATTATCAAGGTGGGTCGCAGAGTATGGACGCATATGATGGTTTTGATTACGGCTAAAGCATTGGAATTAAATCCTCTGAATATTGATTTTTAGTTTGACAGCTAATTATAATTTAAAACTATTTATGTTATGCCTAGAGAAATAGACATTGTACCTTTTGCCAGTAATGAATTAACTTCTGACTATCTTTATGCTCAGAGAGATTATTATAATACCAGCTCACTAGTGTATCCAAAAGAAGACGATTTTAATAACACACTATCTAAGCCACTAGACATTTGGTATCAAAAGCCAAATTGGGGAAAAGTCGACACAAGAGGTCGCTTAGTTTTCCCAGATACAGATATATTGAGAAGCACAGTGAATGGCTTAAGTGTTGTCAACTTTGTAGCTGATGCTTATACTGATTTTAAAAATTTTGTTTTAGATGCCAGAACAAAATTTAGAACATCGATGACGTCTTTTATAGATATTGATAAACCAAAAAAAGCTCACGACAATGTTGTTTTGAATTATCAAAATTATTTTGAAAATACCCTTGACCAAAATTTTAATAATGTGTTCTTGTCTGATGAAGACAAGTCAAGTATTATGAATTTTAAAGATTTTTCTAGAGAATACAGTTTTTTTGTTGAAACAAATCGTGAAATACCTCACACATTGGCCGGATATTTATTATCACCCAGAACAGATTACAGAATCAGCGGACTAATAATCGAATTTGGAGAAGATGGGTATGATAATGACACTGACAAGTGGAACAATTATTTATCAAATGATTTTTTCTATGATTATGTAAAGCTAGCTGCCTCATTCGGATTTTACGTAAGAAAAAATGTACCATGGGCAATCGCAGCAAATTTAAATTCAAATAGAATGAAAAACTATATGGTGCCCTATAGGACAACGAGCGCAACACAAATGTTTAATACAAATTATTTACAAGCTGAATATATGAGTTATATATCTTTTAAAAAATATATGTTCTTTTCTTATGCTTCTTTTATTTCTCATAGACCAAGAATAGAAATAATGAGATATAAAAATTGTATAAAAAAAACACTTTCGGATTCTTCTTTTAAAACCGAGAGAGAAATCACATTAAGGCCCTCTGAAATAAGTTATTTTGATCCAAGCTACTCTAAATTTACTAGTATATATTCAGACTATACTTTTATGAAATTATATGTTAATATAAGATTAATAGAAGAAAAAGTCAATTTAACAAATCAAAAATTTGATTCATTAATAAGAAGGCTGGTCTATGAATTTGAAAATACAGACATATATGGCGCCATGTTATATTTCTCAGAATTTCTTGCTGATAAAAGAATAAATAATTTTTCTAAGTTGACAAGACTAAAAAGTCCTGATAGAATGTCTCAACGTTCAGGTTTTCCTTCGGGAGAATCAACATCGAACTTGATACAACGAATAGCAAATGAAATCGCTGACAGTTTTGGCTACTAAGAGGTATAATGCTTTTCCAAACATTTGATGAAAAAAACAAATGCTCCCTTATCTACAGAAAAGGAACATTTAGCGAACAAATTACAGATAATTGCACTCAAACTTGGTCATATGCTACTTATCTACGAGACAAGGAGGTCGAGTATGCTAATCTTTACACCGGGGGTAAATCC
>CEQC01035435.1_pt1 | contig 17973 bp, 16 predicted proteins | sample 531021 | NCBI WGS metagenome assembly CEQC01 (sample SAMEA2621213, study PRJEB7988) | marine metagenome | biome: marine biome (ENVO:00000447); feature: surface water layer (ENVO:00002042); material: "saline water (ENVO:00002010), including plankton (ENVO:xxxxxxxx)" | depth 5 m
CTTCTGGCCGTTGCCGTCGATCCCGGCGATACCGACAATCTCGCCAGCTCGCACTGACAGGGAGATATCGTGTAGGCCCATGACGTCCGCGTCACCCTGTGTCGACAGCTCCTCGACCTTGAGCGCGATCTCATCGCGGGCGGTGCTGGCGCGATGCTCGGTCGAGGTCTGGCCGGCTTCACGCCCGAACATCAGCCGGACGATCTCGTCGACGGCTTCGTCCTCGGTCATGCCCTTGATCTCTTCGGGACCCATTTCCCCGGCGAGAGCGCCCTGCTTGAGTACGGAAATCCGGTTGCCGTAGCGGTAGGCCTCGGCGAGTTTGTGGGTGATGAAGATCACCGCCAGGCCGCTCTTGACCAGCTTCTGCATCCGTTCGCCAAGTTCCTGCGCGCCTTGCGGCGTCAGCATGGAGGTGGCCTCATCGAGGATCAGCACCTTGCTGTCGCGGAGAAGGGCGCGGGCGATTTCAATCTGCTGCTGCTGACCGAGCGAAAGTTCGCCGGTGATGGCATCGAGTGGCAGGGAGAGCGCAAATTCGCGTTTCAATTCTTCCATGCGCGCCGCAATTCGGGCGCGGTGCGGACGCTGGTACCAAGGAGCACCGAGCGTGAGATTTTCGAGAACGGTCAGCGTCGGGACCAGCATGGAGTGCTGGAAAACGGTGCTGATCCCCGCATCGAGACTGGCCGACGGGCTCGCCAGCCGCGCCTTCTCGCCGTTGAGCGTGAGGTAACCTTCATCGGGCTCCTGGAGACCGGAGAGAATGCCCACGAGCGTGGACTTGCCGGCACCGTTCTCTCCGAGAAGAACGTGCACCTCACCGGGATGAAATGTCAAAGACACGTTGTCGACCGCAACCACGCCCGGGAAGCGCTTGGTCACTCCGTGCACACCGATGACGCCTGCCCCCGTTTCCGGGGACAGGTCGTTCATTTTTTCCGTTGCTACAGCCACGGGGCTTCTCACTCGGCCACTGTGACCAGAGCGCGAACATCTTCGGCTTCGAACTTGGGTTCGACCTTGATATCGCCAGCGATGATCTGCTCGCGCAGGTCCATCACCTCGTTCCACGCCTTCTCGTCGACCTGCGGGGTCTTGATGAGCTTGACGGAATTATCCGCCAGGCTGATCGAGTAGCCATGGGTGCCGAACTTGTCGGCGCGCAGGTCTTCAATCATCGCGGTGTAAACCGGGGTCATGTCCCACAGAACCGAGGTCAGGAGGTGACCCTGGTCGAGTTCCGACTTGTCGCCGATCACGTCGATGAAGAGCACGTCCGAACCGTCGGTGGCCTTGTTGGATTCAACGGCCTGGATCATGCCGAAGCTGGAGCCGTTGCCCTGACCGAAGATGATGTCGGCGCCGGCTGCGATGACCGAAGTGGTCACGCGGTTACCGCCGGCGGCATCCGAATAGGCTGCCGGGCCAATGACCGAATACAGGATCTTCACGTCCGGGTTCTCTGCCTTCACGCCTTCGGCAAAACCAGCCGACTGCGAGTTCCAAGACGGCGGCTCACCGGAGACGACGATACCGACGGTGCCGGTGGTGGTCATCTTGGCGGCGAGACGGCCCGCGAGATAGGCGCCTTCATGACCCGAGAGGGTGTAGTCGGCGACCTTGCCCGGAACCAGCGCGTCTGGGCTGTCGACGATGGCAACGGCGACGCCGGTTTCCTCGGCGATTTCCGGACCGGCAGTGTTGTAGCCGCTGGCATGCGCGATCATGAGATCGGCACCGTCGGCTGCAATTTCGCGCATGGGTGCGCGAACGTCGCCATAGCCCAGGCCTTCGGCAACGATGATCTCGACGCCGGTAGCTTCGGCTGCAGCCTTGGCGGCATCCACGCCCTGCTGGTTCCAGCCGTAGTCACTGCCTTGTTCCGGAGTGAGAATAGCTATGGTATCAACCTCGGCGGCAAGCGCCGCCGGGGTCGCAAGCACCACGCTGAGCGCGGCAGAAATGAGTAGGTGTTTCATCATGTTGTTCCCACAATGGTTGTCGGTTTCCCGTTCAAAAGCGAAAGCGGTGAGCAGACTTTCTTTTGTTGTTTTCGCCCTGTCTGCTGGGCTTGGTTCGCTCCCGGCCGGGGCCGAGAGCGGAGCTTATGTGCCCTATTCAGGCATCATTCACGGCACCGACGGCGCCGATCCGGTTGAGATCACGGTCACCAACGCAACGCCCTCCGCGCTCAACTGCGAGGCGGCTCTTGCGCACTGGTATTCCGACAAGCTCGGCCAGGTTTCTCCCGGCGCAGAGCTGAATTTGACGCTGTGGCACGACCGGAAGACAGGCGTTTTCAACCTGATGAATGCGACGGATGACCGCATGCCGGTCGAAGCCCTCTGGTGTGCTGGTGAAGCCGGCCGCACGCGCCTCACCCTGCCGATCGCCGCCGGCAAGGCGGAAGCGACGCTGCGCTATTCCTGCCATGCCGAAAACGGGGCCGGTTTGAGCTGCGAGGTTGCGGGCGGCTAGGCTCGTCATTTCGCGCGGACCTCTTCGAGCTTGGCCTCGATACGATCCTTGACTTCGATGACATCAGGCTGGTCGGCGATGACTTCGTCGGCCGTCTTCGCAAAGATCTCATGAAGCTTGGTCTGCTGGTCTTCCGGCAGCATGTGAACTTCGCCACCATTATCGAGCCAGGCCTGCTGCGCCTTTTCGACGTTCGTGACACCCCATGGGAAGACCGTTTTCTCCGCCGCGCGACCGGCTTCGATGATCGCGGTTTTCACCTCGTCGGACTGAGACTGGAACCACGCTTCGTTGACCAGCGTGACCGAGACGATCTGGTTCATATCGATGTTGGTCACGTGCTTGGCCGTATCGTAGAACTTGAACGCGGTCAGGATCGGGATACCGGCCAGCATGCCGTCGATACCGCCGGCCTGTAGCTGCGGGATGACTTCCGAGAGCGCCAGCGGGGTCGGGGTGACACCAACGGCTTCCATCGGCTTCATCTGCAGCGGCGAAGCGAAGGTGCGGATCTTGAGACCTTTCATGCCGTCGATGCTGGTCACCGGCTCACGGGTCAGCATCTGGGTCGGCGAATTGTAGATCGCGCCGATGATGCGAATGCCCTTGTCGAGGAAAAGGGTTTCCATGTAGTCGCGGAAATCCTTGTCGTGGATGACGGCGTCGACTTCATCGGCGTCCTTGAACAGGCCCGGCACATCGAACGCCTGGAAGCGCGGATCGACGTTGGTCACGAAGGAGGTCGGGGTGGTGAAGGCTTCGATCGTGCCGAGCAGCACGCCCTCGGACATGCGCGGGATCGCGCCGAGCTGCGAGGCCGGGTAGATCTCGACCTTCAATTCATCGCCCACGCGGGCTTCGACTTCCTTCTGAAATTCCTTCTGCCACTCGTGCTGCACGTCGTTGATGGTCGCCGAAGCAAGCTTCATGGTGGTCTGCGCATAAGCGGAGCCACCGAAAGGCAGGAGGACTGTAAGGGCTGCGGCGGCAAGAGCGCGTCGCGTCATCTTCAAGCTGGTCTGCAATGTCATTCTGTTACTCCATATGCTTTGCATTCGATCAGGACATGCCGTGAAGCAGCCATAGCGAAAGCGCTGGGACGAGGGTGATGAGGGCAAGGGCGGAGACCTGCACCCCGATGAAGGGCAAGACGCCCCGGTAGATTTCCGATGTCCGGATGCCGAGGACCGACTGGGCCACGAAGATGTTCAGGCCGAACGGCGGGGTGAACATTCCGATTGCAAGATTGACCGTCATGACGATGCCGAAGTGGATCGGATCGATGCCAAGCGACACCGCGATCGGCACCAGAAGCGGCGAGAGCACCAGGATCGCCGACGTGGGATCGAGCACACAGCCGATGGCGAGAAGAAGCAGGTTCACACAGAGAAGGAAGCCGAGCGGGGAGAGACCCGCGTCAGCTGTGGCCGCAACCAGGGCCTGCGGCACGCCTTCCACTGTGAGAACCCAACTGATGACGCCTGCTGCGGCCACCACGATCATGATCCGCGCGGTCATCATGGCGGAACTGACGGCAGCTTCGAGCAGGCTCTTGAACGTGACGGTGCGGTAGACGGCCATGCCGAGGAAGGCCGCATAGGCGCATGCGAAACCGCCGGCTTCGGTCGGGGAGAACAGGCCGGCATAGATCCCGACCATGACGAAGGCCGGCATGGTGAGCGCCCAGAAGGCCTGCTTGAATGCCTGCCAGGCGACGCGGGCACGGAAGCTGTCCTCACGCGGGATCTTGGCGAGAAGAGCGGAGATCGAGATATATCCGGCCATCAGCAGCGCCATGACGATGCCCGGGATGATGCCGGCGATGAAAAGCTTGGCGATCGACTGCTCGGCGGACGCGCCATAAAGGATCATGGCGATCGACGGCGGAATGACGATATCGATCGCGCCGCTCGAGGTGATGATACCGGCAGCACGCGTGCGGCCGTAACCGCCCTCGATGAGCTGCGGGTACATGTTGCGACCGACTGCGGCGACGGCGGCTGCGGATGAACCGCAAATGGTGCCGATCAGCGTCGAACCGCCAAGCGCTGCGATACCGAGCGATCCGGGAACGCGCCCGAAGAGTGCGCGCACCAGATTGATCAGACGATCGGCGATACCGCTGATCGCCATCAATTCGCCGGCGAAGACGAAGAACGGGACCGACAGGAGCGCATAGGCGTCGAGCCCGCCGAAGATCGTCTGCTGAAGGGCGATCAGCGGAGGGCCGGGGAAAAGAAGAAGCGCGAGTGCTGCAGCCGACAGCAGTGCGACGAAGATCGGCGCGCCGAGCGCAATCAGGGCAGCAACGGTGATACCAACAACCCAGGTCACTGCGCGGCTCCTTTTTCGCTCTTCAAGCGGGCGATATCGACGAACGTCAGAAAGGCGGTGACGGCGGCGATGCCGAGGAAGCCGACCAGGATCGCTGAATGCGGGATGACCATGGGGATACCGAGACCCATGCTCTTCTGGTTCAACGCGGCAATCCGGTCGATAAAGACAAAGCTGTACCAGGAGATGAAAAGCGAGACGGCCACGGTGGCGAGATCGATGAAGACCTGAATGAAAGCCCCCGTGCGCCCGTTCATTGCGGTCGGCAGCAGATTGACGGAGAGGTGGTCGCGGTTGCGCGCGGCAAGAATGGCGCCGAGCATGACGATCCAGATCATGCCGTAGACCAGAAGTTCATCGGCACCGACGAGCGAGAACCAACCAGTGTAACGTCCCATGGCATTGGCGACGTTGACCACGACCATGGCAATGAGACCGAGGCCCAGAAGCAGACCCACGAGTTTCACGACCAGCGCCTCGGCCCGGATGATCCCGTTTTCACTCATGCGCTCGTCTCCACCGCCCTCGGTCATGACCCTAGTCGCGCCCCTCGAGAATGCGGCGGATGGCGACGAGCTTGCGTGCCCGCTCGGGCTGCAGCTCGGCGATGCTTTCCGGTGTGTAGGAATAGACCCCCTCACCTGACTTGATGCCGAGCTTGCCGGCGGCGATCTGGTCACGAACGAGCGGCGCGACATCCTTTCGGTCGCAAAGGTCTTCGTTGAGGAAGGACGAAACCGAGTGGTAGATGTCCATCCCCGCCATATCGAGAAGCGCCATGGGACCGACGACAGCGAGCTTGTAGCCGATGCCCCAGGAGACGCAGGTGTCGATGTCTTCCGGTTCGATGACATCGCGCTCGACGAGATCCACCACTTCGCGCAACAGCGCATAGAGAACGCGGTTTTCGACGAAGCCAGGCACATCCTTCTTGAGAAGCACCGGCAGCAGGCCGAGCGACTTGATGAAATCGCGGATGGTCTCGACGGTTTCCATCGCGGTCTGGTCGCCGCGGATGACCTCAATCATGGGAATGATGTGCGGCGGGTTCGACCAGTGCATGCCGACCATGCGCGACGGGTTAGAGATGTGCGCCTGAAGCTTGGTGATCGGAATACCCGACGTATCCGATGCAACGATGGTGTCGGTCGAAACCATGCCGTCGATCTGCTTGTAGACCGACGCCTTGATCTCTTCCTTCTCCGGCACGTTCTCGATGACGAGATCCGCGTCCTTTACGGCATCGGCAAGGTCTTCAGTGAACCGGATGCTGGCAGCGCCTTCCGCAGGCGCGGCAATACCGAGGCCATCGAGAACACCGTTCGCGGCGGTCATCATGTTCCGCGCACGTTCGAGCGCGTCCGCAGAAATGTCATAGGCCGCAACCTCGACACCGCCGCGCGCCAGACGGGCAGCCATACCGGGGCCCATCGTTCCAAGTCCAATAATGGCAACACGCTTGATCATGCCGCTACCTCATGCATTTTCCGGGAGTCTTTGATGAAATCGGCGGCCTTCTCGGCGATCATGATCACGGCCGCGTTGATGTTGCCGGACGGAAGATCCGGCATGACGGAGGCATCGACCACGCGCAGCCCTTCAACGCCGCGAACCCGCAGGTCAGGATCGACGACAGCATCGGCATCCCTCCCCGCGCGGCAGGTGCCGGCCGGATGGTGAACGGTGATGCAGGTGTTGCGGATATGGGCGTCGATCTCTTCGTCGGTCTGGCAGTTCGGGCCGGGGAAGAACTCGGCCTCGATATAGGGCTTCATCGACGGCTGGGCTGCGAGATCGCGGGCAACGCGGAAACCGGCGCGCAGCGAATCCCAGTCCTTCTCGGCATGCAGGAAGTTCTGGTGGATCAGGGGCGCAGCCATCGGATCGGCGGAAGCGAGCTTCACGGAACCGCGGCTTTCCGGCTGGGTCGCCACGATGCGGGTCGCAAAACCGTCCTGGAACGGTGCCTTGAAGGGCTCCATGTAGGGCCAGGCGGCAAGCGGAGCCGCGGTGAAGAGAAGCTGAACGTCCGGGATCGGGCGATCGGCATCACTCTTGAGGAAGGCCACCACACCACCCGGCACATCGGCGGAGAATCCCTTGCCGGTGAGATAGGTCTTGATGAAGTCGAGGCCGATGCGATCTGCGCGCATATTGTGCAGGAACGGACCGCCGGGCTTCTTGCGCTTGTACATCAGGATCACCGAGACGTGGTCCTGAAGGTTCTTGCCGACGGCAGGAAGGTTGACTTCAGTTTTGATGCCCTGCGCGGAAAGCTCGTCCGCCGCGCCGATGCCCGAGAGCATCATCAGCTGCGGTGTGTTGATGACACCGCCCGAAAGAAGAACCTCGGCGCGCGCATTGAAGGCGCGCTCGGTACCGTCATGATCTATCACAACACCGGTGGCGCGTTTGTTCTTCAGGATAATCTTCTTGGCCGTTGCCTTTGTCAGCACCGTGAGATTGGGACGCTTGAGCGCGGGGCGCAGATAGGCGGACGCCGTTGAGGCGCGACGACCGTTGGAGATCGTCATCTGCAGGCGGCTGAAACCTTCCTGCTTTTCTCCGTTGTAATCCTCGGTCTGCGGATAACCGGCCTCGATGCTCGCATCGGCGAAGGCATCGATCAGCGGATCCTTGTACTTGCAATGCTGGGTGTTGAGCGGACCATCGCCGCCGCGCCACGCGTCGGCTCCGCCTTCCCAGGTTTCCTGCTTCTTGAAGTAGGGCAGCACCTCCTCATAGGAGAAGCCGGTGAACCCATTGGCGGCCCAGCGGTCATAGTCGCCGCGGTTGCCACGCACATAGGCCATGGCATTGGTCGAGGAGGAACCACCGATCACCTTGCCGCGGGCGCACTCCACGGAGCGGCCGCCGACATTGTCTTCCGGCTCGCAGAAATACATCCAGTCGTGGCGGCGTTCGGTGAGGATCTTTCCCCAGCCGAGCGGAATGTGAATCATCGGGTCGCGATCCCAACCGCCTGCTTCAAGCAGCAGCACGGAAACCTTGGGGTCGGCGCTCAGACGATGGGCGAGTACGCAGCCTGCCGATCCTGCCCCAACGATGATGTAGTCATAGCTTTCCGCGTGCGACATAGCTTCCTGCTTTCACCTGATGTCCCGGAAACCGGGACCTCTCGAGAAGTCTGGAAACCCCGGCGCGAAGCCGGGATTTCCGTTGATCTCGGGCCTACTTGAGCAGCCCGGCCTGACGGAGGGTCATCGTCCAGTGGTCCCAGCCGCGGTCGATCTGGGCCCCGACCAGCTTTCCAGCGGTCTTGACCTCGCCCGGCGAGAGATACTTGACGTTGCCCACCGAGAGACCGGCGGTCAGTGCCTTGGCTTCCTGCTCCGTGTAGAAGGCGCGGAAGACCACTTCGCGAACCGAATTACCGACATTGACCACGCCGTGGCGGGCCATCAGGACAACGGCTTGGTCGCCGAGGCTTTCGGCGATGTCGGCGCAAACGTCGTGGCCGCCACCGAAGAGATCGGTCGCATCGCCATGTTTGTCGCGAATTTCGTAGACGGGAACCGCCTCGCCCATGAAGGCACCCATATGGGTTACGGGCCTGAGCGGCTGATCGGTGAAGCAGTACGGCAGAACAGCCGGGGAATGGCTGTGCAGTACGCAGTTGACGTCCGGGCGTGCCTTGTAGATCTCGCTGTGAATATAGCGCTCGAGATAGGACGGCCGGTTATCCTCGGTTTCACCTTCAAGGTTGAAACGCTGGATATCGCCAGTGGTGATGTGGCTCGGAGCAAGCTTCTGAGCCAGAAAGAAGGCGTTGGGATCCTCGGGATCACGGGCACTGATGTGGCCGAAGGTGTCGAGGATGCCTTCATGCAGCAGGATCTTGGTCGCTGTGACCAGTTCTTCAAAAACAGTCTGCTGAGCAGATGTGGTCGTCATAGTGGAAGTCTCCCAGGTCGCTTCGGTCTCGGCGGATTATTGTTTTTGTTGCCGCCGAGACCTTGCACTTCACTTGTTTTCGTAAAGGCCGACGATCCTGTTCTGTTCGATGATGTTGTCAGCGTATTTGGCGAGGAACTCTTCGCGGGTCGGCGTTCCCTCGACATTGGTGTCGAGCGCGTAGACCCAGAAGTAGTAGTGGTGCTTGCCGTGGCCGGCGGGCGGCTGCGGGCCGTAGTACTGCATGTGACCGGCACCGTTCGGGCCGACACGGTACTTTTCCTGGGCGTCGGACAGATCAGTCGCCGAGGGGTCGATGCCGTAGACAGTCCAGTGGGTGAAACCCTGGGCAAGCGGAGCATCCGGATCATGGCAGATGACCGCCAGTTCCTTGGCTTCGGCGGGCACGCCGCTGACGGTGAGCTTGGGCAGAACGTTCCCCTTGTCGCCGGCATGCTCGTCGCGCATCATTTCCAGCGGCTGGAAATCGGAACTGGTGATCTTGAGGTCTTTGATGTTCAGGGGCATGAAATGCGTCCTTCCGTCTGAGATTGAGAATTACTTGGCTGTCGCCAGATCGGCGACAGTCTTGCCGCCCACGCGCTCGTGGACGCGGGGGCCGCTGGCCACCGCAACGCAGATGAGGATCTCATCCGGCCGCGGTGCGTCCGGCGCGCAGAAGGTGATGGCGTCGTAGTGCGAGCGGATGTACAGCTCGTCCTTGTGCGCCAGCGGAATGTCGATGGACGTACCAGCCGATGCCGACTTGGTCACCGAAGATATCCAGGCCTCTCCGCCGCCCACCGCCTCGCGCAGCGCGTTTCCGAAAACCGTGGTGACGCAGGCAACCACATGTTCCTGCTCGCCGGAAGTGCCGACGATACCCCCCTTGCCGTAGCTCTGGCACGGCCGTCCGCCGAGCAGGGCAACGGCGCGCTCGCCAAGCGCATGCCCGATCGACGGGCTGGGGTCGATGAGACCGGAGAGATCCGGGTCGAACTTACCGAGATAAGGATTGCGGAAAACCACCCCGACAGCTGCCTTGATCAAAGGCTCGCCGGGCTCGCCGCCATCATGACGGACTTCCTGTACAGTCGAGTACCAGCCGCGCACTTCGTAGTGCTTTTCAACTTCGGCCTTGTGGTTCATTTTTCTCTCCTTGGGAACACGCACGATGGCGCGCAAGTCTTCTTGTGGCTGGTCGGCCGTTACTGGTTCTGGGGCCAGGAATAGACGCGCTTGATCGGGTCATAGCGTGCCGCTTCCAGGGCTTCGTTGGTGAACATGTTGCCCTTCGACAGCGAGCGGTTTGCCGCGTATTCGCCGGAAAGAGCCTGAGTGTGATCGGTGATCGGGCGGATGCGCTTTTCCCAGGCACCGAGTGCATCTTCGACCGAAGAATGCTCTTCGAGGTCCTGCGACAGGCTGAAGGCGTTGACCATGGCGCAACCAGCGCCCTGCGCGAGTGCCGGGCACATGGCGTGTGCCGAGTCACCGACGAGAGCGACCTTGCCCTTGACCCAGGTGTCGAGCTTGGTGGTCGCATACTTGTCGTAGCGCGCCTGCTGCAGCTTGGCGGCGTCGGCGAGACATGGCTCGAGGAAGGGGAACATTTCCACCCAGACTTCCAGATCGAGCGGCACCTTCGATCCGCGCGGATCGGCGGCAGGCGCCATCAGGCCGAGATAGAGCTCGTCCTTGTTGCAGGGCGAATAGAGGATACGCTGAACACGCGGCTCGAAGTTCCACATGTCGATGGTATTGTCCCAGTTCGCCTCGTCGCCAAGCTTGTCCTTGTGACGCGGGACGATGAGCCGGATGATGCCATCGGTGGAGACCCAGCGATCCTGCTTGAAACCGAGCGAATCGCGGACCTTCGAGCCCACACCGTCGGCGCCGACGATCAGATCGGCTTCCAGAACCTCGCCGGTCTGCAGCGTCAGGCGGCCGTCCGCCTCGGCGGAGACGGCTTCGGAATTCGTCCGCACGTTGACACCGACTTCCTTGGCGCGCTTGACGAGCGCGTCGTGCAGATGCGCGCGGGTCATGATGCGCCAGGGCAGGCCGTTGAAGGTTTCCTTGGAGACCGACTTGTTCTGCATCCAGGTCTCATAGGCCGGCGGCGTGTGGGTGCCGTGAAGGACGTCGTTGAGGGCGTCGATGCCTTCGAGAACGCGCAATCCGTTGTGCCAGAGATAGATGCCGGCGCCGAATGCACGGAGTTCCGAATCCTTTTCATGCAGGGTGACATCCCAGCCGTTCTGGCGCAGCGCGATAGCCGCGGTGAGGCCCGCGAAACCAGCACCGGCAACCTGTGCGGTACGATGTTTTCCGGATGTCGTATTGATGTTCGCCATAATTCAAATCCTGTTAGGTAAACGAGACGACCGGGGAGCCGTCAGGCATCGATGAAGTTGGTGATTGCTTTGACCGTGATGTCGGGAGACACCTCGTTGACGTAATGGTCAGCACCGGGGACGACGACGACCGGCAGGTCAGGCCTGAGCCTGCTGGTCTTGGCCAGTGCATCGGCCGAAACCAGCTTGCTGACTTCTCCCCTGACGAGGAGAACCGGCCTGCGAACGTCCCGATAGGCCTGCGTCAGATCTGCGCGCAGTCCTTCGGCCGTCTGGGCCATGGCTTCCGGCGAAGCGAGCGGCCGAAGCCCTCCCTCGACGGACTGGTAACCGCTTTCGGCCCGGATCCTGATGGCGGGGGCAGGAATGTTCGGGTAGCGGGCGGAGAGATAGCCCTCCACGGTTTCCAGATCTTCAAAAAGCTGATCGCCCGCATTCACGCGGGAGGACAGCGCGTCAAAAACTTCAGTCTCGATGTATGGGGTGAAGTCGATCGCCACGACCGACCGCACGAGATCGGGGTACTTGGCGGCGGCAGTAACCGAATTGCGCGACCCCAGCGAATGACCAACCAGAATAGCCGGACCGCGATCGAGCTTGCGGATCAAGCTGGCAATGTCTTCAGCGAAATCGTCCGCCTCGTAACCGGTATCCGGCTTGTCGCTATGGCCATGGCCGCGCTGATCGACAGCAACAACGGTGAAACGGTCCGCAAACTGCGACGCCACAGGCCACAACGTTGCCGAATTGGCGGTGATGCCATGGAAAAACAGCATCAGCGGGCCTTGGCCGGCTTCACGTACGTTCAACGTAATGCGACCCGTATCGACACGGTGCATACGCATATCAAGGGAGGAGGCACTGGCCACCATATCTGTTACCCCGTCTTGTTTTTCTTGTTGCCCCGAGCATGACAGAAATCGGATCGGCGTCAAGCGGATTGTCTGACATTCTTTCAATCTTATCAGTTGACATTGATACAGCTCATGCGGTCATAGTTGCGATGAAACGCCTGAGAAATCTGACGTTGCGCCCGGACAATGCGAGAGCAGAACAATGCCGCCAGACTTGAACCTGAGAGTGTTGCCACGCACGGTGCAGCAGGAGACTGTGGACAAGTTGCGACTTGCCATTTTCTCAGGGATCTTCGAGCCCGGAAGTCGCCTTGTGGAGAGCCAACTATGCGTTCAACTTGGCATCAGCCGGCCCTCTCTGCGCGAGGCCTTGCGCAGCCTTGCAGCTGAAAAACTCATCGAAATCATTCCCAATCGCGGACCCTCCGTCACCCAGCTCACCTGGGACGAGGTCAACTCGATCTACGAGGCGCGCGAACTCCTTGAAGTCGAAGCTGTCGGACGCTGTTCGCAGCTGATTACCCCGGCTGCACTGGAGAAACTGGAACTCTCGCTCGGTGCGTTCGAAGAGGCGGCCTCCAGCAATGACGGGTTGGCCAGGATCACCACGGCGGCCGAATTCTACGCCATCATCCTCGCCAATTGCGGCAACCCGATCCTCGAAGAGATCCACAGGGGCCTGGTGGCGCGGATCAGTCTCTTCCGCTCACGCTCGATGTCGCGCGAAGGTCGCGCCAAGAGCAGTCTGGCCGAGATGCGGGAGATCTACGAGGCGATAGCTGCGGGTGATGAAAAGGCCGCACGCAAGGCGTCCAAGAAGCACGTTCTCAATGCCAAGGCCGCGATCGAGCAGGCGCTCAACACCACGAATTAGGTTTTACTGTTAGAATTTTATTTCGGACGACAGGACATTTCCATGACTTCAGAGCTTTCTCCCGCCGCAGACATCATCATCGTTGGGGCAGGCTCCTCGGGCAGCCTGCTCGCCGCGCGCCTGAGCGAAGATCCGGCGCGGAAGGTCCTGATGATCGAGGCCGGAAAGGACGAAACCGATCCGGACATCTGGAAGCCGCAGGCTTGGCCGGCGCTTCAGGGCCGCAGGTACGACTGGGATTACGTCACCGAGCCCCAGGAAGGCACCGCCGGACGCGCCCACCATTGGGCACGCGGACGAATGATCGGCGGATCGAGTTGCCTACACGCCATGGGTTACATGCGCGGCCACCCCGACGACTACAAGCTCTGGGCGGAAGCGACCGGTGACGCGCGATGGAGCTGGGAAGGTCTGCTGCCGGCTTTTGAGGCCAATGAGGACCGAGAAGACGGCTCCGAGAATGCCGGTCCCCTTCTGGTCCACAAGACCGACGAGGAGGCGAGCCCCCTCACCCACGCCTTTATCGAAACCGGCATGGCGCTCGGTCTCAAGCGCCTGCAGGGCCATAATGACGGCGAGATGATCGGCGTCACGCCCAACTCGATGAACATCAAGGACGGAAAGCGGGTCACGGTCGCCGATGCCTGGCTGACCGACGATGTGCGGGCACGTGACAACCTCACCATCCTGACCGGCTCGCGCGTCCGCCGCATCGTAATGGACGGCAACACCGTCGGCCACCTCGAAGTCGTCGGCCCAGAGGGCGTCACCGAACTCACCGCACCAACGATTTTGCTCTGCGCCGGTTCGCTGGAAACGCCGGCGCTTCTGATGCGCTCGGGTATCGGCCCGAAGGACGTGCTGGAAGATGCCGGCGTCGACTGCAAGATCGAAATGCCGGAGATCGGCCGGAACCTGCAGGACCATCTTCTGGGCGCCGGCAATGTCTACGCGACGAAAAAGCACCTGCCGCCTTCCCGTCTGCAGCACTCGGAAGCGATGTGCTACATGAAGGCAGGCGATTTCACCGCCACCGGCCAGCCCGACATCGTGGTGGGCTGCGGTGTCGCTCCCATCGTCTCGGAATGCCTTGACGGTCCGGAACCCGGAACGGCATTCTCTTTCCTGTTCGGCATCACCCACCCGACGAGCCGCGGCAGCCTGAAGATCAGCGGCCCGGATCTCGATGATCCGCTGGTAATCGATCCGAACTACATCAGCACCGAGCACGACCGCGAGAAGTTCCGCGCGGCGCTCAAAGCCGCCCGGACCATCGGCCAGCGTCCCGAACTCGACGAATGGCGCGATCACGAAATCCATCCCGGCTCTCTCGAAACCGACGCAGAACTTGACGATTTCATCGCCAAGGCGGCCATTACCCATCACCACCCCTGCGGCACCTGCCGGATGGGCAAGGATGAGGCTGCCGTTGTCGACGCCGATCTGAAGCTCAAGACGCTCGACAATCTCTATATTGTCGACGCATCCGTCATGCCGACGCTGACAGCCGGCCCGATCCATGCAGCTGTCCTCGCCATCGCCGAGACATTTGCCCGGACGATGATCGCCAAAACGGAGGAAGCACGATGACTGACAGACGCCCGGAATTTCAGGGAGAGCAGTTCGAGAAAGGTCTCGAAATCCGCCGCGAAGTGCTCGGCAGCTCCTATGTCGACCGCTCCATCGCAGGCGCCGACGATGTGACGGCGCCATTGCAGAAGCTTCTCACCGAATGGTGCTGGGGCGAGATCTGGGGACGGCCCGGTCTCGAGCGCAAGATGCGCAGCGTTCTCAATCTCGGCATGCTCATGGCTCTCAACCGATCCGACGAATTCAAGCTGCATGTGCGCGGCGCGCTCAATAGCGGACTGACCCGCGAGGAGATCGTCGAGATCATCCTGCAAGGCGCAATCTACTGCGGCGCGCCAGCCTCGCTCGATGCCATGCGCTCGGCCAAGGCGATCTTCGCCGAATTCGACGCGGAAGAGACGAAGGGCTGAGCTTCCGGTCCGCTGGCACGCATTTGAAAATGGCATCCTCGTTTTCGTGAAATGGATCACGACAAGGGTCCACCTTGCCTCTTAGCTATTGATCGGCAATAGCATTGGGCATGAAGGACTAACGGGATGGCCGGCGTGACGGAGCGGGAGGAGTTCGATTTCATCATCGTCGGCGCCGGCTCGGCAGGCTGCGTGCTCGCCAATCGCCTTTCGGTCGATCCGAAAACGCGCGTCCTGCTTCTGGAAGCCGGCGGCAGCGATTTCAATTTCTGGGTCAAGATGCCGATCGGTTACGGCAAGACCTTCTATCATCCGAAAATGAACTGGCGCTATCTCACCGAGGTGGTTCCGGGGATCGGCAACCGTCCGAGCTACTGGCCGCGCGGCAAGGTGATCGGCGGATCGAGCTCGATCAATGCGATGGTCTATGTGCGCGGGCAATACGAGGATTTCGATTCCTGGGCAGCCCTCGGCAATCCCGGCTGGGCGGCAAGCGACATTCTGCCGGTCTACAAGCGCATGGAAAACAATCTCGCCGGCGCGGACCAATGGCGCGGCAGCGGTGGTCCGCTGACCATCACCAACATGACGGGATCCACGCACGCGCTCGCCGATGATTATCTGAAATCGGCCGAGGCTGCGGGCATTCCCTTCAACCCGGACTACAACGGCGAGAAACAGGACGGCGCGTCGATCTACCAGATCACCATGCGCGACGGCCTGCGGTGCTCGTCAGCGGATGCCTACCTCCGTCCGGCGCGCAAACGCCCCAACCTCGAAGTGCGCACCGGCGCGCAAGTGACCCGGCTCATCTTCGAGGGTCGATCAGCCCCAAGCGTCGAATATATGCGCGACGGCAAGCGGGTTGCGGTCAGGGCCAATCGCGAGGTCATCCTCTCGGCGGGTGCCGTGAATTCGCCCCAGATATTGATGCTGTCCGGCATCGGCGATGGCGCGAAACTCTCCGGGCACGGCATCGAGACCAATTACAATCTGCCGCAGGTGGGGCAGAACCTGCAGGACCATTTGGGCTTCGACTACATCTATGAAGCCAATTGCCTGACGCTCAATGACGTCTTGCGTCCCCTGCACCGCCGCATGGCTGTCGGGCTTCAATACCTTGCCACCCGCAAGGGGCCGCTATCGCTCAGCATCAACCAGGCGGGCGGTTTCGTGCGCACGGATGAAAGCCGGCAGCGCCCAAACATACAGCTCTATTTCTCGCCGCTGAGCTATACCCGCGCCATACCCGGCAAGCGGGCCCTGATGCGCGCCGACTTTTTCTCCGGTTTCATGCTCGGCACGTCGAACTGCCACCCACTAAGCCGCGGCGAAATCGACCTGCGATCCGCTGATCCCTTCGCCTCGCCGGTCATCCGGCCGAACTATCTCTCGGACGAGCGGGATCTCGACGAACTGGTGCAATCCGCCCGTATCCTGAGAAAGATCGCCGCCGAACAGCCGCTTGCCGGCAAGATCATCCGCGAGATCACGCCGGGACCGGATACGGAAACCGATGAAGAGATGGCCGCGGACATACGCGCGCGTTCGGGCTCGGTTTTTCATGCCTGCGGGACCTGCGCCATGGGCCCGGACCCGAAGAAGTCGGTCGTGGGCCCGCGGCTTCGGGTTCACGGGGTGCCGGGTTTGCGCGTCGTCGATGCCTCGATCTTTCCGCTCATCACGTCGGGCAATATCAACGCGCCTTCCATCATGGTGGGTGAGCGTGGGGCTGACTTCATTCTCGAAGACATGAAGGGCTGATAGGACGCCCGCTCAGGCCTTGCCGTCGCGGATGTCGCGGAGAAGCTCGGCGAGCTGGGCCACGGATTTCGTGATCGAGCGCGGCGGCACGGCCCCGAAGCCCATGATCAGCCCCTGCCCCGCCGGCGCGAAAGCCAGACGATTGAAGGGCGAGAGGATAATTCCTCGTTCGCCTGCCTTGCGGGCGACCTCGACATCATTGAATCCCTCGGCCAGATGCCCGACCGTCTGCAGCCCGGCCGCCGCAGGCCTGACGTCCAGCAGACCGCCAAGATGCTCCTCGGCAGCTGAAAGAAGCGCGTTCTGCCGCTCGGTATAGGTCCGGCGCATGCGGCGAATGTGGGTGGCCAGATGACCCTCCGATATGAACGTCGCCATCGTCGACTGGAGGTTGGCCGGCACGCCCTGCATCGTGGCGCCTGCCACCCGCCGGAAGACCTCGGCAAGATCGGGCGGCGCTACCACGTAGCCGATGCGCAGCGCCGCGAACATGACCTTGGAGAAACTGCCGACATAGATTACGCGGCCGGTCTGATCGATACTCTTAAGCGTCGGCGCGGGATAACCGGAATAGTGCAGTTCGCCGTTGAAATCGTCCTCGACGATCCAGGCACCGCAGCGTTCGGCGGCATTCAGCAGTTCAAGACGACGCGTGAGCGACATGGTCACGGCAAGCGGATGCTGGGCGGCGGGGGTGACGAATGCGAGGCGGAAGGATTTCGACAGTGCAAGCCCAGCGGATACGTCAATACCCTCTCCATCGACGGGCACGGGCACGAGTGTCGCTCCGTTCGAAATCAGGCTGTTGCGTGCGCCGATGTGACCCGGATTCTCGAACCACACCTTGTCGCCATGATTGAGCAGCATCTGGCCGATGCGGTTGAACGCATCCTGTGCGCCGTTGAAGATGAAGACCTCGTCAGGCGTGCAGGAGATGCCGCGATTGGCCCAGAGGTGGCGGGCAATCGCCTCGCGCAGTTCCGGCAGGCCTGCGGCATCGGAATAGCCCAGCACCAGGCTCGGCGAGCGTCGCCAGTACTGTGCCGACAACCTGGCCCAGAGGGCCATCGGGAATTGGTCATAGGCCGGCATCCCCGTCACGAAGGCGCGCGGCACATTGGGATGATCGATGCGGGGAAAGAACTGCTCGGAAGCATCGAGGCTCAGTCGCGCCAGACGCGGCGGCTTGCTGCCCTTCATCGGGCTCGGTGCGGTGACGGGCGCCTGTGGACGATCGCGCTCGACGGCATCCGAGACAAAGGCGCCAGCCCCCACCCGCGACTGTATGAGCCCCTCGGAAGTCAGTTGCTCATAGACATTGACGGCGGTGGTGCGGGACACGTTCTGCTCGCGGGCGAAGGTGCGGCTCGACGGCAGGCGCTGGCCGGCGGCCA
>CEQC01003117.1_pt1 | contig 17488 bp, 10 predicted proteins | sample 531021 | NCBI WGS metagenome assembly CEQC01 (sample SAMEA2621213, study PRJEB7988) | marine metagenome | biome: marine biome (ENVO:00000447); feature: surface water layer (ENVO:00002042); material: "saline water (ENVO:00002010), including plankton (ENVO:xxxxxxxx)" | depth 5 m
TGATTTTCGTTCTTCTCGGCCCGCCGGTGATCGGCACGGTGATCTTCTTTCACCAGGTCTATCTGACCGAACTGCGCGGCTGGGCGCTCGGGCAGTTCGCGGGTTCAACGCCGGTTCTCTCGATTGCGGCAATCGCCATGACCTTCATTTCAGGCCATTTGATCGACAAGTATCATTCGGCGGTGCTTCTGGCGGTCATGCTGGTGTTCACGGCGATCGCCAATTTCGCGCTGGCACTGGTGCCCGATGCCTGGGCCATCCTCGTGTTCATGGCTTTCATGGGCGGCGCCTTCGGCGTCTACGCAACGGTGTTCGGGGCTATCTGGCCGGAGCTCTACGGCACGCGCCACCTCGGTTCGATCAAGTCGATGGTCACATCCATCATGGTGCTGTCGACCGCGGTTGGACCGGGCCTGAGTGGCTGGCTGATCGACCTCGGCATCTCCTATCCGGTGATGATCTCGGTCATGGCAGGCTACGCTCTTCTGGCGGCCGTCTGCGCAATCTTCATCGCGCGTGTGGCGGGCCGTCGTTTCGCCTGAGGCGGATTGCGGAGATTGCGTGATCAAGCAAAGTGTGATGAACCTCGTGGGAGGTGAGATGTCGCGCGGCTGCTTGCCTCCCTCCATGTGCGGATCCTACTGAATGCCCATCGTCAATTTTCTGCGTGAAAACGCCCGCTGGATCGTCGGCGGTTTTCTGCTGACCTTCTTCTCGTCCTTCGGCCAGACTTTCTTCATCTCGCTGTCGGCGGGCGATATCCGCGCCGAGAACGGGCTGAGCCATGGACAGTTCGGCGGTCTCTACATGATAGCAACGCTCGCCAGCGCACTGACATTGCCGCAACTCGGCAAGGTGGTCGATCGCGTGCCGATCGCCGTCGTTGCCGCCTTCACCATCCCCGCGCTGATGATAGCAGCCATCTCGATGTCGTTTGCCTCCAACGTGATCTGGCTCGGCGTGACGATCTATGCATTGCGTCTCTTCGGCCAGGGGATGATGACGCACATCTCGATGACGGCGATGGGACGCTGGTTTTCGGCGCAGAGGGGCAGGGCAGTCTCGCTCGCGACCCTCGGGCACAATGTCGGAGAGGCGGTGTTTCCGTCCGCCTTCATCTTCGCAGCCTATGCGCTTGGCTGGCGCGGGACATGGCTTGCCGCTGCGGTTGTTCTGGCAGTCGTCGCCTTGCCGGCAATTGTCATGCTGATGCGCGTCGAACGCATGCCACGCGCCACCGACGGGCCTGAGCGGCGGACAGCACTCAGGAACTGGACACGCGGCGAGGTCCTGCGTGACCCGATTTTCTGGCTCTGCCTTTCAGGTGTGCTGGCACCAGGCTTTATCGGAACAACGGTTTTCTTCCATCAGGTCTATCTGAGCGAATTGCGCGGCTGGGCACCGGAAGTGTTCGCAAGTTCCTTCATCGTCATGTCGTCGATGACGATCGTCTTCGCGCTGATCGCGGGTCAGCTTATCGACCGTTTCTCTGCGGTGCGCATTCTGCCGTCCTTCCTGTTGCCGCTGGCAGCTTCCTGCATCGTGCTCGCCACCACCCAGTCGCCCTGGGGCGCCTATATCTTCATGGCGCTGATGGGGATTTCCTACGGCTTTTCCTCCACACTGTTCGGAGCGCTCTGGCCGGAGCTGTACGGCGCCAAGCATCTCGGCTCGATCCGCGCGGTGATCGTGGCGATGATGGTGCTGGCAACCGCCATGGGGCCAGGGTTGACCGGCTGGCTCATCGATATCGGGGTATCCTACCCGGCGCAGATTGCCGCCATGGGCGTTTACTGCATCCTCTCGGCGGTGGTGATGACGGTCGTTAGCCGCAAGGCTGCGGGCCGCAACGAACTCCCTACCTGAAGATATCCTCGATACGGTCGGTATTTGCCGTGAAATCGAGCTTCTTGTCGCTTCCCGGCAGGAAGACGGGACCGACCACGCGGATGTTGCGTGTTTCGTCCCGTTTGTCGCCGGATCCGGTTCCGGTGACCGCGGCGATGGAATCCACCGTCAGGTTGCCGCGTGCATTGGCAAGCGTCTCGGGGTCCTCCCCGGGATCGGGTCGAGGTGTCGGCCGGGCGGTATGGGCCAGTGGGTCGCTAACCGCCGGTTCATCGCTGACGGCTTCGTTGTAGAGCGCTTCCCGGCGCTGCATTTCCTTGTAATAGGCCGCCATGTTGCAGCTGCAGCTCTTGTCCCGCCCCTGGTTTTGGGCGCTCCGGTAGTAAAATGCGTTCGGCATTTCGGTATAGGGCCGGTTGGTTGCGACCGAGATCATGTCCTCGCTTTCACCATCGACCGAATTGTAGAAGAGCTCTGTCTGAGTTCCCGGGCACATCATCTGGCAGGTGCGCTGGTCGCGACCGAAATCCGCTGAGCTGGCCGCAGAGGAGATCGGGAAGAAATAACCATCGCAGCTACGTACGCACACAGTACGCAGATTGCCGCCATAACCCGACCTGCGTTCGACGACAATCTGGCCGGTGCCACCGTGCTGGTATGGCGTTCCATTGGCGCCACCCGATTGATCCAGAATGGTGATGCTTTTCGAGCCGTCCGGAATGATAACGGATTTGATCCGTGCGGGAGAGGTGGTCGCCGGGTCGGCGGAAACCGAGATCACTTTCCGCGCGGGCTTGTCGAAACAGCCATTGGCGTGCAACGCGCTCTCGATCTTGCTGCGCTCTGCCTTGCTCGATTTCGCGTTCTGATAGCCGTCGCGCTTGCGCTCGAGCGCACGCAGATTGGCCTGCATCTTCGCGTCGGCCGTTTTGAGCTTTTTGCAGATCGAGCCGGTGCGTCCGCCGAAAACGATGATGCTGCCCGAGCAGCCATAGCGCTTCATGTCGCCACGGACCTGCTTCATCTGGGCTTCCTGCTTCTTAACCGCCGTGGCATAGCGGCGGTAATTGGCCGTCGAGCCGGAGGTTTTCGGCAGGCTGGCAAGCTGAGCGGATAGCCGGTCACAAATCGGTGTCGCCTTCGCGCCCGCCGTAAGGACAGGAACGGCCATAAGGCCTGCCAGGAAAATGGCAACCGAGCGCCAACGCATCACACACTCCACCCGAAACGGCTACCGAGGATTTGCGTCCGTTATGCAATCGCCACGAGCCGAACGGATGGATTTTAACCCGAACGTCCTGGCAAGCCAAACGTTACCGCCCGTTTACCTTAAGACGACGGCAATGACTGCCGGACTTTGACGGCCACGAGTCGCTCGGCCGGGAAGGACGCCTCGACGACAGCGAGGGTCGCCATGTTGACCACGCCACGGGAGGTCACCGACGGCGACAGGATGTGCGCCGGCATGGCGCTACCGAGAAGGATCGGGCCCACATGCAATGCCTCGGTCATGGTCTTGACCACGCCGAGCGTAATGTTGGCGGCATCGAGGTTGGGGAAGACCAGCAGGTTGGCTTCTCCGGTCAGGGTCGTATCGGGCATCACGCGGCGGCGGAGGATTTCCGACAGGGCGGAATCGCCGTGCATCTCGCCGTCTGCCTCCAGATCCGGATCGCGCTCCTTGATGAGGGCTGCGGCGCGGCGCATTTTTTCGGAACTCTCGGAATCCCGCGAGCCGAAATTCGAGTGCGAAAGGAGAGCCGCGCGCGGCACGATGCCGAAGCGGCGGATTTCGCGGGCTGCCATTTCGGTGACTGCGGCGATCTGCTCTGCGCTGGGGTCGAAGCAGACCGAGGTGTCCACGAGGAAGGTCGCGCCGCGCTGGCCGATGAGAAGGCTCAATGCGGCATATTCGATGACGCCGGGGGCCTTGCCGATGATTTGCGAGACATCGCGAAGATGCTTCTGGTAGCGGCCTTCCAGGCCGCAGATCATCGCGTCCGCCTCGTTTCTGCGGAGCGCGAGAGCGGCAATCACGGTGGAGTTGGTCCGGACGATGGTACGGGCAGCTTCCGGAATGACGCCCTTGCGGCCGACGAGCCCGAAGTAGTCGTCGACATAGGAGCGAAAGCGCGGATCGTCTTCCGGATTGACGACCTCGAAATCGGTCTGGGGACGGATCTTCAGGCCGAAACGGTCGAGCCGGTTGGCGATGATCGACGGACGTCCGATGAGGATCGGCTCGGCGATGTTCTCCTCGATCAGAACCTGGGCGGCGCGCAGCACGCGCTCGTCCTCACCCTCGGCGAAGATCACGCGCTTGCGCGAAGCGGTCTTGGCCGCGGTAAACACCGGCTTCATGATCAGGCCGGAGCGGAAAACGAAGCGGTTCAGCCGGTCGATATAGGCTTCCATGTCCTCGATCGGGCGCTTTGCAACGCCAGTCTCGGCGGCAGCCTTCGCAACGGCGGGCGCAATGCGCAGGATCAGGCGCGGATCGAAGGGCGAGGGGATCAGATAGTCCGGGCCGAAGTTCGGCGTGTCACCCGAATAGGCACGGGCGGCGACGTCGGAGATCTCTTCCTTGGCGAGATCGGCGATTGCCTTGACGGCCGCGATCTTCATTTCCTCATTGATCGTCCGGGCAACGCAATCGAGCGCGCCGCGGAAGATATAGGGGAAGCAGAGAACGTTGTTGACCTGGTTGGGGAAGTCCGAGCGTCCGGTGCAGATCATCGCGTCGGGACGGGCTTCACGGGCGAGGTCCGGCATGATTTCGGGGTTTGGATTGGCGAGCGCCATGATGAGCGGCTTTTCGGCCATGCTGGCGAGAAGTTCGGGTTTCAGCACACCGGCCGCAGACAGGCCGAGGAAGACATCGGCGCCGCCGATCGATTCCTCGAGTTTGCGCTTGTCGGACTTCTGCGCATAGATCGACTTCCACTCGTCCATCAGCACTTCGCGGCCGTCATAGACGAGGCCTTCGATGTCGTGGACCCAGATATTCTCACGCTTGGCGCCGAGGCTGACGAGAAGGTTGAGGCAGGCAAGCGCTGCTGCACCCGCGCCGGAGGTCACGATCTTGACCTCTTCGAGCTTTTTGCCGGCGAGACCAAGCCCGTTCATGATGGCGGCGGAAACGATGATCGCCGTGCCATGCTGATCGTCGTGAAAAACCGGGATGTTCATCTGCTCGCGGAGCTGGCGCTCGACCACGAAACATTCGGGCGCCTTGATGTCCTCGAGATTGATGCCGCCGAAGGTGGGTTCCAGGGCGGAGACGACGGAGACCATCCGGTCGATCTCGGGCGCATCGATCTCGATGTCGAAGACGTCGATGCCGGCGAATTTCTTGAAAAGGACTGCCTTGCCCTCCATCACCGGTTTGGAGGCCAACGGACCGATATTGCCGAGACCCAGCACCGCAGAGCCATTGGAGACGACGGCCACGAGGTTCGAGCGGGCGGTGTAGTCCGCCGCCATATCGGGATCGTCCTTGATGGCGAGGCATGGGGCTGCGACACCGGGGGAATAGGCAAGTGCGAGGTCGCGCTGGTTGCCGAGTGGCTTTGTCGCCTGGATCTCAAGCTTACCCGGACGCGGATACTTGTGAAAGAAAAGCGCGTTTTCGTCGAGATCGCCGCTCATTGGCTTCGACTTGTCGGTGCTCATGTCGTGTCCCCCGGAGGTCCCATGCAGATAACGAATGCGCGGCCCCGAAAGGCCGCGGGCGCTATCGTTTAGTCTCTTTCAGTTGCGGATGAAAGCCGTGTGAAGGCCCGTCCGCAGCAAAGCGTTTTCATCAGCCCCAGAGATCGGAATCGGGCGGGGAAACCATAGAACTCGTATAGGTGAGCGCCGAGGGGCGGTCCTTTGCGAGAAGAAGCGGGCCGTCGAGATCCACCCAGTCGGCATCCTGGGCGAGTAGCACCGCAGGTGCCATCGCAAGCGAGGAACCAAGCATGCAGCCGACCATGATGCTGAAGCCGATCTCGCGACCGCGGTCGCGCATCTTCAGGGCCTCGGTCAGGCCGCCGGCCTTGTCGAGCTTGATGTTGATGGCGTCGTAGCGTTCGAACAGGCCTTCCAGATCTTCGCTGGTGTGCACACTCTCATCCGCGCAGATCGGCACCGGATGGGGAATATGGGCCAGAATGTCGTCCTTGCCGGCCGGCAGCGGCTGCTCGATGAGGCCGATATGAGCTTCGGCTGCGGCCAGGAGGTGATCGCGCAGATTATCCTCGGTCCAACCCTCATTGGCGTCGAGAATGATCTCGGCATTCGGGGCCGCGCTTGCGACGGCGTGAATGCGCGAGCGGTCGTCGGCGGTGCCGACCTTGACCTTGAGAATCTTCTGCGAGGAATGGGCGCGGGCGGCATCCGCCATGTCGGCCGGCTCGCCGAGCGAGATGGTGACGGCAGTAGGCACCGGGCGCGGCAGCATCTTGCAGGCGGCCTCGAAGGCGCGGCGACCGCTGCGCTTTGCTTCCAGATCCCACAATGCGCAGTCGATCGCATTGCGGGCAGCGCCCGCCTTCAGTTCTTTCTGAAGAGCCTCGCGGTCGAGCCCATTGGCAATGGCTTCCGCCAGCTTCTCGATCTCTTCCATGACGCCTTCGACGCTTTCGCCATAACGGGCATAGGGAACGCATTCGCCGCGGCCGACATGCGCGCCATCCTGGATGACGCACGTAATCACGTCGGCGGATGTCTTTGCGCCTCGGGAAATGGTGAACGGCTGGGCGGTGGGAAAGCTCTCGCGGAGGACTTTCAGGTTAGGCGACATGATTTACCTTCACATGCATGGGCGCAAATAGTTGCAACCGGGAGATTATTCGGGCTTTGCGTCGATGACAGTGACAGCACAAGCCGCTATGAAGTCTGCATGTTGAGCGACGCGCAAAAAAAGGCAAGGGGCGATCAGGACGCAGGGCAGGGAACGGCGAGCCTCGCCGACCATGAACCTGCTGCTCTGGATGTCGAGGAAAGCCCGGACGGCCTGGTATTGCGGCTCTCCGGCGATTGGCGGCATTCCGGAGTGGCTTCCGTGCAGGCCGAGATGGCGGAGCTTGCAAAATCTGCCGGCGCGGACCGAATCAAAATCGATATAAGTGGCGTCAGTCATCTCGATACGGCGGGGGCCTGGCTGGTCCGTCGTATCAAACTGCGTGCTGAAGAGCGCGGCAGCACGGTGACCATCGACGGTTCAGACACCTCGCTCGAACTCATCGAAGCGTTGCCGGATGTGACCGCCGATTCGGTGAGAGACACCTCGCCACGCAAGCCCCTGTTCAATCTGCTCTTCGAGCCGATTGGCCGCACCATGTACGAAATGTGGGACGATCTGGTTGCCGCAGCCTTCATTCTCGGTTCTGCCGTGCGCGGCGCGCAGATGAAGCTCAACCGCTCAAGCGGTGTCTCACCGGCTTCGGTAGTCGCGCAGCTTGACCATATGGGTGTGCGTGCGGTGCCGATCATCGTGCTCATGTCGTTTCTGATCGGCGCCATCATTGCGCAGCAGGGCGCTTTCCAGCTGAGATATTTCGGCGCGGAGATCTTCGTTGTCGATCTGGTCGGCATCCTGCAGCTGCGTGAGATCGGCGTGCTTCTGACCGCGATCATGATTGCCGGACGCTCGGGCAGCGCGATCACCGCCGAGATCGGCTCGATGAAGATGCGCGAGGAGGTCGATGCCCTCAAGGTCATGGGCCTCAATCCGATCGGCGTCCTGGTCTTTCCGCGAATTCTGGCGCTCGTGATTGCGCTGCCGCTTCTCACCATCGTCGCCAACTTCGCCGCATTGTTCGGCGCCGCCGTCGTCTCGCTCGCCTATTCGGGGATTACGTTCGACGTCTTCCTGGGCCGCCTGCGTGAGGCGATCGACCCTTCAACCATCGCCTCCGGCATGATCAAGGCGCCGTTCATGGCGCTGATTATCGGTATCATGGCCTCGGTCGAGGGGTTGAAGGTCGGCGGAAGTGCCGAATCGCTCGGCCGCCGGGTTACGGCGTCCGTGGTCAAATCCATCTTCGTGGTCATCCTTGTCGACGGCCTTTTCGCCATGTTCTACGCGGCTATCGATTTCTAGGTGCCAGGGATGTCCGAGACTGAAACGACCGCACAGCAGGCAGAACGGGAGCGGGAGACCATTCTCGAAGTACGCGACGTCACCGTCGCCTTCGGCAAGAACGTGGTTCTCGATAATCTCGATCTGGACGTCTATCGCGGCGAAATTCTCGGTTTTGTCGGTGGATCGGGCACCGGCAAATCGGTTCTGATGCGCGCCATCCTGCGGCTCCTGCGCCGGCAGTCCGGCACCATCCGCATTCTCGGCCGCGATTACGACACCGCAGACGAGGCCGATCGGATCAAGCTCGATATGCGTCTGGGCGTTCTCTTCCAGCACGGCGCGCTGTTTTCATCGCTGACGGTACGCGAGAACATCCAGGTGCCGATGCGGGAATATCTCGACCTGCCTCAATCGCTGATGGATGAGCTGACGGCGATCAAGATCGAGATGGTGGGGCTCGACGCCTCTGCCGGTGCCAAGTATCCGTCCGAATTGTCGGGCGGCATGATAAAACGTGCGGCGCTTGCCCGCGCATTGGCGCTCGATCCCGATATCGTCTTCCTCGACGAGCCGACCTCGGGCCTTGATCCGATCGGGGCGGCGGAGTTCGACGAACTGATTGCGCAATTGCGCGAGACACTTGGTCTGACCGTCTATATGGTCACCCATGACCTCGACAGTCTGTTTTCGGTGTGTGACCGTATTGCAGTACTCGGCCAAAAAAAGGTCCTGATATCAGGAACTATCGCGGAAATGCTTGAATTCGACGACCCTTGGGTCCAGTCCTATTTCCGCGGCAAACGCGCCAGAAACATTACCGGTTATCCGGATGTTTCAGGATCAAGTGCGGAAGAATATCGCACCGAACCGGCAGGGAAGTGAGTTCAGTCAAATGGAAACGCGGGCAAATTACGCCATCGTCGGACTCTTCACGGTACTCGTTATCCTGTCTGCCTTCGGCTTCGTCTACTGGATGTCGCAGGTCGGCGGCGGGGGTGAGACCGGCCGTCTGATCGTCCGTATTCCTGGTTCTGCCAATGGGCTCTCCGTTGGATCCGCCGTGCGGTTCAACGGTATTGCCGTGGGCTCGGTGCGTCGACTCACGATTGACAGCGAGAATCCGAAATTCGTGATCGCGGATACCGAAGTGCGCGCGGATGCGCCGATTTTCCCGGATACGAAGGCGGCTCTCGAAATTCAGGGTCTGACCGGTTCGGCCTATATCGAGTTGCAGGGCGGAACGCCGAGCGGGACCAACATCATTCGTGAGGCCATCCAGAAGGAAGGCGTCGCCCATCTGGAAGCCGATCCGTCGAATATCACCAACCTGCTGGCGACCGCCGACCAGATCATGACGCGGGCCAACAATGTGATCGGCGAGATCGAGGGCTTCGTCAATGACGCGCGCGGCCCGCTCACGCAGACCTTGCAGAATGCCGAGACGTTCACGGATGCTCTGGCCGAGAATTCACAAGGAATCGACGATTTCCTGAAGTCCGTCTCGGGCCTTTCCGAAACGATCCAGAGCGTTTCGGCGCGACTTGATTCGACGCTTGAGGCTGCCCAGACGCTGCTCGAATCGGCCAAGCCGGAGAAGATAACCGAGATTGTGACCAATGTGGAAAAGGTGACCAAGGACGTCGCCAACGCTTCGGGTGACATTTCCAAGGTCGTGACCCGGCTGTCCGACGCAGCCGAATCCTTCAAGACCGTCGGTCAGCAGGCAGGCAAGACACTCGAGAAGGTCGACACGCTCATGGCCGAAGTCGATCCACAGAAGGTGCGCAAGGTCGTCGATGATATTTCGGTGGCCAGCGGTGATGCTCGTACCGCGATCGCGGATGCGAAAACCGTTGTTGCCACCTTCACGGACCGCAAGGACGATTACGACCAGATCATTACGGACGTCAAACAGATGGCAAACCGGCTCAACAATGCCTCGACGAAGGTCGATGGCGTGCTGGCCAAGCTCGACAGCCTGCTGGGTGACGACGAAACCAACAGTTTGATGTCCGACGCGCGTGAGACGCTGAAGTCCTTCCGCGACGTCGCCAACAACCTCAATGCCCGTATCGGACCGATCGCGGACAATCTGCAACGGTTCTCGACCTCGGGACTGAGCGACGTGGAAGCGCTGGTGCAGGACGCCCGGCGTTCGATCAACCGGATCGAGAGCAGCATTTCGAGTATAGAGCGCGATCCGCAGCGGGTCATTTTTGGCGGCGATACGGTGAAACAATATGACGGTCGAACCCGTCGTTAACATGGGGGAAGAATTGGGGCCGATCCGGCGGCGATACGGCAACCCAATCATCGCAGGACAATGAAGTTGATCGGACATCGGGAATTCATGTCGAAAATGCGGGCGAGTGTGGTGGCGATTGTTGGTGTTGCGCTCCTTTCGGGCTGCGGTTCGCTGGTCCCAAAGACGCCGCCCGATACCTATGCTTTGACCGGCACCCCCGAAGTGGAGGGCCGTGCTTCGCCGCGCCGGCAGATCCTGATTGCCGAGCCGCTGGCACTCAAGGCGCTTGACAGCGAGCAGATCGTCATTAAGCCGACGCCGTCGTCCATCGAGTATCTGGCGGACTCGCAGTGGTCGGACCGCCTGCCCAAGATCGTGCAGGCCAAGCTCGTGGAAGCGTTCGAGAACACCAATCGCCTGGGTGGTGTCGGCCGTCCGGGTGAAGGGCTGGCAATCGACTACCAGATCGCAACATCCATCCGCGCCTTCGAAGTGCGGGTACAGGGTGGCCGGACTGCAATTGTCGAAATCTCGGCCAAGGTCATCAACGACCGCAATGGCACCGTGCGGGATCAGCAGGTCTTCCGCTCGACTTCGCCGGTCGCCGGTTCGGATAATTCGGCCTATGTGGAAGCGCTTGATCGCGCCTTCGACAATGTAACGGCCGATCTCGTGCGCTGGGCGCTGCAGCGCTTCTAGGTTCCGGCGTCACCGCTATGGCCGACCGCTGCGACCAGTTCAACCTGGTTGCCGTCCGGATCCGTCACGAAAACCCCGCGCCACCCGATCCATGCAAACTCCTCCGATCGCCATTCCACACCGTGCGCATCGAACCAGCGGCAGGCGGCTTGTTGCCCTTCCTGCGTGACGGTGAGCGCGAGGTGGTGAAGCGTCGAGCGCTGCATGTCGGGTGAGGGGCGCTCGGGATTGCGGCTTTCATCGAACAGCGCCAGCACGGCCGTGTGTCCTGCCACCCCATTGGGCAGCCTGAAGAAAATCAATCCGCCGCGGTCCGCCAGGACCTCCAGCCCGATTACGTCGCGGTAAAACGTGGTCATGGCCGCAAGATCGCGGCAGCGAATGGCGATTTCACCGAGACCCAGAACTGAAAAGCCCCGCTCGATGGCGGGGCTTTTCGTTGTTTCGTCTCGGCCAGTCAAATCAGGCCCGCTCGAAGCGGCCGCTGGCATGGGCCAGCATGGTGTAGACCTTGCCGGTATCCGACGTCAGATAGGTCTGCGTCATCATGTTGTCCGGGTCGTTACGGGCGACATCGGATAGAAGTTTTTCGAAATCGGCGATGTAGCGATCGACCGCACCGCGGAATTCAGGTTCGCGGCTGTACTTCGATTTGATCTCATCGAAGGTCTGCTGACCCTTCAGCGTGTAGAGACGACGGGTGAAGACGTCGCGCTCGCCGCGCTGGTAGCGCCGCCAGAGTTCGACCGACGCATCGTGATCGATGGCGCGGGCGATATCGACGGACAGCGAGTTCAGCGATTCCATCACGTGACGCGGATTGCGGTCGGGGTTGCCGGTGCGGCTTGCGGTACGGGCCGGCTGCGTGTTCCGCTGCTCTTCCTGAGCGGCGCCGCGCAGAAGATCGGAGACCCAGCCCGACCCCTTCGGCTGTGCGGCAGGCTGGGACTGCTTGGCAGGTGCCGGAGCATAGTCCTGGCTGCCACGCAGCGGAGCGTCGAAGGTCGGCGCGGGAGCCGGTGCCGGTTCCTGACGCGGTGCAGGGGCCTGCTGGCGCGGACGGGCAGGCGCCTGCCGCTGCGCAGCAGGTTCGGCGATCTCGGCACGACGGCTGGTCTGGCCCACAAGGCTTGCGAGATCCTGCAGCGCCTTGATCTGGTCGCTGACGGCGCGGCGCATGGCGGCCGCACTCTCGCGGGTTTCTTCCGGCAGGTCGAATGCGCCGCGCTTGAGTTCTTCGCGCGTCGATTCCAGTTCCTTGCGGATGTCATTGGCCGAGCGCCGGATTTCGTCGGTCGCATCCGAGAACCGGGAGGAGGCGTCACCGACGGCAGCCACGATGGTGTCGCGGACCTTGCGTGCTGTAGCGTCAGCCTGTTCCTCAGTCTCGCTGAGCGTGCGACCGGCTTCCTCGACTGCGGAACGCAGGCCCGAGCCGAGCTTGCCGGCGGCACGGTTGGCCATGTTGTCTGCGTTGGAGAAGGCGCCGGACACGATGCCCTCGAGCGAGCGCATGGTCTTCTCGATTTCCTCCGAGCGGCCAACGAGGCCGACGGAAAGCGCCTGAAGGGCCTGCTGGCGCTCTTCGAGCGTAGAGGCGAGGTTCGACTGGGCGGCACCCAGAAGATCCGAAGCGGATGCCAGAACGCGGGAGTGCTCGTCGAAGCGACCGGCAATCTGGCCGACCTGGTTGAGCGTGTTGCCGGAGATGTCCGACAGACGCTCCACCTTGCCGTCGAGCAGCCGGGCCGATGTCGAGATGAGATCGGATGCCTTCTGCGTCGAGCTTTCGAAACGTCCGGAGACTTCCGACAGTTCTGCAGAGGCCGAAGCCACTGAGGTGCCGGCGGTTTCGAGCAGGTGCGAGATCGAGGCGTTGCTCTCCGAAAGACGGCCCAGCAGATCCTCGACATTGGCCGTCAGGCTGCGGTTGGCGTTTTCGACGGCAGACAGCGTTTCGCTGGTGCGGGTCGAGAGCGCGTTGATGAGCGCAGCGTTTTCGGCCTGCAGGCGCTCGGTGCTCTTCTGCGTGATATCGGCCAGTTCGCTCGCGATAGACTGGCCGCTTTCGGCATAACGATCCACCAGCGGACGAACCTGATCGTCGATGAGGCGCGAGAGTTCCGAGGAACGGCTCGCCAGCATCGAGTTGAGTTCGCGGGTGCGCTCGTCGAGCGTCGAGCCGACGGAGGTGGCGCGAACGTCGATGGCTTTCTCCGTGCGCTCCAGGTTCTCGATCAGCGAACCGGTCTGTTCGGTAAGCTTGGCAGTCAGCGATTCCGTCTTTTCCGACAGGGCGTTCGAGAGCGAGTCGGTCTTCTGCGAGATCGAGGCGCTGAGCGCGTCCGTCTTTTCCGACAGTGCGGAGGTCAGGAACTCGGTCTTTTCCGTCAGTTCGGAAGAGATCGCGCTGGTGCGTTCCGACAGAGCGGAAGTGAGCGACTCGGTTTTCTCGGTCAGTTCGGAAGAGATTGCGCTGGTGCGCTCCGACAGAGCGGAGGTGAGCGACTCGGTTTTCTCGGTCAGCTCGGCCGAAATCGCGCCGGTCCGCTCGGAAAGTGCCGAGGAGAGGAATTCCGTCTTCTCGGTGAGTTCGGCCGAGATAGCCGAGGTCTTCTCCGATAGCCTTGCCGAAATCTGGTCGGTGGTGCCTTCGAGCGAGGAGCCGACTTCCGCCATGCGCTCGGACATGATTCGGGTCTTTTCCTCGAGCGTCATTGCCAGCTTGTCGGCGGTGGTGCCGATCTGGCCGGCGGCCCGGTCGGTTTCCTCGGTGATCAGGCCGGAAATGCGGCTTGCCTGCTCGGTGAGGCGGGACTCGCTTTCAGCGAACAGCGAATTGATCGCCTGGGCCTGCTCGCTGACAGTCTGGCCGACGCCTGCAGCAATCTCACCGATGCGCGAAGCTTCGCGGTTGAGTGACTCGGCGCTGGACGAAACTTCGTTGGCAATCCTGTTGGCATGGGCAGCGAAATTGGCGCTGCGTTCGTCGAGGTGTTCTTCCAGTCGCTCGATGAACTGGTGGCTCTGACCTTCCATGCGGGTCGCGAAACCAGCCGAGACGTTTTCGAGGTTCTCGCCGGCCTTGAGCGCTTCGGCGTCGAGGTCGGTGGAAGCCTGTGCAACAGCCTCGCGAAGCTTGGCGGCGAGACCGCCAGCCTTTTCCTCGATAGTGCGCGAAACGCCGTCGAGGCCCTGGCCGAGCAGAGTGTTCATGGTGGTCAGGCGCTCGTCCACGCGGTCGGCACCCTTTTCGAAGGTCTGCTCGAAGCGGGCAGCTGCAGCCTCTGTCGATTCGCCGATGCGGCCGGTGTGGTCGTCCAACATCGTCTGGATACGACCGGCGCCACCTTCGGTAACACCCGAGAGGCGGGTCGCCTGTTCGTCGAACATCGTCTGCATGCGTTCGGCGGCGGTGTCGGTGATGTTGGCAACGCGGCCGGAATGGGTCTCGAAGACATTCTCGATCCGGCCGGCGGCGTTGTCTGTGAGCGACTCGACGCGGTTGGCGTGATTGTCGAATGCACCCTCGAGTCGACCGGTCGTCGTCTCTGTAAGGGATTCCATGCGACCGGCCGCGTTGTCCGAAAGAGCTTCGATGCGGCTTGTATGTTTTTCGAATGCCCCTTCCAGACGACCGGAGGCGTTCTCGGTCAGAGATTCGATGCGCTCGGCCGCTTTCTCCGAAACGGATCCGATGCGGCTCGCGTGATTTTCGAATGCGCCTTCCAACCGGTTCGCAGACGTATCTGCGATGGCTGCCAAGCGGTTCGACTGTCCGTCGAGCACGCTTGCCATCCGGTCGGTTGCGGAGTTGGCGAGTTCGCCGACCTTGCCGGCTTTCTCGTCGAGCATGGTGCGCATGCGTCCTGTCGCCTCGTCGGCGAGGAAGGCCGCACGGCCAGACTGTTCTTGGAGGAGGTTTTCGAGTCGACCGGTCGCCGAATCGAGATTCTCGCGAAGGGCGTTGGCACGCTCGTCCATGCCGGAATTGATCTGGCCGGATTTCTCGTCGAGCGCCGAGTGCAGGGCCCCGATGCGGATGTCGAGCTCTGTGCCGAGATCCTGGGTCGATTCCTCGATCTTGCCGAACAGCGACGCCGAGCGGGAGGAGAGCGTTTCCTCGAAGCGCTGCTCCATGCCGGCAAGCGCGGCATTGATCGAATCCGATCCGGTGTTGGCGGCATTCTCCATGCGGGCGGCCGAGGTTTCGGCAGCCTGCTGGAGGGCGGCAGTCTTCTCGTCCATGCCGCGAATGGCGCGGTCGGATGCCTGTGTGACGACGTTGTCCACACGCTCGACATTGTCCTTGAAGGTGCTTCCGATGCGCTCGAGACCCGAGGACAGGATGCCGTCGATTGCATCGGTCGAGCCGTTGAGGGTCTCGTTGATGCGCGACAGGCTCTCGCTGAGCTTGCTGTCGAGCGAGCCGGCGCGGCTGTCGAAGGCGCTGGTGAACTCGGAGACGCGTTCGTCGAAGGCCGTATTCAGGCTGGTGACAGACGAGGCAAGGCGATCCTCGAAGAGGCTTGAGCGAAGATCGAGATCCATGACCGCGTCGTCGGCGCTCGACTTGAGCGCCTGGCGGAAGGCGGCGCCCTTTTCGTCGAGCGTCGAGTTGAGCATGGCGAGCGTGTCTTCGAGGCCGCTGGAGATCGCCTGCTGGCCGACGCCGATGCTTTCGGAAATTTCCCGGGTACGGGCGATGAGCGTCTCGTTGAGCTCGCGGGCCCGCTCGGAGAGGGCGGCATTGAGCTTCTCGGTGTTCGCATCGAGGGACGAAGCACGCGTTTCGAACTCGTTGAGAAGCGCCTTGCCGCGCTGTTCAAGCTGGGCGCGGAGGATTTCGATACGGGTGTCGAACTCTTCCGTGAGGTCGTTCCCGGAGGTCTTGAGGGTCTCCAGAAGGCCTTCGGTGCGCGAGCCAAGAATGTTCTCGATTGCTTCTGCAACTTCGGAAGTCTGGCTCTGAAGCTGTGCCGCGCGCGTGTCGAGCAGCTGGGCGACCGCCTCGCCGGAGGTCGACAGGCGGTTGGTCAGATCGTCGCCTGCGCTGCTGAGGTCGTTGCGCAGCTGTTCATGGGCGCCGGTGATCGAAGCACGGATGCGCTCGGCATGGGTGACGATGGCGTCGCGCTCGTTGCCGAGTTCCTGAACAAGACCGCGGACGCGGACTTCATTATCCGTATAGCTGCGCTCGAGCGCGTTGACTTCGGCATGGACGAGGGTCTCCAGCTCGGAGGCGCGAGCGATCGTGCGCTCGATGCCTTCGTTCATCGAGGAGACCTCGCGGCGCACGGCCTGACCGACAGTCATGATTTTGTCGGCGGCAATGGCTTCCGGCTCGGCAAGGCGCAGCGCGACTTCTGCCATCGAACGGGCAGCCGTGCGCATTTCGCGGGCGCGGGCCATCATGATGGCGAAGGAGAAGAAGACGAAGATCGGTATCACGATGGCGACCAGCACGCCGATGGCCGCAGGCATGGCGAGCAGCTGGTTCACGCTGCGGATCTGGAAGATCTCCGGACCGTAGAGCAGGTTGGCGATTCCCAGGCAGCCGATGGTCCAGAACAGCGACAGCAGAAGCGCATTGCGCACGGCGCCGCGGCTGGAGCGAATCTCGAATGCGCGCAGGAGAGCGGCCGGCGTCTTGCGGCTGTCGTCGTTGGCAGGGGCGAAAGGACCCGCCGGCGTATAGGGCGGCGTGGAGCGGGCAGGTTTGTCCTGCTTCGTGTCAGACTTGCTGCTCTCGCTGACCTTGGCCTTCGAATCGTCGGTCTGCGCGTCGGCAAGATCCTTCGCGGCGGCCGAGACCTTCGCCTCCAACTCGTCATTGGAAAGGTCGTTATCGTCGAGAGCCAGGGCGTCTTCGAGCGCTTCAAACGCTTGCTCGTCGAGGCTCTTGTCTGCTTTGTTCTTACTCATGTACTTCGCTTTCGTGCCCCGATGGGCGTCCGGGCGGTAACCGGGGGGAGCTCCGCCTGTCCTTGGAATTCCCCTCGACCGGACGTCTCACGTGCCTGTTTTCGCTGCCAAAGGCGGCAAAAATGCAATCATATCAATCAGACTAGTGACACATTAGCCCGGAATCCACAATTGCGGTTCCCCGGTGCATATCAGTGTCACGTTATCCCCGGCTTTCTACAATTGGTCGCATTTTCAAAATCTGCCAATGAAACGCCACATTTAGACGTCGTTAACCATATCGACAGATTTCCATCCCCATTATGAACCGTCTTAGGCAAGGAGACAGCTAACGGGGAGCATGATCTTCCCAAACTGACACAGACAAGGAAAACCGCCATGGCGGCGTTTAGCATTGCATTTGAAGCTCCCGACAGCGGCCCGACCCCGCGACCGTCCGGAGACCGGCCCCTCGACCTCGTTCACCTCGCCAAACAGACCGGTGGCGACAAGAACCTCGAAGCTGAAGTCCTGACCATCTTCGCCAAGCAGATCCGAAAAGCAGTTCACGAGCTTCCCGCTCTTTCAGGAGAAGCCCAGGTGAAGCTCGCGCACATGATCGCCGGTTCGGCGAAGGGTGTGGGCGCTTTCGAGGTGGCCCGTGCGGCGGAAGCCATCGAGAACAAGCCCGGACAGGCGAGACTTCTCACGGCCTTCACCAA